>Ga0213920_1000228_pt1 | contig 51838 bp, 49 predicted proteins | sample McNCre1117MG_FD_161054 | JGI IMG/M metagenome (GOLD analysis project Ga0213920, IMG submission 161054) | Freshwater microbial communities from McNutts Creek, Athens, Georgia, United States - 11-17 MG | ecosystem: Environmental > Aquatic > Freshwater > Creek | place: USA: Georgia | collected...
TGAGTTGTTGATGGCCGATGAACGACGCTTCGCCTTTGACAAACGCCAAGGGCTCTTTGGGGGGCTCTTTGAAAGCCAGTTCTTTGGCATGGTCGGCGTAGTTCAGCCCCAAGGCAATGACGGTGCGAGGGCGTGCAAGGGGCGCCAAAGGCGGCAGCCATTGCACTTGGTCAAAGGCGACCAATTGGCCGTTGGCCAGTAGCAGTTGGCCGTCTTGTTCGCTGGCGTCGAAGGTGTGGCCTTCAAAGCGCACACGGGCAAAACGGGTGGGGAGGTGTGGGGTGGGGTGTGTCATACCGGCATCTCCAAAGCGGGGGCTGGCACCAAGGTGTGGCGCAAGACGCCCAAGCTGGGTAAGTTGAGCGCCTGAATGTCGATCACGTCGCCCACGCGGGCGTGAGGGCGTTGGCCTGCCTCGGGGCCATCGTGACAAATATCGAGCCCGAGCATCAGCACGTCACCGGCTTGCAGGGTCATGAAGTTGTTCACGTCAGCCAGCAAGTCGGGCAGCAGACGACGCATGTCGGCGAGGTGCACGGTTTGTCGCACCACGCCATTGATGCGGACTTCGAGTTGCAAGGCATTGGGGTGCGCCACATCGCTGGCGGGCACCAACGTGGGGCCGACGCCCAAAAAGCCGTCCAAGCATTTGTATTTGACGGGCGGGCGGTAAAAGCCTTGGGCGTCGACGCTGTGCGGGATGGACACATCGTTGAGCAACACAAAGCCGCGTAGATGCGGGGTGCCTTCTGTGTTGGGCAACCCCATCACCACACCCAACGTGGCCCCTATTTCGACTTCGGGCACATCAGCGGGCACGGGGATGTTGCTGCCGTTGATCGACCACGTGTTGGCGGTTTTGACATACAACACCGGCGCGACGGGCGGGGCTTTGTAAGGGGCCTCGTGCATGTGCGCGCTGGCGCTTTGCCATTCGGCGTTTGAATTCAGCAGCACGCCGTAGACGGTGCCGTGAATGGGGAGTTCGTGAGTGGTCATAGGCGTGACGAGGGGTTATTCGGTGGTTGAGGCGGTGGCGGCGCCGGGGGTGGCCTCGAGCGCGATGACGCCGTCGAGCAGTTCATACAGGGCTTGCAGCCTGGCTTTGCCCAAGTGCTGCTCCATCCATTGGTAGTGCGCCTCAATGGTGGTGGAAAGGGTGGCAACACGCGCCAGCCCGAGTTGGGTGGCTTGCACCACGGTGCGACGCTGGTCGTGGGTGGCGCGTGCGCGTTGAATCAGTCCGTCACGCTCCATCCGGGTCAGCACCCCGCTCAGGCTGGGGCCGATGATGAACGCTTCGCGGGCAATACAGCCCGTCTCGACCCCCGAGCCGCCATTGCCATGGTCTTCGCCCAGCACCCGCAACACGCGCCACTGCTGGTCGCTCAAACCTTGATCGCGCAGGCTGGGGCGGGTGTGCGTCATCACCGCCTCTCGGGCTTGAAGCAAGAGGCGAGGCAAATTGCGGTGAACAAAAGGGGTATTGGCGCTCATTTATTTAACATGTTAAATGGTTAAGCCGTCACAGTTTTTGGGGTTTACCCTTTTAAGTGGCACGTCGTCGGTGTGTAACTATTAGGTAAACTGAATATTTAAGTATTCATGAATTTAATAAAAAGGTTTACAATATCGCTCTTTTTGACGTTTTGGATACGCCACCTATTCGGTGCATGGGCTTTGCCGCGTAGACCGCCACACCCATGAAAAATCTGAGTATCAAGCTTCAGTTGTCATTGACCGCCCTGGCCATGGGATTTGTGCTTTTGTTGGCGCAACTGGGGCTTCAGTTCTACGTATTGCGCAGCGATATTGTTCAACGCATTGAAAAGCATGAGTACGCACAACTGACCGAGTTTGCATCTCACCTGGACGACAAGCTCCAAGAGAGCATGAGCATGTTGTCGACGGTCGCGTTGAACGCGCCGGTCAAAGACATGAGCGATTTGGTCAAGTTGGAAAGTTTTTTGCAACGTGAACATGCGTTGCTGACGGTGTTTGATGACCTCTATGTGTTTGACGCCAGCGGTGTTTTGTTGGTCGATTGGCCCATGAAGCCCGGGCGTCGAACGCTGGACATGTCTTCGCGTGACTACATCAAGGGTGTCATCGACACCCGCGAGGCCGTGATTTCCAGCCCCATTTTGGGCAAAGCGACCAAGCAACCGATTGTGGTTGTAGCTGCCCCCATCTTTGACCAAAACAACCAGTTGGTCGGCATCATGGGCGGGGTGTTGAACTTGTTCAAAGCCAATTTGTTGGGTGCCATTGCCAATCAGAGAAACGGCAAAGACGGCTATTACTACTTGGTCACAAAAGATCGCATCCGTATTTCGCACCCTGACCCCAGTTTGATTTTGAAAGTCATTCCGCCCGGCAGTGTCAACCGGCCACTTGAGAACGCATTTGCGGGTTTTGAGGGCACGCAAGAGGGCACAACGGCGCGTGGGCTGAAGGGCTTGTTTACCTTCAAGCAACTCGAAACCACGGGCTGGATCATGGCATCGGTCATCCCGTCAGCCGAGGCGTTTGCACCCATCAACGAGTTGTACGTCAAGATGGCTTTGGTCACGTTCTTGTTGATGCTGACCTTGGCGCCTTTGATGTGGGGCGTGATTTCTCGTTTGATCTTGCCATTGGGGCAGCTTGCCAAAGCCATGTTTGACACGGCCACGCGCATGCGTGAAGGCGAAATGGTGGCGCCTATTCCCGAAGTTGGCGGTAAAGAAATCAAGTCGGTGGTGAACGCTTTCAATGAGTTTGTCGATGCCCGAATTCATGCCGAAAGCGAGCTGTTGTTGGCCCGCGATGCCGCGCAAGCGGCCAACACGTCTAAGGGGCATTTCTTGGCCAATATGAGCCATGAAATTCGCACGCCCATGAATGGCATCTTGGGAATGACCGAGCTGTGCTTGCAAACCCAAATGACGGCGGAGCAACGCAGCTATTTAGAAATGGTGTCGCTGTCGGCCAATTCTTTGCTTGCGGTGATCAACGATATTTTGGATTTTTCCAAAATTGAAGCGCAAAAACTCCACTTAGATCCGCATGAGTTTTCACTGCATGCCTTGCTGCGCCAAGCCACGCGAACCTTGTCGCTGCGAGCGACTGAAAAAGAGTTGGAGTTGTTGTGTGATTTGGCGCCCGATGTGCCCGACCAAGTGGTGGGCGATCCTTTGCGCTTACAACAAATCATCACCAATTTGCTGGGCAACGCCATCAAATTCACGGCCAAGGGCGAAATCATGCTCAAGGTGGCCTGTATGAAAAATCCACCGAATGACGAAGGTGTTTGGTTGGAAATTCAGATCAAAGACACGGGCATCGGCATTCCAAACGACAAGCAAGCCCTGATTTTTGATGTGTTCACGCAAGCCGATTCGAGTACCGCTCGCCGTTTTGGAGGCTCGGGCTTGGGCCTAGCCATCAGCCGCAATTTGGTGCAACTCATGGGCGGTGACATTTCGGTGGCCAGCAAGTTGGGGCAAGGCAGCAACTTCAGTTTCAACATCCAATTGCAACGCGTCAGCAGTGCACAGTCTCAACAACATCGGGTACCTGCGGATTTGGCTGGGCAGATGGTTTTGGTGGTCGATGACAACGCCAGCAGCCGTTTGGTGCTGACCAAGCGTCTGACGTGTGCGGGCATGCATGCCGTGGCGTGCGACAGCGCGTCTCAGGCCTTGCACAGCCCGCAACTGGCCCAAGCGCGGTTTGTGATGATTGATGTGAACATGCCCGATATCGACGGCTACGCGTTTGCCGCCCAACTGCGCCAGACGCGAACGGCTGAGCAGCTGCAGATCATCATGTTGGGTTCTTTGAGTGAGCAGCTGGGGCAAGACGAACTGGATCGTTTGGACATCCAAGGCTTTTTGGTCAAGCCGGTGGATTCGCAAGAGCTGGTGGCGGTGCTGAGTCAGTCGAACGCGCTGTGTAATGGCCCTGAGGCGACGCCTGCGTCTACGTCGGCCGGTACGTCAGATGAGACGGTGCCTGTGCAAACCAAGCGTGTCTTGCTGGCAGAAGACACGCCGATCAACCAAACCTTGCAAACCATTTTGCTCAACCGCATGGGCTATGAAGTCACCATCGCCAACAACGGATTGGAGGCTGTTGAGGCGTATCGAGGGGGTGAGTTCGATTTGATTTTGATGGACATTCAAATGCCCGAAATGGGCGGGTTGGAGGCCGCGCAGATCATTCGTGATTTGGAGGTGGGGCATCAAAAACCACGCACGGCCATCATTGCCGTGACCGCCAATGCGCTCAAAGGTGACCGCGAGCACTACATCGCTTCGGGTGTCGACGGGTATGTGTCTAAGCCGATTTCGTTTGATGCGCTCAAACTCGAAATTGACGGGGTGATGGCGGCGACGCCGGCCAAGACTTCCGCCGAAGTGCCCGCCTAAGCCGCGCAGACACCGTTGTTTCTGGACCTCGTTTTGGCGAACGAGGCGCGTGGCAATCAGGCACACTTGAGTCCTTATGGCCAAAGAAAAAACACATTACATCTGCACCGAGTGTGGCGGTACCAGTCCGAAATGGCTGGGCAAATGCCCCAGTTGCACCGCTTGGAACACCTTGGTCGAGAGCGTGGTGGATGCCACCGGCCCCACCAAAAACCGTTACGCGGGCATGGCCGCACTCGCACCCAGCGCCGAAGTGGCCACGCTGTCCGACATTGAGGCCGCCGAAGTGCCCCGCACACCCACGGGCCAAGAAGAGCTGGACCGCGTATTAGGTGGCGGCATGGTCGAAGGCGGTGTGGTGCTGATTGGCGGCGACCCAGGCATTGGTAAATCCACCTTGTTGTTGCAGGCGATGGATGGCTTGCAGCGCAGCGGCATGCGCACCTTGTATGTGACGGGCGAAGAGTCGGCTGCGCAAGTGGCCCTGCGTTCGCGCCGTTTGGGTTTGGACCACAGCCAAGTGCAGGTGCTGGCTGAAACCTTGCTCGAAAAAGTATTGGCCACGGTGGACAAACTGCAGCCATCGATTGTGGTGATGGACTCCATCCAAACCGTGTATTCTGACCAACTCACCAGCGCCCCCGGTTCGGTGGCGCAGGTGCGCGAATGCGCGGCGCATTTGACGCGCATGGCCAAGTCCACCGGCACAGCGGTGGTTCTGGTGGGCCACGTCACCAAAGAGGGCGCGTTGGCGGGGCCGCGCGTGTTGGAGCACATGGTCGACACCGTGTTGTACTTTGAAGGCGACACACACTCCACTTACCGCTTGGTGCGTGCCATCAAAAACCGCTTTGGGGCGGTCAACGAAATTGGCGTCTTCGCCATGACCGAAAAAGGCCTGAAGGGCGTCACCAACCCCAGCGCCATCTTTTTGAGCCAACACACCGAGCCGGTGCCCGGCAGTTGTGTGCTGGTCACACTCGAAGGCACCCGACCGATGCTGGTGGAGATTCAAGCCTTGGTCGACAGCGGGGGCCCTTCGCCCCGACGTTTGAGCGTGGGCTTGGATCGCGACCGTTTGGCCATGTTGTTGGCCGTGTTGCACCGCCACGCGGGCGTGGCGTGCATGGACCAAGACGTGTTTGTCAACGCTGTGGGCGGCGTGCGCATCAGCGAGCCAGCGGCTGATTTGGCTGTTTTGCTGGCGATTCAAAGCAGTTTGCGTGGCAAACCGCTGCCGCAAGGTTTCATTGCGTTTGGCGAAGTCGGCTTGGCGGGCGAAGTGCGCCCTGCGCCGCGCGGCCAAGAACGCTTGAAAGAAGCCGCCAAACTGGGCTTTACCGTGGCCTTGATCCCCAAAGCCAATGCACCCAAAAAACCGATTGAGGGCATGACCGTTCATGCGGTCGAGCGCGTGGACGAAGCCATCCACTTGGTGCGCTCGTTGAGCTAAGGCGACGGCGTCATACGTAGAAGCCGGGGCGTTGATGCCTCTGAGCCTGAGACAATCCAAACCATGAAGAACTATCAAAAATTTCTCGTGCCGATCGGCGCTGTGGGGCTCACCGCTTGGGCTTGGCAAACCAGTGGCTGGATGGGCGTGTTCATGGTGTTCACGGGCGGCGTGATGTGGTTGCTGATGTATTTCACCCGTTTGGTGCAAATTTTGAAGCGAGCGAACAACCGCCCCATTGGGTTTGTTGACAGCGCAGTCATGCTCAACGCCAAGCTCAAGCCTGGCATGAGCCTGATGCACATCGTGGCCATGACGCGTGCTTTGGGTCAGCCCGAGACCGAAAAAGATGCCCAACCTGAAATTTTCAGCTGGCGCGATGGCAGCCAATCGGTGGTACGTTGCACCTTGGTGAGCGGCAAGCTGCAAAGCTGGACGCTGGATCGCCCGTTCCAAGCCGAAGATGTCGAACCCACCACGGTGGCCGCCAACGATTGACCGTCAGCCAAACCCCTTGGCTGGCTCGCTAAAATGAGCGAATCAGCCAAATTGGCGACCCCACTTACAAGTCCAAAGGAAACCCCATGAGCGTCGTGATTCCCTCTTCCATGTCTGACCGTGACGGCAAAATCTGGATGGACGGCCACATGGTCGACTGGCGCGATGCCAAGATTCACGTCTTGAGCCACACCCTGCACTACGGTTGCGGTGCGTTTGAAGGCGTGCGCGCTTACAAAACCGAGCAAGGCACGGCGATCTTCCGTTTGCAAGAGCACACCGACCGCCTGTTCAACAGCGCCAAGATCTTGCGCATGGCGATTCCCTTCACCAAAGACCAGGTCAACGAAGCCCAACGCGCTGTCGTGCGTGAGAACAATCTAGAAAGCGGTTACATCCGTCCCCTGACTTGGATTGGCGACAAAAAGCTGGGCGTCAGCCCCAAAGGCAACACCATCCACTTGATGGTCGCTGCATGGACTTGGGGTGCGTACCTCGGTGAAGAAGGCATGAAGCGCGGCATCCGTGTGAAGACCTCGAGCTACACCCGCCACCACGTCAACATCACCATGACGCAAGCCAAAGCGGTCAGCAACTACACCAACTCCATCTTGGCCAACATGGAAGTGACCGACGAAGGTTACGACGAAGCCTTGTTGCTCGACACCTCAGGCTTTGTGTCTGAAGGTGCTGGCGAAAACATCTTCGTGGTCAAAGACGGCGTGATCTACACCCCTGACTTGTCGGCTGGCGCTTTGAACGGCATCACCCGCAACACCGTGTTCCACATCGCCAAAGATTTGGGCCTCGAGATCGTGCAAAAGCGCATCACCCGCGACGAGGTGTACATCGCTGACGAAGCGTTCTTCACCGGTACCGCCGCTGAAGTGACCCCAATTCGTGAACTCGACCGCATCCAATTGGGTGAAGGCAGCCGCGGCCCAATCACTGAAAAAATTCAAACGGCGTTCTTTGACATCGTCAACGGTCGCAATCCGAAGTACGCCCATTGGTTGACCCAGGTCTAAGCGGCCAAGTCTCAGCTTTCGCAGGAACAAAAATGAGCCACACAGTTGAACTCTTAGCCAGCGACCTCAATGGTCAAGGCGGCGTGTTTTGCCCCAACCCCAAAGCCGACATGAAGCTTTGGAACAGCCACCCCAAGGTTTACTTGGATGTGGCCTCAACCGGCGAAGCCAAGTGCCCTTATTGCGGCACCGTGTACAAACTCAAAGCCGGCGAACACGTTGGCGGGCACCATTAAAAAAGCACTGGCCAAAAACGCGCTGATCATCGCGCCCCAATGGATTGGGGATGCCGTGATGACAGAGCCTTTGCTGCGCCGCTTGGCCGCGCGCGGTGAGCGCCTCACCGTCGCTGCGCTGCCTTGGATTGCACAGGTCTACCGCGCTATGCCAGGCGTGGCCGAGGTGATCGAGATGCCGTTCAAACACGGCGGTTTGCAGCTCAAGGGCCGTTGGAAGCTGGCCCGCCAGCTGCGCGGTCGCTTTGAGGCGGCCTATGTTTGCCCCAATTCGCTCAAAAGTGCGCTGATTCCTTGGTTGGCAGGTATTCCCAAGCGCATGGGTTACACCGGCGAAATGCGCTTTGGTTTGTTGACCGATCGACTCGACAACCCCCAACTCGAAGAGCGTCCGCCCATGGTGGAGTGGTACGCCGCGCTGAGTTTGATGGGCCAGACCTACGCTGAGCCTGAGCTGCCCATGAAGTTGACGGGCGACCTGCGCCCCGTCCTCAAAATGCCGCCGCAGTTGATGGACCAAGCGCTGGAAGAGTTGAGCCGCATCCCCAGCTTGCCCGTGTTGGCGCGCAACAGCTATGTGGTGTTTGCACCGGGTGCGGAGTACGGGCCTGCCAAGCGTTGGCCTGCCAAACACTTTGCCGAATTGGCCCTCAAAATTGATCGCCCCGTGTTGGTATTGGGCTCCGCCAAAGAGCACGACATTGCCGAAGAAATCACCCGCATTGCCAACGCGCAGCAGCCGGGCCATTGCCACAACTTGGCGGGCAATACCAATTTGGTGCAGGCGTTTGCCTTGATTGCCAATGCGCACCGCGTGGTCAGCAACGACTCCGGTTTGATGCATGTGGCCGCCGCCTTTGGTGTGCCACAGGTGGCGGTGTACGGTTCGTCCAGCCCCGAACACACCCCGCCTTTGAACGACCGCGCACGCGTGGTGTGGCTGCGTGTCGACCCCCATTACCAGCCCCCGCTGGCTTGCGCACCTTGCTATGAGCGCACCTGTCCGCTGGGGCACATGCGCTGTTTAGAAGACGTTTCGGCCGAGCGCGTTTACAAGCTGCTTTGAGCCACGCGGCTTAGGCCGGCAGCATCACCACAAAGTTGGCCCCGCCACCCGCGCGGTCTTCGCAAGTCACATCCCCGCCGTGGCGTTGCACGATGGAACGTACCAATGACAGCCCCAAACCCACGCCACCTTCGCGTTCGCTTGCGCCGGGCAAGCGGTAAAACGGTTCAAAAATGCGTTCACGTAAATCCACCGGCACGCCGGGGCCGCGGTCGGCCACATTCAATCGCAGCCAAGATTTGCCGTCACGCGTGACGCGCGCCAGTCCGACTTGAATGTCGGAGGTGCCGTAGCGTCGTGCGTTTTCGAGCAAGTTGCGCAGCATGCGGCGCAGCAGTTTGGCCACCCCTGGCACGCTCAGGCTTTGCGGGTGCTCGCCCAAATCCAACGTGGCGTTGAAGCGGGCGCATTCCTCGCTCGCCAACCCAGTGAGGTCGACTTGTTCGATGGTGCCCAGATCCACCTCTTTGGCGTCGAGGCGGCTGGCGAGCAAGATTTCGTCAATCAACTGATCGAGCTCGCCCACGCTGCGCGAGATTTCGGCCTTCATGGCGGGTGAGGGCGTGTCGCCCATCAACTCGAGGCCCATGCGGATGCGGGTGAGTGGCGAGCGCAGCTCATGCGAGGCATTGGCCAGCAACGATTTGTGCGACGTGACCAATTGCTCCACTTGTGCCGCCGCATGGTTGAAGCGCTGGGCGAGGTAGCTCACTTCGTCGTTGCCTTCTTCCGCCACGCGTGCCGACAAGTTACCCGTGCCCCATTGCTCGACGCCCTTTTGCAAATGCTCCAAGCGCCGCGTGAGTCGACGCACGATGGGGTAGGTGCCCAGCGCCACGGCCAAGCCCACGAGGCCGAGCGTCCAGAAAAAACCATAAGGCGGACGGCTCCAAAAGCTGCGTGGTGGGCGTGGCAAATGGATGTGCATCAATTCGCCGTTGTGCATGCGCACCATGAACTCGGGCCCTGTGCCAAAGTGCCCTGGAGGATGCGGCATATCGGGTGGTGGCAAGGGCGGAGCTTCTAGTGGCAGACCATCAGGCGGGCGAAGCCGTGCTTGGCCTTGACCGACCAAGTCGCCTGCGACGTTGCGCACCACCACTTCGCGCAAAGGCGGTTCGGCCGTCATGCGCATGATCCAACCCGCCAGCAGGGTGAGCATGGCAACAGCCAACACCACGGCAAACCAAAGGCGAACGTACAAAGGCAGGCGCAGCGCACGGTTGGACGTGGACGAAGAGGGCATAGGTTCAATCTTGTTGTTTGGCAAAGACGTAGCCCACGCCGCGTACGGTCAAGATGCGTTTGGGGGCTTTGGCGTCGTCTTCAATGGCGGCGCGGATGCGGCCCATGTGCACGTCGATGGAGCGGTCAAAAGCTTCGAGTTCACGGCCCCGAACCGCCTCCATGATTTGATCGCGGGTGAGCACACGCCCCGCGCGTTCGGCCAACACCCACAGCAAGTCAAATTGGTAAGACGTGAGTTCGCAGGCTTGGCCTTGCACGGTGACCAAGCGCGCATCGCGGTCCAGCTCCAGCGAGCCGAACTTGAGCTGTTGATGCGCCGAGGCGGGCGCACCGCCTGCTGACTCGTTGGGCCCGTGGCGACGCAGCACCGCACGGATTCGGGCCAGCAACTCTCGCGGTTCAAACGGCTTGGGCAGGTAGTCGTCCGCGCCGATTTCTAGGCCAACGATGCGGTCCATCGGGTCGCCTTTGGCGGTCAACATCAGCACCGGCGTTTGTGCCAAATGGCCGGGCAGGCCACGGATGCGGCGGCAGACTTCCAAGCCGTCGATGTCGGGCAGCATCAAGTCGAGCAGCACCAAAGAAATGGGCGGGCTTTGGCTGTCAGCCTCTTGCAGCAGACGCAGCCCCGCCAAACCGTTGGCGGCGTGTTGCACATCAAAGCCAGACTGCCGCAGGTATTCACCCACCATGTGGGCCAAGCGGTGGTCGTCTTCAATCAATAAAAGTGTGTTCATGGTTTTTCCATCATGCGGTGTGAACCAGAGCCCGAACTTATCTGTTTCGTAAAGACGGCGTAAACGCTGTCAATCATCGTTGGCATGAAGGCGCTCTTGGATAGGCAATACCCGCGACGCCAGCCACACCAGCAGCAACACGGGGGCACCTAGCCAAGCCGTGCTGGTGAAAAAGGCGGCATAGCCGTGTGCGTCCACATACACGCCTGAAAAACCTGCCAGCCATTTGGGCGCGAGCAGCATCATGGAGCTGAACAAGGCGTATTGCGTGGCCGAGTAATTGACGTTGGTCAGGCTCGACAAATAGGCAATGAACGCCGCCGAGGCAATGCCGCTGGCCAAGTTGTCGGCAGAAATGACCCAAACCAAGGCCTTCAAATCATGGCCGCGTGTGGCCAACCACGCGAACAGCAGGTTGGTCAGCGCGCTCAACACCGCGCCGAGCATCAGAATGCGCATCACCCCTAAACGCATGGACAGCACGCCACCGATGAAGGCGCCCACCAGCGTCATGATCACGCCAAACACTTTGGTCACGGCGGCCACTTCGTCTTTGGTGTAACCCATGTCCACGTAAAACGGGTTGGCCATGATGCCCATCACCACGTCGCTGATGCGGTAGATGGCGATCAGCCCCAAGATGATGGCGGCTTGCCAGCGGTAGCGGCCAATGAAGTCGGCAAATGGTGCGACCAACGCGCTTTGCAACCACTCGCGCGCGTTGCGTGCGGGCGCCATAGGCTGTTGCGCCGGTTCGGGCGACAGCAGGACCGTCAACACGCCCAAGCTCATGGAAGCCGCCATTGTCAAATACGCGGCTTGCCATGCTGCGTGTTGGTAGGCCGTGTCGGCCTCAGGGCCGGTGGCAGCGCGGGCGGCGATCCACAACACACCCGCACCCGCCCAAATCATGGCAAGGCGGTAGCCGGTTTGGTAGGTGGCAGCGAGCGCGGCTTGGTGCTGAGCATCGGCAGATTCGATGCGAAATGCATCGAGTGCAATGTCTTGCGTGGCTGAGCCAAAAGCCACCAGCAAGGCGCACCACACCACGGGTTCGAGCGCTTGTTGTGGGTCCAGCAACGCCATGCCCACCAAGCCACTCACCACCAGCGCCTGTGCCAACAGCAACCAGCTGCGGCGTCGACCCAACCAATGCGTGAGCAGCGGTAGTGGCAAGCGGTCGACCAAGGGCGACCACACCCATTTGAAGCCGTAGGCCAAACCGACCCAACTTAAAAAACCAATGGTGCTGCGGTCAATGCCAGCTTCGCGCAGTCTGAAACTGAGTGTTCCCAAAACCAACAAAAGTGGCAAACCTGCCGAAAACCCCAAACACAACATGCGCCAAGACGCAGGTTCCAAATACACCTTGAACGCGGCCAACCAACTGGGCGTTTTCGGTGTGGATTTATCGGTTGACGTCGTGTCAGCGGGCTGACTTGTTGTATCGTTCATGTCTCTATTTTCAGGCTTTCAAGCAGAGACTTTTCATGCTCACCAAACGTGCGTTTCTTTATGGTTGTGTTGGCTGTGCCTGTGGCCTCGGTTCGGGTGCCCTGTTGGCGCGTGATGGCGTGGAGGTGGGCAAAGAATCGGCGTTTGCCAGCTTGGTGCCTGCGGGTGAGGTGGAGCAATCGGCGCGTCAGCAATATGGCCAGATGTTGAAAGAAGCCGCCAGCAAAAATGCGCTCGGCCCCGATGACCATCCCCAAGTGCAGCGCTTGCGCCGCATTGCCAAAGAGCTGATTCCGCACAGTTACGAATGGAACCCCCGCGCCCGCGAGTGGAAGTGGGAAGTGAACTTGATCGGCTCGAACCAGATCAACGCGTTTTGCATGCCCGGCGGCAAGATCGCGTTCTACACCGGCATCTTGAACCAGCTCAAACTCACGGACGATGAAGTCGCGATGGTGATGGGCCATGAAATTGCCCACGCTTTGCGTGAGCACGCCCGCGAGCGTATGGGCAAGGCCACTGCCACCAATGGCTTGGCGGCGATTGGCAGCACGGTGGCGTCGGTGTTTTTTGGTGTCAATCCGCAACTCACCGATTTGGTGGCCAAGCAAGGTGCGGGTCTGCTGAATCTGAAGTTCAGCCGCGACGATGAAACCGAGGCCGATTTGGTGGGCATGGAGTTGGCTGCCCGCGCAGGGTTTGACCCCCGTTCGGGCGTGACCTTGTGGCAAAAAATGAGCGATGCCAACAAAGGTGCGCCGCCTCAGTGGCTCAGCACCCACCCATCGGGCAATTCACGAATTCAAGAAATTCAGGCCAACTTGCCCAAGGTCTTGCCGCTGTACGAACGCGGTAAAAACGGGCAGTGACGAATGCGCGTTGGGTTCAGAGCAGCCCTGACGCGATGTTGATGGTCAGCGCCACGAGCGTGGTGTTGAAGAAAAACGCCAACACGCAGTGCACCAAGCCAATGCGTCTTAAATTGCGGCTGCTGAAGCTCACATCCGCGGTTTGACCCGAGGTGCCAATGACGCAGGCCACGTACAAGAAATCGCCATAGTCCGGCGCATGCCCGCCTGGAAATTCCAGTCCGCCAGCGATGCTGTCGTGATGGGCCATGTAGTACTCGTGTGCGTAGTGCAACGCAAACATCACTTGCGTGAACGACCAAGTGGTGAACACCGTGACCGCCACCAACACCATGTGAGCCAGTTTCGATTCGCCATGCAGTTGCCTCGCCAATGACAGCTCGGCCACGATGCCCGCCAAAGAAAACAAGGCGGCCAAGATCACGAGGCAGAGCACCAAAAACCGGCCGTTGTTTTGTTTGAGCGCGCGGCTTCGCATGCGCTCATGCGTGGCGGCAAACATCATGTGTGCGACCAGCAGCAAATACAGCAAGGTGCCTAAATTCCAAGCCACGATGGCGCGTGTGATTTCAGGCAAATCCCACTGCGTCGGCAGCAGCGCGTAGCTGCCCAAGCCCACCGCAATGGCGATCAAAAATCGAGGACGAACCAGAAAGGCGTGGGCGATGGCTGGCAGTCGCATCATGCGGCTTTCAGGTCCCACCCACGTACGGGTTGCTGCGACGCTCGCGTCCGAAGGTGCTTTCAGGGCCGTGGCCAGGGATGAAGACCGTGTCGTCACCCATCGGCCAGAGGCGCTGGGTGATGCTGTTGATCAAATCGTCGTGGTTGCCTTGTGGAAAGTCTGTGCGGCCAATGCTGCCTGCGAAGAGCACATCGCCCACAAAGGCGCGTTTGATTTCGGGTGAGTAAAACACCACATGGCCGGGCGTGTGGCCGGGGCAGTGGCGCACCTGCAGCGTGTGTTTGCCCAACGTGACGGTGTCGCCGTCTTGTAACCAACGTGTGGGTGTGAACGCGCGTGAGGGCGGGAAGCCATAGTTCGCGGCGGCTTGCGCCAAGCCATCAATCCAAAATTGATCGCCCACATGCGGGCCGACGATGGGCAGTTTCAGATGCTCGGCTAAATCGGCCGTGCCGCCCGCATGGTCGATGTGCGCATGGGTGATCCAGATTTGTTCGAGCGTGACGCCCAGTTCCTTGCACGCACCGAGCAGCAGTGCTAAGTCGCCACCGGGGTCGATGATGGCGCCTTTCATCGTCTCATCGTCCCAGACGATGGAGCAGTTTTGTTGGAAGGGTGTGACGGGAACGGTTTCGTAGTGCAGCATGGGAAGGCTTCAGTCGAGATTGAAACGTTGATTGAGTACAACGGTTGATAGGGATTGAACTTTGTGGTCGAGCAAAGGGCTGTGCATTAGCAGCGTTGATGCCGAGGATTTACCGTAACCCACGATGACATCGATGTTCTTGTCGGCTTCGATGAGCATACCGATTTGACGGTTGCTGTATAGCAACCCAGAGGATGTCGCCGCATACGGGGTGTATCCAGAGAGTGTGGCTTGATTGGCATTCACCCCGTAGTATTTTTGAATATACGGTTGACTCGCCCAGCTTCGGGAGACGTCGGCAAACACATTGACGCGGCGGATCAAGGGCAGACCGAGCGTGAGGCCCCATTGCCCCAATGCACCTTGTGACTCGCGCAAGGCATTCCCGTAATTGGCATAAAAGGTGACCGCGTCTTTGATGGGTTGCCATTCTCCCCATACGTATGCCATGCCTGCCCCGGCCACGTTGCCCATGCCTGCATAACGCGCATCGGTAGACGCCTTTCGACCCATCATGTAATTGAGCGAAATACCAGATTTGACTTGGTCTTCGCGTACCAACCATACACCCACACCGTTTTGAATGCTGGCAAAGCCGTTGGCGTTTTCGTAGATCACGTTCAGTGTTGGATCGTTCTTGTAATTGATAAGAACGCCGTTGATCAAGGATTGGTTGGTTCGGGTGAACCCATAGGTTGCTTCGAATTTGTCGGGCTGTTGCGCTACATCGGCGTCGCTGTTGGCCGAGATGAGCAAGCAAATTGATGCAAAAAACCAAGCTTGTTTAGCCATGGATGCTCTCTTTCGCCAGTCGCACAATTTTGAGGGTTTTGTTCATAAAGAGGTTGCTCTCTACGATCACGGCATGTGTTGTTTGGGCGGGGTCGTGTGAAAAGCGCAGCGACAGTTCATGCGGCGATGGTGCATGGCTTGCGTCAAGCGCGACTTGAAGTTGGGTTGCATCATCGGGGTGTAACAAGGTTTGCCATTCATCTTGAGCTAGCAGATGTTTCGGGCTGTGAGCCAGCGCAAGAAACAGTGGCTCAATCCGAACGTTGGCCGCCCCATACTTGAGTAGCACGATTTCATCGAAGTTGGTCAAAATTCCTTCAAGAATGGCCCATGATTGATTTTGTTTTTTAGCAAAATACAAACGATCGTTTTCGCGCTGCAATGAAATCTTGTGGCGTGATCTCATAATTTTCACGACCATGTTGCGCGAATAGGCGGTGCGTTGAAGTTGTTCAATCACATAAATTGCAATTACAGCGACAGAGGCGAATGTGAAAAACTGGATGAGGTCAGTTGTGGAGATCGGCCCAAACTGAACATAGGGTCGCACGAAGAAATAATTGCCAACTAGCGCGCTGATCAAAACGCCAATCAGCGCCAGTTTGTAGCCAAAAAAGTAGGCAATGAATAGGCATGCTACGATGAAAAAATGGAACGGTGCGTAGGGTTCGATATAGGAATGCAACAGCATCCGTGCGACGAACGCCATGCCTAAAAGCAGCAGGGAATACACCGCTGATCGCGTGAGCGAATAACTGACCCAAGATTTGGAATTTTTAATACGCATGAGTGATTCACTGAAGCTGCAAGAAGACATCAACCTCGTTGCTGGCGATCATTGCGTCTTGATGTTACATGGCTTGGGTGCCAGTCCTTTAGAGCTGACAAGGCTTGCCAAAGATTTGCACAGTGAAGGTCTTTCTGTTTTCGTCCCAAACATCCCCAACTACAGTTTTGGCTCCGAGTGCGGCACTTGGGTGCAATGGATTGAGCACGTGCAAGACGTGCTTTGGGCGTTGCAAAAGAAATACAAAACTGTTTCTGTCGTAGGTTTGTCGATGGGAGCCACCTTAGCCATGGTGATTGCTCAGCGTGAGCAAGTCACGGGCTTGGTGCTGTTGTCGACGGCGCTGGCTTACGACGGATGGGCCATTCCTTGGTACAGTTTTTTGTTGAACTTCTCCAAATGGGTGCCGTTTGCCAGTCGTTATCGGTATGCAGAGGCTGAGCCATTTGGCGTTAAAAATCCAGAGATGCGTGCCATGATCAAACGCGCATTAGCTAAGGACCATATTTCTGAAGTGGGTGCCGATGCGCTGTCATTTGGCTACGTGTCGCAAGGCAAATTGCTGATCAAAGAAGCCCGAGCGCAGGTGAGGTCAATTGATTGCCCTGTTCTGTTTATCCACGCAGCAGACGACGAAACCGTACACATGCGCAACGCTGAATGGGCCTATGACAGCGTGGCATCTAAGGAGAAAGACTTTATTTATCTGGGTGACAGCTATCACATGATTACCGTGGACAACGAGCGTGAAACGGTTAATCAGGAAGCGATTCGATTTTTAAAAAATGCAGTGAACCTCGCAACGGATGAGCCAGCGTTTGATGTCGCAACGGTTCAGTCAGCAGAGTTGCGCCGTGCCTTGCGCAAGCGTTGACAAGATTTTTCTCGGCACATCTGGTTTTGTGTCGTGAATCAAAAAAATGCCATGGCTGTTTGGTAGAACGCAAAGCTCACCAGCCACGCCATCACCAAGGGCCACGCCAGCGAGAGGGCCGTGAATTTCAGGCTTTTCGTTTCGTTGCGAATGGTGGCAATGGCGGACACACAGGGTGTGTAGATCAGAACAAACAGCATGAAGCTGTAGGCCTGAATCCACGTGATGTGCTCTGTGATGGCGTGCACCAACGCCGTACCCTCTTGGCCGTAAATGATGGCCAAGGCGCCGATCACGATTTCTTTGGCGATGAATCCGAACAGCAGTGCAATCGTCAACTCGGCGTTGATGCCAATCGGACGAAGCAGGGGCTGTAGGAAATGCCCCATTTGTCCGGCCCATGAGTCAAGGCTGCCGGGCTCTACGCCTTGGGGGAAGTTGGTCAGAATCCAAATCATCACCACACCCAGCACGATGAAGCGCGTGGCACGGTGCAAAAAGTGTCTCACTTCTTGCCAGCCAGAGATCGCCATCTGACGAACCGTTGGGAAGCGATAAGGGGGCATTTCGAGCACGAAAGCGTCGTTGTTCACGTATGTCCGCTTGAACACGAGCGAGGTCACGATGGCCATCAAAATGCTCATGATGTAGAGCGAAAACAGCACCCAAGGCGCTTGCTCTGCGGTGAAGAGTGCGGCAATGAAGAACACAAAAACCTGCATCCTCGCCGAGCACAAAGAAAACGGAATGGTCAGCATGGTCAAGAACCGCAGACCTCTTGAGCGTATGACCCGAGTGCCCATCAACGCGGGGACGTTGCAGCCAAAGCCCATGAGCAGCATGACAAAGCTGCGCCCATCCAAGCCGAACTTGGCCATCAGCGCATCCATTAAGAATGCTGCACGCGATAAATACCCCGTGTCTTCCACAATGCCCATGAACAAAAAGAACAGCACGATGAGCGGCACAAAGCTCGCGACGGTGCCCAGACCGTTGTAGACACCGTCCAGCAGCAAACCGTGAAGCACCAAGGGCAAGTGCGCGCTCAAAGGCTCAAGTGCGACGGATCGAAATTCTGTCAACAGCCATGTGGTGCCGTCCTGCAGAGGCTTGCCAATCGCAAAGACGCCTTGAAACAGCAACAACATGACTGCAAAAAACAGTGGGAGTCCCAGCACGGGGTGAAGCAGCACCTTGTCCAAGCGCTCGGTCAACGCGTTCGACGCTTGTGCTGGGACGCTGATGGCGGCTTGAAACGCAGCTTCGATGTTGGCCAGCGAAGGGGTTTTCAAGAGCGCTTGGTCCGAGCTCAATGCTTGACGCATGGCGGGTTGCAGTCGTTCCATGCCTTGGCCATATTTCGCCGAAAGCAAGTGAATGGGGATTTGAAGTTGTCGACTCAGCGTGTCGACATCCACGGTGATGCCCATGGCGCTGGCCTCATCCACCATGTTCATCACCACAAGCACGGGAATGCCTTTGGCGATGACTTGGCTGAGAAGGTTCAACTGACGCTCGTACTGCGAGGTGTTCAGTACAAAGATGATGAGGTCGGTTTTTTGGGTGTCCAAAAAGGTGGTGACCACTTTTTCGTCATCCGAGAAACCATGCAGGTCGTAAATGCCCGGCAAGTCCACCAATTGAACCACTTGATCGCCCAAGATCAAACGCGCATTGAGCAACTCCACCGTCAGTCCTGGCCAGTTGCCCACTTTGGCATGTGCGCCTGTCAGTCGGTTGAAGAGGGTGGACTTGCCCGTGTTCGGCATGCCCAGTAATGCAATGCGTTTCATGGTGTTGTGGCTACACAGATGCAGCCAGCCTCTTTCAATCGAAGGATTAACTCGCTTGTTCCAACGCGCAGGTGAATCGGGCCTCCAAATTTGGCCTTGCGCAGGACTTTGACTGACGAGCCTTCTTTGAGCCCCAAGGCAAAGAAACGCTTTTTTAAGTCCTCATCGACGCGGATCGTCGTCACATGGCCCGACTCACCGGATGAGAGTTGTTCCAGTGTGAACGATGACGTGGTTTGATTGGGATTTGCCGAGACAAATGAACGCATGGCTGTGTGCAAAGTTTCAAACGGGCAAGGCAAATAGGAATTATTTGCATTTGTAGACATTCTAAAGCGGGAACCCCTAACCCGCAGGGTGTGCTGAAACTGCCTCAGCCGTATACGCCAGTTAGTGTATTTACTAAGTTATTGAATTCGCCAAAAATACCAATATCTGCAAATTTAATCACAGGCCAGTGGACTATGAATCAAGCTATTGCCTATAAATTAGTACAACCTAGTAGTAACAAGCGCAAGCTAAGAAGCTTATGCGCGTGGATAGACACGAACATTGACAAGCCAATAGGCTGGACAGATTTGAGTGAGCAAAGTGGCATGGATCACATGGAGTTGCAGCGCCAATTTAACGATTATTTGAAAACAAGCCCCATGCAGTGGATTCGTCATCGACGCGTGGAAAGGCGCAAAGTGTCCATGGAGGAAGTGATGGGAAACTCGCTGAACGGTGATTTGAATACCTAGGCGCCACGAAGGTTCAGGCGCGGCACCAGCAATACAGAAACTGTTGGTGAGTACCCATCGGTGTGTGGTGTTCGTTTAACGCGCTGCCCAGCATTTGAAAGTCATTTCCAAATTCATGGTGCAAACTTTGATCGTCGTAGCGCACCACATCAAGGCCACTGCATTTCAAAGGGCCATTTGGACCGAACGTGGCCATCAACACCAAGCCTCCAGGCTTGACGGACTGTCGAACTAAATTCACGTAAGCCTGTCTGGCTGTTGGGTCTGTTAAAAAGTGAAACACAGCTCTGTCGTGCCAGAGGTCAAATTGCTTGGCGCCAAAGTCATATTGCGTGATGTCACCAACATGCCAACTGACCTGTTGTGCTTGGGGCCCAAGTCGCTGCCGCGTGAAATCAATCGCTGTGGCTGAGATGTCGAGAACTGACAAATCCAAATAATGCTGACGCAGCAAATCATCCACCAAGGTGGACTCTCCACCCCCTATGTCAACGATGGCTGCTGTCTTGTCGGGGCACAACGTTTGGATCAAGCGAAGTGACTCGCCTAGATGCGGAGCATACCAACTGACCGCATCAAAAGACTTGTTGCGGTAGACGTTTTCCCAATGGTCTGAGGCTGGCATGGCGGGACTCCCTTTTAGAACGCGCACAGCCGATAATATTAGAAGATGCTTATGTATGTTGAGAGTGTGGAAATACCGTGTGTCTCAACCTTTAGGCGTCAAGCCAATGGCGCCTTCAGCAAATCACATGCTAATAAATCAATGTCTCTTGCGAGAAGGGGAGCGTGACTGTGAATGTGGTGCCTGTCTCTGAGCCGGTTTCAAAATTGATCGTGCCGTGGTGAGATTCCACAATGGTTCGGCTGAGCCATAAACCGACACCCATGCCTTCGTCTTTGTTGGTACGCAGCAATTCAAAAATTGATTCGACGATCTCGGGGGCAATGCCTGAGCCGTTGTCTGTCACGGTCAGGCATGCTTGCGTGTCGTCTAATTGCGTGCGCACGGTGATGCATTTTTGTTCTGCAAAATTGGGAGCAAATGCATCCGCCGCATTGGTGATGAGGTTGAGAAACACCTGTTGCAGTTGAGATTTATCAGCTGTGATGCGCACCTCTTCTGGATGCAATTCAACTTTCAAGGCGATGTTTTGATGGGTCAGTCTAGATTTGCAGATCAGCAACACCTCGTTCACCAACTCGTTCATGTCGAACGTCGTCACAGATTTGCGACCATTGCCAAACATGTTGCGCAACGTTTTGATGATGGTCGCAGCGCGTTGGTTGTCCTTCAACAAATCACTCATCGCCTCTTTGATCGCATGGTCTGAATTGGCAGATGTTTGGCTGCTCAAAAAGGCTGAGTCAATCAACTCTGCATTGAGTTGCATCGCCGTGAGCGGCTGGTTCAGCTCATGCGCCAAGCTAGCGACCAAGGCGCCCATGCCCGCCGTTTTATTGAAAATGGCCAGCTGCCGAATGATTTCTTCTCGCTCTTGCAGCAGCTTCTGCAATTCAACGCTGGTTCTCCGGATGGACTCAGCCCGCTCATTGGTGACCGCCAATTCATGCGTCATCGCAAGCTTTTGACGCTCTGCAATTTCTAAAAAGATTCGTAAGAACGCAATGTTGCTCAAAGTAATGGCGGTGAACTGGCCTGCGACCATGACCCCTTGGTCCCAACTGGGCGCATAAATATCATGCATGTCGCCAATCAGGGCAACGCCAAAGGTGCGTGTGGCTAGTGTGACCGTGAAACTCAGGCCTGCCCACATCAACAATTTAGAGCCGAACGACGCTTGACGTTGATTCAGCTTTTGACCGATGCGGAAATAGTCAAAGCACAACACGGCGTAAAAGCCGTTGAACAAAAGTAAGGCTTCCCACTCGGCTTGGTGAAAATAAATCAGATAACAAAAGACGAAAAAGTAAGCTGTGTTTGCCAAGGTGTACGTGTGAAACGCTTTGCTTTGTGAGGCTGGCAACAAGTACATGCGCAGCGCCACCATGCGCCCCCAGTTGCCCAACAGCATCAAGAGTTGTGCGACATAAAAAAACATAACTTCTGGCACGCTACCTCGCATGGCCAGCAGGATCACGGCCACGCCACTGATCAAGCCAGAGGCGCACCACAGTTTGACTTGGAAGCTTCGGTACTCCAGCAGCGCGAGCCAAATGGCGCCGTGCAGAATCAAATACACGAAGCAGATCATGAAGATGGTGGTTTGTGTATCGAGTTGCATGCGCGGCGAGTTGTTAAGTTAAATCTGTGTCTGCAACGAGTCATGCAAGGCGACTAATCGTTAACTCAAATGGTTGTTTTGTTGCGTATTTTATTAGATTAAACGTTACAAATATTTTAAGTGCCACTTAAGGTTGGGTTTACGTATGTATCAGCAAGTCATTGTCCAAATGAAATGGAGAAAGTTTGCGTAACGTGAAATAGCATTCACACGTCATGCGTTCTAGTCTCTCGCGATCCAATATTTCAGTGGTGCCACGGTTACTTTGAACGATTTCCAAATCATTCATGCTCAGGAACGCCAAACTGACAGCCTCTCGTCTAACGCCAATGGAAGAGGCTAAAAAAGCATGGGTGACAGGAATCGAATTCATTTCAAACTTATCTGAATTGGTCAAAAGCCACCGCGCTAGACGTTGATTGACGCTGTGAAACTTGTTGCAAACCGCATTTTGTGAAAGCTGATTCAAAAGATATTGGTTGGCACGCATCCAAACATCAAAAATTGCACCTCCAAGGCGGATTTCATCCAGCAGTACTTTTCTGTTGATTCGATAGGCAAATCCTGCCGATATGACTTGAGCGCGGCTGTTACTGACGCCTGTGCCAACCACCATCAAGCCTAATACGCTGTCTTTGCCAACAATTGCTGTATTCAGACCTAGACCATTGTGTAAATCGGTCGATACGGCGATGCGTGAGGTGGTGGGAAAGTACATGTGATTCACCTGATCGCCTGGCCCATAAAGCTCTTGCTCCATGGGTAGGGACACCATCTGTAAAAAGGGAAGCAGTCGTTCGTAGTCTCTTTCTGGCAATGATTCAAGTAGTCGATTCGATTTTGGATGTGTCATTTTTGCGAAAATTAGCAATACTTTGATAAGTATGCTGATTTATACGCAATTTGGTCTGTGTGTTGACGCACATTCAATGGCCAAAATGGCCCCATATTGGTGCGGCGCGCGGCATCGTCTGCGCTGGGAAAGTGTCTACAAGCTGGGGGAATGCCGCTAAATCAGCTCAACTCATCTGTGGCGTATCGCGCTGCGGAGGGTTTGTTAAGCGCCTTCACCCCATCGGATATCAATTTTTGTGTCTGGAATTTTTTTTGAGGGCGGATGATTTGAGTAGGCCCAAGAAAGTAAAGCAATAGAAATCGCGCTGACGATGATGATGAGTAAGACGGACAGGGTGGAAGTAACGATTGCGAATTTCATGTAAAAGCCAAATTAAAAACGTGCCAAATCGTATTGGTCGCTGAGCGCTATTTCAATAACAAATGTGTACTAGAACCAATGCGTTAGGGGGCAATGGTTGTTTCAATGACTTGCAAAACTGCTTGGAAACTTATGGGCTTATGTAAGACCTGCACATTCAATTTGGCAAATAAATTGACGTGAGACGGTGAGGTATCTGCTGTCACGATGATGGCAGGAATTTCTTCGTTGTAGTTTTCCCGGATTTTTTGTATCAGCATATCCCCGGTAGTTTGACTCAATCGGTAATCGCTCAGAATGCAATCAATGCGATTGATACTTTCCAGCTGGGCCTCTAGTTCAGATTCGAACTCGGATAGTACATACACATATGCCCCCTCGTTGGCGAGTGTTTGCCGGTAGGCGTCAACAATGATGGGGTTATCTTCAATCACGGCAATGTATTTGCCTTGCAGAGTCCGTAGCGTATGAAGAGGTTTCTGTGATGATTCTGTGATCTCGATATGTTCATCACTTGATGAAACTAAGTAAGGCGTGACGACGACGAATTGTGAGCCCTCGTCCAACTTCGAATGCAGATACACATCTGCACCAATGAGGCTGCACAGCCTTTGAACAATAGACAAGCCAAGCCCAAGGCCATCGTGTAACGAACGGGTTCTATCGGCCCGATAAAACTCACCGAAGATGTGCTGCTGTTCTGACTCTTCAACACCGCACCCCGTGTCAATAACTTCGACAGCTAAACGGTCGTTTTGTGTGATGAGCTTGACTTCAATTAAGCCCGCTTCTGTGTATTGAATAGCGTTCGAAATTAGATTGCCAATGATTTGTTGCAAAAGTAATTTGTCACCACAAATATTCAAATCAAGACACGAGATTTTGAAAGTCAAGCCCTTGTTTTTCGTGCGCGTTTCGTAAAGGTCCCGAAGCGTGTTGGCAAGCTCCTGAAGTCCAAATGTACGATTGTTGATAGGCGTGACATGTGCATCCAATTTGCTAATGTTTAACAAAGAGTCAAACATTGAGTTGAGCGAGGTGACGCTGCTTTTAATCTTCGTCAGTAACAATTTGTCTTGCTCTGGAAAATTGTCTGCATTCACGATGTCTAAATAGACGTTCACGGCATGCATGGGTTGGCGCAAATCGTGACTAGCGACGGCAATAAATTTGGACTTCGCGACATTCGCTGCAACGGACTGATCTCGCTCATTGGCGAGTGCTTGATAAAGGCGTTCATTACGAAATCTAAGGCGCACAGAGTCTTCGAATGTTTGTGAAAAGCTCTTAGAAATACCCAGCACCACAATGTAAACAGTGGCCATGCCAACAGAAAACGTCCAAGGAAAAATATCGACGGACCACAAAGCCGTGGTTAGCGAGGGGATCATGATGGGAAGGGTGAACGCATAAAACGTCGCCTTGTGTACGCTATAGGCAAACATGCTTCCCATCAAAGCAGCGGTAATCATGTAGACGTAAATCACGCGATTGATGATCAGCAAGTCTGGCGCCATCAACACCCAACCCATGCCCCAGCCGATACCCATACTGCCCAACGCAAGCGTCATCAGTGTGAGGTTCTGTTGCGGATTAATAATTTCTTCGGCTTTGAATTTCAACCGGAAAACAATCCACGTCCGTACAGCCACCACCACAAGCATATAAGTCAGCCAAATACCCAAATGAATGGGCCTGACTTCGTCTTTGAATGCAGGAATGCAAAGCAGCGGTGCTAGGACGTTGGCAATTGTTGCGGAACGCGCAGCCTTCGTGATGTGGCTTGCTTTTTCACGCAGCAAATAAAAATCGTTAGATTGAACTTCATCGTCACGTGCATACTTGGTGTTGCCGAGCATAAATATATTTACAGATTACGATGACCTAGCCACATGAAGCAAGTGGTGCTTTTGGGCTTTGATCATGGCCTGTGTCCTATTAAAAACACGCAACTCCTTAAAAATTTGATTGATGTGAATCTTGACGGTCTGCTCACTGATATCTAGATAGTCCGCGATGATTTTGTTTGGATGGCCTTGAGCAATCAAATCAAGCACTTCCAATTGCCTTGGCGTGAGTCGAAACTCCTTAGGTTCAAGGCTTTCTTTCTCGCCAACATAGTTTGGGTCTATGGCTAACAATGGCTTGAGTTTGAGAATAATGAAATCTGCAGTGCTGTCTTTGGATAGAAACAAAGAGGCGCCTGCGGATGCAGTTTTAGGTTCCCATGCGTTCACATCCAGTCCGGAAATGGACACAACATGTTCGACGTTTGGAATGTTTTTAAAAACTTTGATGCCAGCAAGCCCACTTAAACCCGGCATCAGCACATCTAGCAAAACCACCCAAGTTTGATTCGACTGTTCTAACAGTGACAAACCCTCATTGGCATTGCTGGCAACGGCAACTTCAATGCCATCTTTAGAAAATTCACTGCTTAATTTTTCACGCAGAGCATCGCGATAAACCGGATGGTCATCGATGATAAGAAGTGACTTTGTTTTATTTGCTTGCATTGATAAAGAATGCTACTCAGTCGGCCCTATTTGTTCAACTAAACTTTGGTTGTAGGCCGGCCACAGATGCAAATTGCCGTTTCGGTAGTAACTATAAATAGTTGATTAATGCTGTGTCAGATGAGAAATGCGCGAATTATTCAAAACACAAACGCACTTCTCGACACGATTTTTGATGTGTGCCACTTGTTGCTGTAAGTCAAGCTGCGTTTTGTTCAGTTCTAGCAAAAATTGAATTGCTTCGGGCGTCAAAGTTGCCCCTTTGCTTGTTTTACCCCAAACAATTAAGTTGGTGTTCAGTTCAGTCTCCCAACGCTTTAACTCACCCCAGACGTGGCGGTAAGACAGCTTCAACTGCTTGGCAGCTTTGCCGATAGATCCCGTTTCGTTCACACTTTCAAGAAGCAAGATAAGCGGGTGCTCTAACCTATTGCTTGTAGGCTTTTTTGAGAATTTGTATTCAATGGACAAATGAATCATCAACAGGCTATTCCCAGTAGTTCTGATTGATGATTTCTGCAAACCGTCGGCAAACTCGAACAGACATGGTTTTGGGTGATGCACTTGTGCTGACCTTGCCATTGCCAGCTGGTCCCTCATAGTCGTAAAACGACTGACTCGTCCCCGCGACATCTATTTGGTAGGACACAAGGCGATATTTTTCGCCGCTTGGACATTGGCCTACGAATATGAAGGTGTCTTCATCGTTGCCCAGCGTTGTTTGAAACTTTGGGGTGTTTGTGATTTTTGCACCGGCATGGGGAGCTAATGCCATGCCTGCCAGCAAGCATACTCCCAGCAAAATACCTGTTTTCAATCGGTTCATGGCGGTCTGGCTTCGTAGGTTGAATTTAGACTAGCGATGCTAGAGATGGCGAATCAATAGCTCAATACAAAATTCGCTCTAGAACCAACGGAGTAGGCCCCCCTATATGGATGGGTGCTATTTGTGGAGGACTGTTTCACACTGCCACCTTGCTTGTGAGAAAAAAACTGCAAGATTGAGTGCTGTGACTGTTACTACAGTGGTCTCGTTCGTACGAAAACAGCCGACAAAGCACGTTCACAGACTAGGGCTCTGCAAAGTAGCTGGCGTGGAGTTCAAACGTAGATCGATTGTTCTCATCCAAACGCTTAGACACGATGACCTCGCTTTTGCTATACGCATGAAAAAGCCCCATCAATTTTTAAGTGATGGGGCTTAGATGTACGTCGTTGCTGGCTAAGCCAGTAGACAGAAAATTAGTTCAGCGTGATGACGTCTTTAATGGTGGAAAGTGCGGCAGGTTGCCCCATGTGGTTAGGGTCCAAGATGATGCGCTTGGTACTTGTAATTTTGTTCGTGTTTGGTGTGTGCCAAGTGGTCACAATAGCCGTGCGCCCATCTGCATCGCTGGGTACGTATGTCACGCGGTTGAGTTGAGACCATGAACATTGAGGCGCACAGTCAAATAGGTCTCCTTGGGTAATTGAGCCATAAGTTACGTTCAAAGTTTCCGTTCCTGTCGCCGTACAAATGCGGTCGTTATGGGTGACAAAACTATCGTCGCCTACCATGGTGACGCTGGACGGACCAAAGCTCATGTTCCAACCTTGAACAAAGTTGTTTGAGCAATAGCTGTTTGTGACAACATCGGTGGCGGTTTTCCCATTCACGTTCAGCGTGTAAGAGTCATTGGCCGATGCGATTGAGCCCATGAAATGGGTGATGGCATCTTGTATGGTGGCCAAACTTCTGCCATTTGCATAGGTTGTCAAAAAGCTTGCGACTGTTTGGTCCGCTTCAAACGCAAATAAATCTTGATTGAAGTTCACGCTAAAAGTGCCAGTGAACGTGGGTAACGTGATGCCGTTGGCTGGATTAGCGTCAGTGTCGATGGCCATCAAGAAGCGGACTAAATTTAATGAGTAGTCAACGCCAATCGTGTCGTCGTTTGTGTCGTATGGGGTCAGTGTCGTGTGCGCAGGCACTGTAGAGATTTGTTGGCCATACAGCTTGAATGTCACCGTCTCGCCAGACTTGTACTTGAACAAGCCGCTGGCGTCTGTTGTGCCACTCTGCGTTGCTGTTGTGTAGGTCAAACCAGCTACGGCAGCGTCTACAAACTTGCCACTCAAAGCGGTGTCAGCAGTCGCTCCTCCGCCGCCCCCACCGCACGCAAAAAGCGATGACAAAAGAGTTGCGCCTAGCGCAATGCGAAGTGAGGTATGCATTTGAACGTCCTACTGCTATTGAAGTTATCAATAGTATAACGTTATACATTTTTAAACAAATAACATTGCAGGCGATGACGTACAGTTCTCAGTGGCCTTACGCCTGCTGTGTGCGTTCTTACTTTGCAGCTTGAAGTAGCGCTTGTCCCAGCGTATCAAGGTAGCCCAATCCTTGTGCACTGGGCACCAAGTACTGAGCACGACGGTTATCACCTTGAAATTCTGTGGCAATGTACCCCTGCGTTTTCAGGGCTTCAATCTTGCGATGCATGGTGGCTGGGGAGGCGATGTCGCTCAATGCCATGGCCTCGGTCACTTTGAGTGGGTTACCTGAGGCGTGAGATTGGGTAATGACTTCCAACAAGCGCAAGGCTGTAGGGTCAAGCGCATCAATGCCTGCATCCTTTTGGAATGCATTGACCAGTCCTATGAAACGAAGATAAAAATTGCGATCAGCCATAACCTTTGCGGGGAGAAGCACTCAACTGTTACAAGTTTGTAGCTTAGCTCAGAACGGTTGTTGCGGTGAAAGCAATCAACCCCTACAAGGGCTAACAGCCCTCAGTTGTATAAAAAATTAGACCTCCTCACATGATGGTGTTGCTTTTGACGGAAAATTGTCAAAAGCAATAACGTATGAGAAACCTACTCAAGCCCTTACCGTCTGACATCGCCATGGTGTGTGTGGCGTTTTTGATGTTTGTGGGCTCGTTTCAGCTCAACCAGCACTTGGACAGTTACATGCTGTATGCGCCAGGTGTCAGCTTGATCTTCATCCCTGCAGGATTCAAATTGCTGGCGATTTTGGTGGGGCGCTTGCCTGCCTTGGTGGGATTATTCATCGCCAGCATTTACGCATCCACGGGGTTGTGGACAGATATGCAAACTGCCACGCTCTACTTCTTTGCTGCTGCCAGTGTGTTCAGCTACGCCATCGCAGCATATGGTGTGATGAACTTGCTAGGCATTCACCCTGACTTGTACAACTTGCGCTACTGGCACATCGTGGTGCTGTCATTGGCAGCAAGCGTGCTCAACGGCATCGTGCATAACGTTGCCTATTTGATGGAAGGTGTATCAGCCATTGAGGCTCAATGGAGCAATAGTGCTGCCATGGCCTTGGGTGATTTTCTGGGCTGCTTTATCGTGGTGTCGCTGTTTCATACGGCCACCTTGCTTTTGAGCAAGAAGCCGCAAGATTGAGTGCTGTGACCGTTACCGCAGTAACGCTCGTTCATGCGAAAACTGCCGACAAAGCACGTTCACAGACTAGGGCTACACGGACTAGCTGGCGCTGGGTTCAACCGCATGTCGGCTGTTGTCGTGCAAAACCTTAACTTAAATGCTAGCGTAGATTAAATCGACGCTCAACTAACCGCTCAGCGCATAAATCGCAACAACTCAACGATGTTGTTAGCTGCTGACGAACTTTGTGTTGCATCATCATCCCGCAACTCAGTCAGCACTTGTTTGTAAGAAATCAGCTGCACCCCAAGCTGTTGCATGTGTGCCAGTTCTTGTTCATCCCGCAACACGCCGTGCACAAAAACGTAATGCCATTGGGCATCAGGCAGAACTGTGTCGCGCTTAGCTATCTTTCGTGGGCTTGTAAATTTCTTATCAACCCACTGTTCAACACCCGCACGTAATTCTTCATCTGTTCGTTTACGTGCATTGGTGTCTCCACCAACATAGCCCACTGGCCTAAAGCTAACCTGCACCTCTACGTGCCAGCATTCGTTTGCAGTTGCGCCATGCTTTACAGCCAGTAAGTCGATTTCATCTACGCCAGTTTTAAGGCCACGAATGGTGAAAAAGTTTTGCCTGTTCAACCACTCTTCAACAAGCTGTTCGTCTAGTAGTGCCATATGTCAAAGTGATTCGAGTACGGCGACTAAGTCAGCTCAACACTCATCCGTCCCATGCCCAGGCGCCGCCTGCGTGGGCACATGGTGGCGCAAGCCCACTTGCTGGTTCTTCTCATCCACAAACACCAGTTGCGGCTCATGGGTGGGCACTTGGTCTTCATGCACTTGTGCGAACGACGCAATGATCAACAAGTCACCCACACTGGCGCGGCGTGCGGCAGAGCCGTTGACCGAAATCATGCCCGAGCCACGCTCGCCTTTGATGGCGTAGGTGATGAAGCGTTCGCCGTTGTTGATGTTCCAAATGTGGACTTGTTCGTTCTCACAAATGTTGGCTGCGTCCAGCAGGTTTTCATCGATGGCGCAGGAGCCCTCGTAATGGAGCTCGCACTGGGTGGTGGCGACGCGGTGAATTTTGGATTTGAGCAGGGTACGAAACATGGCAAAAACAGTTTGAAACTAAGCAATGCCGCCATCATAGTGCGCCATTGAGGGCGCTGCGCATGTCCAGAAGTGACAGCCAAAGCCCCGTTCGCCCTCTACGATGGGTGGACCCTTCACACGTTCCAAACGCCCATGACTCAACGCGACGCCATCACCGAACTTTCTGCAGATGCTCTCTCTCAAGCCATCCATGCGCGGCAGGTGTCGTGCCGCGAGGTGATGCAGGCGTATTTGCAGCGCATCCACCGTCTCAACCCCACCTACAACGCCATCATCAACATGGCACCCGATGAGGCCTTGCTGGCGCAGGCGGATGTGTGTGACGCGGAGTTGGCTGCTGGCCACTCACGCGGGTGGATGCATGGCATGCCCCAAGCGATCAAAGACACGGGGGCCACGCAGGGCTTTCCGACCACGTTGGGCAGTCCATTGTTAAAAGGCGCGGTCGCACAAAAAGACAGCGTGATGGCCGCCCGCATGAAGGCGGCGGGTTGCATCGTGGTGGGCAAAACCAATATTCCAGAGCTGGCGTTGGGCTCGCACACGTTCAACGCCTTGTTTGGCGCTACGCCGAATGCGTGGGATGTGCAGGTGAGTGCGGGCGGCAGCAGTGGCGGTGCCGCCGTGGCTTTGGCGCAGCGCATGTTGCCCGTGGCCGATGGCTCGGATTTCATGGGCTCATTGCGCAACCCCGCAGGTTGGAACCATGTGTTTGGCATGCGGCCCAGCCAAGGCCGTGTGCCGTATGGCCCCGGCGCCGATGTGTGGTTAGAGCAGCTCTCCACCGAAGGTCCCATGGCCCGCACGGTGACCGATTTGGCCAAGCTGCTGCAAGTGCAAGCGGGCCATGACACGCGTGTGCCGCTGTCGCTGTCGTCGCCGATCAGTGCCGAAGGTTTGAAGCGGGATGCGTCGCAACTCAAAGGCGTGCGCATCGGTTGGTTGGGCGATTTGAATGGCTATTTGGCGACGGAGCCTGGCATTTTGGCGGTGTGCGAGCAAGCGTTGCAACGCATGGCGGGGGAAGGGGCCATCGTCACGCCGCTGTCGTTGGGGTTTGACACAGACCGTTTGTGGCAATGCTGGCTGGCGTGGCGTCGCGCTTTGGTCGGGCCGCGTGTGGGGGCGTTGATGGTGCTGCCCAATGCGCGTGCGCAGATCAAGCCCGAAGCGTTGTGGGAGTACGACCATTCGCTGACCTTGAGCTACACCGACTTTTCTAAGGCCAGCCAAACCCGCACCAGCTTCTACCACCACCTGCTCAGCCTGTTTGACAACGTGGATGTGATCGCTTTGCCCGTTGCACAGGTGTGGCCCTTCGCGTTGGCGCAGCGTTGGCCGCAACAGATTGGCGAGCGCACGATGGACACTTACCACCGCTGGATGGAGTCCACAATTTACGCCACGTTGGGTGGGTTACCGGCCATCAGCGTGCCCGCCGGTTTTCATGCCACGCAGCCGTGGCCCATGGGACTGCAATTGATGGGGCGCCCGCAAGGCGATGCGGCGTTGTTGCAAGTGGCCGCAGCCTATGAAGCTGCCAGCGCCGACTTGTTAGCAAAACGCCCCGTTTAAGGGGCGTTTAACGCGCACTTACTTCGACAAAAACTCGCTGGCCCCTTGCCCTGCCAACCGGCCACTGGCCAAGCAGGCGGTGAGCAAGTAGCCGCCTGTGGGCGCTTCCCAGTCGAGCATTTCACCGGCCACAAACACGCCGGGCAACGCTGTGCTCATCAGCGCATCGGTCAAGGCTTCCAAGCGCACACCGCCTGCGCTGCTGATGGCTTCGTCGATTGGACGTGTGGCCGTCAAGGTGATGGGCAAGTGCTTGATGGCCGCTGCGAGTTGCGCAGGGTCGTTCATGGCTTCTTTGCTCAGCACTTCATGCAGCAGCGTCAAATGCAAGGCGGTGAGGCTGAGTCGGCTTTTCAAGTGGCTGCTCAACGAGCGTGAGCCGCGTGGGTGCTTCACCTCGGCCAACACGCGCTCGGCTGTGAAATCAGGCTTGAGGTCGAGGTGCAGTGTGGCGTGGCCGTGGCGCTCAATGTCGTCGCGCAGCAAGGCCGACGCCGCGTAAACCAAGTTGCCTTCCACGCCCGTGGCCGTCACCACAAATTCGCCTTTGCGTTGGAAGCTGTGGCCTGCCGTGTTTGTGAACGACAGTGCCACCGACTTCAAGGGCGTGCCTGCAAATTGGCTGGCCAAGTGTGCGCTCCAGCCTGTGGTGGCGCTGCCATCTGTGCTTGCGCGGCCTTGTACGTCAAAGCCGCAGTTGGCGGGGCGCAGCGGCGCGACGTCGACGCCAGCGGCTTTCAGCCACGGTTGCCAAGCGCCGTCCGAGCCCAACTTGGCCCAGCTACCGCCACCCAATGCCAGTACCACGGCGTCAGCGTGTGCGGTGTGCGTGCCGTTGGGCGTGTCAAAGCCCAGATCGAAGGCTGTGGATTTTTGCAATTGGCCATTCCAGCGGTGGCGCATGTGAAACGTGACGGGCATGCCCTGTGTGGGGTGGCGCAAGCGGTGCAGCCATGCGCGCAACAGCGGCGCGGCTTTCATGTCGGTGGGGAAGATGCGTTGCGAGCTACCCACAAACGTGTCGATGCCCAAACCCTGCGCCCAATCGCGCACAGCTTGTGGGCCGAAGGCGTTGAGCCATGCGGCACAAGCCTCGCTGCGCTCGGCGTAGCGTTGCACGAAATACTCGAGCGGTTCGGCGTGGGTGAGGTTCAAGCCGCCCAGACCTGCGAGCAAAAATTTGCGGCCAACGGAGGGCATGGCGTCGTACACATGCACATTCACGCCTGCAGCGCTTAAAACTTCAGCAGCCATGAGGCCGGCTGGGCCTGCGCCAATGATGGCGACTTGGGGGGGGGTAGGGCGAGTCATTGCCCCCATTGTCGCCGCAGCGATCAGATCAGGCCGTTGTACGTGATGGTGATCGGTGCGTGGTCGGAGAACTTTTCGTCTTTGTAGATGTGCTCTGCCTGCGCTTTGGCGGCTACGGCGGGCGTGGCCAAGTGGTAGTCCAAGCGCCAACCCACGTTGTTGGCATAGGCTTGGCCGCGGTTGCTCCACCAGGTGTAGCAAGCGTCGGTGGTGTCGGGCTGCAGCTGGCGATACACATCCACGATGCCGCCCTCGGTGGTCAGTTGCGTCATCCACGCGCGCTCTTCGGGCAAGAAGCCGCTGTTCTTTTTGTTGCCTTTCCAGTTCTTCAAATCGGCCTCGTTGTGCGCGATGTTGATGTCGCCACACAGCACAAACTCACGCGCTTGTTTCAAGCTGTTGAGGTGCGGGTACATGGCGGCCAAAAAGCGGAACTTCGCATCTTGGCGTTCAGGCCCTGACGAGCCACTGGGAAAGTAGCTGCTGATGATGGACAGTTTTTGCGTGGGCGTGTCAAAGCGCAGCTCGATGTAGCGGCCTTCGGCATCGAATTCGCCGCCATCAAAGCCCACGATCACGTCGCTGGGCTCGTGTTTGGTGTACACGCCCACACCCGAGTAGCCCTTTTTCTCGGCGTAGTGAAAGTGGCCTTTCAAACCGGCCAAGCGGTCGAACGTGCCTTCCACATCAGGCGCTTGGGCTTTGATTTCTTGGACGCAAATACAATCAGGGCTGGCTTTTTCGAGCCAAGCTTCCACGCCCTTGCGGGCGGCCGAACGAATGCCGTTGAGGTTGAGGCTGGTTAGTTTGAACAAGGAATTTCCCCATGAGTAAGAGTACGGCCGCCAACGATGCGTTGGCGCAAGAGTTTGTGCAATTTTCGCTGGATTGCGGCGTGCTGAAATTTGGGGAGTTCAAAACCAAAGCGGGCCGCATGAGCCCTTACTTTTTCAACGCCGGTTTGTTTGACGATGGCGCGAAGTTGGGCAAGCTGGCCAGCTTTTACGCGCAGCGCTTGGTACAAAGCGGCATCGAGTTCGACATGATTTTTGGCCCCGCTTACAAAGGCATTCCCTTGGGCGCGGCGGTGGCGATTGAGTTGGCGCGTCTAGGCCGTAACGTGCCCTTTGCCTACAACCGCAAAGAAGCCAAAGACCACGGCGAAGGCGGCAGCTTGGTGGGGGCGCCACTCAAAGGTCGCGTGTTGATCGTGGACGATGTGATGAGCGCAGGCACAGCCGCCCGCGAATCGATTGCCCTCATCAAAGCCGCAGGTGCCACACCGCATGCTGTGGTGATCGCGTTGGATCGTCAAGAAATGGCCACCGAAAAACAAGCCGATGGCACCACCCAAGACGTGCCCTACAGCGCCGTGCAATACGTGCGCGAGCAAGTGGGTTTGCAGGTGTGCGCGATTGCAGAGCTGAGTGATTTATTGACCTACCTGAATGCGCAAGATGGCAACGCGATGGGCGAGCACTTGGCGCGTACGCAGGCTTACCGTGATCGGTATGGGGTGAAGTAACGGCCTTTATTTGCCTTTCGTGTGTGCCGCGTCCTGTGAAATTTTCTAGTTCTTAGGAAGTGTTGTTTATCCTTTGAATACAAAATTGCACCATCCATCGTGATGGCCCTTCTTTGGGGTTGAATTTCATCAGCCTCTAAGGAGCCACTTTGACTAAATCGATTTCCGGCAACGCACTCAAAACCATTCTTCTCTCCAAAAGAGCCAACCTCTATTATTTGGAATATTGCCGCGTCCTTTGCAATGGAGGGCGTGTGGAGTTTGTGACGGACGAGGGTAAGCGTTCGCTGTATTGGAATATTCCCATTGCTAACACCACCACCGTGTTATTGGGTAATGGCACATCAGTGACGCAAGCGGCCATGCGTGAATTGGCCAAAGCAGGCGTATTGGTCGGGTTTTGCGGGGGTGGTGGCACACCGCTTTTCAGCGCCAATGAAATGGATGTTGAAGTCGCTTGGTTCTCACCTCAAAGCGAGTACCGGTCCACTGAATATTTGCAACACTGGGTGCGTTTTTGGTTTGACGATGCATTGAGATTGCAAGCGGCCAAAACGCTGCAAACCATGCGACTGGCGCGCATACGGCAGCACTGGGGGAACTCGCGGCCTTTGCGCGAGACGGGGTTTCTGATTGACCCCGTCGTTTTGGGCGCGGCATTGGACGCCGCGCAGCACAGTGTTGATGCCGCAGTTGACACCAACCACCTCTTGGCTTCAGAAGCGCACTTGACCAAACAGCTCTACAAAATGGCCGTGAATGCCGTCGGCTACGGAGAATTCACGCGCTCCAAGCGCGGCAGCGGCACCGATCCGGCCAACCGCTTTTTAGACCACGGCAACTACCTTGCGTATGGATTGGCCGCCAGCGCAACATGGGTTTTGGGCTTGCCCCATGGTTTGGCCGTGTTGCATGGCAAAACACGCCGAGGCGGCTTGGTGTTTGACGTGGCGGACTTGGTCAAAGACGCGCACATCCTGCCACAGGCTTTTGTTTCCGCCATGCGTGGCGATGACGAAGCAGCCTTTCGACGAGCCTGCATCGAGCAGCTCACGCAGACCGAGGCGCTGGATTTCATGATCGACCAGCTCAAAGACATTGCGGTCACTGTCGGCAGGCTTGCAATATGAATATTTTGTTGGTTAGCCAATGCACCAAACGGGCGTTGACTGAAACGCGCCGCATCCTCGACCAGTTTGCCGAAAGACGTGGTGACCGCACGTGGCAAACGCCCATCACCCAGCAGGGCTTGGACACTTTGCGCATGTTGCTTCGCAAAACAGCTCGAAAAAACACCGCTGTGGCTTGCCACTGGATACGCGGACAAAACCACAGCGAATTGCTCTGGGTCGTCGGTGATGCCAAACAGTTCAACGCCAACGGTGCCACACCCACCAACATGACCGAACGGAATATCTTGCGACAAGATGACGAACACGATTGGCATACCGCACACGACATCCGCTTGCTGGCAGCCATGGCGGCGCTGTTTCATGACTTTGGCAAGGCCAATGACACGTTTCAGGCCAAGCTCAGGGGCAGTGGCTTGCTTGCCGACCCTTATCGGCACGAATGGGTGTCGCTGCGTTTATTCCAAGCCTTTGTGGGGCAAGACGCAGATGCTGTGTGGTTGCAGCGATTGGCCGATGGCGCGGCAGAAGTGAATCGGCATTGGTTTGCCAGCTTGGTCAAAGACGGCATGGATGCCAGCGCCACACCGCCGCTGGAAAGCATGAGCCCTTTGGCACAAGCGATTGGCTGGCTGATCGTGAGCCACCACCGTTTGCCTGTGTTTGCCACTGCGGTCGATCGGCAACTCCAGCGCGTGTGGGCAGCCTTGGATGCCAACTGGTGCGGTAGCCGAACACAAGCGGGCGATGAAGACGATCCCAAAGCGCATCAAAAAGCCTTGGTGGGCTGTTGGACATTTACCGCCCTATTGCCACACCACAGCACTGCATGGCGCAAACGCACTGCGAGCTTGGCCCAGCGCATGTTGGAGCGATCCAGTCTGATGGACAAAAACAATAAATGGTTCAAAGACAACCCGTATGCCATGCACATGGCCCGCCTCACGCTCATACTTTCGGATCACCATTTTTCAAGCATTGAGGGCGACCCCAATCTGGGTGATCCAACGTACAAGGCCTACGCCAACACCGACCGCAAGAAAGAGGGAAGCCCCTTGAAGCAGCGCCTGGACGAACACCTGATTGGTGTTGAAAAGGCCGCACACAGCATCGCCCGAAGCCTGCCCCAACTCGATGCCAGCTTGCCCCGTATTCACAACCACCGTGCCTTCAAGCAACGCAGCGGTAACGCCCGGTTCGCGTGGCAAGACAAAGCCTTCGACTTGGTCACTGCCTTGCAGGCGAGCACTGAAAAACAAGGCTTCTTCGGCGTCAACATGGCCTCGACCGGCTGCGGCAAAACACTGGCTAACGCTCGCATCATGTACGCCTTGGCGCACCCGCAAAAAGGTGCACGCTTCACCGTGGCACTGGGCTTGCGCACACTCACTCTGCAAACCGGCGATGCACTGCGTGAGCGCATGGGCTTGGGCTCTGACGAATTGGCAGTGATGGTGGGTGGTGGCGCAGTACGCGCACTGCACGAGCACAACAAAAGGCAAAGCACGTCAGCCAATGCAACAGAAAACACCTTGGAAAGTGCTGGCAGCGAATCAGCTCATGACTTGGTGCCCAGCAACACCCATGTGCAATATGACAACACGCTCCACCCCGGCCCCTTGAGTGAATACCTGGGTGGCAACGATCCCCAAAAACAAGCTGCACAACAACTTCTGCACGCACCCGTGTTGGTCTGCACGGTTGACCACCTCATGCCCGCGTGCGAATCCACACGCGGCGGGCACCACATCGTGCCCATGCTGCGCTTGCTCACATCAGATTTGGTGCTGGACGAGCCCGATGACTTTGGCATCGAAGACCTTTACGCGCTGACGCGTCTGGTGCATTGGGCGGGTTTGTTGGGCAGTCGTGTGTTGCTGTCCTCTGCAACGTTGCCACCCGCCCTGATACAAGGCTTGTTCGCCGCCTATCTGGCGGGTCGGCAAAGTTTTCAGAACAACCGAGGTCAGCCGGGACTCGCCGCATCGGTGTGCTGCGCTTGGTTTGATGAAAACGGTGCCGCTCAGAGCGAACACGCCGATGAAAACACCTACTTGCAAAGCCACAGTGCTTTTGTGCAAAACCGTGTTGCGCACCTGGCCGCACAGCACCGTACCGATCAACGCCGACAAGCGCACATCGTGCCGGTGACCACCCAAGCCAGCAGCACGCCACAGATTCGCCGGGAATACGCCCAAGTGATATTGAAAGCCGCTTTGGATTTGCACAGGCACCCACAAAACCACACGGTTGAGCAAACCCCTGCTGGCCAGCCCAGCGGCAAGCGCGTGAGCTTTGGCCTGGTCCGTATGGCCAACATCGACCCGCTCATTGACGTGGCCATGGCGCTGCACGACATGCCCATGCCCGAGGGTGTGCACATCCATTTGTGCGTGTACCACTCGCGCCACTCGCTCTTGGTGCGCTCGGGCTTGGAGCACACCATTGACCAAGCGCTGCAACGCCACGGTCAAGACAAAGACCCGATGTCCCAATTGCACAAGCCTGCCATCCGCGCAGCCATTGACGCGCATCCTGAAGTCGATCACCTGTTTGTGGTGCTGGCCACCGCCGTTGCCGAAGTAGGGCGCGACCACGACTACGACTGGGCCGTGGTCGAGCCCTCGTCCATGCGCAGCATCATTCAGCTGGCTGGCCGCGTGCGCCGCCACCGCAGTGGTGCTGTGCAAGTCCCCAACATCGCTTTGTTGTCGCACAACCTCAAAGCCTTGGAAAACCCTGGCGGTGCTGCCTTCACACGGCCTGGCTTTGAAACCGCAGGCCATCCGCTGGCGGCTCACGCGCTCAACGACCTGCTGCGCGACCAGGATTGGCAGCAACTGGACGCCACATCCCGTATCACCCAGCACAGCCCTCTGCAAGCCGCGCAGCGCTTGACCGATCTGGAACACGCCCGCCTGGGCGGCGTGATGGAAACGCTCGCCCCCGAAGACCAGCCAGACGATGGGTTGTATGAAGAGCTGACCGTGCGCCGCTGGTGGCAAACCCTGAGCCACTTGACTGGTGTAGAACAACGCAGCAAACCCTTCAGGCACGACCCACAAGGGCGCGAGGAATTTGTTTTGCTGCTCACAGAAGATGAAGAGGACTTTGCGTTTTGCACGCTGGACGAGGAAGGGCGTCAACAAAACCATGAGAACTTGTTTGTGCCACTCACACTCATTGATAACGCAGCCATCACCGCCTGGGCCGTGCGCCCTTACATCACTGAATTAGCGGAGCTGGCCGAAGCCAAAGACCAGAGCATGGCCAAATTGGCGCGGCGGTTTGGGGTTGTGGGCTTGCCCAAAGGGCGAGGGGATCAAGTTTGGGCTTGGCATGCGCTGCTGGGGTTCAGGCGCAAAGATTGAGTGTGTGCATTGAGAAATCGCAGCACCAAAGAAAAAGGGCCCGAAGGCCCTTTTCTTGATTCTCGTTACCAAGAATCTTGCGAGTTTCCGTTACCGCTGCTGGTGTGCAGACCTGTATTGCTACAGGCGGCTGGTTCGTTTACTCACTCGCTCTCGAACCGTCTGACTTAAATTCTAACAAATTGTTGTTGTGCCGTCTTACAAAGCAAGGCTATGGCTTGGGTCGTTTCGTTGGATATACCCCTGCAATTTGTCCTGCCAGGGCAGCGAATCGCCAGCTTTGGGCATGCTTGGGTGCTGCCAAGCCTTTGATGTACGCGCTTTTGATGAACATGAGCAGTGCTGGTTCGGGAGCTTTTTTGTTGCGTTCAAGGCTGAAAAAAATGGAGTAATTCTCACGACCCAATGGATCAGGCAGTGAGATCTGGGCCACATAGGTGTAGCTCCGGTTGGCGTTGTAGATTTTTCCTGACAGTAACTGCGTGATGGCGCCTGGCAATTGCAATGAACACTCAAAGCGTGTCAAGTCGAACGCGCGAAGTTCGCCCTTGTACGAATAGCGATGATGTTCTTTGTGCAAGGCGTGATCGAATGCTTCTGTGAAGCAGTGAGATCCAAAGCTGATGGAGACAGGCAGCTCTGGGCATATCGCGGACAGCAAAGGCACTGTGACGGTGTATGGCTTGAGGTGGTCGAAGGTATAGACCTGCCCCATGAACTCCTTGGCTGGAAATTGAGTCACTCGGATAGGCCTTTGTTTAAGTGATTCACCGTGATCTGCCTGCTCGGCAGTAGGTCGTTCTTTTTAAATATTATTTCTGAACTTCGTTTTCTGAAGTGGGTAAATTTTAACAACTCGAACAATTCTTTTTAAATATTAGGAATTAACTTTTATCATTCGGTCTGGTGCATCGACTTCCGATGCCAGACCAAGAAAGGATGTTTTATGGTGACTTCACCACCCGATCCCCAAGAAGTCGCAGCTTTGCGCGGCTTGGTGGATGGGTTCATTCAAGAGCGACTCCAGCCTAAATTGGAAGCGATCAAAGACGACGATACGGACGCACAAGCAAAGCGCGACGCGCTTGCAAAGAAGTACGAACGACAAAGTTGGCTGCAAAAGGCAGCCAAGGATTGTGAGTATCTGTTGTTGGCAACTCACCCTGAAAAGGGAAATCATTCAGCCATCAAAGACTCGCTCTCAATCAACTTAGAAAAAGCATTTTGTGATGCGCCATGGTTGGTCGGTACGCATTTGCTTTTATCGTCGATAAAGGCCGATGTCGCAGTGAAAAATGCGGCCACGTTGTATGTCTGGGATTTTTTGAAAAGGTCGCACGATGGAAAAACGCTCTTGCAGCGCATGATTCATCGAGAGAAAGCTCTGTTGGCGGCATTGTCTGATGACCAAGAGTTGGCAAGCAAACTGGCTGCGCAGTTTGCATCGATTTACGAAAGAAAGCGAGAAAATGCTAGCCACACACTGGCCAAGCAGCTTTACTTTCCACTGCCCGATGACGGCTACCACTTGTTTGCCCCGCTGTTTCCCACCGCACTGGTTCATGGCGTACACACCCATTTGCAAGAAGCGCGCTTTTCGGATGCGGCCAAAGCGGCCCGAGCATCGCGTCGAGCCAAGGAGCCGCATGCCCACGGCTATTGCGATTACCCCGGCCTGGCGGTGCGCAATATGGGCGGCAGCAAGCCGCAAAACATCAGCCAACTCAACAGCGAACGTGGTGGAGCCAATTACCTGCTGGCCAGCGTGCCCCCGGTCTGGAAAGACCAAGGCACGCAGCCGCCGTTGCGTGTGGCTTCGGTGTTTGACATTAAGCGAGGTGTCATCGGACGTGACCGCACGGTGTATCGGACGCTCAAAGAGCTCAAGGAATTTTTGGAAAGCGTGGCCGATGTGGACAACAACGTGCACATCCGCGATAAGCGAGCCGAGCTGGTGCAAGCCATCGTCGACCGCGTGCTTGACAAGGCCACCGAGCTGCAATGCCTGAACGGGGGGTGGAGCGCTGACCCCGCTTGCCAACTGTCTTGGTCGCAAAAAAAATGGCTTGATGCTGATGCGCTGGAAGCGGCGCAAACAGCCCATGAAGCGCAAGCTGCAGCCACGGGCGCTGCCGACGACGGATTGGCGGCACCCGAGGCGATCGAATGGCGCGACAAAGTGGCCGAAGACTTTGCTCGCTGGCTCAATGCCACCCTCAGTACCGACAAAATCCGCATGGGTGATGCCGAATTTGTCGAGTGGAAACACACGTTTTTGGAGGTGCTGCCATGAAGCCCGAACGCTTTGAAGCGGTGTTGTTGTTGCCTCGCTTGCGGGTGCAAAACGCCAACGCCATCAGCAGTCCATTGACCTGGGGCTTTCCGCCGCCCAGCGCCTTTACCGGTTTTGCGCATGCACTGCAACGCCGTTTGAATGGTCAAGGGCTGGATTTGCGTTTTGGCAGCGTGGGTATGGCCTGTCACCAGTTCGAGCCCCAAACCTTTCAGCCACCGGGGCGCTACACGCAAGTGTTCAACCTGACGCGCAACCCTTTGGACAAAGACGGCAACACACAAGCCATTGTTGAAGAAGGGCGCACGCACATGGAGGTGAGCTTGCTCATCACCGTGTCGGGTGACGACTGCCCATTGAATGAGGAGCAATGCAAGGCACTGGCAGCCAATGTTTTGCACCAAGCCGAAGGCATGCGCCTGGCGGGCGGCAGCATCTTGCCCAACCCGCATCGTGGCAAGCACCCAGCGCAGTGGATCGACTGGCCCACCAACCGTGAAGGGCAAACTAGTGCCTTTGCGCAAATGCGTCGTCACTTGGCCCCTGGCTTTGTGTTGGTCAGCCGCGCACAGTTGTTGGCCGACCACATGCGTGCCATGCAAAAAGTGCGTGCTGAATCTACAGCTTTGGATGCCTTGCTTGACTTGTGCGCTTTGCATTACACGCCGCCAACTTCAGACACAAGCGATGCAGAACGCGCTGCAAGCGAGGGTGGTGACGCTGCCGATGTTGAAGCCGTCAATGCCCCAGCCGTGGCCTCCAAAGACTGGACCGTGTCGCGCCGCAAACCCGGCTGGCTGGTGCCCTTGCCCGTGGGCTATGCCGCCATCTCGCCGCTGTATGCGCCGGGCGAAGTCAAAAACGCCCGCGACAACGACACGCCGTTTCGCTTTGTCGAAAGCGTGCTGTCTTTGGGCGAATGGGTGGGACCGCACCGCATCAAAAACCTGCACGACCTGCTCTGGCGACACCACGCGCAGCCCGAGGCGGGCTTGTACCTCACGCACAACGGCCAGGCTGTGTCCAGCCCAACGCCGATTTCGACCCCTGTTTAAACGAATCACTCACACAAGGAATTTTCATCATGGCTACCAAAAACACCTCTGACCTCAAAACCGCGTCCGTTCTGGCTTTCGAGCGCAAGCTCGACCCGTCTGACGCCGTTTTTTCTTCGGGCCTGTGGGCTGACCGCAGCAACGCTAAAGCTTGGCCTGCTGTCGCTGTACGCGAAAAGTCGGTGCGCGGCACGATCTCCAACCGTCTCAAAACCAAAGACATGGACCCGGCCAAGCTCGACGCCAAAATTGAAAATCCAAACTTGCAAACCGTCGATGTGGCCACCCTTCCACCCGAAGCCGATACCTTGCAAGCGCGCTTCACCGTGCGCGTGCTGGGCGGCGCTGGGGTGCCATCGGCTTGTAACAGCCCCATTTACCAGCAAAAACTCAAAACCGTGGTGGACAGCTACGCCAGCACCGCAGGCTTTGCCACGCTGGCCCAACGCTACGCCAGCAACTTGGCCAATGGCCGTTTCTTGTGGCGCAACCGCGTGGGCGCAGAAATGGTCGAAGTGCAAGTGCGCCATCTGCAAGACGGGCAAGCCGTCAACACCTGGACGTTCAACGCGCTTGACTTCTCGATGCGCAACTTTGACGCCCCAGCGGCCAGCATCAACGACTTGGACGCATTGGCGGCGGTGATTGAACAAGGCCTGTCTGGCCAGCAATATGCGCTGCTTGAAGTCACCGCCTTTGCTCGGGTGGGCGCAGGGCAAGAGGTGTTCCCTTCGCAAGAATTGATCTTGGACAAAGGCTCCAGCACCGCCGGGCAAAAAAGCAAAACCCTGTATGTGGTGGGCAAAACCGCCAAGCAAGAAGGTGCTGCCGCCATTCATTCGCAAAAACTGGGCAACGCCATTCGCACGGTGGACACCTGGTATCCCGACGAAGGTGGCTTAGGTCCGATTGCGGTCGAGCCTTACGGCTCGGTCACTTCGCAAGGCAAGGCGTATCGCCAGCCTAACGAAAAGCAAGATTTCTACACCTTGCTCGACGGTTGGGTGATCAATGACAAAGCGCTCACCGTGGAGCAACAACACTACGTCATGGCCAACCTAATCCGTGGTGGCGTGTTCGGTGAATAAAGTAAGGATTGAGCCCCATGGACCACTACGTTGACATTCGGCTCCAGCCCGATGCTGAATTTGCACCCGCCATGCTCATGGCGGCGCTGTTCACCAAGCTGCACAAAGCCTTGGCGGCAGGCGCACACCATGACATTGGCGTGAGCTTTCCGCAAATGGAGGTTGGCGATGCACCATCTGCGCGTGCATCCCGCACAGGGGCGCACCCACGCTATGCACTGGGCCAGGTGTTGCGCTTGCACGGCACCAGTCTGGCGCTGCACAAACTGCTGACCACAGATTGGCTCATCGGCATGCGGGACCATGTGGCATGCGGCGCTGTGTTGGCGGTGCCCACCGATGCGCGGCATCGCGTGGTCAGCCGTGTGCAAGCCAAAAGCAGCCCCGAGCGCTTGCGCCGACGCCAAATGCGCCGCCATGGCCTGACGGCAGAGCAAGCCCAAGAGCGCATCCCCGATAGCGCTGCAGAAATGCTGAACTTGCCCTTTTTGACCCTGCGCAGCCAAAGCACAGGTCAAACTTTCAGGCTGTTCATTCGCTTGGGTGCGGAACAGGCCACAGCCGTGCCAGGCGAGTTTGGTGCGTATGGGTTGAGCCCACAAACCACAGTGCCTTGGTTCTGACCCTTTTTTTCGACCCTGCTGCAAGTTCTTTTAAATCAAGGACTTACAGCGGTGGCGAAAATTTGGGTTGTGATCGTCTATTTGATCAAATCTTGAAGCAAGACAATAGGTTAGACGAAATTTGTTGCTGTTCACTGCCGCATAGGCAGCTCAGAAAATCAAACTGCGCGGCCTGAGTTCGGGCCTCACCGTTCACTGCCGCATAGGCAGCTCAGAAAATGAAGACCAAGCCGCAATTGCTGAAGCTGGCCGTTCACTGCCGCATAGGCAGCTCAGAAAAACGCGATCACACCGGCATCGGCCATGGCCATGTTCACTGCCGCATAGGCAGCTCAGAAAATCGATGCTCTCAGTGGCAATGGCGTAGGTGTGTTCACTGCCGCATAGGCAGCTCAGAAATTCAAGAACATCAAGCACCCACTGTCGAAATGGTTCACTGCCGCATAGGCAGCTCAGAAATACAAGGCCACCTCAGCGGTGGCCTTGTGTCTTGTTCACTGCCGCATAGGCAGCTCAGAAAATGGTGGGCAACAGCCTTGAATTTCAAAATGGAGTTCACTGCCGCATAGGCAGCTCAGAAAAAACACCAAAAAGTCGAGCAGATAGCCCGAAAGTTCACTGCCGCATAGGCAGCTCAGAAAATGGTTTGCGCGACCGTGTGAGCCCCCAAGGCGTTCACTGCCGCATAGGCAGCTCAGAAAACGATGCTGGTGAAGATCGAGTAGATGCAGGCGTTCACTGCCGCATAGGCAGCTCAGAAAAAGTTGGTGTGGCTGGCATGGAACAAAGCCACGTTCACTGCCGCATAGGCAGCTCAGAAAAGTGTTGTGCAGCCTTTGCCCTGTTGCTCAATGTTCACTGCCGCATAGGCAGCTCAGAAACGACCAACTCATCAACAAAGTCGGCATCAACCGTTCACTGCCGCATAGGCAGCTCAGAAAAAGTACCACTGGTTGCCGGTCACGCGGTTGTCCGTTCACTGCCGCATAGGCAGCTCAGAAATTCTGCCGCGCGAACGACAAAGAAGGCAAGGCGTTCACTGCCGCATAGGCAGCTCAGAAAACCGAAGCCGTGATCGAGTTCACCGAAGAGCCGTTCACTGCCGCATAGGCAGCTCAGAAAAGTGGGCAGTCAGCGACATCATGGGCCGTACCGTTCACTGCCGCATAGGCAGCTCAGAAACATCGACGACCACCGACGCGATGGCCAGTGGGCGTTCACTGCCGCATAGGCAGCTCAGAAACGTCGCTCAATCAGAGGTATGCCCGCGGCGCCAGTTCACTGCCGCATAGGCAGCTCAGAAATGCTGCATCATCGGCGGGGCTGGCATCGCTGTAGTTCACTGCCGCATAGGCAGCTCAGAAAACCCCCGAAGGAGTGGCGGGCCTGTTGGCTCGGTTCACTGCCGCATAGGCAGCTCAGAAAATCAAGAAGGCTGTTGTCAACGCCCTCAAACCGTTCACTGCCGCATAGGCAGCTCAGAAACGCGACAGCCGCCGACACATGCGTGGCAACCGGTTCACTGCCGCATAGGCAGCTCAGAAAGTCACAAAAATGGTCGTGGCACCCGTTGCCAAGGTTCACTGCCGCATAGGCAGCTCAGAAAGTCCGGTGCCCAACTTGCGCGGGTGACGGTGTGTTCACTGCCGCATAGGCAGCTCAGAAAAAACGAACATGTACACCTACGACCCTTGTTTAGGTTCACTGCCGCATAGGCAGCTCAGAAAAAACTCAAAGAGAAAAACGGCATAGAACCGCAGTTCACTGCCGCATAGGCAGCTCAGAAAATCACCTACCACCATCTGAGTGAGGTTGATGTGTTCACTGCCGCATAGGCAGCTCAGAAAAAGCTGGGTTTGATGGACGCCGAAAAGATCACGTTCACTGCCGCATAGGCAGCTCAGAAAGATAGTGGGAACGTTGAATTTGTGTCGTCGATGTTCACTGCCGCATAGGCAGCTCAGAAATCTACGCTTTTCAGCTCAGAAGATGACGCGCGGTTCACTGCCGCATAGGCAGCTCAGAAAAAACTGCAGCGACCAAAACGATAAAGGCCAAGGTTCACTGCCGCATAGGCAGCTCAGAAATTAGTCCGTATCGAGCCTGGATCACAGAAATGCGTTCACTGCCGCATAGGCAGCTCAGAAAAGTTGGACTACAACAAAGTGGCCCAAACGAACGTTCACTGCCGCATAGGCAGCTCAGAAAAAACTATTCCTGCCCCTCAGGATCAACGTTGAGGTTCACTGCCGCATAGGCAGCTCAGAAAATCCAAAGCAGCGTGGCGGGCTACACGGCCACGTTCACTGCCCATAGGCAGCTCAGAAAATCGTCGTGCAGCCTGTGCCATCCAGTGGCAAGTTCACTGCCGCATATGCAGCTCAGAAAACTATGGGGTAGAGCCTTTTACCAATGATCTTTTTCACTGCCACATAGGCAGATCAGAAATGCGAGACCGAGAGCCTTTGCTTGGGTAAAGGGTCACTTGCGCATAGGCAGTTCAGTAAAGCTTATGGCGTGTTTTCTTGTCCCTTTAATTCAGCCAGCTCAAAAAGCTAGCCGTCACCAACTCTGGTTTTTCCATCATCATCATGTGACCTGAACCCATCACCACATCCACGGCGGGGTGTGCGGGTACCAAGTCTGCGATCTGTTGGTGTTGCTGCGGGCTGGCCCAAGCGTCAAACTCGCCGGCCATGACCAGTGTGGGCACTTGAACTTCAGCGAGCACATCGCTGGCGTCAGGGCGCTCCAACAGGGCTTTGATTTGGCGTTGAAAGATGTCTTCGGACTTGCGCTCAAACATCTGCACGATGTCTTCAATCAGCGCTGCGTCGTTCAAGCGCGATGGCGCCACCATGTTTTGCACCCAAGTCAGCGCCATTTGGCGAATGCCTTGGTCGTGCGTGATGTCCAGCAGAGCTTGGCGTTTCTTGATCTCTTCTTCGCCCGCAGCGCCTGCTTCTTTGGGGCGGAAGCCCGTGCCGAGCAGGGCCAAACGCAGCACGCGTTCGGGGGCTAAGCGCACCACCTCCAAAGCCACACGGCCACCCATGGAGTGACCGGCCAAATAAAACTGCTCGGGCGCCGTCGCCAAAATGTGTTGCGCCATGGCGACCAGCGAGTCGGCGTTGCCGTGCGACACCACACGGCAGGGCATGTGGGCCGACAAAGTGGGTGCCACAGGACCCCATGAGGTCTCGTCGCACATCAGGCCAGGGACAAGGATCAAGGTTGGTGGTGTCATGGTGTTAAACCCCGTAGTAACGATCGGTGCGGTGATTGACGCCAATCACCACGTTCAAAGCGAGCGCACCCAGCAGCGACAGCAACGCTTTGTGGGCATCTGCGACGACGAAGACGGCCAGCAAGATCACAAAGTCGACCGCCATTTGCACATGGCCTGCACGCCAGCCGCGCGTTTTTTGAAAATAGATGGCCATGATGCTCACGCCACCGAGGCTGGCGCCGTGACGAATCAAAATCAAAATGCCCGTGCCCGCCAGCAGCCCCGCCATGACTGCGGCAAAGAGGGGGTTGAGGTGCTCAAACCCGATCCACTGCGGCAGCAACTCCACATACGCCGAGAGCAAGCCGACGGCCGCAAAGGTTTTGAACGTGAAGAGGTGGCCAAGCCTGCGCCAACCGAACACATAAAACGGCAAGTTGATGACAAACAGCACCGCACCCAGCGGGTAGCCCAGCAGGTAGTGCGTCAAAAACGCCACGCCAGTGGTGCCGCCCGTGAACAGCCCAGCTTCGCGAAATAGGCACACGCCCAGCGCGACAAACAAGCAGCCTGTCAACAGGCCTTGAATGTCTTCCAGCAGGCTGTGAGGCGCCGGTGCTGGCAGCAACGGGGAGGGCAGTGGCTCGGAGATGGCTTACCCCAGTTTTTTCATCAACAGCGCGTTGACTTGTGCGGGGTTAGCCTTGCCCTTGCTGGCCTTCATGATGGGGCCGACCAAGCCGTTCAGCGCCTTGGCGTTGCCTGCCTTGAACTCTTCGACGTTCTTGGGGTTGGCGGCCAGCACATCGTCGATGATCTTCTCCAACTCGCCGGTGTCGTTCATCTGCTTGAGGCCTTTGGCTTCGATGATGGCGTCGACCTCGCCACCTTCGGACCACAACGCGTCAAACACTTGGCGCGCCGCGTTGTTGCTGATGGTGTTGTCGCTGATGCGCGCAATCAGCGCGCCCAGTTGTGCAGCGCTGACGGGGATGTTGTCAAACGTCACTTCGCCCGTGTTGAGGCGACGCGACACTTCACCCATGATCCAGTTGCTGGCCAGTTTCGGTTGGCCGCAGGCTTTGGCCGTGGCTTCGAAATAAGCAGCAGTTGCTTTGCTTTGTGTGAGCAAAGTGGCGTCGTATTCGGGCAGGGCGTACTCTTTGACGAAACGCTCAGCCATCACGCGGGGCAGTTCGGCCATTTCGCTTTTCACGCGCTCGACCCAATCGCGGCCAATCACCAACGGTGGCAAATCTGGGTCTGGGAAATAGCGGTAATCCGCGGCGTCTTCCTTGGTGCGCATGGCGCGGGTTTCGCCGGTGTCTGGGTCGAACAACACCGTGGCTTGTTCGATGGCGTGGCCGTCTTCGATTTGGTCGATTTGCCAACGCACTTCGTAGTCGATGGCTTGTTGCATGAACTTGAAGCTGTTCAAGTTCTTGATCTCGCGGCGCGTGCCCAAGGGCTCGCCTGGTTTGCGCACCGACACGTTGGCGTCGCAGCGGAACGAGCCTTCTTGCATGTTGCCGTCACAAATGCCAATCCACGTGACGATTTTGTGCAGCTCTTTGGCATAGGCCACGGCTTCTTCGCTGCTGCGCATGTCGGGCTGCGTGACGATTTCGAGCAGTGGGGTGCCCGCGCGGTTCAAGTCGATGCCTGACTGACCAATGAAATCTTCATGCAGCGATTTGCCCGCGTCTTCTTCAAGGTGGGCACGCTCCAAGCGCACAGTTTTGTGCACGGTTTCTTTGCCGACTTCCAAAAAGAACGACACCTCGCCGCCTTGCACCACTGGAATTTCAAACTGGCTGATTTGGTAGCCCTTGGGCAGGTCGGGGTAGAAGTAGTTTTTGCGCGCAAAGATGCTGCGTTCGGCGATGTGCGCATTGACGCCCAAGCCAAACTCAATCGCGCGTTCGACCGCGCCAATGTTCATCACGGGCAATGTGCCTGGGAGGGCCATGTCCACCGCGCAGGCTTGCGTGTTGGGCTCAGCACCAAAGGCGACCGACGCGCGGCTGAAAATTTTGCTCTGGGTGGACAGCTGGGCATGTGTTTCAAAGCCGATGACGACTTCGTAGCCTTGAACTAATTTGGGTGCAGTCATTTAAACGCCCTCCGGCTTGGCGTTATGGAAATCGGTGTTCAGTTGGTACTGGTGCGCCACGTTCAACAAACGCGCTTCTTGCAAATAGTTGCCAATCAGCTGCATGCCCACGGGCATGTTGTCGGCACCAAAACCAACAGGCACGCTCATGCCGGGCAAGCCAGCCAATGAGGCGGGCAGGGTAAAGATGTCAGCCAAGTAGTCGGCCAGCGGATCGCTGGCGTTGTTGCCCAGCTTCCACGCGACGGTGGGAGCGACGGGGCCGGCGATCACATCGCACTCAGCAAAGGCGCGTTGGAAGTCGTCCGCAATCATGCGGCGAATTTTTTGCGCTTGCAGGTAGTACGCGTCGTAGTAGCCGTGACTCAACACATACGCGCCGGTCATGATGCGGCGTTTGACCTCTTCGCCAAAGCCTTCGGCGCGGGTCTTTTTGTACATGCTCACGAGGTCGGTGTAGTCTTTGGCGCGGTGGCCAAACTTCACGCCATCAAAGCGGCTCAGGTTCGAGCTGGCTTCAGCGGGCGCGATGATGTAGTACACGGGAATGGCCAACTCAGTGCGAGGCAACGTGATGGGCACGAGCTTGGCGCCTTGGGCTTCGAGGGTTTTGAGCGCGGCATCAATGGCGGTGCGCACGTCAGCGGCGAGGCCGTCGCCAAAAAACTCTTTGGGGATGCCAATGCGCAAACCTTGCAAGCTGTCGCCCAACTTGGCGGAGAAGTTTTCAGCAGGCACATTGAGCGAGGTGGAATCGCGGTCTAAGTCAGCGCCACACATGGCAGACAGCAACAACGCGCAGTCTTCGGCCGTGCGGGCCATGGGGCCCGCTTGGTCGAGGCTAGACGCGTAGGCAATCATGCCGTAACGAGAAGCGCGGCCATAGGTCGGCTTGATGCCAGTGATGCCACAAAAGCTGGCGGGTTGGCGAATCGAGCCACCCGTGTCCGTGCCCGTCGCAGCGGGCGCCAAACGTGCAGCCACAGCCGCAGCGCTGCCACCTGACGAGCCGCCGGGAACGCGCGAGGTGTTCCAAGGGTTGGTGACCGCGCCGTAGGCTGAGTTTTCGTTGGCGGAGCCCATGGCGAATTCGTCGCAATTGACCTTGCCCAAGGTCACCATGCCTGCGCCGACTTGCGCGTTCACGCCCGAGCCGAGCTTTTGCACCACGGTGGCGTCAAACGGCGAGCGGTAGCCGCTCAAAATTTTGGAGCCTGCGGTGGTGGCGAAATCGCGGGTCACAAACACGTCTTTGTGCGCAATCGGCACGCCTTCGAGCGCGCCAGCTGTGCCCGCGGCGATGCGGGCGTCGCTGGCTTGCGCTTGGGCCAGCGTCACTTCGCTGTCGATGTCCAAAAACGCGTTGTGCGGGTTGCCGCCCGTGCGGGCCAAAAAGGCTGTGGCGACTTCGACTGCGCTTACTTGTTTGGTTTGGAGGGCTTGGGCCAGTTCGGCCACGCTCATGTCATGCAAAGTTGTCATGCGAAATGCCTCACTCAATCACTTTGGGAACCAAAAACAAACCGCGCTCAACGGCTGGCGCGCTGCGTTGGTTCAGGTCGCGTTGGTTGGGCTCGCTCGCCACGTCCGGACGCAGGCGCAACTCAATGTGCGCGCCTGGCATGGCGTCCACAGGATGAGCCATGGGGACGATGCCCGTGGTGTCGACCGCGCTGATTTGCGCAACGATGTCAAAAAAGTCGTTAATTTTGCTCAGCATGCGGGCTTGTTCGTCAGGCTGCAGCTCAAGCCGGGCCAAATTGGCGATGCGGCTGATGTCTTGGTCGTTCAGGGACATAGGTGTTGGGGCGGTAACTTAAGCAAAAAACCCATGATTTATGGGCGATGCGGTATTATCCCGCCTTTGTGCTCGCGCTCGCGACCACCCCGCAATATGGTGCTTTGGCGATTCCGCCAGAGCCAGAGAGGACAGTGATGTTTGGATCTTTCCGTCGGTATTTCTCCACCGACTTGGCGATTGACTTAGGTACCGCCAACACCCTGATTTACGTGCGCGACAAAGGCATCGTGTTGGACGAGCCTTCTGTGGTGTCCATTCGCCACGAAGGCGGCCCCCAAGGCAAAAAAACCATCCAAGCCGTGGGCCACGAAGCCAAGGCGATGTTGGGCAAAGTGCCCGGCAACATCGAGGCCATTCGCCCGATGAAAGACGGCGTGATCGCTGACTTCACGGTGACCGAGCAAATGCTCAAGCAGTTCATCAAGATGGTGCACCCCCGCTCGGTGTTGAAGCCCAGCCCCCGCATCATCATTTGCGTGCCTTGCGGTTCGACCCAAGTGGAGCGTCGTGCGATTCGCGAATCCGCCTTGGGCGCTGGCGCCTCCGAAGTGTTTTTGATCGAAGAGCCGATGGCTGCTGCGATTGGTGCGGGCTTGCCTGTGTCGGAAGCTTCGGGCTCCATGGTGGTCGACATCGGTGGCGGTACCACCGAAGTGGGCGTCATTTCTTTGGGCGGCATGGTCTACAAAGGCAGCGTGCGCGTGGGTGGCGACAAGTTTGACGAAGCCATCATCAACTACATCCGTCGCAACTACGGCATGTTGATCGGTGAGCCCACAGCCGAAGCGATCAAGAAAAAAATTGGCTCTGCATTCCCTGGCTCTGAAGTCAAGGAAATGGAAGTCAAGGGCCGCAACCTGTCCGAAGGTGTGCCACGCTCGTTCACGATTTCGTCCAA
>Ga0213920_1000229_pt1 | contig 51769 bp, 50 predicted proteins | sample McNCre1117MG_FD_161054 | JGI IMG/M metagenome (GOLD analysis project Ga0213920, IMG submission 161054) | Freshwater microbial communities from McNutts Creek, Athens, Georgia, United States - 11-17 MG | ecosystem: Environmental > Aquatic > Freshwater > Creek | place: USA: Georgia | collected...
CCGCCGCGAACGAGTAATTTATCCATAGGGTTTCTTAAGCTTTAGGAGCAGCTTGCCACTCGGCAGGCGTGTAGGTTTTCATGGACAAAGCGTGCACTTCGTCGGTTTTGATTTTTTCGCCCAAGGTGGCGTACACCTGCTGGTGGCGTTGGATGAGGCGCTTGCCTTCAAACTCGGCAGACACCAAAGTGGCATACCAATGACGGCCATCGCCCTCGACGTGCAAATGCTCGCAGGACAGGCCTGCGGCGATGATGGTTTGTAGTTCGTCTGCTGTCATTTAAAAACCTTCATCCTCGAATCTTGTAACCCGTGCGCAGCAAGTGCAGCGCAACGGCTGACACAAAACCAAGGCACACACCCACCACACCCAAGCTCAACCAAGGCGACACATCGCTTTGGCCAAAGAAGCCAAAGCGGAAGCCGTCAATCATGTAGAAGAACGGGTTGAGGTGGCTCACGTTTTGCCAAAAGCTGGGCAGTGAGTGGATGGAATAAAACACGCCGCTCAAAAACGTCATCGGCATGATGATGAAGTTTTGAAACGCGGCCATCTGGTCAAACTTGTCGGCCCACAAACCTGCAATCAAACCCAACGTGCCAAGCATGAGCGCACCGAGCACGGCAAAAGTGATGACCCACAACGGCTGCGATGGCATGAGTGAAAAATTCAACACCGACGATTGCCACACAAAGAGCACCCCCGCCAGCAACACACCAGCGCCCACCAACAAACCGCGCACCATGGCCGACAGCGCATAGGCAAAGAACCAGCTCCAGTGCGACAAAGGTGTGAGCAGAAGGAAAACCAAGTTGCCCATGATCTTGCTTTGCACCATGGACGAGGAGCTGTTGGCAAACGCGTTTTGCAGCACGCTCATCATCACGAGGCCCGGAATCAAAAACGCGGTATAGCTCACACCGTCGTAGACCTGCACATGCGCTTCCAGCACATGACCAAAAATCATCAGGTACATCACCGCGGTGAGCACGGGCGCAGCCACCGTTTGGAAACTGACTTTCCAAAAGCGCAGCACCTCTTTGTAAAACAGCATGGTCCAGCCGGTCATCATGCTTTTACCTCGTCATGGCTATGCATCACATCAAGGAAGACATCTTCCAAATCGGCTTTGCGAATTTCAACGTCTTGCGCATGCAAGCCAGCTTCGCGCACGGCGGCGAGGTAGCGCTCAATCTCTAAGGCGTCGTTAGCGGGGAACTGCACGATACGACCCGTCACACGCGCTTTGGCAGCCAGTGCAGCAGGTAACTCGGTGTCAATCTTGAAGCGCAGCACGTTGCTAGACGCGGCTTTGAGCAACTCGGTGGTGCTGTCGAGCGCCACCACTTTGCCGTTTTTCAACATGGCAATGCGACCACACAAAGCTTCGGCTTCTTCGAGGTAATGCGTGGTCAGCAACACAGTGCTGCCCTCGCGGTTGAGCTTGGCGATGAATTGCCACAGGGTTTGGCGCAACTCCACGTCCACACCCGCCGTGGGCTCATCGAGCACGATGACAGGAGGCTTATGCACCAAGGCCTGCGCCACCAACATGCGACGCTTCATGCCGCCTGAGAGTTGGCGCATGTTGTGGTTAGCCTTATCGGTAAGGCCAAGGCTGTGCAACAGCTCGTCAATCCAGTCGTCGTTGTGTTTGACGCCAAAGTAGCCCGATTGAAACTTCAAAGCTTCGCGCACGTTGAAAAACGGATCGAACACCAGCTCTTGCGGCACCACGCCCAACATGCGACGGGCTTGGGCAGATTGGGTGGCCACATCTACGCCATGCACCAACACCGAGCCAGACGTGGCTTTACCCAAACCTGCCAAGATGCTGATAAGGGTAGTTTTGCCAGCACCGTTAGGCCCTAAGAGCCCAAAGAACTCGCCTTTTTGGACATCAAAACGCACGCCGTCGAGCGCCTGGAACGGGCCTCGAGCGGTTTGGAAGGTCTTGGAAACAGATTGGAATGAAATAGCGGGCATAAATTAGCCTTTGATTTTAAGGCTTTAAGCATGCCCTCACGATTGCCCTTACTAGACCCGCCAATAAAGGCGCTTAGAAGCGGTATTAGTGGAGCAAAGCGCTCAGGCCGTAGACCTGAGCCAAAGCTTGGGCGCGTTCTGGCAAGCCAGTGACGCGCAGTTGTGCACCACGAGCAAGAACAGCACGTCGACAGGCCAAGATCACAGCCAATGCTGAGGAGTCGAACTGAGTGAGTGCTGAGGCATCCAATACCGCCTCGCCGCCCTCGGACACACATGCGCTTAGCAATGGCGCAAGCTCGTTTGTGACAGCTTGTGCTTGCGCCTGCATCAACACAGCAGGCAACGCGACGGAGGTATGCGTAGCAGTCATGGTTTTACTTAGATGCTTTGGCGTTGGTTTTGTTGCGATCAGCCAAGCTGGCAATCAACCCATCCACGCCTTTGGTGCTAATTTCTTGTGCAAACTGGGTTTTGTAATTTTCGACCAACCAAATGCCCATGACGTTCATGTTGTAAACCTTCCATGCACCATCGGCTGTTCTTTCAACGCGGTAATCCAACTGAATAGGGTCACCTTTGCCGCGCACTTCGGTTTTAACAATCACTTCTTTGTCATCGGCCGCAGCGCGCAATGGTTTGACGGTAATCGTTTGGTCACTGACCTGACCCAACGCACCTGAATACGTGCGCACCAACAAAATCTTGAACTCTTCTTGCAAGCGTTTTTGTTGCTCAGGTGTGGCTTGACGCCAAGTTGGGCCCACCGCAGAAGCCGTCATGCGCAAGAAGTTGACATTGGGCATCACACGTTGATCGACCAAAGTGACGATTTTGTTCACGTCGCCGTTATGAATAGATTTGTCGGCCTTGATGGCATCCAAAATGTCAGATGACACGCGCTTGATGAAAGCATCTGCAGACTCTTCAGCAGCATGCGCTGTGCCGGCCATGCCCAACACGCAAGCGGCCATCAAAGCCAAAGCTGAAAAATGACGGCGAGACAAAAAGCGGTTCATGATTTCAACATCCAATCAATTCAATTCTGGTTTAACGCTTAAACGTCTTATTTAGCTGACGGCTCAGCACTAGGATCTGGCAAATCCTCTTCATCAGGAGGATTGCCATCAAACACTTGGTTGCGACGGTATTGCAAGTACGCATCACGTGTGAAGCTGTATTTATCAATTGCAGCCTCTGTCAGCAAATTGCTCGTACCCAACAAGCTGGAGCGTTTATCAACCACACGCAAAGCCATTGCACTGTTGCGTGTGGGAATGTGATCGAGGTTGCGCACATAGTCGACCGATGTGTCCACAGGCATGCCGGCGGTGTCACGCAAAGTGGATGGGCCAAACAACGGCAAAACCACATAAGGACCGTCAGGCACACCCCATGCACCCAAAGTCTGGCCAAAATCTTCGGGGTGACGCTCAAGGCCAATTGGCGTGGCCACATCGAAAATACCGTAGATGCCAAACACGGTGTTCACCACCGAGCGCATCAACGACTCGGCCGTGTCGCGGCCTTTGAGTTGCAAACCGTTGTTCACGGTCGACCAAATGTCGGACAAGTTATTGAAAACGTTGCGCACGCCTTGCTGAACCAAGTCAGGTGTGACGTCTTTGTAGCTTGTCGCCACAGGCTTCAATACGTTCTCATCCAAAGAATCATTGAAGCGCGAGATGCTGCGGTTCATCGGCTCCAGCGGATCTTTTGGATTCGCGTTGGGGCCCGTCGCACAGCCTGTGCTCAACACAGCCACTGCCAACAGTGCAGCGCCTAACCAGCCACGTTGCTTGTGTGCAAGCATCACTTACCACCCTTGTCAGGCGTGGGCTCTGCAGCTTTGTTGTAAAGGAATTGGCTGATCAGGTTTTCCAACACCACCGCAGATTGCGTGGCTTGGATGCGATCACCACTGACCAAGTTATCAGCCTCTGCACCTGCTTCAATGCCAATGTATTGCTCGCCCAACAAACCGCTGGTGAGGATTTTCAAAGAGCTGTCTTTGGGAAATTGGTAACGGCTCTCGATGCTCATGGTCACCGTGGCTTGGAAGGTTTTGTCGTCGAACGTGACGTTCTCCACACGGCCCACCACCACGCCCGCGCTCTTGACAGCGGCTTGGCGTTTCAAGCCACCGATGTTGTCAAAACGACCACTCACGGTGTACGTGGATTGGAAATTCAAAGTGAGCAAGTTGGCCGACTTCAAAGCCAAGAACAAAATGGCCGCAGCACCCAAGAGCACAAACAAGCCGACCCACACATCAGTTTTGGAGCGTTGCATAGCTTCCTCGATTCATCAAATACTAAACATCATGGCGGTGAGGATAAAGTCCAACCCCAACACAGCCAACGAAGCGACCACCACCGTCTTGGTGGTGGCGCGCGATACACCTTCGGGCGTGGGCTGTGCTTCATAGCCTTGCAGCAGCGCCACGAACGTGACGGTCACACCGAACACGATGCTCTTGACCACGCCATTGCCCACGTCTTTCCACACGTCGACGCCACCTTGCATCTGGCTCCAGAACGAGCCGGCGTCCACGCCAATCATCAACACGCCCACCATCCAGCCACCCAAAATACCCACGGCGCTGAACACCGCCGAGAGCAAAGGCAAAGCAATGATGCCGCCCCAAAAGCGAGGGCCCAAGATGCGGCGCACGGGGTCGACCGCCATCATGTCCATGGCGCTGAGTTGCTCGCCCGCTTTCATCAAACCAATTTCAGCGGTGAGCGATGTACCCGCACGGCCTGCAAACAACAAGGCGCTCACCACTGGGCCCAATTCACGCACCAAGCTCAGAGCCACCAACAAACCCAGCGCTTCGGCAGAGCCATAACGCTGCAAGGTGTAGTAGCCCTGCAAACTGAGCACAAAACCCACAAACAAGCCCGACACCGCGATGATGGCCAGCGAGTAGTTACCCAAGAAGTGCACTTGGTCACGCACCAAACCAAAGCGGCGCATATTGCTGCCAAACAAACCCATGAGGCGAATGAATAAGCGTGCACCTAGCCCTAAACCCGCCAAGTAGCTGCGCACTGCAAAACCAATGTTTGCTACGAATTTCATTGCTCGCCCTCCACACCAAAGTCTTGCGCCACGCTGGGGCCAGGGTAGTGGAAACGCACAGGGCCATCGGGCGCAGCGGTGACAAACTGCTTCACCAACGGGTCGGTGCTGTGACGCACTTCATCGGGTGTGCCTTGTGCGGCAATCTTGCCATTGGCCAACACGATCACTTGATCGGCAATGTGGAAAGTCTCATCCAAATCGTGCGACACGATGACGCTGGTCAGGCCCAACGTATCGTTGAGCTGGCGAATCAAACGCGCAGCGGTGCCGAGGGAAATTGGGTCCAAGCCAGCAAAGGGCTCGTCGTACATGATGAGCTCTGGATCAAGCGCCATCGCACGAGCCAAAGCCACACGGCGGGCCATGCCACCAGAGACTTCGCTGGGCATCAAGTCGCGGGCACCGCGCAGGCCCACGGCTTCGAGCTTCATCAACACGATGTCGCGAATCATGGATTCGCTCAGGTCGGTGTGTTCGCGCAGCGGGAAGGCCACGTTGTCAAACACGCTCAAGTCGGTGAACAACGCGCCAAACTGAAACAGCATGCCCATGCGGCGACGCACGGCGTACAAATCGGTGGGGTTGAGTGATGCTACTTCTTGGCCATCAAACGTGAGGCTGCCTGACTGGGCGCGGTATTGGCCACCAATCAAACGCATCACCGTGGTTTTGCCACCACCCGATGCACCCATGAGCGCCGTGACTTTGCCACGTGGGATGGTCAGCGAAATGCCATCCAAGATGACGCGCTCGCCATAGCCAAAGCGAATGTCGCGTAGCTCGACCAACGCATCAGGGTTTGTATTGGGTGAAAAAGTGTTAGTCATAGAAACAAAAGCTGGCCTGTTCATGAAACAGGTCAGCCTTTGTATTTTAGTTGCAAGCCGTGAATGGCTTGTAAAGATGAGAAATTAACGTGGCAGGTCGCTTGCGCCCATCAAGAACTCATCCACAGAGCGGGCCGCTTGGCGGCCTTCGCGAATGGCCCACACGACCAAGGATTGGCCGCGGCGAATGTCACCTGCCGCAAACACTTTGGGCACGTTGGTGGCGTAACCACCGGTGAATTCAGTCGTTGCCTTGGCGTTGCCGCGTGCATCTTTCTCAACACCGAAACCTTCCAAAATGGTGGCCACAGGGTTCACGAAGCCCATTGCCAACAACACGAGGTCGGCTTTGATAATTTCTTCAGTACCTGCAACTTCAACCATCTTGCCGTCTTTCCATTCGACGCGAACGGTCTTGACGCCTGTGACTTTGCCGTTTTCGCCGACAAACTCTTTGGTGGAGATGGCAAATTCGCGCTTGAGCAAACCTTTTTCAGCGCTCTCGTCGTGGCTAGAGCTGGTGCGCAGTTTCAGTGGCCAGTAGGGCCACACCAAAGGCTTGTTCTCTTGCTCGGGTGGCATGGGCATCACTTCGAACTGCACCACGGCTGCTGCACCATGGCGTGTGCTGGTGCCCACGCAGTCAGAGCCGGTGTCGCCACCGCCGATGACCACCACGTGTTTGCCGTCAGCACGCAATTGGTCTTTGACCTTACCGCCGCCGTTGACCTTGTTTTGCTGGGGCAAGAACTCCATCGCGAAGTGAATGCCAGCCAAGTCGCGGCCAGGGGCTGGCAAGTCGCGTGACTGCTCAGAGCCGCCGGTCAACAACACAGCGTCAAAGTCTTTTTGCAGCTGAGCTGGTGTGATGGTTTCTGTGGCCCAGTTGGTGACCTTAGAACCCTTGGGCAACTCGCCCACCATCACGTTGGTGCGAATGGTCACGCCTTCAGCTTCGAGCTGCTTGGCGCGGCGGTCGATGTGTGACTTTTCCATCTTGAAGTCAGGGATGCCGTAGCGCAACAAACCGCCGATGCGGTCGTTCTTTTCGAACAAGGTCACGTCATGACCAACGCGCGCCAACTGCTGTGCAGCGGCCATACCGGCAGGGCCTGAGCCCACCACGGCCACCTTCTTGCCGGTCTTGTGTTTGGCGGGCTTCGCCACCACCCAGCCTTCAGACCAAGCCTTGTCAATGATGGCGTGCTCAATGGACTTGATGCCCACCGCGTCGCCATTGACGTTCACCACGCACGCAGCTTCGCAAGGTGCGGGGCAAATGCGGCCCGTGAATTCAGGGAAGTTGTTGGTGCTGTGCAGCACGTCAATCGCGTTTTTCCAATCGCCTTGGTACACCAAGTCGTTGAAGTCCGGAATGATGTTGTTGACAGGGCAGCCGTTGTTACAAAACGGCGTGCCGCAGTCCATGCAACGGGCAGCTTGTGCATTGGCTTGCTTGTCGTCCAAACCAATCACAAATTCATCGTAGTTCTTCAAACGCTCTTTGACGGGCTTGTAGCCCTCTTCGATGCGCTCAATTTCCATAAAGCCAGTGACTTTTCCCATGATTCAAATCCTTTTGCTTGTGCTTCGCATTACTTGGCGGCAACGGCTTTTTTGGCCGCAGGAGCTTTGGCAGTCTTGGCTGCGTTCAACTCGCCCAATGCACGCTTGTATTCGTTGGGGAACACTTTGACAAACTTGGCACGTGCAGTGTCCCAGTTGTCCAGCAAGTCACGGGCGCGCTTAGAGCCCGTCCAACGGTGGTGGTCTTCGAGCAACTTCTTGAGTTGCGCTTCGTCGGTTTGGTCACGGTGCCAAATGGCGCGTGGGATAGAAGCTTCTTGCTCGGAAGCAGACAACACTTTTTCCATGGAGACCATGGCGGTGTTGCACTTCTTGTCGAACTGGCCGTCTTCGTCGTACACGTACGCCACACCGCCGCTCATACCCGCAGCGAAGTTGCGGCCGGTTTTACCCAACACCGCGACCGTGCCGCCTGTCATGTATTCGCAACCGTGGTCGCCTGTGCCTTCGACCACGGCGGTCGCGCCAGACAAACGCACCGCGAAACGCTCGCCAGCCACGCCAGAGAAGAACGCTTCACCGCGTGTCGCACCAATCATCACGGTGTTACCCACGATGATGTTGTTCACCGCGTCGCCACGGAAATCAATGCTAGGGCGAACCACCACGCGGCCACCTGAGAGGCCTTTGCCGGTGTAGTCGTTGGCGTCACCAATGAGGTACAGCGTGATGCCGTTGCACAAGAACGCGCCGAACGATTGACCGCCCGTGCCTTCGAGTTGGATGCGGATGCTGTCATCTGGCAAACCTTCGGGGTGCACCTTGGTCACCGCGCCAGACAACATCGCACCGACTGAACGGTTGACGTTGCGCGCCACTTCCATGAACTGCACCTTCTCGCCGCGCTCGATGGCGGGCTTGGATTTTTCGATGAGTTTTTGGTCCAGTGCTTTTTCCAAGCCGTGGTCTTGCTTGTCCACGTGGTAGCGAGGAATTTCTGGGCCGACTTGTGGCACAGCCAACAAGCGAGCGAAGTCGAGGCCTGAGGCTTTCCAGTGTTCGATGCCAGCACGCATGTCGAGCAAGTCGGCGCGGCCAATCATGTCGTCAAATTTACGGATACCCAACTGCGCCATGATTTGGCGCACTTCTTCAGCGATGAAGAAGAAGTAGTTGACGACGTGCTCTGGCTTGCCTGTGAACTTCTTGCGCAACTCTGGGTCTTGTGTGGCCACGCCCACGGGGCAAGTGTTCAAGTGGCACTTGCGCATCATGATGCAGCCCTCAACCACCAACGGTGCAGTGGCAAAGCCAAACTCGTCAGCACCGAGCAAAGCACCCACCGCCACGTCGCGGCCGGTTTTCATTTGGCCGTCGGCTTGCACGCGCACACGGCCACGCAAACCGTTCAACACCAAGGTTTGCTGGGTTTCGGCCAAACCGATTTCCCAAGGTGAACCGCAATGCTTGATGGAAGACCAAGGCGATGCGCCTGTGCCGCCGTCGTGGCCAGCGATCACCACATGATCGGCCTTGCACTTGGCAACGCCTGCGGCAATCGTGCCCACACCGATTTCGGCCACCAACTTCACGCTGATGTCAGCGTGAGGCGCAACGTTCTTCAAGTCATGGATCAACTGAGCCAAGTCTTCGATGGAATAGATGTCGTGGTGTGGAGGAGGAGAAATCAAACCCACGCCTGGCACGCTGTAACGCAGCTTGCCGATGTACTCAGACACTTTCGAGCCTGGCAACTGACCACCTTCACCAGGCTTCGCGCCTTGAGCCATCTTGATCTGAATTTGGTCAGATGAAGACAGGTATTCAGCCGTCACACCGAAGCGGCCAGAAGCCACTTGCTTGATGCGTGAACGCAAACTGTCACCCGCATTCAAGGGCATGTCCACTTCGACCACATCGTTGCCGATGATGGTTTTGAGTGTGTCGCCTTGCTTGATAGGGATGCCTTTGAGTTCGTTGCGGTAACGCGCTGGGTCTTCACCGCCCTCACCCGTGTTGGACTTGCCACCAATGCGGTTCATCGCCACGGCCAAAGTCGCGTGTGCTTCTGTGGAGATAGAGCCGAGTGACATCGCGCCGGTGGCGAAACGTTTGACGATTTCGCTGGCAGGTTCGACCTCGTCCACCGAGATGGCTTTGGATGGGTCAATCTTGAAATCGAACAAACCGCGCAAGGTCAGGTGACGCTTGTTTTGGTCGTTGACGATTTGTGCGTACTCTTTGTACGTGCTGAAGTTGTTGGAGCGTGTGCTGTGTTGCAACTTGGCAATCGCGTCAGGCGTCCACATGTGTTCTTCGCCACGGGCGCGCCAAGCGTATTCACCACCGGTATCGAGCATGTTGGCCAGCACAGGGTCTTCGCCAAACGCGGCCTTGTGCATGCGAATGCCTTCTTCGGCCATTTCAAAAATGCCGATACCTTCCACACGGCTAGGTGTGCCGGTGAAATACTTTTGCACGGTTTCGGTGTTGATACCGATGGCTTCGAACAACTGTGCGCCGCAGTAAGACATGTAGGTCGACACGCCCATCTTGGACATGATCTTGGACAGGCCTTTGCCGATGGCTTTGATGTAGTTGTAGATCGCTTTTTCGGTCGACAAATCAGCTGGCAAATCTTTGTGCAGATTGGCCAATGTTTCGAGCGCGAGGTAGGGGTGTACGGCTTCTGCGCCGTAGCCTGCCAACACGGCGAAGTGATGCACTTCGCGGGCGCTGCCAGTTTCGACCACCAAACCAGCCGTGGTGCGCAAGCCTTCGCGCACCAAGTGTTGGTGAATCGCAGACAAGGCCAACACTGCGGGGATTGCCACTTGTGTAGGGCCCACAGCGCGGTCGCTGATGATCAAGATGTTGTGGCCGCCTTTGATGGCATCCACGGCTTCAGCGCACAACGATGCCAACTTGGCTTCCACGCCGTCGTGGCCCCACACCAAGGGGTAAGTCATGTCGAGCGTGGCGCTCTTGAACTTGCCGTGTGTGTACTGTTCGATGTCACGCAACTTGGCCATGTCGGCGAAGTTCAGCACAGGCTGGCTGACTTCCAAACGCATGGGTGGGTTGACTTGGTTGATGTCGAGCAGGTTGGGCTTAGGGCCCACGAACGACACCAAGGACATGACGATGGCTTCACGGATCGGGTCGATCGGTGGGTTGGTCACTTGCGCGAACAACTGCTTGAAGTAGTTGTAGAGCGGTTTGTTTTTGCTAGACAACACAGCCAAGGGGCTGTCGTTGCCCATCGAACCAATGCCCTCTTCGCCGTTGATGGCCATAGGCGCCATCAAGAATTTGATGTCTTCTTGGCTGTAGCCAAATGCTTGTTGACGATCGAGCAAGGAGACATCGCTGGCGTGGGCAACTTCGCCTTCGTGGCCTTTGACGTCGTCGAGCTTGATGCGGACGTTTTCAATCCATTGCTTGTAGGGCTTGGTGTTAGTCAGGCCAGCTTTGAGTTCTTCGTCGTCGATCATGCGACCTTGCTCAAGGTCGATCAAGAACATCTTGCCGGGCTGTAAACGCCACTTGCGAACGATCTTGCTCTCAGGCACTGGCAACACGCCAGACTCAGAACCCATGATGACCATGTCATCGTCGGTGATGCAGTAGCGTGATGGGCGCAAACCGTTGCGGTCCAGCGTCGCACCGATTTGGCGGCCGTCGGTGAACACGATAGAAGCTGGGCCGTCCCATGGCTCCAACATCGCTGCGTGGTATTCGTAGAAGGCCTTGCGGCGCTCGTCCATGGTGGTGTGTTGTTCCCATGGTTCGGGAATCATCATCATCACGGCTTGGCTGATGGGGTAGCCCGCCATCGTCATCAATTCGAGGCAGTTGTCGAAGGTGGCGGTGTCAGACTGATCAGCGAAGCTGATGGGGTAGAGCTTTTGCAAGTCATCGCCCAACACAGGGGAAGACATCACGCCTTCGCGGGCCTTCATCCAGTTGTAGTTGCCTTTGACGGTGTTGATCTCACCGTTGTGCGCCACATAGCGGTAAGGGTGGGCCAATGGCCACTCTGGGAAGGTGTTGGTCGAGAAGCGTTGGTGCACCAAACCGAGGGCGGACACGCAGCGCTCGTCGGTCAAGTCGCGGTAATAGGTACCGACTTGGTCAGCCAGCAACAAGCCTTTGTAAATGATGGTGCGGCTAGACATGCTAGGCACGTAGTACTCTTTGCCGTGCTTCAAGTTCAAGTGCTGAATTGCGGCGCTGGCTGTTTTGCGGATCACATACAACTTGCGTTCCAACGCGTCTTGCACGATCACATCATTACCACGACCGATGAAGATTTGACGGATGACCGGCTCTTTTTCGCGCACGCGTGGCGACATGGGCATGTCGAGGTTGACCGGCACATCGCGCCAGCCCAAGAACACTTGGCCTTCGGCTTGAACGGCACGTTCCAACTCTTGCTCGCAAGCCATGCGCGAGGCGTGTTCTTTTGGCAAGAACACCATGCCCACGCCGTACTCACCGAGGGGCGGCAAGGTCACGCCTTGCTTGGCCATCTCTGCGCGATACAAAGCATCGGGCAATTGAATCAAGATACCTGCGCCGTCGCCCATGAGCGCGTCAGCACCCACAGCACCACGGTGGTCGAGATTTTCCAAAATTTTGAGCGCTTGACCCACGATGGCGTGGCTCTTTTGACCCTTGATGTGAGCCACAAAGCCCACGCCACAGGCGTCGTGTTCGTTAGATGGGTCGTACAAACCCTGAGATTGCAGTTGTGCTTTATCGGCAGCCGTGGACATGGCGCATTCCTCAAAAATTCAGCGGGACAAGAAGGATACTGCACTGCAGCATCTATGCCAAGAAAATTAATTGGGGTCAGAACCTAATTAATTGAATCTCAATTTTAGGAATTATTTAATTGGGGACAGGTTTGATCGCCTTGCTGAACGGGCGTCCTGCCTTAGTTTTGACCAAACGCCGTTCAGTTTGCGTCTGCAAATCGGCCACAAAATGCGCGTCCCCCAGCGCCCAACCGCTGAGCGTGGCGTCGGTCAATGCACCCTGCTGGTCCGCGCTGATGCCTGCGTGCACCAATTCGGCGTATGCCGCCTCACGCGCGAACGGCGTATTGCCCAAGGCCCAATACAGGGCGTGCGGCGTGATGAGCCGGTCGGTGCGATGCCCTGCGTAGTGCCCATAGCTAGACCACGTGTAATCCTCAGGCCGCGCCACCATGTGCGCGCGCACGGGATTGAGGTCGATGTAGGCCATGCACGCCAGCAAGTAGCGGTCAGTTTGAATCAGCGTCGAGCGGTAGCGCCCTTCCCACAACGTGCCGGTGCGGGCGTGCACTTTGTTGAACACCTGCACATAGCTGCGACCCACGGCCTGCATCATTTTCGGCAGACCCTGATCTTCTTGCGGCGTGATCAGCAAATGCAGATGGTTGCTCATCAACACATAGGCGTGAATGTCGACCTTGTGCGCGCGGCTGTGCTCGAACAACAAATCGAGCATGCGCTGGTAATCAGCAGTGCTGCGAAAAATGTCTTGCCGGTTGTTGCCCCGCAGAATGACGTGGTGCGGGTAACCGGTGACGGTGAGACGAGGGAGGCGAGCCATTTGCTGATGGTAATTCGAACCTGACCCCGATTAATTAAGCGGCAATTTTGAAGCGATCTTCCGCCAACTCTTGCAAACCAAACTCGTCCAGCAAAGCTGTCAAGCGTTCTGCCGCGCTGCGCTTTTTTTGCCCAGTGTACTTGGCCAAGATGAGTTCGTTTTTCATGCTGTGCTCCCAACCCACCAGCTCGGTCACGGTCACTTGGTAGCCCATCGCTTCTAGGTACAAACAGCGCAGCACGTTGGTGAGCTGACTGCCCATCTCGCGTGTGTGCAGCGGGTGACGCCACAGCTCGGCCAACGGTGTGCGTTGCAAATTGAACGCTTTGTTTTTGTTCAGCGCACGGGCCAACTCAGCTTGGCAGCAGGGCACGAGCACCATGTATTTGGCTTTCTTTTGCAGACCAAACGCAATCGCGTCATCGGTGGCCGTGTCGCACGCGTGCAGCGCGGTGACCACATCGATCTGATCGGGCAAGGCATCGCTGTGCGCGGACTCGGCCACGCTGAGGTTGAGAAACCTCATGCGTTCAAAGCCCAAGCGCTGCGCCAGTGCTTGCGACGACGCCACCAATTCACTGCGCGTCTCGATGCCGTAAATACTGCCCTGCCCCAATGCTTTGAAAAACAAGTCGTAAATGATGAAACCCAAATACGACTTGCCCGCGCCGTGGTCTGCCAAGGTGGGGCCTTGCTCGCTGGGGGGGAGTTCTTTCAGCAGCTTGTCGATGAACTGAAAGAGGTGATACACCTGCTTGAGCTTGCGACGCGAATCTTGGTTGAGCTTGCCGTCGCGGGTGAGGATGTGCAGCTCTTTGAGCAACTCGATGGACTGGCCGGGGCGCAGGTCGAGCTGAGAACTTGGGTCTTGGGGCTTAGACGCAGCAGCGGGTTTGTGTTTGGACATGGGCTAATTGTGCCGTGAGCGTTCATGGCTCCGCAGCCAAGCGGCATAGCCGGTGCGCGATGCAGCGCCATCACGGCGCGCCAGCGACGTTAAGCTGCAACGCGCACCGGCTATGCCGCTTAGCGAAGCGAATGCCAACCGCCCAACAGCCCATCAATCCCGAAGACGCGCATGAACGCCCAACGCCGCCCACCCCGCATGCCCCAACTTGTTCAACACCTCAATGTTGCGTTCAAAGATGAGCGACGCATCAGGATAAGCCTCCACCGCTTTGTCAATGCTGGCTTCGCGCAACAAGTGCAGCGTGGGGTATGGCGTGCGGTTGGTGAAGTTCTCAATGTCATCCACCTCCGTGCCGCCAAATTGGTAGAGCGGATGAAAGTCGGCCACTTGCAGCACGCCATCTAGCGCTAAGTCCATCAGCACGTCGTCGCAATCGGCCAAGAAATCGTTGAAGTCCAAAAAATCGGGCAAGGCGTTAGGCGCAATCAGCAGCGTAGTGTCTAGCTTGTCTGGGTCGGCTTCGGCCAAGTGTTGCAACTCTTCGCGAAGCATGGCCAGCACGTCAGCGGGCTCGGCAGATGCGCACACGCGGTAGCGCACCATGTCTTTGACCACCACCGCTTTGGCGAAGGGGCACAGGTTGAGGCCCACCACGGCTTCTAGCAACCACTTTTGGGTGTCTTCGATCACGGTGCGTTCTTGGTCTGGGGTCAATGTGTCAGTCATGTTTTTCTTTCTTGTGCAATGCGCGGCCAATGAAGTGCGCCAGCACAGCGCCCGTCAAACTGAGTGTGGCAGTGACGACCCACGTCCATTGCCAACCGCCTGCGCTGGCTGCTACCCATGCCACCAAAGGCGGGCCTGCAAACTGGCCCAGCGCCGAGAGTTGCTGCATGTAGCCCACGGTGGTGGACACCGTGCCTTCGCTGGGGGCCAAACGCAAAGCGCATGAAAACAACGTACCGGGAATCAAACCGCCCACGGCCGAGAACATCACCACGCACACAAAGCGCAATGAGGTGGGCAAGCCTTCGCCCTGCCACACGGCATAAGCGCCGACAGCGCCCAAGGTCATGCAAGTAAAACCGATGGTGAGCAAACGCTGCGCAGGCCAGCCACGTTGCAGCAAACGGCCCGACATGATGTTGCCGCTCACGTTGGCCAGTGCCACGCAAGCCGACAACAGGCCTGCCGTGCCTGCGGCCAAACCCAGCTCGGCATAAACCGTGGGTAAGAAGCCCACTACGGCCAGCCACTGCGAGGAGTACACCGCAAATGTGAGCGCCACCAACCAAGGGCTAGGACTTTGGAGGGTGAGCGCCAACCGCTTGGGCCACGCATCGTTGGCGGCGTTGTGTGTGGGTGCGAGCGGCTGCACATCGGGCACACACAACCACACGGCGACCCAAGCCAACGCGGCCACTGCACCCAGCAGCCACCACCACGCGGACCAGTTCAAGCCCGCGATTACCCAAGGCCCCAATAGCAGCGCCAGCGCACTGCCCGTGGGCATGTACGTGCCCCACCAGCCCATGCGGCCGCTGAGCTGCGATGCATCGACCGTGCGGCGAATGAGCGCAGGCGCAGGCATGACGACCAGCAAAAAGCCCAAGCCTTCTAATGCGCGCAAGAACAACAAGCCACTGGCATCAGCCACAAAGCCACCACCGATGCTGGCGACTGACAACAGCGCCAAGCCGACCAACATGCTGCGGCGCAGGCCCAAACTGTCAGCACTCAGCCCCACCGCAAGGCCCAGCGTCATGCTGGCCACTTGCACCGCAGACAGCAAGAAACCGGCTTGCACCAAGGTGATGTTGAGTGCGTCTTGCAGCACAGGCAACGCGGGCGGCAGCTTACCCACATGCAACGCAGCGCACACGCCCGCAAACACGATGACCCACGAGGGGTGGATGCCAAAGCGGTGCTTGCTCATGCCGTGAGTCGTGCGTGCTCACGCGTGGCAAAACGGTCGGTCATGCCCGACAAATAGTCAGCCACAGCACGCGGCACATCGCTGCGCTCGGCGTAAGCAGCGGGCATTTCTTGGGGCTTGGCCAAATAGACGGCGAACAGGTCTTTCACCACAGCGCGCGCGCCATCGGTGGTTTGCATGACTTGAGGGTGACGGTACAAATTGCGGAACAAAAACGATTTGAGCGCTTTCGACTCTTCATACATCGCTGCGCTGAACTGCACCAGCGGCGGACACTGACGCGCGTCGTCTGCACTGGCGGGCGCGTGCTGCTGCAGAGCCATGCGTGTGGCGTTGATCACGTCGTACACCTGATCGCTCAACATGCGGCGAATGGTTTCGTACAGCACGCGGCGGCCTTGAAGCTGCGGATACTCGGCCAAAGTTTGCGCGTGGTAGCGGGCAAACAATGACACATCTTGCATTTGCTCCATCGTGAGCAAGCCAGAGCGCACACCATCGTCAATGTCGTGGGCGTTGTAGGCAATGGCGTCGGCCAAGTTGCACAACTGCGCTTCAAGGCTGGGCTGTGTGCCGTTCAAAAAACGGGCGGCAATGCCATTGGGTTCTTGCGCATTGATGAGTTCTGCGTTACGGCGCGCGCAGTGCTTCAAGATGCCTTCACGCGTTTCAAAGCTCAGATTCAGGCCGTTGAACGCGGGGTAGCGCTCTTCGAGTTCGTCCACCACGCGCAGGCTTTGCAGGTTGTGCTCGAAACCGCCATACGGGGTCATGCATTCGTTCAGCGCGTCTTGGCCGGCGTGGCCGAAAGGCGTGTGACCGAGATCATGCGCCAAGGCAATGGCTTCGACCAAGTCTTCGTTCAAATTTAACGCGCGGGCGATGGAGCGACCCAGTTGTGCCACCTCTAACGAGTGCGTCATGCGCGTGCGAAACAAATCACCTTCGTGGTTCAAGAAGACTTGCGTTTTGTAAACCAAGCGACGAAACGCGGTGGAGTGAACGATGCGGTCGCGGTCGCGCTGGTGCGGGTTGCGCACGCTGGAGGCGTGGGCGGGAAGTGAGGGTTCTGCGTGGCGGCGGCCACGGGACAGTTCAGGCAGACAGGCGTAGAGCGCGAGTTGCGTCATTGGGCGCAGCAGTCATCAATGACTTGCGCCACCAAAGCATCGGGTGCGCCGCGCACGATAGCGGTGCCGGGCTTGTCGATGAGCACGAATTTGATTTCGCCAGCTTCTGCCTTCTTGTCCACACGCATGTGGTGCAGGTATTCGTCCGCACCGAGTTTGGGACCGACGATCGGTAAGCCTGCGCGCTCAATGAGTGCGGTGAAGCGCGACACAAACGCTTCGTCCACCAAACCCAAACGTTGCGACAGGTGTGAAGCCATGACCATGCCGCAGCCCACGGCCTCGCCGTGCAACCATTCGCCAAAGCCCAAACCCGCCTCAATGGCGTGACCAAAGGTGTGGCCGAAATTCAAGATGGCGCGAATGCCGCCTTCACGTTCGTCTTGGCCGACCACCCACGCTTTGATTTCACAGCTGCGCTTGACAGCGTGTGCCAAGGCTTTCGGATCACGCGCTAAGAGTGCGTCGAGATTGGCGTCAATCCAATCCAAAAACTGCATATCAGCAATGGGGCCATATTTGATGACTTCAGCCAAGCCCGCGCTCATTTCGCGCTGAGGCAAGGTTTGCAACGTGTCGAGGTCGCACACCACACGTTGCGGTTGGTAGAAGGCGCCAATCATGTTTTTACCGATGGGGTGGTTGATGGCCGTCTTGCCGCCCACCGATGAATCAACCTGCGCCAGCAAGGTGGTGGGCACTTGCACAAAGGGCACGCCGCGCATGTAGCAAGCGGCAGCAAAGCCCGTCATGTCGCCCACCACGCCGCCGCCCAAGGCGAACAGCACGGTTTTACGATCTGCGCCTTTGCCCAGCAGCTCGTCAAAAATCAAGTTCAGCGTTTGCCAGTCTTTGTGGCTTTCGCCATCGGGCAAGGCCACGGTGTGGACCTGTTTGTAAAGTGGCGCAAGTGCGGCTTGCAAACGCTCGGCATAGATGGGGCCCACGGTGTCGTTGGTGACGATCAGTGCTGCTGACGCTTTGGGTAAGTCGGCCCAAGTGCTGGCAGCGTTGAGCAAATGCTCGCCAATCAAGATGCTGTAACTGCGCTCACCCAAGTCAATGGCAACGCGTTCGAGGTGTGGGATGTTCGACATGAATCAAATTCTGTGTGGGGGTGACACGCGTGGGCGGTCGGCAGGCGCGGGGGGCGAGACGGGTTTGATGTGGCCCGCCAATTCGAGCTGCGACACGATCATGTTGACCAAGCCCGCCACGTTGGGGCGACCTGTTTCGATGACGTAGTGCGCGGTTTCGCGGTAGAGCGGGTCACGCACTTCGAGCAACTCGCGCAAGCGCGCTTGCGGATCGGCCACTTGCAGCAAGGGACGGTTTTGGTCGTTGCGCAAACGGCGAAACACTTCTTCGGGGCTGGAGCGCAAATAAAACACGTGGCCGTGTTGGCGCAGACGCTCGCGGTTGATGGGGCGCAACACCGAGCCGCCGCCCGTAGACAACACGCCGTGATGGTTGTGGCACAAATCGGCGAGGACCTCAGATTCGAGATCGCGAAAGCGGTCTTCCCCTTCGCGTTCGAAATATTCGCGGACCGAACAACCCAAGCGGTGCTCAATCGCGTGATCCGAATCAACAAAGGGGAGGTGCAGTCGTCGAGCGAGTTGACGCCCAACAGTCGTTTTGCCGGAACCCGGCAGACCCACCAAAACCAACAACATATGCTTTCTTAACGTGCAACGGCACTGTGATCAAGCATTTTAGGCGTTATGAAGACCAACAACTCTTGCTTGGCCTGCGCGGTGCGGCGGTTTTTGAACAAATAGCCCAGCACGGGAATGTCGCCCAAGAGTGGCACTTTGTACTCGTCCTCTTGTTCGCTGGTCTCGTAAATGCCGCCAATCATGACCGTGCCGCCGTTTTCCACCAGCACTTGGGTCTTGACGTGCTTGGTGTCAATGGCAAAACCCGCGGGGGTGATTTGGCCGACGTTGTCTTTGGAAATATCGAGATCGAGCACGATGCCTCCCTCGGGCGTGATTTGCGGCGTGACCTCTAGCTTGAGATTGGCTTTACGAAACGCCAAGGTGGATGCGCCACTGGCCGCTGCGACTTGGTAGGGCAACTCAGTGCCTTGCTCAATCACCGCTTTCGCTTGATCGGCGGTGACCACGCGCGGGCTGGACACCACTTTGCCTTTGCCATCGGCTTCAAGAGCGGACAGTTCAAGGTTGAGAAAACGGTTCTTGGCCGAGTTAAAGATGGAGACGGCAAAGCTGGCGGATGCAAAACCGTTCAAACTGGCTGCGGGCAAATTGACAAAGCTGCCTGTGGTGTCCAACGCTTTCTCAGCAATGTTGAAGCTGGAGCCTTGTTGCGCCGTGGGGTTGGCATTGGCCATCACGTTGCTGTTGGTCGGCCCCCACACCGTTTGCGCACCGCCCTGCCCCAAGCCGCCCAAGCGCACACCGAGGGTTTGGCCAAAGGTGTCGCTGGCTTGCACGATGCGCGCTTCGATCATCACTTGACGCAAGGGGATATCGATCTTGGCAATCATCTGCGCCACTTGGTCGAGGCGCTCAGCAATGTCGGTCACGAACAATTGATTCGTGCGCGATTCAGCCATGGCGCTGCCGCGTGTGCTGAGGATGCGCGAGCCGCCGCCCATCGACGAGAGACTGAAAGGCGTTGAATTGAGGGGTGGTGCGTAACCTAGGGCTGCACCACCGAAGCCGGCAGACCCTCCGTAGCTGCCTAACCCGCCATAGCCACCATAAGCGCTACCTGCGCCATACCCACCGACACCTGTCATAGCTGGCAACACGGTGCCGCCTTGGATCTGCGTGAGCACATCCACCGCCTTGGCGTAGTTCAATACGAAGCCTCGAGTCTGCATGGGCTCTAAGTTTTGCGCAGCGAGCTTGCTTTCATATTCGAGCTTTTCGCGCGCAGCCACTTCGGCACGCGGGGCGACCCAAATGACATTGCCTTGCCTGCGCACGCTCAAGCCCTTGGCTTGCGCCATGATGTCGAGCACTTGGTCCCACGGCACTTTGTGTAGTTTGAGGGTCAGCGAGCCAGTGACACTGTCAGACGTGATGATGTTGAGCCCCGTGAAATCGGCCACGATTTGCAAGGCGGTGCGCACCTCGATGTTTTGAAAATTCATCGACATGGGTGCACCGGCGTAGGTGGGCTTGAGCTCTTGGCTGTGTAGTGGCGATGTGACCGTGCTTAACAGCCAGATACAAATGCACACAACGCCACGACACGTTGCGACAGCATGTTGACAACTCATCAACAACCCACGCACACACTGGCAGCTCATGGCGCAGCCTCATGCAAGGGCAAACGGACCTCACGGACGTGCCATTCACCAGAAGGGGTCAGCGCCAGCTCTTGCACGACCAATTGGTTGGGCTCAATCGCCAACACCTTGCCAAAGTCTTGGCCTAGGTGCTGCCCCACACGCACGCGATGCACATTCATCATGGGTATCTCTTTCTTCGCGCCCGAAGGTGGCAAAACTTTGACCAACGCCTCGACCTCGCCCTTTGATGAGATTTGCCCCACATACTGCAAGCGATCGCGTGAAAAGGTTTCAAGCAAGTCACGTGGACGCAACAACTCGGGGGCGACCAAACGTGTGTAACTTGGGTGTTGCTCTGCATGGATGCGTTGCGCATTCGTCCACGCTTGTGCATTGAACGGGTCTGTGGAAGCTGCATCCTTTAAGCTCACGCTCGACAGCTCAAACGCTGACTCCGCGGCGGTTGATTGCGGCGCGACTGCCAACACTTGCGCAGAAATGCCACCACGCGGATCCGCCTTGAGCTCAAGCGATGACACTGTCACACCAGGCGCCGCTGTGGGCCATTGCGCCAGCCAGTTAAGCCAACCTTCCCATGAGCCCTGCACCTTCAAATGCACGGGCAATTGCTGCAGATGCAAAGCAGCCATTGCTGGACTGTGAGTCGGCTTGTCGAAACCGACATGAGACAACTGCAAGCCCTGCTGTTGCGCCAAGTGGCTCAGCGCAGATGCGTCGACAAAGGTCATGTGCGGCTGACTGGATGCTTGCAATAGCTGTGCCGTTTGTACGCGCAATGCCTGCGTGGATTCTTGTTCATCCACCCACTTAGCCTTGGCATCGCTCGCGTCATTCCATGCTTGCCAGCTGTGTAGCCACCACGGGCTGAGCAACACAGCGCCTAAAACGCCTGCACCAACGAATAAGGCATATTGATAAACGCGCGGCCAAAGCCAAGGACGGCGCAAGTCCAACTGCGGCAAAGCGATGGTCAAGCCTTTCATCACACCCCCACTTTCAAATCTGCTTCGATGCGAAATTGCCAGACAGGCAGACCCGTGGTCGACACTGCAGGCATGACTTGGAGTTGCGGCAGCTCTGGGGCCTGCGCCCAAATGTCGAGGGCCTTGAGTTGTTGCACCAACTGCTGTGCGTGCTTAGACGACAAAGCTTCACCTTGCACCGTCCACCGTGTGCCTTGCTGTTTGACGCTGACCACCCACACGCCTTGTGCTGCGTGACTGAGCACACGACTCCATTGCAAGCTCTGAGACTGCAAGTCTTGGCGAGACTTGAGCCAACGCACTTGTGCTGCATGGCGGTCTTGCCGTGTTTTGGCTTGTGCGTGCGCTTTTTGCGCTTCGTCAAACGCACGCGCTGAAGCCTCCACATCGACCCAAGGGGGTTGCTTGCTGTCAGCTGCAGACGCCATGACCATGGCAAAGCCCGCCGCCAAAAATGCCCCGCCCATGGCGCACACCGCCACACCCAACAGCCATGCGCGACGCAACACATGCTGTGTGTCTTCACGGTGAGGTAAAAAATTAACGCCCTCATCGTGCCAAGCACGTAAGGCCAAACCAAAGGCTTCGTTGCATTGCAGTGCCAAAGCCACACTGGCCTGCGGCAAAACCGCCAAAACATGGCTTTGTTCCGCGCGCTGCGCTGCATCTTGGCGGGGCTCAACCACAGCCGCCGTCAAGCCCGCATGCTGGGCCACACGTTGCAATACTTCCACACGCGAGCGTGGTGCGGTTTGTACCAAATAGCGCTGCTCGCCCGCAGGTGATGCTTCTGTATCCAAGCTGTAATCAATGCAGATCTCAGGCGCGTGATCGGGCAAGACCGATTGCACCTCAGCTTGCAACTGAAACGCCACATCGTCTGGTGACAAACCTGCGGCCAAACTCACCCGGTGGTTAGACACGCAAGCACTGTCTAAACCCAAGTAGGCCAACTCGGGCTGGTCATCGCCTGCCTCTAAATAAGTACGCAACCACTGACCCAGCGCCACCGACTGCAAGACTTCGCCTCGGGCCACCAGCCCGTCAGGCAGCTCTAAGCGCTCCGCCCAGCAGACGCTCCGGGGTTGATTGGGGGAGCCACTGAGCACCACCAAATGACAGGCATCTGGCCCCACATCTAGCCCCACCACGCTGAAGTGGCGCGAGCGTGAGCGAGGTAGATATGAGGTCCAACGCATGAAACACATCCTTTTGCAAAGGGTCTGGATGCTTTGGATTTCAACCCGTTGACAAGCGCTTGCGGAGGTGTTTGACTCGAGACTTTTGTGATGAAAGCGTGTTTTTATAATCCTTCTCACATATGGCGACAAACCACACCCCTGAAGGTTCGAAAGAACACACCGCAGAACCAGCTGCGCCCCGCTCTTTGCTGAGTCACGTCTTGCTATGGACCTTTGGCATTGGGGCTGCAATCGCTCTGGTGGTGGGTCTCTTGGTCGCCGTTGCGTTGGCCATGGCCTACCCACAGCTACCCGACATTTCCGACTTGGCGGACTATCGTCCTAAGCTGTCGATGCGTGTGTACTCGGTCGAAGGCACACAGATTGGTGAATTCGGTGAAGAGAAGCGCAACCTCACACCGTTCAAAGACATCCCCAAGGTGATGAAAGACGCGGTGCTGGCGATTGAAGATGCACGCTTTTACCAACACGGTGGCGTGGACTACATCGGCTTGGCACGTGCAGGCTTGGCCAACTTGGGTCGCGCCAAGAGCCAAGGCGCATCGACCATCACCATGCAGGTGGCGCGTAACGTGTACCTCTCGTCAGAAAAGACCTTCACTCGCAAGATTTATGAAATCTTGCTGACCAGCAAACTCGAGCACATGCTCACCAAAGATCAGATTTTTGAAATCTATCTGAACCAAATTTATTTGGGCAACCGCGCCTACGGTTTTGCTGCGGCGTCTGAAGCCTACTTTGGCAAACCTTTGAAGAACATCAGCATCGCCGAAGCGGCCATGTTGGCGGGGTTGCCCAAAGCGCCATCGGCCTACAACCCGATTGCCAACCCCAAGCGTGCACGCGCGCGTCAGCTCTACATCATTGAGCGCATGGAAGAAAACGGATTCATCACGTCGGAACAAGCGGCCTCGGCCAAGCAAGAAGAGTTGAAGATCCGCTCCGCCTCTAGCAGCTTCAACACCCACGCGGACTATGTAGCCGAAATGGCACGTCAGCTGATGTTTGCGCAATATGGTCCTGAGATTTACACACGCGGCTTGAACGTGTACACCACCATCCGCGCCAGCGACCAACAAGCGGCTTACTTTGCGCTGCGTCGCGGCATCATGGACTACGAACGCCGCCAACACTACCGTGGCCCTGAGCGCTTCATCAACTTGCCCACGAAGCCCGCTGAGTTGGAAGACGCGATTGACGACGCTCTGATTGAGCAAGGCGACAAGGGTGACTTGCTGGCCGCTGTGGTGCTAGAAGCCACGCCCAAAAAAGTGCGCGTGATGCGCCAAAACAGCGAAGTGCTGGAAATCACAGGCGAAGGTTTGCAGCCAGTGCAATCCGGTTTGTCTGACAAAGCCGCGCCCAACATCAAGCTGCGCCCAGGCGCACTGGTGCGTATCACCAAGACCGCCAAAGGTGGCTGGGAAATTACCCAACTGCCTGAAGTAGAAGGCGCGTTTGTGTCCATCGACCCACGTGACGGTGCGATTCACGCTCTGGTGGGTGGCTTTGATTTCAACAAAAATAAATTCAACCACGTGACCCAAGCCTGGCGTCAACCGGGTTCGAGCTTCAAGCCCTTCATTTACTCCGCCGCACTTGAAAAAGGCTTCACCCCCATGACGGTGGTGAACGATGCCCCACTGTTCTTTGACGCCAGCGTGACCGGTGGTCAGCCCTGGGAACCCAAGAACTACGACGGCACGTTTGAAGGCCCCATGACATTGCGCAAAGGCCTGGCCAAATCGAAAAACATGATTTCGATTCGCGTGCTGCAGTCCGTCGGCGCTCAAAACGCACAAGACTGGATTGCCCAGTTTGGCTTTGACGCAGAAAAACACCCGCCTTACCTGACCATGGCTCTGGGGGCGGGTTCGGTCACGCCCATGCAAATGGCATCTGGCTATTCAGTGTTTGCCAACGGTGGCTACCGCGTGAACCCTTATCTGGTGACCAAGGTGACTGACCAAATGGGCAAGGTGCTGTCTGAGTTCACACCGCCACCCCTCGATGAATCTGCACGCGCTATTGATGCACGCAACGCGTTTGTGATGACCAGCTTGCTGCAAGAGGTGACACGCTCAGGTACGGCGGCACGTGCGCAAGCCACCTTGAAGCGCAACGACATCTACGGCAAGACCGGTACCACCAACGATTCGATGGATGCATGGTTTGCGGGCTACCACCCCACCCTCACCGCCATCACTTGGATTGGTTACGACACCCCGCGCAAACTGGGTGACCGTGAAACCGGTGGTGGCTTGAGCTTACCTGTGTGGATCAGCTACATGCAACATGCGTTGCAAAACGTGCCTGTCGCTGAGCTCGTTCCTCCCGCTGGCCTGAGCCATGAAGGTGGCGATTGGGCTTACACCGAGTTCAGCAAAGGCGGCGGCGTGAGCAGCCTTGGCATGGACAGCCGCTCAAACAACAGCAACGAACCACTGCCTGTGAACGACGAGAAGAAAAAGATTCTCGATTTGTTCAAGAACTAAAAAAAGGGCGCTGTCAGCGCCCTTTTTATTTGTCGACCTGCGCCTTAAGCGTGAAATGTCAGAGTCAGACCTGTTTGCGCACAGGCATCTTTGCTCAAGCGTTCAAAGAACTCACCTTGACCTTTGGTGTCCGTCCATTGCTGACCATCGAACTTGAAGTGGTAACCACCCGAACGCGCCGCCAACCATACTTCGTGCAGGGGCTTTTGCAGGTTGATGATGATTTGGCTCTTGTTTTCAAAGGTCAGCGTGATCATGCCGCCTACGCGCTGGTTGTCGATGTCTGCCTCACCGTCATCGTTGATGCGGTCGCAAGCCAACTCCACGGCTTTGAGCAGAAGTTCTGCGCGGTCTAAGAATTCGAGATCGGTCATTACAATTTGCGCCATGGGTATTGAACAAAAGATTTTAGTCAGGGGCGCAAGCCTTCGTGCTTGTGTGGCCTCTGCGGTATGCGCTGTGGTGGCTTTATCTGCATGCGGTCAAAAGGGGGCGCTGTATATGCCCAACGATCCTGACTTCAAACAGCGCGCCACATTGCCTGATATTGTGCGCCGTCAATTACCAAGCATGCCTGCCGCACCTGCAACGACCCCAGCATCAGGCACGGCCTCTGCCTCGTCGAGCACAAGCCCTCAAAACAACACAGCACCCGCTGCCTCATCCCCTGCCAGTGCAGCTTCTGCGGCTGGCCGTTAATTTTTCAAGAGTCGTCTGATGACACACACCACGCTTGCCGGTGCGCCTTTTGTGGCCACACAGAACAACGATTTGTATTTGGAAGGCGTCAAACTCGCTGACCTCGCGCGCACACACGGCACACCCTTGTTTGTGTATTCCAAAGCCGCCATGCTCAGCGCCCTCGCCGCCTACCAGCGCGGCTTTGCAGGCCGCAACGCGCGCATCTGCTACGCCATGAAGGCCAATTCATCCCTTGCCGTGTTGCAAGTGTTTGCGCAAGCAGGTTGCGGCTTTGACATCGTGTCGGGCGGCGAACTTGACCGTGTGATCGCCGCCGGCGGTGATGTATCTAAAGTCATCTTCTCAGGCGTAGGTAAAACACGCGCGGAAATGCGCAAAGCTTTGGAAGTAGGCATTGCGTGCTTCAATGTGGAAAGCGAAGCCGAACTTGAAGTGCTGAGCGAAGTGGCGCAGGGCATGGGCAAACGTGCGCCCATTAGCATTCGCGTCAACCCCAACGTGGACGCCAAAACCCACCCCTATATTTCCACCGGACTCAAAGGCAACAAGTTTGGCGTGGCGCATGAGCGCGCCCTGGCCACCTATCAACGTGCCGCCAGCTTGCCCGGTTTGCAAGTGACTGGCATTGACTGTCACATCGGTTCACAAATCACCGAATCCACACCCTACCTCGACGCGATGGACCGTGTGTTGGATTTGGTGCAAGCCATCGAAGCCGCAGGCATTGCCATTCACCACATCGACTTTGGCGGCGGCCTAGGCATCAACTACAACGGCGACACGCCACCGGCTGCAGACGAGTTGTGGGCACATCTGTTGGCCAAGCTCGACGCACGCGGCTATGGCCAGCGCCAGCTGATGATTGAGCCAGGCCGCTCCCTTGTAGGCAATGCAGGCGTGTGTTTGACTGAGGTGTTGTACCTGAAGCCAGGCGAGCAAAAGAACTTTTGCATCGTCGATGCCGCGATGAACGACCTGCCGCGCCCTGCGATGTACGAAGCCTTCCACCAAATCGTGCCTGTGTCTGCACGCGCAGGAGATGCGGTGACGTATGACGTGGTAGGCCCCGTGTGCGAGAGTGGTGACTGGTTGGGGCGCGATCGTCAACTGACGGTGCAATCAGGTGACTTATTGGCCGTGTTGTCCACCGGCGCGTATTGTGTGGCGATGTCTAGCAACTACAACACGCGTGGACGTGCGGCTGAGATTTTGGTAGACGGGACCCAGGCGCATGTGATTCGTCGTCGTGAGACGGTGGCAGACCAGATGGCTTGCGAGTCTTTGGTTCGTTAAGCTTTTGCTTTCTTAGCGAGCTTTCTCTGATTTGTTGTTTTGTGGTGTCGTGTCGACTCTTTCGCTCCGCCACGGCGATCAGCGAGTGAAACCAACCGAGCGCGACAACCGTCCCCACACAGAAGAGTGAATGACTCGCCACGCAAGCAATGCAAACAACACAGAGGCATACACGAACACCTCAGCAAAGTTACTCTTCCCCGCCCGCATCCAAAAGAAGTGCAACACCGCCAGCACCGCCACCATATACACCAAACGATGCAACCACTGCCAACGCTTGGGACCTAGCCAACGAATGGCACGGTTGAACGAGGTCAAGGCCAAAGGCGTGAGCAACACAAAGGCACTGAACCCCACCAAGATGAACGGGCGCTTGGCGATGTCTGCGGCAATATCACCCCACTCAAACCCCATGTCGAGCCAGCTGTAGCAAAGCAGATGCAGCACGACGTAGAAGTAGGCGAACAAGCCCAACATGCGCCGCAACTTTGCCAACTCCGGTAAACCTAACATCACACGCAATGGCGTTACCGCTAACGTCACGCACAACAAGCGCAGCGTCCAATCGCCGGTGGCGCGAATCAAATACTCAGCGGGGTTGGCGCCTAAAGCATCGTTAGCAGTGCCCCAAACTAGCCATACAAAGGGCAAGAGGCACAACAACCACAGCGCAGGTTTAGTGCTGCGATGTTGCAAAGCTTGACGAAAGACGAGCTTCACTTCAATACAGTTTGCTCAAGTCCATGCCAGCGTAGAGCTGGCCCACTTGGGATTCGTAGCCATTGAACATGAGGGTTTTGCGTTTTTTGGCAAACAAGCCGTCTTCGCCAATGCGGCGCTCGGTGGCTTGGCTCCAGCGTGGGTGGTTCACGTTCGGGTTCACGTTGGAATAAAACCCATACTCTTGCGGCGCAGAGCGGCCCCATGAGTTGATGGGTTGTTTTTCAACGAAGCGAATCTTCACCAAGCTCTTGGCGCTTTTGAAACCGTATTTCCAAGGCACCACCAACCGCACAGGCGCGCCGTTTTGGTTGGGCAAAACTTCGCCGTACATGCCAAAGCTCAAGAGCGTGAGTGGGTGCATCGCTTCGTCCATGCGCAGACCTTCCACGTAGGGCCAATCGAGCACGCGCGAGCGCACACCAGGCATGGTTTTGGGGTCGGCCTGGGTGATGAACTCCACATACTTGGCGCTGCCCAAAGGCTCGACACGTTTGATGAGTTCAGCCAACGAATAACCCACCCACGGAATGACCATCGACCAGCCTTCGACGCAACGCAAGCGGTAAATGCGTTCTTCCATGGGGCTGAGTTTGAGCAAGGCGTCGAGGTCAAAGCGTGCTGGCTTCTTGACAAGGCCTTCGACCTCGACCGTCCACGGTTTGGTTTGCAAAGTGTGGGCGTATTTGGCGGGGTCTGATTTGTCCGTGCCGAATTCGTAGAAGTTGTTGTAGCTGCTGGCGTCGACGTAGGTGGTGATTTTTTCCATGGTGTTGGCACCACTCACACGGCTGACAGCTCCTGTCAACGGCGCTAACTTACCCGGGCGCAACACGGCTTCGCTAGGCGTTTGCGCAAAGGCTTCACGTGAGGCCCACGTAGCCATCGACAAACCAGCTGCACCGGCCGCCATTTGCTTGAGCCAATCGCGACGCTCGTTGTACACCGCATGTGGCGTGATCTCACTGCTGAGTGGATGCACGAAACCTGAATCCGAGCCTTTTGAAAATTGATTGAAGCGCACGAGAACTTCCTTTGAACTAAAAAGTTTTCGTATTGTGAGGCAAAGTCAATATCACCACAGAAACCACCCTAAATGACCTTAAGGCAGAAAACAAAAAAGCTGGCACAAGGCCAGCTTTTCAGGGTGAGCTTGAAGCTCTGGATTAACGCAGACCAGCCACGTAATCCGCCACAGCTTTGATTTCGCGGTCGTTCAACTTAGCAGCCACGCCGCTCATTTGAGCGCTGTTGCCACGGCCGACGCTAGGTTGACCTGCGCCACGGTTGCCGTGTTCGCGGAACGCGTTCAATTGCGCCATGGTGTAGTCAGCGTGTTGACCGGCCAAGCGTGGGTATTGGGCTGGAATGCCAGCGCCTGTTGGGTTATGGCAGCCTGCGCAAGCAGCGATTTGGCGGTCAGCCACGCCACCGCGGTAGATGCGCTCGCCCAAGACGACCAAATCTTTTTCTTTGGCAAAGTTGGCGGCCGATGTTTTGGTGCCCAACCATGCGGCCACGTTTTTCATATCAGCATCCGACAAACCAGCGGCCATGCCCATCATGATGGGGTTCGCGCGCTTGCCAGATTTGAATTCTTGCAATTGCTTGACCAAGTAGTCTGGGTGTTGTTGTGCCAGCTTGGGGTATGCAGGTACGCCTGAGTTGCCTTCTGCGCCGTGACAAGCCGCGCAAATGGTGTTGTAAGTGGCTTCACCTTTGGCCAAATCGGCCTTGGCGGCAGGGGCTGCTGGCTCAGCAGCGTGAGAGAGGGCGGGTGCCACCAAAGCGGCGGCGATCAACAAGGAGGCAATCAGCTTCATAAGTATTCTTTGGTTAATGGGTCTCAAAGACGTCGAAAAACTGCGGTGATTCTACAATGCCGTATGAACCAGCCTGACCCACACGACACCCCCGCCCAAATTGATACGCCTGAGGTGCCCGAAATCGCGGTCTTGAACGCTGAGTTTGAAGCCCAACGCGAGGCCGATCGTGCTGCAGCCAAAGCCGCATTCGAGCTCTTAAGCCCCAAAGACCAAGCCAAATACGCCATGGGCTGGCTGCACACTGCACGATTTTTGACCACTGCCGCCCAACTGCACCACCTGCCCACGTACGACCTGCCCGAAATTGCCTTTGTGGGCCGTTCAAACGCTGGTAAGTCCACTTGCATCAACGTGCTGACTCAACAAAAGCGTTTGGCTTTTGCCTCCAAGACACCCGGTCGTACCCAACACATCAACCTGTTCGCCATGGGGCGCCAAGGCAAGACAGACGCCGTGCTGGCCGACTTACCCGGCTACGGCTATGCCGCTGTGCCAAAGCAAGACAAGATTCGCTGGCAACAAGTGATGGCCAACTACTTGCTCACCCGCCCTAACCTGCGCGCTGTGGTGCTGATGTGTGACCCACGCCACGGTCTCACCGAACTCGACGAAATTCTCTTGGACGTGATTCGCCCACGCGTGGAAGAGGGTTTGAAGTTTTTGGTGTTGCTGACCAAGGCCGACAAACTCAATAAAACCGATGGTGCAAAGGCGCTGCAAATTACCAAGCTACAAGCGGGCGGCGGTGAAGTGCGTTTGTTCTCAGCACTGAAAAAACAAGGTGTGGACGAAGTCGCTGCCACCTTGTATCAGTGGATGCACCCTTAATCTCAATACAGGTTTGGCGCGCCCGGTGGGCGTGTCTTGAAACGCTTGTGCACCCAGAAGTATTGGGCTGGCATGGCGTTGATGAAAGTCTCTAAGCGCTGGTTCATCGTGGCCGTATCAGCCTCGGCGTCATCCGTTGGGAAATCGGTCCAAGCCGGATGCACCACGACCTCGTAGCCTGTATCCGTCATGCAAGTGATCACAGGCACCACACGTGCACGGCCCAGCTTGGCAAAGCGTGAGAGTGACGGCACGGTGGCTGCTGGTTCGCCATAAAACGGCACAAAGATCGACTCACTCGGCCCAAAGTTCATGTCGGGTAACAAGTACAGCAACTCGTTTTGACGCAGCGCAGCCACGATGGGTTTGACTCCGTCTTCACGGCGAAACAAACGCACGTTGCCAAACCGTTGACGCCCCTTCGCCACCCAAGCATCTACGGCCGCATTGGACTGCGGCGTGAAGATGGTGGTGAAGTGCAAAGGCAAGTTCATGGTGAGCTTCGTCCAACCCACATCCAAGCCCATGAAGTGCGGCGCAAACAACACGGTCGGCGTTGCGTCAGATAAAGCAGCCACATCGCCCGACAGCTGCACGCGCGATTGGATACAAGCCGCACTGCGGTGCCACAACCAGCTGCGGTCTAACCACGCTTGCGCGAAATACACAAAGGTTTGACGTGTGAGCGCATCACGCTCGTCATCACTCAAATGCGCAAAGCACACACGCAAATTGGTTTGCACCACACGACGACGAGAAGGGATCACCACCAACAGCAAAACACCTAAGCCTACGCCCAGCGCACGCAGCCACGACAAGGGCAAATAGCCCAATGCGCGCAGCAGTAACAAACCCAACTTGCTCAACATCGGTTAACCCTCTGCGCGCGGTTGCTTGCCGCGCGCGTAGCCCCACAGGTATTGGCCTGGTGCATCCAACACCATGCGTTCCACACCACGGTTCACGGCAGCAGCGGCCAACTCGGGCGACACCGTGGCATCTGTCATCTCGGGCGCATCAAACGGACGCATGTGCATGCAAAAGCCTTGGCCAGCGGGCAAGCGTTCGCACCACGTCATGATGACTTGCGCACCCGTTTGCTGCGCCAACTTGGCGAGCAATGTCATGGTGTACACATCACGACCAAAAAATGGCGCCCACACGCCTTGGCCTAAAGGTGGCACTTGGTCGGGCAAGATGGCCGTGTAGCCACCGTTGCGTAACGCGCGAATCAACGTTCGCACACCAGCCAATGAGGTGGGGGCTGAATCTAAATAAGGGCGTGTGCGGGCATTGGCCACCAAGGGCTCTAACCATGCTTTGCGCGCAGGGCGAAACAACGCAACCATGGGGCCGTGGGTGGGGCCAAATTTTTCGGCAATCGCTTGCGCACCAATTTCCCAAGAACCCAAATGTGGCGACATGATGATCGCGCCCTTGCCTGCTTGCATGGCGGCTTCAAAGTGCTCAGCGCCATCCCACTTCATCAAACCATCGAGCTTGGCCGTGTGCGGTCGCATCCACACCCAAGGCAGCTCAGCCACCATCGCGCCAATCGCAGCTACAGCTGGGCGAGCATCTCGCCATGCCACGCCTGCCGCTTGCACATTGGCTTTGAAATTGCGTCTGTAGCTAGGCGACAACCACCACACCAACCAACCCAACGCAGCACCCAAGCGCTGCATCAATGGCAGAGGCAGGCGAGCGAGGAAATGAAAAATGCGGGTGGTGAGAGACATGAACTTTTTGATGACTTTGATAAATCCACTAGAATCTCGATTGTCGCCGAGTTAAAGAACTACTTGCAGGGCGACAACACACTTCGGTGTGCAGGCTAAGAGCAATCTGGGCCACTCTGCTAAAGCGTTCGCTGGGCTCCAAGTTTTCAGGGTCGGCAACGCCGAACAACCCATTGAAAACAAGGAGCCTTTTTTATGTCTAGCAATTACCTGTTCACTTCTGAATCCGTTTCAGAAGGCCACCCAGACAAAGTGGCAGACCAAATCTCTGACGCGATTTTGGACGCCATCTTCGAGCAAGACCCCCTCTCACGCGTGGCTGCCGAAACTTTGACCAACACTGGTTTGGTTGTGTTGGCTGGCGAGATCACCACCAACGCGCATGTCGACTACATCCAAGTCGCACGTGACACCATCAAGCGCATCGGTTACGACAACACCGACTACGGCATCGACTACAAAGGTTGCGCTGTGATGGTTTGTTACGACAAGCAATCCAACGACATCGCCCAAGGCGTGGACCACGCGTCTGACGATCACCTCAACATCGGCGCGGGCGACCAAGGCCTGATGTTTGGCTACGCTTGCAGCGAAACGCCAGAGTTGATGCCAGCCCCCATTTACTACGCACACCGTTTGGTCGAGCGTCAAGCTCAGTTGCGCAAAGACGGCCGCTTGCCTTTCTTGCGCCCTGACGCTAAGAGTCAAGTGACCATGCGCTACGTGGACGGCAAGCCTCACAGCATTGACACGGTGGTGTTGTCGACCCAACACAGCCCAGACCAAAGCGAGTCAGCCACCAAGATGAAAGCCAGCTTCAACGAGGCCATCATCGAAGAAATCATCAAGCCCGTGTTGCCCAAAGAGTGGTTGCAAGACACCAAGTATTTGATCAACCCCACAGGCCGTTTCGTCATCGGTGGCCCACAAGGCGATTGCGGTTTGACTGGCCGCAAGATCATTGTGGACACCTACGGCGGCGCATGCCCTCACGGCGGTGGCGCATTCTCCGGCAAAGACCCATCCAAGGTGGACCGCTCTGCGGCTTACGCGGCTCGCTATGTTGCGAAAAACATCGTGGCCGCTGGCTTGGCCAAACAATGTCAAGTGCAAGTGGCTTACGCCATTGGCGTGGCACGCCCCATGAACATCACGGTGAACACGGCCGGTACTGGTGTGATCTCTGACGACAAGTTGTCAGCACTGGTGGCTGAGCACTTTGACTTGCGCCCCAAGGGCATCATTCAAATGCTCGACTTGCTGCGTCCCATCTACACCAAGACAGCGGCTTACGGCCACTTTGGTCGTGAGGAGCCAGAATTCACTTGGGAAAGAACCGATAAAGCTGCGGCACTTCGTGCAGCAGCCGGTCTGTAAGACCGCCTCGCGAACGCGAGGTATCGGTTCTTGGGCGAAGCTCATATCGCTTGCGATGTGAGCGGAGACCAGAAGTCGTATTAAAGGGCTTCTCGTTTTTGCGGGCGGCCCTTTTTCTTTGTCCTCGGGGATGCGAGTTGGGGGAGGCAGACGCGGCTTACATCGCTTCGCGACGAATGGCGCCGCATCTGCCTCCCCCAACCCGCATGTCGTTGTTCGAAAAAGTTCAGGCGCAAAAGGTTTTCGTATTACTGCACGCATCAAGAGAAGCTTGGGTGGCGTACCCCAATAAGGCGCCATTCATCGCGCAGCGATGTAAGCCGTTTGGGGTACGCCACCCAAGCTTCGCCGCAACGTCAACGCCAATCAGCAACGACAGAAGAATCAAACTTCCGAAGACTGCTGCAACGCCCACATCTGCGCATACCGCCCATTCAACGCCAACAACTCCGAGTGCGCACCACGCTCCACGATGCGCCCTGCATCGAGCACCAAGATCTCATGTGCATCCACCACCGTCGACAAACGGTGCGCAATCACCAAGGTGGTTTTGTTCTGCGCAGCACTTTGCAACTCCGCTTGAATCGCACGCTCGTTGGCACTGTCTAATGCAGAAGTAGCCTCATCAAAAATCACAATCGGTGGGTTCTTCAGCAAGGTGCGTGCAATCGCGACGCGTTGCTTCTCACCGCCAGACAATTTCAAGCCGCGCTCGCCCACCATCGTGTCGTAGCCCTTGGGTGTGGCAGCAATGAAGTCGTGGATGTGCGCCGCTTTGGCGGCTTGTTCCACTTCAACCTCAGTGGCATCGGTACGACCATAGGCAATGTTGTAGCGCACGGTGTCGTTGAAGAGCACGGTGTCTTGCGGCACGATGCCCATGGCGCGGCGCAGGCTGTTTTGCGTGACGTGGCGAATGTCTTGACCGTCGAGGGTGATGGCCCCACCACCCACGTCGTAAAAACGAAACAGCAAACGCGCCAAGGTGGATTTACCCGAACCCGAGGGACCAACTACCGCCACCGTTTTACCAGCAGGAATTTCAAAGCTGATGCCGTGCAAGATGGGACGTGTGGCTTCATAAGCGAACACCACCGACTCAAACTTCACCGTGGGCGAACCACTCAGCTGCAAGGTAGGCGCATTGGGCGAATCAGCCACTTCACGTTCTTTTTCAAGCAAAGTGAACATGCGATCCAAGTCGGTCAAACTTTGTTTGATCTCGCGGTACAGAACGCCCAAGAAGTTCAACGGGATGTAGAGCTGAATCATGAAGGCGTTGATCATCACCAAGTCGCCCAAGGTCATGCGGCCATCGACCACACCTTGTGTGGCGCGCCACAGCATGCCCACCAAAGCAACTGCAATGATGAGTTGCTGACCGGTGTTGAGTAAGGACAAAGAGGTTTGCGCTTTCAGTCGTGCACGACGCAAGGCCTCTAAGCTTTTGTCATAGCGTGCGGCTTCGAAGGCTTCATTGTTGAAGTACTTCACCGTCTCGTAGTTGAGCAGCGAGTCCACTGCCTTGGTGTGGGCGGCTGAGTCAAACTCGTTGGCTTGGCGGCGGTACTGGGTGCGCCACTCAGTCACGCTGATGGTGAACACGATGTACAGCGCCAATGCCGCCAGCGTGATGCCTGCAAACCACACATCAAACTTCACCGCCAAAATGCTCAGCACCAAAGCCACTTCAATCAAGGTGGGGACAACGCTGTAGAGCGAGTACGAGATGAGCGACTCAATGCCGCGCACGCCACGTTCGATGTCACGCGTCATACCGCCTGTTTGGCGTTCCAAGTGAAAGCGCAGGCTCAGGCCATGCAAATGCTGGAAGGTTTCTAAAGCAATTTGACGTGCTGCACCTTGCGTGGCTTTGGCAAACACCAACTCACGCAGTTCGGTAAACGCCGACACTGACAAACGCAGCACGCCATACACCATCAACAACGATACGGGCACAACGATGACAGCCATCGGGTCGTTCGGTTTGAACGACATGGCATCGATCAACTCTTTGAGCAGCAAGGGCACGCCCACGTTGGCCAGTTTGGCGCCCACCATAAAGCTCAAAGCAGCCAGCACCCGCCATTTGTATTGCCACAAATACGGAAAGAGACGTTTCAAGGTTTCGCTGTCTGGGCGCTGTTTGATGTGTTGCCCAGTGGGCGCAGATGAATGGGCGTGATGACGCATGTTGCACAATGCTAAAAAGTAATTCTTCGATTGTGCCTATGTCCCCTACCCAGAACCCCCACGCTGTTCCTTTGCCCACCGACCAAGAGTTGGTATTGAAGGTCATTCCCATGCCCGCCGACTGCAATCAGAACGGCGATATTTTTGGTGGTTGGGTCATGGCGCAGGTGGACTTGGCAGGCGCCGTACTGCCCGCACGTTACGTGAAGGGGCGCATGGCCACCGTCGCGGTGAATGAGTTCATCTTCAAGCACCCGGTGAAGGTAGGCGATATCTTGAGCTTTTTCTCGCGCGTGCAACGCATTGGCAACACGTCGATCACTGTGAAAGTAGAAGTCTTTGCCGAGCGGTTTAGCTCTCAAGGCGAATACATGAAAGTGACCGAAGCCACCCTCACTTACGTGGCCATCGACAAAGATGGGAAGCCACGCACCATCCCTAAAGACTGAGCTTAGGACACGATGTAGGCCCCTGTGCCTGTAGACATCAGCGTGCCATCTGGTCCGCGAAACTCCATGCGCGACGTGCCTACGCGTGTGCCTACGCGAAGTGCATGGGCATGGATGGTGAAGTGCTCGCCAATGCCAGGACGTAAATAGTCCACGCGCAAATCAATCGTGCCGAGTTTGGCGAAGCGCTCCAAACGTTCTGCAGGTAACTCTTTCATATGCTTAGCAGCCAAGCACGACATCACGGCCGCGCTGCCAATCGCGTCAAGCACAGCGCTGATCACGCCACCATGAATGCGGTTGTAGGCATAGTGCCCCACCAAATCAGGGCGCATGTCGATGCGTGCCACCACCTCTTCGGGCGTGACGCTCACCAACTTCAAACCCAACAAACGGTTGAAGACAATTTTTTCTTCATAAATTTGTCGGAAGCCTTCCAAGTATTCAGGCTCAAACACAACAGGTGCAGCATTGGATGGCGTCATGCTTGCATCCATCAGAGTTTCGAAAAGTCTGGTTTACGTTTTTCCATAAACGCCCCAAACGCCTCTTTGGCAGCGGGCTCTGTGAGCATGCGTCCAAAGGAAGTCGCCTCATCATGCATTTGCTTTTGCACCAGAGCGGCTTGACCCGCTTTCATCAAACGCTTGGTTTCCAACAGCGACGACAACGGCTTGGCGGCAAGCTTACGCGCTTGCACTTGCACATAGCTGTTCACCTCGGTAGGAGGCAATACGCGATTGACCAAACCCACCTCAAGCGCAGCCTCTGCCATGAACGGCTCACCCAACAACAGCGCTTCAGCAGCGCGGTGGTACCCCATCATTTGCGGCGCCAACAAACTTGATGCAGCCTCAGGGCAAATACCCAAGTTCACAAAAGGCATGGCAAACGCGGCGTTGTCGCCGGCATACACCAAGTCGCAATGGAAGAGCAACGTCGTGCCAATACCGACGGCGGGGCCAGCGACAGCCGCCAACATGGGCTTAGAAAAAGTCGACACGTTTTTCAACAAACGAAACACGGGGGCATCTGGTGTGGAGGGCGGGTTGTGCAAAAAGTCGGCAATGTCATTGCCCGCGCAAAACACAGTTTCGTGCCCTTGAAACACCAACACGCGCACCTCTGGGTTGCGCTCCGCCTGCTCTACAGCATCGGCTAATGCGGTGTACATCGCCGCAGTGAGTGAATTTTTCTTGTCGACGCGGTTGAACGTCAAGGTCATCACACCCGCGTCGATGTGGCTCAAGATTTCTGTCATAGCTTTCCTAGTTACTGAACCCGCAGCCAAACTTGGGTGCGGAAAAACGGGCCGATGTAGCCGCGCACTTGCAGTTTTTTGCCACCTTCTTGCGGCACCATTTTCACGGTGTATTCCTTGCCGTTTTCTGGGTCCAAAATTTTGCCGCCATTGGCCCACAAGTTTTCGCCAGAGGCGTCAGGCTTCACACCACGGATGATTTCCATGCCGATGATCTCTTTGCCTTTGCGATCGTCTTTGCAGTCGTCACAGGTTTTTTTGGAGCTGGGATCATCTCGCAGCGACTTCACCACGCGGCCACTGAGCACGCCATCTTTGTCGACAATCTGGATTTCGCCCTTGGGCTCGCCAGTTTTGTCATCGATGGTGTGCCACGTACCCACGGGGGTCATTTGCGCAAAGCAACTGCTGGCCAGTAAAAAGCTCACGGCTGTCAGCCATTTTGAAATATGTGTTTTCGTCATGGTTTGAATTTACTCGAATTGATGCATACAAGCACTCAGGCAAACACTGCTTCTGTCTCCATGAGCACAGCAGAGCCAGCGCGTGCGGTGAGCATGAGCGATGCCGTCTCAGGAAACAGCTTGGCAAAGTAAAAACGCGCCGTCTGCAACTTGGCTTGGTAGAACGGGTCTCGGTTGCCTTCTGCAATCTTTTGCAGCGCCACCTGCGCCATGCGCGCCCAGAAGTAACCAAATACCAAATGCCCCGCCACACGCAAGTAGTCGACCGCCGCCGCCCCCACCTCATCGGCGTTTTCCATGGCTTTGTAACCAATCTCGCCTGTGAACTGCGTCATTTGCTGGCCCAATTTGGCCAGCGGATTGACGAACTCTGCCATGTCTTCGTTGTCTTGCGCATCGGCCACCAGTGCAGCGATGAGCTTGCCAAATTTTTTGAGCGATGCTCCTTGGTTACCCAGCACCTTGCGCCCCAACAAGTCCAAACTTTGGATGGTGTTGGTGCCTTCGTAAATCATGTTGATGCGCGCGTCGCGCACGTATTGCTCCATGCCCCATTCACGGATGAAGCCGTGACCACCAAACACTTGCATGCACGACGAGGTGGCGGTCCAAGCGTTGTCTGTGATGAAGGCTTTCACGATGGGGGTGAGCAGCGCGACTTGCTCCGCAGACTCGGCACGCACTGCTTCGTCAGGGTGGTTCAGCTCGCGGTCTATCAACAAGGCGCAGTGCAGTGCCAACGCGCGACCACCTTCGGCGTAAGCGCGTGCGGTGAGCAGCATCTTGCGTACATCGGGGTGGACCAAGATGCTGTCTGCCGGTTTGCTCGGGTCTTTGGCGCCCGTCAGGCTGCGAGATTGAATTCGATCTTTGGCATAAGCCACCGCATTTTGATAAGCCACTTCGGTCAAACCTAGCGACTGCATACCCACACCCACACGAGCCGCATTCATCATCACAAACATGGCGGCCAAGCCTTTGTTAGGTTGGCCCACCATCGTGCCCACAGCGCCGTCCAACACCATTTGTGCAGTGGCATTGCCATGGATGCCCATCTTGTGCTCTAAACCACCGCAGTAAATGCCGTTGCGCTCGCCCAGGCTGCCATCGGCATTGACGTGAAACTTGGGCACCACAAACAAACTGATGCCTTTGCTACCCACAGGCGCATCGGGCAAACGTGCCAACACCAAGTGCACGATGTTGCTCACCATGTCGTGCTCACCGGCGCTGATGAAAATTTTGTTACCCGTGATGCGGTACGTACCATCCGCTTGCGGCTCGGCCTTGGTGCGCAAAAGGCCGAGGTCTGTGCCGCAATGCGGCTCGGTCAAACACATGGTGCCTGTCCACTCACCGCTGGTGAGCTTAGGCAAATACAGCGCTTTTTGTGCGTCCGTGCCATGCGCATGCAGCGCTTCGTACGCGCCGTGTGTGAGGCCAGGGTACATGGTCCACGCTTGGTTGGCGCTGTTGAGCATTTCGTAAAAACACTGGTTCACCACCACGGGCAAGCCTTGGCCCCCGTATTCGGGGTCAGCACTCAAGGCTGGCCAGCCACCTTGCACGTATTGGTCATACGCCGCTTTAAAACCGTCGGGGGTTTTGACTTCGTGCGTGTTGCGGTCAAGCACACAACCTTGTTCATCGCCAATTTGGTTGAGCGGGAAGATCACCTCTGACGCAAACTTGCCGCCCTCTTCCAGCACCGCGGCAATGGTGTCGGCATCCATATCGGCATGCTTGGGCATTTGCTTCAAATCATCGGTGACGTGCAGCACTTCGTGCAGCACAAATTGCATATCGCGCAGAGGTGGGGTATAGCTGGGCATGGTGAGTCTCCTTACTTTTTGGATGAAGTGGTGCGCTTGGCGCTTGTTTTAATGACGGGTGAAACATCGCTTGCGCCATAGCGTTGCAAGATGTTTTCAAATCCTTTGAGGGTGCGTGCCAACGATTTAGACGAACGTAAAAATCGGGCTTCGTATTGCAAGGCCAAGATGAGTCCGTGCAGCTCGAACACCATTTGCTCAGCATCGATGTCAGCAGCCAAGTGCCCTTCGTCGCGCGCTTGTGCCACTGTGCGGTACACCGCGGTCAGCCATGTTTTGACCGAACTGGCCAAGGCATCACGCACAGGTCCAGGCCGATCATCAAACTCTGCCGCGCCACTGATGTAGAGGCAGCCTGAATCGATCTCAGCAGACGTGCGCTTGGTCCAATTGGCAAACAATTGGCGCAGACGTGGCAAACCGCGCTCGACCTGCAAGATGGGCAAGAACACCTCGTTTTCAAAACGGATGTGATATTCGCGGACCACCGAAATTTGTAACTCTTCGCGCGAACCAAAGTGCGCAAATACACCCGACTTGCTCATGCGCGCCACTTCAGCCAACGCACCGATGCTCAAGCCTTCCAAACCGATTTGTGTGGCCAAGCCCAACGCTGCATCCACAATGGCAGCTTTGGTTTGCTGGCCTTTTTGGTGAGCACGGCTTTCGGTAGCGGCAGTTTTACTGGAGGCAGTCATACGAATGAGATCAAGAGAATTCACAAAAAGAACGATCGTGCTATTTTGCATGATTTTCGAATCTTTAAACTAAACCCCTATGCAAGCCACCAGAATTCTCGCCATCCGCCACGGGGAAACCCTATGGAATGTGGACACCCGCATACAAGGCCACCTCAACATTGACCTGAATGAAACAGGCCGTTGGCAAGCCGAGCGGGTGGGTCACGCTTTGGCTGAAGAACCCATTCACGCCATCTATAGCAGCGATTTGCGCCGTGCGCTTGAAACCGCACAAGCCATCGCGCTAGCCCCTGCACGCTTGGCAGCACGTACGCCCACTCCGGCGCAGGTGACGCCGCACTTGCAATTGCGTGAACGCCACTTTGGACACTTACAAGGCAAGACTTGGGCCGAGATCGAAAACGAGCATCCCGAAGAATGCAAGCTGTGGCGTGGGCGTGATCCGCATTGGGCACCGGTAGGCGGCGAGTCTTTGACGGCTTTGCGCGAACGCATCAGCAACTGCGTGAACGAATTGGCCAGCCAACACCTTGGCGAACAAATTGTGTTGGTCGCGCACGGCGGCGTGATGGATGCCCTGTATCGCTTAGCCACCAACCAATCGGTCGAGGCGCCACGCAGTTGGCACTTGGGCAATGCCGCCATCAACCGTTTGCTGTGGACGCCTCAAGGCTTAAGCCTCGTGGGCTGGGGTGATGTGTCGCACTTTGATGAAGCACATGGCTCGCCGCGCGACGAGACCAGCACTTAAAGCACCGACTTAATCGACAGATACGTCGCCAATCGACTTGGGCGGCGTGACACCCAAGTGGCGGTACGCGGCCAAGGTGGCCATACGGCCACGCGGCGTGCGTTGCAAGAAACCTTGCTGAATCAAATACGGCTCAATCACGTCTTCAATCGTGTCGCGCTCTTCACCGATGCTGGCGGCGATGTTGTCTAAGCCCACGGGCCCACCGTCAAAGCGGTGAATCACCGCCTCCAACAATTTGCGGTCCATCAAGTCAAAACCTTGCGGGTCCACATCCAGCATCGCCAATGCTTTTTTGGCAATGTCTTCGGTGATGCGGCCTGTGCCCTTCACGTCGGCATAGTCACGCACACGGCGCAGCAAGCGGTTGGCAATGCGAGGCGTGCCGCGTGAGCGACGCGCAATCTCAAAACCACCTTCAACATCCATCGGCGTATCCAACAAGCCAGCGCTGCGCACCACGATGCGTTGTAGTTCTTCTGCGGTGTAGAACTCTAAGCGCGACACAATGCCAAAGCGGTCACGCAACGGGTTGGTCAACATGCCTGCACGGGTGGTGGCGCCCACCAAAGTGAAGGGCTGCAAGTCGAGCTTGATACTTCGCGCAGCTGGGCCTTCGCCAATCATGATGTCGATTTGGTAGTCCTCTAGCGCGGGATACAAAATCTCTTCCACCACAGGCGACAAGCGGTGAATCTCGTCGATGAACAGGACGTCGTTTTTTTCTAAGCCGGTCAGCAATGCGGCCAAGTCTTTGGGTTTCTCCAACACGGGACCGCTGGTGGAGCGCAGGTTCACACCCAGCTCTTGCGCAATGATGTGGCTCAACGTGGTCTTGCCCAAACCGGGGGGGCCGAACAGCAACACATGGTCGAGTGCTTCGTTGCGCTTCTTGGCCGCACCAATAAAGATTTCAAGTTGCTCACGCACCTTCATCTGGCCCACATACTCTTGCAGCAGCTTGGGGCGCAGCGCGCGCTCAATCGCCTCTTCGTTGGGCGACACGGGCGCAGCAGACACCACGCGCGAAGGCACGGGCGATGGGGCGAAATCGTCGGTTTGAATGCTCATGGTTTATTTGGCCAAAGATTTCAGCGCCAGCTTGATGCCATCACTCACGCCCACATCGGCAGGCAACGCCTTGAGCGCAGCAGCCGCTTCTTTGTCGTTGTAGCCCAGCGCCAGCAGCGCTTGCAAGATGTCGCTTTGATGGTCAGGTGTGGAAAACAAATGGGGGCCAAGGTCTGCGCCCAGCTTGCCTTTGAGTTCGAGCAACAAACGCTCAGCCGTTTTCTTACCAATGCCCGGCACTTTGGTGAGGCGGCCTGCGTCTTGGTCAGACACAGCACGCGCCAGCTCGTCAGCACTCAAACCACTCAAAATGCCAAGTGCCATGCGCGGGCCTACGCCTGAGATTTTGATGAGCAAGCGAAACGTCGCACGCTCTGACGCCGTGCCAAAGCCAAACAAAATTTGTGCGTCTTCGCGCACCACAAAGTGGGTGAGCAAGGACACTTTTTCGCCATTGGCGGGCAGGTTGTAAAACGTGCTCATGGGCACGTCGACTTCGTAGCCCACGCCATTGCAGTCCACCAAAACTTGGGGTGGATTTTTCTCGCTGAGGATGCCTGTTAACTTGCCTATCATTGGGGTACCTTTTGAGAGATTATCGACTTGATTCTTCGCCACACCTTCACCCCGCATAACAACACCCGCCTATCGCATTTGTGCGGCCCCACCGACGAACACTTGCGCACCATCGAACTGGCCTTGGACGTGAAAATCGCCCACCGTCACGAGCAGTTCAAAGTAGACGGTCACAAAGCCAAAGCCACCCGCGCCATGGAGGTGCTGCAAGCCTTGTACGAGCGCGCAGCCAAAGCGATTCCCCCAGAACAAGTGCAGCTCATGCTCGCGGGTGACAGCGCGATGGAAGAAGAAGACATCCCCACGCTGCAAACGCGCCGCACAGACTTGCGCCCACGCACGCCCACGCAGGCCGCCTACCTCGACAACATTGCCGCGCACGACATCAGCTTTGGCATTGGCCCTGCGGGCACGGGCAAAACCTATTTGGCTGTGGCCTGTGCGGTGGATGCGCTAGAACGCAGCGCGGTGCAACGCATTGTGTTGACGCGCCCCGCCGTCGAGGCAGGCGAAAAACTCGGCTTTTTGCCCGGCGACTTGGGTCAAAAAGTTGACCCCTATTTGCGCCCCTTGTACGACGCGCTCTATGACCTGATGGGTTACGACCGCGTGCAAAAAGCGTTTGAACGCAATGCCATTGAAATTGCGCCCCTCGCATTCATGCGCGGCCGCACACTCAACAATGCGTTTGTCATCTTGGACGAAGCACAAAACACCACGCCCGAACAAATGAAGATGTTCCTCACCCGCATTGGCTTTGGTGCCAGAGCAGTGGTGACAGGCGACGTGAGCCAGATTGACTTACCCAAAGGTCAGCTGAGTGGCTTGATTGATGCCGAGCGCGTGCTGAAACGCGTCAAAGGCATTTCAGTCACGCGCTTCACCAGCGCTGATGTGGTGCGCCATCCCTTGGTGGCACGCATTGTCGACGCGTATGACGCGCAACGCAGCGCCACCACTGGCGCCCCTTCACGCAAACAATCTTGAAAATATGGCACTGCCCACCTTAGACCTCACCCTACAATTTGGCGATGTGCCCTCCGCCGCTCGCCACCGCACTGCTTTGCCCCGTGCTTTTGTGAACCGTTGCATTCGCAGCGCCTTGGCGCATGATGCGGCGATGACTGTACGCATCGTGGATGCCGAAGAAGGCCAAGCACTCAACAGCAGCTACCGCAAAAAGAACTACGCCACCAACGTGCTGACGTTTGACTACGCCCAAGCGCCGATGGTGATGGCAGACCTCGTGCTGTGTGCGCCAGTAGTGGCCGCCGAGGCCAAAGAGCAAGGCAAGTCGCTGCAAGAGCACTACGCGCATTTACTGATCCACGGCGCGCTGCATGCCCAAGGCTACGACCACGAAACCTCAGAAAAAGATGCCATTGAGATGGAAACCTTAGAGATGCTCATCATGGCAAGCCTTGGTTTGCCTTGCCCGTATTAACGGCCTAGGGCGTCTTCCAGCAAACGCACTTTCACCGTCTTGCCTTTGACGCGCCCAGCGCTCAAACGCTTGACGGCTTCGCGCGCAATGCTTCGCTCCACTGCGACGTAGGTGGAGAACTCATTCACATTGATCTTGCCCACTTGCTCTTTAGTGAAACCGGCTTCACCCGTGAGTGCACCCAGCACATCGCCAGCGCGAATCTTCTCTTTGCGGCCACCCACAATTTGCAGCGTCGCCATCGGCGGCTGCAAGATGCCGCCTGCTGCAGGCGTCAAACTGCTCAGAGACGCCCATACGAACTCACGGTTTTGCAAGTGTTCAATCTTGCCCACGTTGCCCATCTCGTCCATGCTGGCGAGTGACAAGGCCAAGCCTTCGGCATCGCCGCGACCTGTGCGACCAATGCGGTGGATGTGCACCTCGGGGTCGGGTGTCACGTCCACGTTGATGACCGCTTCTAAGTTGGCCACATCCAAACCACGCGCCGCCACATCGGTGGCCACCAACACAGAACAACTGCGGTTGGCGAACTGCACCAGCACTTGGTCGCGCTCGCGTTGCTCTAACTCGCCAAACAAGGCCAAAGCGCTGAAACCTTGGGCTTGCAACACGGTCACCAAATCGCGGCATTGTTGTTTGGTGTTGCAAAACGCCAAGGTCGATTCAGGGCGGAAGTGGTTGAGCAGTTGTGACACAGCATGCAAGCGTTCGTTGTTGCTGACTTCATAAAAGATCTGTTTGATTTTTTGTGCATCGTGCTGCGCTTGCACCTTCACGGTTTGCGGCTCACGCATGAATTGCGAGGCGAGCTTGGCAATACCTTCGGGGTAAGTAGCGGAGAACAACAAGGTTTGGCGGTCTTTGGGGCACTGACGCGCCACTTTGGCGATGTCGTCAAAGAAGCCCATGTCCAACATGCGATCGGCCTCGTCGAGCACCAACATTTTTAAGCCTTGCAGGCTGAGTGAGCCGCGTTCTAAATGGTCCATGATGCGGCCGGGCGTGCCGACCACCACATGCGCGCCGTGTTCTAGGCTCACAGTCTGTCCACGCAAAGCCACACCGCCACACAGCGTGACCACTTTGATGTTGCCAACGGCGCGAGCCAAACGGCGAATCTCTTGCGTGACTTGGTCAGCCAACTCGCGCGTAGGGCACAAGATCATGGCTTGTGCGTCGAACAGCGCAGGGTCGAGCTTCTCAACCAAGGGGATACCAAAGGCGGCTGTTTTGCCGCTACCGGTGCTGGCTTGTGCAATCAAATCGCGGCCAGCCAAAGTGAGAGGCAAGCTCGCGGCTTGGATGGGAGTCATCTGGGTGTAGCCCAGCTGCGTCAAATTATCGAGAGAAGAGGCCGTGAGGCTCAGGGAAGCAAAGGTCGTAGCGGTATTTTTTGTATCGGTCATGCACCGATTATCGTGATTGGGATGGTCACGGGGCCATCGTTCACCAAATGAACTTTCATGTCCGCCCCAAAGATGCCGGTTTGCACATGTGGGTGCTGCGCTTTGGCTTGCGTCACAAACCAGTCGTACAAGCGCCGGCCTTCGTCTGCAGGTGCAGCGCTGGTAAAGCTCGGGCGCGTGCCGCTGCTGGTGTCTGCCGCTAGGGTGAACTGGCTCACCACCAACAAACCACCGTTCACATCGGTCACGCTGCGGTTCATCTTGCCTGCGTCGTCATAGAACACACGCAGCTTCAAAATTTTGTCGAGCATTTTTTGACCCACCGCTTCGGTGTCACCCTTCTCAGCACATAACAACACCATCAAGCCTTGTGCAATTTCACCCACCGTTTGGCCATCGACCACCACTCGGGCTTCGCTCACGCGTTGCAACACCGCTTTCATGCACTGTCTTTCGGGTCGTCGAAGTGAGCCTCCACATCATTGGGCAAGAGCTGAATGGTGGCGCGCAAGCCTGGCACCTCTTTCATCAAAGCTTGTTCAACCTTGCCACGCAAGCCTGCGGCTAGCCCCAAGGACCAATCAGAAGGCATGTGCATGTGCATATCCACAAAACGACGTTGCCCTGCTTTGCGCGTGATGACGTGGTCAAAGCGCACCACATGTACGTGCTGCGCCCATGACTCTTCGTGCCCCAGTGAAAAGTTTTCCAACACCTCATGGATTTGCGCCAACACTTCTGGCTCAACAGCTTCATCCATCAAACCTTGCGAAGCATCCCAAATCAAATGCCAGCCTTCGCGCAAGATGTTCAATGCCACGCCAAAAGCCACCAAGGCATCGAGCCACAGCCAACCGCTCCAACTCACCAAAGCAATGCCGACCACAACACCTGCCGAGGTCCACACATCCGTCACCAAATGACGCGCATCCGCTTCAAGGGCAATGGAACGATGTGCTTTTGCTGCCTTGAACATCACCCATGCCAACAATCCATTCAATGCCGAGCTGGCTACAGACAAAGCCAAACCAATGCCCACTTGTTCCAACGGTTGCGGATCAAAAATGCGATGCGCCGCCGCCCACATGATGCCCAGTGACGCCGCCACGATGAGAATGCCCTCAAAGCCCGAAGAGAAATACTCGGCCTTGTGATGGCCATAAGGATGGTCTTCATCCGCAGGCATTTCGGCCACGGTAACCATCATCAAACCAAACACCGCGCTGGCCAAATTGACCACCGATTCCATCGCATCTGACAGCAAGCCAACCGAATCGGTCAGGTGCCATGCCAGCGTTTTGAGCGCAATGGTCACGATGGCCACGCCCACCGAGGCCCACAACAAGCCTTTGGGGGAAAACCATTTAGAAAGAATATTCATGCGGTCAGTATCGTGCTGATTCGTTAGGCCAATGTGACACGCGCAAATTTACGCTTGCCCACTTGCACCACAAACGTCCCAGCGTCGAGCTTCAAGCCTTTGTCGCTCACCACGCTAGAGTCCACACGCACGCCACCGCCGTCAATCAAACGGTTGGCTTCACTGCTAGAAGGTGCCAAGCCAGCGGCCTTGAGCAAGGCGCCAATGCCCATCGGTGCGCCGCTGAGCGACACCTCTGGAATTTCGTCTGGCACGCCGCCTTTGCTACGGTTGATGAAGTCTTGCTCAGCCGCATCGGCCGCTGCGGCACCGTGGAAACGTGCGGTGATTTCTTTGGCCAGGGCCACCTTGGCATCTTTGGGGTTGCGGCCACCTTCGATTTCTTTTTTCAAGACGTCGATGTCAGCCATCGACTTGAACGACAGCAAGGTGTACCAGCGCCACATCAGTAGATCAGAGATGGACAACACCTTAGCAAACATGGTGTTGGGCTCTTCGCTGATGCCGATGTAGTTGTTCTTGGACTTGGACATTTTTTCAACGCCATCCAATCCTTCAAGCAAAGGCATGGTCAAGATGCATTGCGCTTCTTGGCCGTACTCGGCTTGCAAATGGCGGCCCATGAGCAAGTTGAATTTTTGGTCGGTACCACCCAACTCCAAATCAGACTTCAACGCCACCGAGTCGTAGCCCTGCATGAGTGGGTACAAAAACTCGTGCACGCTGATGGGCGTGTTGGCGTGGAAGCGGTCATGAAAGTCGTTGCGCTCCATCATGCGTGCCACGGTGTACTTGGACGCGAGCTGAATCATGCCCATCGAACCCAGCGGAATGCACCACTCGCTGTTGTAACGAATTTCAGTTTTCGCGGGGTCCAACACCAATGAGGCTTGTTTGTAATAGGTCTCGGCGTTCACCTTGATTTGCTCAGGCGTCAACGGCGGGCGTGTACTGTTGCGCCCCGATGGATCACCAATCAAACTGGTGAAGTCGCCAATCAAAAAGATGACTTGATGCCCCAAGTCTTGCAGTTGACGCATCTTGTTGAGTACCACGGTGTGGCCGATGTGAATGTCGGGTGCTGTGGGATCCAAACCTAATTTGATGCGCAGCGGTTGGCCTGTGGCTTCGGAGCGTGCGAGCTTTTTCACCCACGCGTCTTCTGGAATCAGTTCCTCACAGCCGCGCTTGGTCACAGCCAAGGCTTCGAGGACGCGGTCGGTCACGGGATGCGCAACAGGAGAAGTTTGTAAAGATGCTTGATTCATAAGGATTTTTTACCGTCCAAGGTATACTTGACGGTTTGGTGTTTGCGTCTGATTTTAGAGGCCCAAACATGAAGGTTCTGGGCTTGGCCCCGCCTTTCACCAACTGCCGGAGAAAACCCTTGCCGCAGATGTTTTCCATGTGGGCCTCGCGCCTGCAAAACAGCCTTCAAAAGCATCCACGCCACGTCTTGGCGGGTGTAGCTATCACACTCACAGTGGCGGGCAGTGGTGCGTTTGCTGTGGCCAACTTGGACACTGGCACAACTGGCATGCCGCTTCAGCAAGTGGTGGAAAGCGTCAACACCTTGTCACTGCCCAGCTTGTGGGCTGATAAACCCATGCAACTCTTCCGCTCAGACGTCACACGCTCTAGCGACTCTGCCGATAGCCTTTTGTCTCGACTGGGTCTGAGTGATCCAGAAGCCGCCACCTACCTTCGCAATACAAAGACAGCACGCCAGCAACTCATCGGCCGCGCTGGTCGCTTGGTCAGCGTGGAGGGCGATGCCGAACATCGACTCACACGACTGACCGCACGCTGGGCCAACGACGATGGTGAAAACTTCACACGTTGGGTGATGGAGCGCAAAGAGGGTGGTTTTGTAGAACGTCTTGAAACCGCCCCATTGAACGTGAGCACCCGCATGGGCAACGGCACGATTCAAACCTCGTTGTTTGCGGCCACCGATGACGCCGATATTCCAGACAGCGTGGCCAACCAATTGGCCGACATCTTTGCAGGCGAAATTGACTTTCACCGTGATCTGCGCAAAGACGATCGCTTTGCGGTTGTGTACGAATCGCTCGAAGCCGATGGCGAAGTGCTGCGTGCTGGCCGCGTGTTGTCTGCCGAGTTTGTGAACAACGGCAAAACCCATCAAGCGTTTTGGTTCAAAGAGGTCAACGCCAAAGAAGGTGGCTATTACAACGCTGACGGCGTGAGCCTGCGCCGCGCTTACTTGGCTTCACCCCTAGCGTTCTCTCGTGTGACCAGCGGCTTCAAAATGCGCTTCCACCCAATTCTGCAAACTTGGCGCGCGCACTTAGGCATCGACTACGCAGCCCCCACAGGCACGCCTGTGCGCAGCGTGGGCCAAGGCATCGTGGATGTGGCGGGTTCGCAAGGCGGCTTTGGGAATGTGGTGATGGTCAAACACGCCAGCGGCCAAACCACGGTGTATGCGCACTTGAGCCGCATCAATGTGAAGCGCGGTCAGTCGGTCATGCAAGGTCAAACGCTCGGTTTGGTGGGCGCTACGGGCTGGGCCACTGGCCCGCACTTGCACTTTGAATTCCGCGTGAACGGCCAGCACAAAGACCCACGCACCATGGCACGACAAAGCACCGCGGTTGAGATATCGGCAGCCGCACGCGAACAATTCAAGCGCCATGCAGCCATTGCCAAGGTTGACTTAGCGGCTGCAGCCAGCTCGCAAGTGAGCCGCGCTGAATAAATGTCTGCGTCCTCCCTCACCTCGAAGCAGCTGTTCATCGGCTTGATGTCGGGCACATCGCTTGACGGTGTAGATGGTGTGTTGACAGACTTCCGTGGAACACAGCCACGCGTTTTGGCACATCATGCGATGCCGTTTGCGCCAGCACTCAAACAAGAGCTCTTGGCACTCAATACCCCGTCTGACAACGAGCTGCATCGCGCAGCCTTGGCCGCGAATGGCTTGGTGCGGGTCTATGCGCAAACCGTGCAAGCCCTCTTGGCTGACACACAAACCTCAGCCAACGATGTTTGCGCCATCGGTGCCCACGGTCAGACCGTGCGGCACCAACCGGGCGCGTTTGACGGCACCGGCTACACGCTGCAACTCAACAACCCTGCCCTGTTGGCAGAGCTCACAGACATTGATGTGGTGGCCGATTTCCGCAGCCGCGATGTGGCCGCAGGTGGACAAGGCGCGCCACTCGTGCCGGTGTTTCACCAAGGTATCTTTGGTCAAGCCAACCGCACGGTGGGGGTGTTGAACATTGGCGGCATTGCCAACCTGAGCGTCTTGCACGCCAACGGTGACGTGCTGGGTTTTGATTGCGGCCCTGGCAATGCGCTTCTTGACCACTGGTGTCAAACGCACACCGGCGATGCCTTTGACAACAACGGCGCATGGGGCACCCGCGGCACTGTGATTGATCCTTTGTTGCAAACGATGTTGGCAGAACCATTTCTGCACCAAGCCCCACCCAAAAGCACGGGGCGCGATTTGTTTCACCCCACTTGGTTGGCGCATCAGCTGAGCGGTTATGCCGACGCCAACCCTGCCGATGTGCAAGCCACGTTGACGGAGTTCACCGCACGTGCGTGCGTGAACGATGTGCTGCGCCATGCAGACGATGCATCTGAACTCATCGTGTGTGGTGGCGGTGCGTTGAATGGTTTGCTGATGCAACGCTTGCAGGCTGGACTACCGAATGTGCGTGTGCTTTCGTCCGTAGAACGCGGCATGCCGCCTTTACAAGTCGAAGCCGCCGCCTTTGCGTGGCTGGCTCGTCAAACTGTGCTGGGCCTGCCTGGCAACCTACCAAAAGTAACGGGCGCACAAGGCGCCCGCATACTGGGTGGAATTTTTAAAGCCTGAGCTTTAGGAATCTGTCGATCAGGCTGAGAACGACGAGCCGCAACCGCAAGTGGATGTGGCATTCGGGTTTTTGATGACGAACTGAGCGCCTTGCAAATCTTCTTTGTAGTCAATCTCAGCACCCACCAAGTATTGGTAGCTCATCGCATCGACCAACAAAGACACACCGTTCTTTTCAATGGTGGTGTCGTCTTCATTCACGATTTCATCGAACGTGAAACCGTATTGAAAACCTGAGCAGCCGCCGCCTTGCACGAACACGCGCAGCTTCAAATCAGGGTTGCCCTCTTCCGCAATCAAGTCCGCCACCTTGGCAGCCGCGCTGTCGGTAAAGACAAATGGGGATGGCATTTCTGTTTGGACATTTTCGGCAACTGCGCTCATGGGAGGACTCCTGAATCAATGCTTAAAAGTATATCGCTTTACTCGGGTATAGCACTGCGCAAGGCCAGAGAAACGCTATTGCCGATGTGGGCATTGCCAGCTCGGCACGCGCCAATAAAAAAAGCCGCAAGGGCAAACCCATGCGGCTTTTGGCACAGAGAAGCGGATTAACGCTTGCTGAACTGCTTGCGGCGGCGAGCAGAGTGCAAGCCAACCTTTTTACGTTCGACTTCACGCGCATCGCGAGTCACGTAACCGGCTTGTGACAGGACGGGCTTCAAAGCTGCGTCGTAGTCAATCAAAGCGCGGGTAATACCGTGACGCACTGCACCAGCTTGGCCAGACTCACCACCGCCGTGCACGTTGACTTGAATGTCAAACGCTTCGCCGTTGTTGGTCAGCATCAAGGGTTGCTTGGAAATCATGATCGAGGTTTGACGGCCGAAATATGCGGCGATGTCTTTACCGTTGATCGTGATTTTGCCGGAGCCTTTTTTCAGAAACACGCGAGCGACGCTTGATTTGCGACGGCCGGTGCCGTTGT
>Ga0213920_1000230_pt1 | contig 51440 bp, 42 predicted proteins | sample McNCre1117MG_FD_161054 | JGI IMG/M metagenome (GOLD analysis project Ga0213920, IMG submission 161054) | Freshwater microbial communities from McNutts Creek, Athens, Georgia, United States - 11-17 MG | ecosystem: Environmental > Aquatic > Freshwater > Creek | place: USA: Georgia | collected...
TTGCTATGGCCAACAAACCTTTTGAAATCAAAGCAACCATTCAGATCGACGCTACCCCGGCCAAGGTCTATGAAGTGATGAACGACCTTGCTCGCCTGGATGACTGGTCGCCGTTTGTGGCGATGGATAAGACCGTGACCTCCAAGGTTTCGACGCCATCGGCCGGCCCTGGTGCCACCTATGACTATGTTGGCAAGCGCATCGGCAAGGGCAAGATGGAGATCATTTCATCGGGGCCAGATTGCATTCGCGCAACCATGACCTTCTATAACAAGCAAACCGAGACTGCGAACACCGAGTACTGCCTCGAGCCAAACTTCGAGGGCACCAAGGTTACCTGGACTATGTCTGGGTCTCGCGGCCTAAAGATGCAGATCATGAACACGGTTTTGAACCTAGACAAAATGATGACCAAAAACTTCACCGATGGCCTCAAGGTCTTGAAGGCAATCGTCGAATAGTGAAGTTCTCACGCCTCACCATTGCCGTTGCCGCAACCGCCATTTCTGCCCTGGCCCTAACCGGGTGTGCCGGCGCCAAAATCGCACTGCCGGGCACTAACTCGACGCCAACGCCTGAGAAGGTTTTTGTCACCGCGCCGCTGACCGGGGTTAAGTATGAGCAGGGCAGTGCCGAGGCGGCAAGCATCGCTGGCCCATCGGTGGCTTGCAAGGTTGACAACAGTGAGGCCGCGCGGCCGCAGCAAAACCTCAACAAGACCGACATGGTTTTCGATGAGATGGTTGAGGGTGGCCTGACCCGCTTTGTGGCGGTGTTCCACTCGCAGTTGGCCAACACCGATGCCGACCCTAAGGCGATTGGCGTTGCGCCGGTGCGCTCGATTCGCCCGATGGACCCAGACATCATCAGCCAGTTTGGTGGCATCGTTTGCTATTCCGGTGGGCAGCTGGCCTTCGTCAACCTGATGAAGGCAACCAAGGTTTTCAACGCCAACGAGACCAGTGAGCAGGGCAACCACACCTTTAGCCGCCTCACCACTCGCCAGGCGCCACACAACGTGCAGGTCAACGTCAAGTTGTTGGCCGCCAACCACCCTGAGATTGCCGCGCCGCAGCAGGGCTTCGACTTTGCCGCAACACTCGCCGCAGCCACAGCCGCCACCAGCGGCACCGCAGTCACCAAGCTCAAAGTGGCCTTCCCGGCAGCGATGGCAGAGTGGGTTCCAAACACCGACAACACCGGCTGGTTGCGCATCCAGGATGGCAAACCAGACACCGATTCGGCCACCGGCAAGCAGCTTCAGGCAACCAACGTTGTGGTGCTTGATGTGAAAGAAGACCGCAGCTTCGCCGACAAACACTATGGGCACATTCCAAAGGCGGTGCTGATTGGCAAGGGCCGCGCCTGGGTTTTCACCGGCGGCAAGTATGTTGAGGCCTTCTGGTCGAAAGCCGATCAAACAGCTCGAATAATCCTGACCGATGCCAATGGCGGCGCAATCAACCTTGCCCCCGGCAACACCTGGGTTGAGTTGAAGCCGGCAGACCCAGAAGGCAAGATCACCATCACCTCGCCAGCGGCTGCTAGCGGTTCACCAAGTCCAACGCCAACTAAGAAGTAACTAAAGCGCAGCCCGCTTTTTGGCCAGCTCGTTGATGGCTGCATAGACCGCAATCAACCCAGCCAGCACGGCCAGTAGTGGCAGCGGCAGGGGAGCCAACTGCAGTGCCTTGCCAACCACAGTGAATGGAATCACTATCACCAGGGCGCCAAGAACGGCCGATGAAACCCAGAGGGCGGTTCCCGGCCGTGACCTCCAGAAACGCTTGCGGGTGCGCAGCACCAACATCACCACCAGCTCTGTGAAGGTTGATTCAACAAACCAACCAGACCTAAACAGCTCGGCCCCGGCATTGAACCCCAGCCGCAAAACCACAAACGTGATGATGTCAAAAACCGAGCTAATCAGCCCAAACAGCAGCATAAAGTTGCGAATCTTTTTGATGTCCCAAGAGTGCGGCCGCTGAACATCTTCATCGTCAACCGAGTCGCTTGAGATTGCCAGGGCGGGGAAGTCGGTCATGAAGTTGAGCAGCAGAATCTGCATCGGCAAAAGCGGCAGGTATGGCAGCCAGATTGCCGCAACGGCCATCGAGAGCATGTTGCCGAAGGCCGCGCTGACCCCAACCCGCACATACTTCATCGTGTTCACAAAGGTGCGCCGGCCCAGCCGCACACCCTCAGCCACCACCGATAGGTCTTTGGCCAACAGCACAATTGCCGCCGCGTTCTTGGCCACGTCAACCGCGGTGTCAACCGAGATCCCAACATCGGCCGTCTTCAGCGCCGCCGAGTCATTGATGCCGTCACCAAAATAACCGACCGTGTTGCCCGCCGCGCGCAGGGCCGCAACGATGCGTTCTTTCTGAATCGGCTCAACCTCGGCAAACACCCGGCAACCAGCAATTGCCTTGATCATCGATGCCTCGCCCAGCGCCTTGATCTGCTCGCCGGTCATCACCTTTTCGGTTGGCAAACCAACTTTTCCAGCGATGGCCTTTGCCGCCAACGGGTTATCCCCGGTGATCAGGTATAGGTCGATTCCCAGGCTGGCCAGCTCGGCAATCGCCTCGGCGGCGCCATCCTTGGGTGGGTCCATGAAGACCAGCAGGCCTTCAAAGGTCAGGCGCTCTTCCTTCAACTCGGTGCCGGTGGCGATGGCAAGAACTCGGTTGCCCTCGGCACTCAGCCGTTCAAACTCGGCCTGAGCGGCGGCTCTTTCGGCATCGGTCATTTGGCAAAGCGCAAGAACACTGCTGAAGGCACCCTTGGTGATCAGCTGGGTTTTGCCATCTGCTTCAACCAGCACCGATAACCGCTTGCGCTCAAAGTCATAAGCGATTTCGCCCAGCGCAACGCCGCCGGCAACCTCGCCAGCAACCGCAACAATCGCTTCATCCAACGGGTTCTTGAAACCCTGCTGCAACGAAGCGTTCAAATAAGCCAACCGAAGCACCCGAGCCGAAGGCTTCCAATCCAACCCGAGCGCCCCATCAAGGCTAACCACCCCTGCGGTGATGGTGCCGGTTTTATCTGTGCAGAGCACATTCATCGCGCCAAAATCTTCAATGGCATCAAGCCGCTTCACCAGCACCTGGCGGTCGGCCATGCGCTTGGCCCCGGCGGCCAGTGACACCGCGATAATTGCCGGCAACAGCTGCGGGGTCAAACCAACGGCGAGGGCAATCGAGAACAGCAGGCTGTCAAGCAGCGGCCGGTGCAAGGCAACGTTGACCACCAGCAACCCCACCAGCAAAAACACCATGGCGCGCATCAGCAGCAAACCAAACCGGGTCATGCCTTTTTCAAAGGCAGTCTTCACATCTTTGCCGGCCAGCGATGCCTCAAGCGCACCAAACTCGGTGTTTGCCCCAATGGCCTCAACCACACCCTGCCCGGTGCCGGCAACCACGTGTGTGCCAAATCGGGCCAGCCCGCCAACGGCCAAATCAACCGCAAAACTTTCCCCGGTCAGGGCAGACTCATCCAGCTGCAAACCGGCAACCTGGGTCAGGCGCATGTCACCGGGCACCACATCACCCACCCGCAAAATCACCACATCACCAACGATGATTTGTTCAAGCGGCAGGGTCACTTCAACCCCGCCGCGCATGACCTCAACGTGCACCTGCACCCGGGCCATCAGGGCCTTCATGGTTTGGCCGGCGCGGTGCTCCTGCCAAAAACTGAGAAACCCGCTGGGCACAATGATTGCCAGGATGATCAGTCCATCGGTGACATCACCGGCGAACATCGAGACGATTGTGGCGGCAAAAAGAATCAACACAATTGGGTCGGTGAACTGCCGAACCAGCAATCGCCAGGTTGATTTGCTCATACCCTGAGCCTAACAATATGCGTGACTTTGCCCGGTTGTTCTGTTATCTTGGAAATACAACGCTTAGAGTTTCGTCTCTTTGCTTAGAGCCCGACCTTTTGGTCGGGCTCTTGCTTTAAGTCCACTCATCTGGCCTTCGAATTACCCCGCCTTTCATAGTTTGGAAAACAGGCGGAAGTTGATATTTGCGCAGTTCGGAAACATGTAATTGTTCAAGAAATGTAGACACTGTTCGAAGTTTTTCGCAGGGCTGATCCTTATTTGGCACAACGGTTTTAACGTCCACTCCATGTTCTTTGCACAGTCGAATGGGCGTTGCTAAATCAGAGTCGCCAGAAATGACAAGCGCCGCCGACAGTGTCCTCGCATAGATGTCTCGCAGAAGGTATGAGGCGAGGTTAACGTCGGATCCTTTCTCCCCATAGGACCAAACAAAGGACTTCGGTAAATCGGGGAGAGCTTTCTTTGCTGAGGCGTCAAGCAGTAATTGTGTGATACCTAACATTCGTGCAAGTTTTGGTTGAATCGCTTGATCTCGGGTTGCTGCAACCAACCTGAGCCAATCCTTGTCTTTACGAAATTGGCCCTGAACTACTTTCACCCCTTGATTTTCAAGCACTCTGAGGTAAGCATGCTGACGATTCGGAGCAGAGTCACCGGCATATCGCCCCTTAATTCGTGCCGTGAAGTAGTAAACCTCCCCAAGTTCCATGTCGGGCCTGCGACTTTGACAAAATGCGGGCAAATCGAGCCATTTCAGGTCATCGCGTCTAAACAGGGCGCCTTTATATAAATTGAAACCATCTACATATGCATTGAATGTAACCATGATTTTCCCCACCCAAATCGACCACGTGATGATACGCAGTCAATTCTGGCAGCACATATTTTTTAATGGGACATTAAAAGTTTGCCTGTGGAATAGGTGCGGGGGTGGTCAGACTAACTTAGGGAAATGGGCAGCCAACGAACCCCGTTAAATGGGAAAAAGACCCGAGGCCCCGAATTCATGGGTCCCGAATCTTTCCCTTGTAGACGGCTTGGTTTACATCTACAAGTCCATTCTGGCAGACGACCTTGTTAAAACCCTTAAGTTTCCTTACATTAAGCCAGTCAATTAAGGCCCAGCCGCGCCCAGCCAGGGGCAACCTTAGAGATTTCTAAGGCAACTAACAGATGAATTGTCCGTTTCGCTCAAGACAACAAACCGGCTTCCCAATACATTTAAGTTATGAATCTAAAGCGCGCGGCCGTTGCGGCCCTAACCACCCTTGCACTTTTGACCTCGGCCACCGCTGCCAATGCCGCCGTCTGGTGGCCAACCGGCGCAGACAATCTCAGCAAAACCACTTTTGCCGTTGAGAGCCAAGAAAACTTTGCCAGCTCGGTTGGTTACAGCACGCTGTTCAATTCAAAAGACCAGCTATGTGAGACCCTTGGCGAGTCACCTTGCACCAACGTCTCAACCGATATCTTCAACGGTTCATACGTCTTGCCGGTTTGCACCACCGCAACCCAGCTTCTCTGCCTTGACACCGTCAACATCTATAAGGGTGCAGTTGCCAAGGCAACCTTGATCCGCCAGATTGACGCACCAACCGCCAAGGTGAACGCGGCAACAGCAGCAACCAGCATCCCAGCCGGTGGCGCAACCACTCTTTGGACAGGCGCCGATGGCAAGACCTATGCCGTCAGCGTTGAGGTGCAGGTTCAGATCAACAACGGCACACTCACCGCCAACACTTTCTCTGCAGTGGTCAACCCTTACACCTTGACCAATGGTTCATACACCTCTGCCAAGATCACCAAGGTTGGTGCCAAGACCTACATCGATGACACCCGTGACCTTCAGTGCGCCTGGGTTGAAACCGGTGTTTGTGGTGAGCTTCAAGACTTTGACCCTGCAGTGCGCGTTGGCCTGACCTTCCGCATGGGCAAGCCAGATGCACAGTTCCTAAGCGGCCGTCTGGCCAAGCCAACCCTTTCAGTTGCCAAGGCAGCCGGCACCAACCAGATTTCACTTAGCGTTGACGCCTCACCGGTTAGCGTTCAGCAGCTGAGCCTAAAGCTAAACGTCAGCAAGGTTCCTGCCGGCCTAAATGTTGGTGGCACCCCTCGCGGCCTCTTTGACTACCCGCTTGACACCACCAAGAACGTCACCGCGCTGCGCGCCACTGCAGGCAACAAGGCTTCAGGGCTTCGCACCTACTGGGTAGTCACCAACCAAGATGACACCCGCATCACCCAGCCAACCAAGTGCAAGGCTGCCTCTGGCGTTGCCGGCTTGGTTTCCACCGATGCGATGGTTGCTGACAGCTTCAACCCAACCCGCAGCGCAGGTGTTCTAAAGCAGACCATCAACGGCATGCTAAACAACCCAAACGGTTCAGTTGACGCCGGTTCATTCGATCTAGTTCTTGCCGATGACTTTGCCCGCTGCACCTTTGGCCTGCTAAAGGGCGGCAGCCTAAAGGGCAAGGCGGTTGGTCAAACCTCAACCACCAAGTCTTCAACCGGTTGGGTGTCAACCAGCCTCAGCGGCATCAAGTATGGCTCTGCAACCACTTTGAATATTCAGGTGAAGAAGTAAAATTTCGCGTAAGTAGTGCCGTTCAAACGCAACTTCATGGCATTGTTCGGTTAATTGCCGGAAACTCAAGAAAGCATTGCTATTTTCTTGAGACACCGATACCCCACTTGCGAATGTTTGTATTTGATGGATGGCGCACTGACGACAATAGGACGCCGATTCGTCTAGGTTGGTTCGACCATAGGGCGACGATGGAACAGGCAAGTAGGGTAGCTACGGCGGCGTTCCTAGGAGTGTACTGTTTCGACTGAATAAAGTGAGCGGTTGTGTGGCGATGGAGTCGCGTTGCAACGTACTTTCCAGACATAGGTTTGGTCTTGAAGACATCTTTCACAGCTGCGTAGATGTAAGCCCACAAGTAGACGCGATCAGGCACAAAATGCATACCTAAATGCTCTACTGTCTCATCTAGGTTCTTGCTTTTCACTCGTTCCTGCTCGGATTTGCTCAACATCAGACTGAGAATGTCTTCTATTATGGGCATCGCAAGTGCTTGGGCGGACATAAATCGCCCATCAGACAAATTTTGGACTACCTCTCCAAGCGCAGCTTGATACTTGGCGTTAACCTTCTGACTTCGAAGCCAGACTCCACATTCCGAACCAATACGCTGGGCATTCGATGTTAGGAATTCAGCACGTTCCTTGGCAGACTTCAAGTCTAGGAGCTGGATCACCGTCGCAGAGTTTGGGACTTGGTATAGAACTATGCTTTCTCGCTTGGCGAGGCTTTGAATTCGTTTGCGAGATTCCTCGTCGCTCGGCCAATTGTTAGGCCTAAACTTTGGATCGTCAGACACACCCCAGTCGGCACGCCTATAGATTTCAAAATAAGAATCAATCGCCTCGGAAAGCTCAATTGAGTTTTGGTCGAACGGAGGTTTCGTCAAAATGACCGTCCCAACTAGCGTTTAGGCTGCCGAGTGCCTTCGACAGATCGGCGGGCAGCGGAAGACGAAATCTACTTCTTTGGCGCAACCTCAGCAGCTGTCGCTTTCTTGATCAAAGCCCAGCTATCGGTCTTCTTAACGATGTAACCATCGCCGGTCAGGGCAACCTGACCAATTGCAAGGATCAGTTGGCTCTTCTCTGGGTATTTGTTGATGTTCACTTCTTGACCAGGGGCAACCATTTCACCGGTGGCAGATGGTGCGTCAAGCCATAGTTCGGCAGCCTGAACATTCTGCATGTTGTTACCAATCACAATGATGTTCTCACGCTGCTTGGCAGTGAAGTTATCGTGCACCCAGCGTGATGAGCCGGTGTACATTCCAACGTGCGAAGAAGGCACAGTCATGTTGGTGTAGCAACTGATTGCATAAACCAACAGGATTACTGGGGCAAAACCGTATAGCCAGACCTGTGAGCCAAGCTCTGGCTTGAATAGCCAGTAGGCCAACATTCCCAAACCAAGAACTGCAAAGACAACCAGTGGAATGCCTGACTTGATTGCCGATGCAATCATTGAGGAGTCGGTGAATAGCGCCGGCACAATAGTGCTCATGTTCGGCAGCGCAACAATCAACCAAACGGCAGCACCGGCAAGAATTGCCCACTTGGCTCCCGTGCCCAACTTTGGAATGTGATTTCCAAGTGGCAACAAAGTCAATGGCAAGAATGGGATTAGGTACTCGTAGTAACGAATCATCACGCGGTTCTGGAGGGTCTCACCAAAGGCGCTTGAGTAAGCCACGAACACTGCAGAAACCAAAACCAAAACAATCAGCGCAACAAACAAGAAGAACGAAATCTTGGTGGTCTCAGATGGCTCGCCCTGCAGGCGCAGGGCGCGAACGGTCTGAATGCCAGTGAGAATTAGTGGCACAGCAAAGAACATCAACAGGTATGACACGTGGAACAGCACCTGCCAAACCACAGTTCCGGCGGCACCACCAGATGCAATTGCGGTCACCTGAGGGTCTGTGATGGCACCACCAACCGCGGCACCGCCACTCTTGACGGCCGCGTTAGCCGAAGCATCATATGAACCACCGAAGATTGCCAAGCCCTTCTGGCCGGCGATCAAGTAACCAATTGCAAACTTCGTCAATGCAGTGGCACCGACAAACGAAACAACTCGCGCAATCGACTTCAACCAACCGTTGCCTTCACCTTTGAACGCCAGGTAAATGACATAAACAACCACCGGAGCCAGAAGGAACAAAGCGTGAGGCTTTACCAAAGTGACTAAACCAAGGCCAACGCCAAGTAATGCCCACTTGCCAGCACCTGTGCGGGCGTGGAATCGCATCGAGAAATAGATAACCAAAGCCGAACCAAAATAGAACATTGATTCTGGAGTGAAATACGAGGCGTAAGCAGAGATTGGCCCAACCAAAGCCAACAAAGCCACGACGAATGAAACGCCAGGCTTTGCAATCAGGCGCGCAGCAAAGTAAACCACCGCGGCAAAGCCGATCAAGAACACAACGTTGTATAGCTTTGCGGCCGTATAGAAGTTGTATCCAAAGCCAGAAGTGGTGCTGTAAATAATGTTGAAGAGATAGTTAGGCACTGAGCTATCAGCAAGTGCCGTGTGACGGGCATTGGTGCTATAGATCAGCTCATCACCAAGAATCTTTGGCAGCACTGTCATGATTCGGGTCATTACCCAGATGACCCCGAGTGCAACCGTTGGAAACACCCAACCAAAGGTGCGCCAGAACTTGCTTGGGTCAGACTTGATCAAACCCCAGTTCACAGGAGGGTTCTTGGTGGCGGTGTCCTTTACTGCGGTCATTAGTCCCTCTCAAGCCCGTGCCGGGCGCGCTTTGGTGTTGATGCAATGTCATATGAAAGAAATGCAAGAAATAGCTGGAAACCAAGGATGATTGGCACTGCCGAAAGCATCACGGTTCCGGCAGATGCAGCCCCGGCACCCATCAACGATTCCGAATACCGAACCAAACCGGTGATGATTCCAAAGCCCATCAGAATAATTCCTAGCGGAAGTTCGAACGAAGCGATGTTTAGTTCGCGCAGGTAATAGGCGTAGAAAATGCGCTTTAGGTGGTTAGCGAAGTGTCTGCGCGGGAACTCCCAGAGAACCTTGCCAATGTTTAGGTTGCTTTTCTCATCGCCATAACTAGCGTTGATTGGTACATCCCAAACCACAGCGCGCATCACGGCCAGACGATAAAGCATGTCTGACTCGAAGAAGAATCTGCGGTTCACCTTAGCCATCGGCAGCTGGCTCAGAATGCTTCGGTGAATTGCTGTGTAGCCATTGGTTGGGTCGGTAATGTTCCAATATCCAGTTGAAAGCTTGCTCATCAGCGACAAAACAGCGTTTCCAAAAATACGAATCTTTGGCATTTGCTCGAGGCTCTCGAGGGTGTCAAAGCGGTTCCCCTTTGAGTAGTCCGCACGCCCAGACACAATTGGAGCGATGATGTTTGGCAACAACGAAGGATCCATCTGACCGTCGCCATCAATCTTGACAACGATGTCCATGCCATCTTCAAGCGCCTTGGAATAACCGGTAAGAACCGCCCCGCCCACACCTTGGTTGACCTCGTGGGTCAAAACGGTCACACGCTTATCTTTATTCTTCGACGCAACCAGCTTCCCCGAGCCATCAGGGCAGGCGTCATCAACAACATAAATCTTCGAGACTTCTGGGCCAATGCCGGCAACCACGTCAAGGATGTGTCGAGTTACCTTATAACTCGGAATCACAACTCCAATTTGCATGGACGCATACCCCTCTAAATAGCGAAAATCCCTAAGAGCATTCTCGCACAGGCTAGATTGTTGGCATGGCTTCTCTAAACCTACTTTTCGTTCACGAAGTGAGCTATGAAAAGAAGCCGATTTTCGAGATGCACGAGTTTCCTGAGCACCTAGCCGCCAAAGGGCACAAAGTTAGCTTCCTTCAATTCGATGAAGGATTCAGGTTTTGGAAGGGCAAACGCCAGCCGAATCAAAAGACGATCTCTGGCCGAGTCTTGCCGGAGACCTCAATCAGGCTAATCACACCCCACCAATTTGGCATTCCCGGGCTTGATCGCCTTTGGGCAACAATTTCGGTTTGGCCAGTTCTCGATCGACTCCTAAACACCGAGAAGTTCGATGCCATAGTCCTTTATGCAGTGCCAACCTATGGCCATCAGGTGATTCAACTTGCAAAGAAATATGGAGTTCCAGTAATTTTTAGGGCGCTCGATGTGTCGCACCTGATTCGGAAGTCCATCTTTAGCCCACTGATCAAATCCGCTGAGAAGTATGTCTACAAGCATGCCGATGTACTTTCGGCAAATAACCCGGCTATGGCGGAGTACTGCTCCAATCTTGGAGGCCGCACGGAGAGAACGTTTGTAAACCTGCCGCCCCTAGACATTTCACACTTTGCAAAAGCAATCCCAGACTCAGAGCTGCAAATTGCCATAGGCCTTAAGCCAACTGATTCAGTTATTACCTACCTCGGGACCTTCTTCCATTTTTCAGGCCTAGATGTTGTGATTCGAGAATTTGCTGGACTCATAGCAAAGAAGCCGAAGGCAAAACTATTGCTCGTGGGCGGCGGTGAACAAGACAAATACCTTCGCGATTTGGTCAGCGAGCTCAAACTGGGCGATCGAGTTGTTTTCACGGGCTTCGTTCCATATGCAAAGTTATCTGCCTACTTGGGGCTAACCACCGTTGCCATCAACCCCATGCTGCCAGGAATGGTGTCGCACACAGCGTTTCCGCACAAGGTCATTCAATACATGGCTTCGGGACTACCTGTGGTGAGCACCAAACTCGACGGTCTCTATAAAACCTTCGGTGACACTTCTGGCCTCACTTGGTCACCGGGCCCTGAAGGGCTTATCGAGGAAGCCCTGGCGCTCGCCGAAGATGCGACCAAGCTGGGTGAAAACTCCAGGCTTCAACTTCAAACGGTTTCGAATAAGTTCGCCGTAGATTCGGCGGTCGATGCTTTCGAGGCAACCATCCGCGCCGTTACCAAATAGGCTCTAAACATGGCAAAAGTATTGATTCTTGGCGGCTCGGGCATGATAGGCGCCGGTGTCGCTCAGTCACTCCAGGGCGCCAACATTGACGTCTCAGTCACTAGCAGAGGTGGTTTGCCAATCGAGCGAATTGCTGGCGTAGTTGTGCATAAGTTCGAAGCGGCGACCGACTCCTTACAAGCGTTGCTGGAGGACCTAGCGCCAGGCGATTACGTCATCAACTGCATCGGCCTAGTAAAGAGCCTCATCCAAGATGATGATCGCTTATCTCGTGATGCGGCTGTTTTCTTGAATTCAAGTTTCCCGAGCCAACTCGCAGCCGTGGCTGAACAACGCCAACTTAGAGTCATTCAGACGGCCACCGACTGTGTTTTCTCAGGCACCACTGGCAACTATTCAGAGACTTCGCCCCACGACGCCTTGGACGTTTATGGCAAAACCAAGAGCCTCGGCGAGGTGCCTTCTGCGGCTGTCATGAATATTCGTGTTTCGGTTATCGGTAAGGGTGGCCAGGGCCTCTATCACTGGGTGGTAAGCCAACCTACAGGCGCAACCATCAGCGGTTATCTCGATCATCAGTGGAACGGGATCACGAGTGGTGAATATGGTCGCATCATCGCCGGAATTATTCGTGAGAATTTGTTTACGTCTGGCGTTCACCATATCGTGCCAGAAGGGTCGGTCAACAAGAACGAACTCGTCAACTTGATTGCAGTTAATGCTGGGCGTGTTGACCTTCAGATTGAGCCAACTAATTCAGGCAAGTCTGTTGACAGAACCTTGACGACCAACAATCACGCCTTCAACATCAGACTTTGGGCGGCTGCCGGCCGCGTGACTGTGCCGACTGTGGCCGGGATGGTCGCAGAGATTTAGTCTTTGGCGGGCTAAACTTGGCTCAGCAAAGGGGTTTAAGTGTCTGAACGTAAAATTGCCGGTTCGGTTGTCACTATCACGGGGGGCACCGGCTCATTCGGCAGCACCATGGCAAAGCACGTGCTCGAAAACGGAGCCGCGGAACTTCGTATCTTCAGCCGAGATGAGGCAAAACAGGACGCCATGCGTCACGCACTAGGAGATGACCGCGTCCGTTTTTACATCGGTGATGTCCGCGACCCTTTAAGCGTTAAGTCCGCGATCAAGGGCACCGACCTTCTTTTTCATGCGGCTGCACTAAAGCAGGTGCCATCGGGAGAGTTCTTTCCCCTCGAAGTGGTCAAAACCAACATCCAGGGCAGCGCAAATGTTGTTCGCGCTGCAATCGAAGCCAATGTTAAGTCAGTCGTTTGCCTAAGCACCGACAAGGCGGTCTACCCAATTAATGCAATGGGCATGTCTAAGGCGTTAATGGAAAAGACGGCACTGTCTTTCGCTCGCAACGGCCAGGCGGGGGAGACCGTTATTGCGGTTACTCGCTATGGCAACGTGATGGCTTCACGCGGCTCGGTCATCCCTCTTTTCATCAATCAGATCAAGACCGGCAGGCCAATCACCGTAACCGAACCTCAGATGACCCGCTTCTTGATGACTCTCAACGAGTCGGTCGACTTGGTGAAGTATGCCTTCGAGCACGGAATCGCTGGGGATCTGTTCGTTCGCAAGGCTCCGGCATCAACCGTCGAAACACTGGTTCAGGCAATCAAAGAACTATTCGATGCAGAAGACCACCCGGTTCAGGCAATCGGTGTTCGCCACGGTGAGAAGCTCTATGAATCACTTCTCAGCACCGAGGAACGTGCAACGGCTATTGACCACGAGGGATACTTCCAGGTGCCACTCGACACTCGATCGCTCGACTATTCGCTTTACTTCGATGAAGGGGAAAAGCGCCCTACCGAACTCGAGGCTTACACGTCACACAACACCATTCGTCTAGACGTCGAAGGCGTCAAGCAGCTTCTTCTCACCCTCCCTGAAGTGCAGGCCCAGCTATGAGCAAACTGACCATTGTCACCGTCGTTGGAACCCGCCCAGAGATCATTCGTCTGTCACGCGTCATCGCAAAGCTCGATGAAACTGTAGACCATATATTCGTTCACACCGGTCAGAACTATGACCCAAAGTTGAATGACATCTTCTTCGAAGAATTAAAGGTGCGTAAGCCGGATTACTTCTTGGATGTTGACACTTCAAGCCTTGGTGCGGTCATGGGTGACACTCTAAAAAAGATTGAGGAAGTCTTTATTCAGCACAAGCCGGATGGTGTTGCAATCCTTGGTGACACCAACTCGGCGGTTGCCGCAGTACTCGCCAAACGCATGCACATTCCGGTTTATCACATGGAAGCTGGCAACCGTTCTTTCGATGAGAACGTGCCTGAAGAATCTAACCGCCGCATGGTTGATCACGTTTCCGATTTCAACCTTCCTTATAACTCTTACTCATACGAAAATCTGCGCAACGAGGGCATTCACCCGCGACGCCTGCTAAAGACAGGTTCGCCGATGCGCGAGATTCTTGAGTACTACCGCGAGGACATCGAAGCGAGCAATGTGTTGAATGAACTTGGTTTGACTAAGGCCGGATACTTCCTAGTCAGCGCTCACCGTCAAGAGAACGTTGACAACCCTGTTCGCCTGGCCGATCTGCTTGAGACCCTCAAGGCAATCCATGAAGAGTGGAAGATTCCAGTAATGGTTTCTACCCACCCGCGCACACGTAAGCAGCTTGAAAACCTGCCTGGTTACATCGAAACCCCTGGCGTGATTTTCCACGAGCCATTTGGTTTTATGGACTATAACAAGCTGCAGTTGAACGCCCTTGCCGTTATTTCGGACAGTGGAACAATCAGCGAAGAGTCTTCGATACTTGGAATCGCTGCAATCACGATTCGTGACTCGATGGAACGCCCAGAGGCCCTCGAAGTTGCAGGCGTGGTTATGACGGGCCTCAAGCGCGACAACGTTATCGCTGGCTTGCGCGAAGTTATCGCCAACCCGCCTAAGGCCGACCGCACTTTGCCGGAAGGATATGAAGTGCAGAACTTTGCCGAGCGAGTGGTTCGATTCATTCTGTCGACCGCGAGCCGTCACCATGAATGGGCCGGCATTCGCCGCCTAGGTTAGTCGATGAGCCGCAAGCGGGTCGTCCTGGTGTGCATGGTTGACAGCATCCATGTTGCGCGTTGGATTGCACAGTTTGAACCAAGTGAAGTCGAATTCACGCTTTTCCCGTCGACGCCAAATCGCCGAGTTCACTCGATGATCAAAGACATGATGGCCAAAAATGGCAACATCAGGATTGTTCCATTCGGCGGCAAACTGTCAATTCCGCTTTGGGGAATGGACTTACTCTTCTCAGACTACGTTCGCGGCCTTCTCTTGCGTGGCATTCTTAAGCGCAAGCAGCCAGACTTCGTACATGCCCTCGAGCTTCAGCACGGTGGGTACATAACTAGCCGGGCTCTCGAGGACGCACATCTCAAAACTCCATTCATAGCCACCAACTATGGCAGCGACATTTATTGGTTCCAGCAGTTTCCAAAACACCTAGAAAAGATCAAGAAGCTGATCGCGCGTGCTGACCGCTACTCGGCCGAATGCAATCGAGATGTCGATCTGGCCAAGAAGTACGGCTTCACGGGGGAGGTAATGCCAGTATTCCCTAACGCGGGCGGGTTCACAGACAAGCAGCTGAATCGGCCGCTGACTCCAACGGCTGAGCGCAAGGTGATCGCAATCAAGGGCTACGAGGGATGGGTGGGGCGTGCTTCGGTTGCCGTTGAGGCCCTTTATTCACTGACTAGTGAACTTGCCGACTTCAAGATTGTTTTTTATTCATGCAACGCCAAGACCATCCGACTGGTCAAGAATTTAAAGCGCAAGACCATGCTCAACGTAGAATGGCATGCCAAGGGCAAACTCTCTCACGCCCAAATGCTTGACCTCTTCGCATCAGCACGAATCTACATTGGCATCTCGCTAAGTGACGGCATAAGCACGTCATTGTTGGAGTCGTTAGTTATGGGATGCTACCCAATACAAACGTCGACTGCTTGTGTGGACGAATGGATCGGCGACGAAGAAGTGGGTAGCATACTCAGCCAAGCTGATTCTAAAACCCTAGCAGACCAACTAAAATCGTCTCTTCGACATGAAACTAGATTTACCAGGCTAAGTCCAGGAATGCTATCCAAACTGCGAAACGATGTAGTGGCTAAAAGTGCAGTGGAGTTTTACCAAACCTGATAGAGAGATTTCGGGCATCTAATTCAAGCACCCATAGACATCAAGCCAACAGCATCAGACACCGATTTGTTTCTACGAACGATCTGCTCAAAAGTACCAGAATCCACAATCATTCCATCATCAACTAGGAATATTTCATCAGCCATCCTGACAGTATTCAATCGGTGCGCAATAAGTATCACAGTGCATTTGCCCTTCAAACTAAGAATCGAATCCATAACATCTTTTTCAGAACTGGCATCGAGAGCTGAGGTGCCTTCATCAACCAACAGAATTGATGGCCTCGAATATAGTGCTCTTGCAAGCCCTAGCCGTTGCATTTGTCCTCCGGATAGAGAGCTGGCGCTCTGTCCTAATTGAGTTTCTGTTCCTGCAGGCAGGCTTGAAACCAATTCGTCCAGGCCGGTCTCCTCAATGACCCGCTCCAGCATTGGTCCTTTTGAGCGGCCTAGCAGGATATTCTCCTCAATAGACCCAGTAATGTGACCGGGATTCTGGGGAACGTAAGCAATCGCTCCGGGCCTAATGGCTATTAGCTCGGAGGGAGACACATCGCCTACATTTATATCTCCACGATCAGGCTTGATTAGTCCCATCAGCAGATCTGCAATTGTGGATTTGCCGGCACCAGACTTGCCGATTAAGGCAACTATGCTCCCTGGAGAGATATCAAAACTTAAATCTCTGATAGCCGTAGTTTCTGATTCTGGATATGAGAATGCGACATTTCTCACGGAAACTGGAAGCGGCAAATGAACCCCAATTTCGGTTTGGAGATGTGATCTTGAATGGGATTCAAGCACAGCTTCCAAACTTATGAATTCGTGCGCAGTTTTAGCCTGGGGAATGTTCCCCCGGATTGCTACTAGGGCGGCCTGCAATGGTAGTAAGGCAGCCATAATTCTCATGCTACCCGTGAAAAAAATCCCGAGAGTGGTCACTGCGTTCGCCAAGTTGCCCGACAGAAGCTGTATTCCCCCGAAAGCTAAAACCCCGACGAGCACCGCGGTTTCCACGATGTATCTGGGCATATTTGATAGGTAAAGCTGCCTGCCAATGTTCGCTGCTGACTTCAGACGAGCACGTTCGAAACGCCTGAAGAACTGACCCTTTGCGCCCAAAACAGTCAACTCGCGAAAGGCGTTAGAAACGTCATTTAGCTGAACGTTAGCAACGATCGAATTGTCTACGATTACTTGAGAACTTTGAGCTAATTTTTTACCAGTCGTCAAGTGAATGAAAATCGCGATGATTGCGAAATAGACCAAAACTGCTATTGTGCTCACCGGGTCGACGACGAAGAAAGTTGCAATCATCAACACAAACAAGAACCCTTCAGAAACTATCGTCGAGATATTGTTCAATAATCCTGTGAATGCAGAGGAAGCACCTATTGACGTGGCAAAAAATAGCTGTTCTCTCGACAGAGCCCTCAATTGTTTGAGCTGTTTTCCAAGAACGTTTTCTGCAATAACGCGAGCAGCCCTCGCCTCAATCTGGGCCAAGTGCACTGCTGTTACCTTCGTAAGGTAAATCGAAGCAGTTGCTTTGACTATGAATAGCACCAATATAATCGTGACAGTCAGTGGAAAAGTATGTATGTTTGCGGCCTGGATGCTTAGACCAGCAATTTGAAATTTCCTGCCCTGGTCGCTTCCAGCTGCCACAAATAAAGCAATGGAAGTAGCAAGGTATCCAATTGCCAAAACGCCCAAAAGGTCAAGCATTGAAGTCAAGATTCTTGTCAAAACCAAAAATTGGTAGACAATTCTCTCCCTATGGGACATAAATCTAAGGCTTGCCTCGGCTACTTCTTTCACGCGCTAACTCTACAGTCTTGTGAGAATCGGATTACGAAATTATTGATCCAGTTGGGACCTGTACCACATATATGTCGAATTCAGGCCCGCCTCTAAGCTCATGCTGCTAGCCCAACCAGTTGACCTGAGGCGTGAGACATCCAGAAGTTTTCTAGGTGTACCATCCGGTTTAGAGGTGTCCCATAAGACTTTGCCAGCAAAGCCAACAACAGATGCAATCGATTCCGATAGTTCACTAATTGAAACATCAACACCCGTGCCAACGTTGATTGGAGCATCTCCATTGTAGTTGTCAAGCAGGTGCAAGCAGGCGGTGGCCAAGTCATCAGCGTAAAGGAACTCACGCCTTGGGGTGCCACTTCCCCACAAAGTTACTGAGGTGGCACCCGAGACCATCGCGTCATGGAACTTGTGAATCATTGCTGGAACCACGTGAGAATTCTCGAGGTCGAAGTTGTCTCCAGGGCCATACAAATTTGTCGGCATTGCAGAGATCCACTTATGGCCGTACTGTTTTCGGTATGCCGAGATAAGTTTCAATCCAGAAATCTTTGCTAATGCGTACGCTTCATTGGTTGGTTCAAGCGGCCCACTGAGCAAATACTCTTCCTTTATCGGTTGGGGACACATTTTTGGGTAAATGCATGAGCTACCCAGAAATAAGACTTTTTCTATATTTGCTGCATGGCAGGCATCTATTAGATTCGTTTCAATTTGAAGATTTTCACTCAGAAACTCAACCGGATAGGTGGAGTTTGCATGGATTCCACCAACTTTGGCGGCGGCTATGATTACCCAATCTGGCCTCTCGTTGGCGACATATTCGAATACAGCTTTTCGGTCTAAGAGGTCTAGCTGTTGGCGAGATTGCCCTATCCAACTATGCTCTTTACCGACTTCAATCGCTCGCACAATTGCAGATCCAACCAACCCGCGATGGCCTGCTACGTAGATTTTCATTCAATCTCACGCGCCCAAACCGAGCCTTCAGGCTTGTCTGATTTGTAACGCTTCAAAATCTCTAGGTCATGTTTCACCATTAACTCGGCAAGCTTCTCGGGTGACACCTCCGCTTTCCAGCCAAGAGCGTCCTCTGCTTTTGATGCGTCACCGACAAGAGAGTCAACCTCGGTTGGGCGAAGATATCGCTCATCAAAGCGCACGTGGTTCTCCCAGTTCAGGCCAGCAGCTTCGAAGGAAATTCGCACAAAATCCTCAACGCTAAAGTCAGTCCCAGTTGCCACGACGAAGTCGTCAGGCTGCTCAACCTGAAGCATTTTCCACATTGCTACTACGTATTCTGGCGCATAGCCCCAATCTCGCCGCGCATCTAGGTTGCCTAAAAAAATCTCATTTTGAAGTCCTTGCGAAATTCGAGCCACAGCTCGAGTAATTTTACGGGTAACAAAGGTTTCTCCCCGTCGGGGGCTTTCGTGATTGAATAAAATTCCGTTGACTGCGTGCAGGCCATATGCCTCACGGTAGTTTTTGGTTATCCAATAAGAGTAAACTTTCGCCGCACCGTAAGGGGAGCGCGGATAAAACTCAGTCATCTCATTTTGCGGAGGAGGCGCAGCACCGAACATTTCTGAGCTCGAAGCTTGGTAAAACTTGGCAGGGGCTTTTGACTGACGAATAGCTTCGAGAAGGCGAATGGTTCCAAGTCCTGTAGTTTCACCTGTGTGTTCCGGTTCATCGAACGAAACTCGCACGTGGCTCTGTGCTGCAAGATTGTATACCTCGTCCGGTTGAATCTCGGCAAGCAAAGTAGCAAGTCGGGAACCGTCCGTTAGATCACCATAATGCAAGAAGAGTTTTGCTAACGGGTTATGAGGGTCCACATACAAGTGGTCGATTCGCTGGGTGTTAAAAGTCGAAGCTCTGCGAATGAGTCCGTGCACTTCGTAGCCTTTGGCAAGAAGTAGCTCCGCTAGATAAGACCCATCTTGCCCGGTGATGCCTGTAATAAATGCTTTTTTCATTATTAGTACAACCTACTGTTGCAGCTCCCCCTTCATCCAATCGTAAGTTAATTTGATTCCTTCATCTAATGCGACAGTCGGGTTCCAGTTCAGTTTCGCCTGTGCTAACGAAATATCAGGTTTGCGTTGTTTTGGGTCATCCGTGGGCAAGTCGTCGAATTCAATTAAAGGCGCTTTTCCAAGTGTTTTGCCGATAATGGCAGCCAGCTCAAGCAATGTCATCTCGGTCGGGTTACCTATGTTCAGAGGACCTAACTCGTTTGACTCCATTGCCATTTTCAACCCCCTAACCGTGTCTGAGACATAGCAGAAGCTTCGAGTTTGTGAACCATCGCCGTAAACGGTCAAATTGGAACCTTCAATCGTTTGTCTAATGAAGTTGGAAACCACGCGTCCATCGAATGGGTCCATTTTTGGCCCGTAGGTATTGAATAGCCGCACAATTACTGCACTGACACCTTTAGACCGCTGGTACTCGGAAATGAGTGCTTCACCGAAGCGCTTGGATTCGTCATAGGTGCTTCGCGGTCCCGTTGGATTCACGTTACCCCAATAAGATTCGCTCTGCGGTGAGACAGTAGGGTCCCCGTAGACTTCGCTTGTTGAGGTAAATAGAAGTCTTGCCCCGCTGCTTGTGCAGTAGTCCAAAAGATTCTTGGTGCCAACAGAATTTGACATCATAGTTTCGACTGCAAGAGCCATATACTTCGGTGGAGATGCAGGGCTGGCTAAATGGAAAACGTAGTCAAAAGTTTCCTCAAACTCAGGCAAAAGCTCACAAACATCTCCCTCAAGAAATGCAAAATTCCTCGAAGCAGAAACCCCATCAAGATTATGTTTGCTGCCTGTGCAGAGGTTGTCTAAAACCGTCACGCGATGGCCTTCGCGAATATAGGAATCGCATAAATTGGAACCAATAAAGCCAGCTCCGCCGACGATGAGTATATTTTTCAAATCAGTTTCCTAGCCGATGGAAGTTCGTGAATTCTTGACGCCATTGGTCTGGGTTGAGAATTCTTCTCGTGTCTAAAATTAATTGACCCCTCATCAATCTTTTGACTTCTTTTGGGTCAACATGTCTAAACTCATCCCATTCAGTCATAACAATTAAGGCATCCGCGTCTCTAACTGCTTCGAGGTTGGAAGAAAATCTATGGAAAGTCGAAATGTCTGTTTGGGCTTCAGGGTCATAGGCGTGAACAATGGCCCCACGCTTACTTAGTCTGGATATAACGGCCAGCGCCGGGCTTTCTCGAGTGTCATCCGTGTTTGCCTTGAAAGAAAGACCCCATACCGCTATGCATTTCCCCTCTAGTTCGCCACTCATCATTGACGAAACTCGCTCAACAACGCGCTTAAGTGCCTTATCATTACTCAAAATAGAGGCGCTCACCAGAGGCATTGGTACACCTGCATTTTCACCGATGTAATTTAGCGCTTGAGTATCTTTCGGGAAGCAAGAGCCGCCCCAGCCTGGCCCTGCCTTGAGAAATTGCTCCCCAATCCGACTATCAAGACCCATGCCCTTGGCTACGGCATCGATGTCGCCGCTAGTCTTCTCGCAGAGAGCCGCTATCTCATTTATGAATGAAAGTTTCATTGCTAAAAAAGCGTTGGACGCATACTTTATTAACTCGGCAGATTCGGGCGATGTGATCATAATTGGTGCATTGAAAGATTTGTAAAGGTGTCCGAGTATTTCACTGGCTTTTTCGGATGTGGATCCGATCACAATTCGGTCAGGATTCATGAAGTCATGTATGGCAGTGCCTTCCCGAAGGAACTCGGGATTCGAAACAACGAAAACATCTGGACGAGCTAGTGCTCTTACCACTCTCGCTGCCGAACCGACCGGAACCGTGGATTTAGTCACGACAATGGATCCCGGCAAGAGCTTATCGCTACAAGCCGTCGCCGCTTCAAGGACGTAGGTTAAGTCAGCCGAGCCGTCTTCATCTTGTGGAGTTGGCACGCATAGGAACACGACCTCGGCTTGGCGCAAGGCCTCAGATAAGGCATCTTCAAATCTAATCAAATTTGAAGTCAAACATTCACGCAGAAGTTCGGCCAATCCTGGCTCAAAAACTGGGCTATAGCCGGCTCGGAGTGAATTCAACTTTTTCTTGTCGACGTCGTAAACGGCGACGTCGTTGCCAAGTGAGGCGAGGCATAAGGCTGATGTAAGACCCACATACCCGCCTCCTAAAACGGCAATGTTCATGCTCAAATCCCCAGTCTCTATAGCGGTTAAGATTACTTTATGTTCTTGAGTGAATTTGGAGTCGGAATCAGGATCCGAATTGGGGGAATTTCGTGAAAAGGGAGGCAAGCTTCTCGCAGCACATTATAGTTGCGGGTTTGGTGAGAAATGCTGGCCTAGGATTGGTTCGGGAAATCCGTGCCCTTGGGAGCGTTTTCTCATCATTCTCAAGCGTGACTTGGGTAATAGTGGAATCGGATAGTAACGATAACACGGCGGCGCTTTTAGAAAAATTTTCTTTTGATATTCCAAATTTCAACTACATTTCTTTGGGGCGCCTCGAAGAACGGTTACCAAATCGCATAGCTCGAATCGCTCACTGTAGAAACGTTTATCTTGATTTCTTAAAAAATCGCCTCGACATCAAGCCGAATACTTGGCTGTCAATTGTTGATTTGGATGGCCTGAACAAGAAACTTGATGCAAGTCAAATTGGCAACATACTTGATTCAGAAATCGGGGATGCTTATTTTGCCAACCAAAGTGGTCCTTATTACGACCTAGCGGCTTTGAGACATGAGGTTTGGAACCCTGGGGACTGCCATAATGAAATGGAAAAACTAGTTGATTCAGGTATGCCAAGGGGGGTTGCATTGGATTTGACGATCTTTCGTCGGATGATAAGAATTCCTCCAGGCGCCAGTCCTATTCGTGTGCAGTCAGCTTTTGGCGGCCTAGGCTTTTACCGGTGCTCTCTCATCGGTGAAGCTAGATATTCATCGCTAACCCCAAATGGTAAGACCGTATGCGAGCACGTCGCCTTCAATTCAACATTTGGCGCGAATTCAAAATTGGGTTTGTGGATTGTGCCTTCGCTAATAAATGCTGGATACACCGAACACACTAGGTTGCTAGCTCCGGGGAGACGTTTCCTTACACCGATTCTTAGGTTATTGAAGTTTCTCGCCTTGGCTGGATTGGGTGATGAAAGTAAAATCGAGGCAATTTATAAAAAGACGCGAAAAATGCTCCCATGGCTCTAGGTATGTGGGAGGTGCGTCTTGGCAACAGAAAAAGTCGAATTAGAAGGTAGAGAGGGAGATAATTCCGGTCACCTTGAACCAGGCATAACCGTATTGATTCCGGCGTACCACGCAAGCAGGACTATCAAAGCGGCTGTGCAATCATCCCTTTTTGCACTACCGAGCAGCGGCAAAGTCATAGTGTTCATAGACGGGAAATGCCCGAAAACCGAGGATGTGTTGGCACGCATCAAGGATGACAGGCTGAGTTGGATTGGCTCTGATATAAATCTCGGAGCTCGCGAAGCCCGACAGCGTCTACTTGACGCGGCAACTACAAAATTAGTAGCTACGTTGGACGCCGACGATATTTCGTTACCTTGGCGCTTTCGAATGCAGACGCGAGCACTTTTGAAAAAAGATGCCGAGATAGTTTTCAGCAACTCAATTAGGTTCGGAAGGGCGCTAGGCTTCCCTTGGCTCAGACCTGAATTACCCTTGGGGTTAAATTTTGAACAAATCGAGTACTCGCTTGCCTTTTCAAATCCTCTTGTCAACTCCTCGATGCTCGCTTACAGGCACACTCTTCAAGAGTTGGGAGGGTATAAAGCCGAAATTGAAGATCTGGGGCTGTGGCTCGAAGCAGCGATCCAACGGCGCGTAATTCACAGGACTGGATTTTGGGGAGTGTGCTATCGCATCCACGCTGGTCAGCTATCAAGAACTCTCGAATGGAACAGCACATTTCGGACTGATGAAAAAATCAGTGAGTTGAGGACAATGCTCGAAGATCGGTTCAGTCAATTTCTTGACCTAATGCCTGGATTTTCAATTCAAGAAGAGCTTAGAAGGAGATTCCTCAGCTCCCACCCGGCAATGTTTGTCCAAGCAATGGGGTTGAAAGCAACGCTGGTTTACTTATTTATGAATAAATACCGGCGAACAGACGGATCGTTCGAACCGAACCCGATTCAAGTTGACCTCGTAGGAGGGCTCGGTAATCAGTTATTCGGACTTATTGCCGGTATTTACGTCGCTGAAGAACTAAATACTCACTTGATTATCCATGATGGGTTCGGTTCGGAGGCCTTCAATATTCATGGATCAAGTGTCCGATCCTTTAGAGTGCCCTTGATTTTTCAATTGAGAGGATTCGCTAGTCGAAGGTTCCGTCACCGCATCAGCTCAATACTCAACCTGCTTACGAGCGATCGAAGCTATGTAAGAGGCTTGTTGGAAAAAGTTCTTGGAGTTCATACTTCTAGTGTCATCGGTCGCGACCAAAACATCTCCCGTGTACGCGCAGGTATGGTCATTAGGGGCTACTTTCAGACCCATGTCTTTGCCGATAGGTTAAGAGAATTAGGTAAGTTTCCCGAGCTTGACCTTAGAGAGCCTAGTAACTGGTTTCTGGCGATGTCATCCAGGCTGAGGTTCGAAGACCCGATAATCGTTCATATTCGACGTGGTGACTACGCAAATCCTGAAAATACCGCTACTGGCCAACTCGATCCAGATTTTTTCATGTCCGCAATTCAGACGTTTCATAATCACTCGTTGCGTCCGATTTGGTTTTTTTCTGATGATCGTGACCTTGATGTTACACAGTTCAACCGTGGATTTAATTTGTCCATTGAGGTGATTGTTGAACCAGAGGGAACAGATCCAGCCGAAGTCATGAAGATGATGTCTGAGGCAAGCGCAATTGTGATTTCTAACTCAACGTTTTCTTGGTGGGCGGCTTATTTGGGCCAGGACAAGCAGGTTGTAGCACCGTCTAAGTGGTTCAAAGAAATGGAAGACCCCGAGGATCTCATCCCGCCAAATTGGCTGAGAGTTGAAAGTACATGGCTTTAAGCAGGAAAACTATGGCTATAGTCTCTATAGCCACAAACATTTATATTGAATACTGGGCGCATTTAGCGAAATCCCTAGATAAATTCCTTGAAGACCCTGAATCGATGCAACTTCACGTTTTCACGGACAACATTGAAAGAGCAAAAGAAATAGCTCTCGAATTAGAAAACATAAGCGTAGAAGTTTGGGAAATTCCCCCACTTCGTTGGCCTGAGGCTACATTGCACCGCTACAGAATTATTGCCCACTACGCTCCAAAACTTACGCAAGATTTCATTATGTATCTGGATGCAGATATGGTGATTGAATCACCTTTTACAATTCGGAGCCTTGCAGGCCTTGCCAACCAAAGTATGTGTTTTGTTGCTCATCCGGGCTTCTACCGCCCATCGGGATGGGCTCGTGCGGCACTTTACATCTCTAGGCCTCAACTTTTGAAAGATGATTTCCTAAAAGTTGTTGCGCAAGGAGGCTTAGGAGCCTGGGAAAGCTCAGTTAAGTCTCAAGCTTACGTGCCAAAAATATCCCGAAAGCACTACGTTTGCGGGGGGACCTGGTTTGGCACCAGAGAAGCAGTGCTGGGGATGTGCCAATTATTAGATTCTAGGGTGGCAATCGACGAAGAGTCGAGAGTTCAAGCAGTCTGGCATGATGAAAGCCACCTAAATTGGTTTTATGCAAATTTTCCTGCCAACATAGTTGATCCGCGATATTGTATGAATCCAGAATATCCATGGTTGCGAGGCCTGCCGACAGTTATAAGGGCTGTTGATAAGACTGAGCGGACCCGTAACTGATGATTAAACATTGAAAGTATCAATCTCCTATTTTGGGCGATGTGCAACCACTGATCCTGGACTCCTAGCATGGTCTCCTATTTCAAACTTGTTGGCGAAGGGAGTTGAACTGGTGCCTTGCGGGTCTAATGAAGCTTCATTCTTTATAGCTTTCGAACATTCGCGGAAAACGCTAAATAAAGTACGAGCTTCTGTTCCAGTTCAAAGGCGCTTGCTCGTGATATTTGAGCCACCCGCCGTTAACCCATCGCAGCACTCATTGAGAGTGAGAGCGAGGTACGCACGAGTGTTGGTTCCATCCAAACTGCAAGTGATTCAAGAACAAGACCAGGTGTATTACGGGGGTGCGCTACATGACCAAGATGAATTCCAAAGAAATCTCGACAGCTTTTTCGATAAGCCACGTGAGGCAGGCACATACTGTCTCGTACAGCAAAACAAATTCAGTCTTGTACCGGGCAGCATGTACACATTGCGACAGCAGACTGCCAAATTCTTTCAAGATGCCAACAGAAATTTTTCCTTGGCTGGTAAAAACTGGAATATTTCAAAAACTAGATTGTGGGTAGAGCAACTTTATGCCGCCAAGGTAGCTCTCGAAGCCAGAAGTCAAGTTGACTTGGGTCTTTGGCGTTGGCGAAACTTGATTGGAAGTGGAACTTTGAAGATCGTGGGACCCGTACAAAGTTCTATCGAATTCATGGCGGATCACGAAGTTGCAATTGTTATTGAAAATGACCCTTCATATGTGACGGAAAAACTTTTCAATGCTCTTCAGGCGGGGACTGCTGTCATTTATTGTGGCCCAAATTTAGATGATTTTGGGATTCCTCAAAAAATAGTGAAGCAGGTGCCTCACTGTCCCGCTAATGTATTTCAAGCAGCGTCCTCTCTTAGTAAAGCTGAAATAGAAGACATGAGGAACCAAGCGTTGGGTTGGATAAGTCAACCTGAAGTGCGCGAAAAATGGGGTTACGAGAACAGTTTCAAGCGAATCTCAGATCTTGCGCTGGATTTTCTTTCGGACTGAATGCTAGCGGGGGTCGAATTGTCTCACAGCATCCGCTGCTCCCTGCAATGTCCTAAGAGCGGCGGTGCGGTACTGAGAACGCAAAACTTGATCTTTGGCGTGGAATGACTTTGACAAGTTTACGAGTGTCAAAAACGCGACAGAAATCATGAACCAAAAGGCGGTTTGACGCGGACGATGATGCGCACGTGCCACAAACCAACGGTTTCGACTAAAACGATAAGAATACAGATCCAAGTCAGGTCGGCCAATGTCTGAAAGAGTGTGTTCAAGCCTCGCTGAAGGCGACACATATAATTCGCCTATTTGCGAAGCTCTGATAGAAAAATAAACATCCTCGAAGAGGCCAGAACCTGGCAACTCGTCTAAATATGAGAGTGTGTCAAAAACTCTAATAGACCACATTGAACAGCCAAACAGCCAGTCGACCTTCTGCAGGTCAGGGCCTGAAACATCTGCCGGTATGCCACAGCCTGCCCGGCTCACGGAGCCGCTTCGATATGCCTCGAGGCCGACCAACCAATACACGAACTTTCCAATAATTTTGGTTTTGTTATTGTTATCGATTAGGTCGCTACTCAGACCTGAAGCACCAATTGCGCCAGGATGTGCAGACATTACTTGTGAGAGTTTCGCTATGTAGTCCGGGGTCGGCGAAGTGTCGTCATCAAGAATTTGGACTAGGTCTACACCGCTTCGCTGCAGTTCTCGGATGCCCAAGTTACGCTGATGACAAAGCGATGCTCTCTCAGAATGAAGTAAGTGGATTTTTCCTTTTAGCGCGGACTCTTTTACTACTCGCTCGACGGCTGGTTTGACATCAAGTGGGCTAGCATCAACAATTACAACGCATTTAACATCACAACTTGAATTTGCAACAGCTTCAAGTACCTTTCGCAACTCATCCGGGCGCCGGTATGAGGCGATTAGGACGCCAATCGAAGAACTTGATTTTTGGATCGCAAACATGATTCAAATCTAGTCGTTGGTATTGGGAGGAAATTGTGATTCGGAGTTTAAGAAAGGAGTGTAAATGGTCGCCGAAGTCTCAGTCGTAATTCCAAGCCATCGAACGGATGACATGCTTTGGAAAGCTATTTCCACGATCCTTGATTCACAAAACTGTGAAATAGAGATCATTGTGGTCCTAAACGGAAAGGCGTATGGAGATTTCGAGGGCGTGTCCAAGAGATTTGAATGGGAGACACGTGTGAAGGTGTTAGCTACCCAAGAATCTGGAATAGTTCCTTCCTTAAACCTAGGCATATCACAGGCTGGATGCGAGTACATTGCAAGAATGGACGGGGATGACTTAGCCTTACCGACAAGACTTAGAAGGCAACTTGACTACTTGAGGCGTCACCCGCACTGTGTTGCTGTAGCGACTCAAGTTGTTTTCGTATGTCAGCATGGAACCCGGCTTGGGAAATCCAATTACCCCCCGTTTGCTTTCACGATTTCTGATTATTTCCCGCTTGCCACTCCAGTTGCCCATCCGTCCAGTATGTTCAGGAAACGTGACTGGTTGCGTGTTGGCGGATATTCTCAAGATTACAATCATGCAGAAGACCACGATTTTTGGAATAAACTCCTCAAATTTGGGTATTTGCGAGTTCTTTCTAAGGTGGGTATTTACTACCGGGTTCATGACCAACAGATTTCTATTGAGCATTCCACTGCCCAGTCCGACAGCACTTTTTTTGCTAATTTAGCCGCTGTTTCCAGAGACGCAGAATCCTATTTTAGAAAGGCCCGACTTTCTGATAATTCATATCAGAATGTCCTCAATAGTTATTTAAAGTCAAATTCTCCGGTGGGCCTGCGCACTCGTGTTCTACTGAGAAGAATAGTGGGTAATCACACAGTTCGAACACTGAAGACACTACAGCCTCCTGGTTCGCGATCGTTCTTCGTTTACTTGCGGAACCCTTTCAGCACAATGGCTTATTTCCGCGACATATTGGTTGATTCATTGTCAGCAGAGAGGCCCAGACGTGCTAGTTGTAAGGAGTGCACCGGTGGTTAGCTAAAAATGAAATCTGGAGTGAGGTCCGAATAGTTATGAAGAACCTGATCATCCTTCAATTTTCCTACAAATAGGTCAAAGAAGAATTTCCCATGACCACACGCACGATTGAATGCCTGCGTGTCCAGTCTGACGATCGCCATCCCTAACTCGCCTAAAAGTAAGAAGGTGGTAGACGCAAGGACCCACCTAAGAGACACGTTTGCGTTCTCCGTCTTAGATAAACGGTACCTGAACGCATTATTGTGATACTGGATCATTGCCTGGGAAGCGCGACCAGTGGGAGCACCCAAATGAGCGAGCCGAATATTTGGCGAGACTGCCAATATACCGTCAAGTCGAATCTGTGCTTCCACATCTTCGCCATACATTCGATATCTGCCGTCAAAGCGAAAATTTTTCAATGGTCTCCAACGAAAACTCATTCCAAAACCCGGAAACCACTCAACGCTTCTCAACTTCACGACGTTCCAGGGCGGAACGGCAATTCCAGACTTAGTTATGATTCCTGACGCGGAGCTGTCTCCCAACTGCAATATTTTTCTTGCTAGCGACTGCCGGAGTTGAAGAGTCGAGTCCCACGCACCTACACCGCTGAATTCAGGGAAACTAAGAAAGAATTTACCGACTTCTTGGATATAATTTTGCGGAATCGAAACGTCATCATCCAAGAAAGATATGAAACTAAATGCAACATCTAAATCTTCGAGATATTTAATTGCAACATTTCTCTGATATGGAAGCCCGTGTCGAACTGCTAAATATCTCAGCCCCACGATCCTGTTGCTCCAATATTCAAATTGGCTCTTATCCCATTTAGTATCGCTCGAGTCCGCTACAACCACGTACGATGGCGCTTCAATTTGATCAGCGATTTGACCAAGTAGGCCGTTAACCTCGACTAAGCGATTTCTAGTGCAGACTATTAAGGCAGAAGTCACAGAGCCTCCAAAGATGCTAATTGAAGAAATATAATGGTGATTGCAAATAGGTTTGACTCTATCAAGCTTGTGCCATCCAACCCTAGGAGAAGTACTAAATTGGCCGAATCATCGCCTATGCATTTGGTTCCTGAAGGCAATCAATTTGAAATGCCGATAGCGATCTTTGTATTCAACCGTCCAACGGAAACTGCAAGAGTGTTCGCTCGCATCCGTGCTGTTCGTCCAAAAACATTGCGAGTTATTTGTGATTACGCTCGCGAAGGGAAAAGTGGGGAAGGCGCAGCAGTCGCTGAGGTGCTTCAGGTCTTTCAGGGGATTGATTGGCCATGTGATGTCCAATATAATATCGCTGAACGAAACCTAGGCTGCAGAATGAGATTGCAATCCGGCCTCGATTGGCTATTTGACGAATTTCCGGAAGTCATCATTTTGGAGGATGACTGTCTGCCCGAACCAACTTTTTTCGACTTCATGCGCGACAAACTTCATGAATTCCGGGAGAATCCAAATGTCGGTCTTGTAAGTGGAACTAATTTTCAACCTTTGCCTCGTTCGCGCTCCACCGGCCATTATTTTTCGGAACTCCCTCACATTTGGGGTTGGGGTTCTTGGGCGCGAGTTTGGAAAAATTATGAGCCCGATGCTGCATCATGGGCAACTGAGGATCAGGCCACTTTACTGCGTAGGGTATTTCACTATCGGATTTACAGGAAGGCTTGGCAAGAAATTTTAGACAACATCAACGTTGTGAACACTTGGGACTACCAATTATGTTTTACGCTGTGGAGACATAAACAGTTATGCGTGGTTCCCAAAGTGAATTTAGTCACAAATATCGGCTTAAATGAGGGTGGAACTCACACTCGTGCAGCATCGGCTCATTTTCAAAATAGGACAGGCGTATATGTCAGGCCCGAACTAAGTCGTCGATCCATATTGCAAAGAAAGTCTCGAATTAGAGATTTTCTCGAGCTAACCGTATTCAGAGTCCATGCGGCTCGGCAAATGAAAATGAGTGAATTGATTCAGAAAGCGCTGAGATTACATAGTTGACTCGCCCACTTCGTGGGCCCCTCAGTCGTAATAAAACTCGGCCCTTCTCGTTAATTAAGAGTGTCTGAGAGAATTGAGTCATGAGCGCCATGGGAAAGCAACGAAATTTGAAAGCAGTGCCTGAGGACCAAGCCGCTGTGAATTCGAGAGACTTGGCAACACCTGAACATCTCGAAGCTATTTTTGCCGAAGATTCCGAGATTGAATTTGGTTTAATTCAGGCTAGTGATACCAAGAAAGCGATCCTGAAGTACTGGTCTGCCCAGGATTTTGCCAACATCTATACCCGCTTCCGACCCCACCTAGAGCGTCATGCTCGCCGCTTCTTGCGAAGCCAGCACCAGGTTGACGAAGTTGTTCAGGATGCATTCCTTTATTTGATGGTCACCTTGCCGGAGCTTGACTCTGAGATTGGTGTGCTTCGGTTCCTGAAGTGGAAGGTTCGCCTTCTGTGCCTTGATGTTGTTCGTGCCTCTGGCCGTGCCATCATCAACAACATTGACGAGATAGCTGAACCGGCATCGAAGGATGCCGAAGTTGGCAGCGAGATGGAACACATCGAAGACGCCGCCATTGTGCGACTAGCTTTGAGCAAGTTGAACCCACGCCACCGCGAAGTGCTTTTGGCTTCGATGTATGAAGAGAAGTCCACTCGCGAGATCGCATCGCAGGTTGGCTTGAGCGAGAACGCGACACTTCAGTTGATCTTCCGCGCCCGTGCGGCTTTCAAGAAGGCTTTGCTTGGCGACGGCGTGGACACTTCGGGAATGTCAGTGTCAGCAATTCTTTCGGTTGCAGCCCGCAAGGCTGCACATGAGGCCAAGAAGGTCAGCGCCCAAGCAATGGTCTTTGTTTTGTTCTTGATGCTTGCTGTCGGTGCATTTGTAAATATCAGCAACCGGAATCAGCAGGCTGTTGTGGCCCAGGGGGAGCCAACTCCTTCTAGCAACAGTCAAAGTCCGACTTCTGTTGCTACGCCGGCAAAGGCCAAACCGAAAACTTCTCCTAAACCATCATCATCGTCAACATCACAAGCTGGCACCGTTGTGAAGCTTGAATCAACAAAGGTTCAGCCATCGGCGGCGCCGAGCCCGTTCAGCGCGGCAGAGGTATCGAGAATCTACTCGGTTGATGCCGCAGGTGCCGGTTCGGTTCGCGCAGCCTCGGTTGGCGACGCCAGCGGTTTGGAAGCCTTCGACGTTTATGACAACCAAGGCAACCACGCAGTGGTGAAAATCAATAATGGCATCACGCCGTCACTCCAATCTGCAATTTTTGACTTCACGATTGACGGCACGAAATACTTCGCTTTCCTTCAGGATTCGCAGGTGACTTTCACTGAGGTAAACGGTCAGCAAGTGATTCGCATGAATGGCGTTGTAAGGCTTCCGTATGACTCAGCTGGCCGAGTGTGGGACCAATCACCCCTAGCTGGAACCAGGGTCCGACTTGAGATGGCGTTTGGTAGCACGGTCGGTAAAGCATCGAGTGCAATCCTCGCTGTAACGGCACCTAATAAGTAAGTATAAAAACGTAATCACAAATAAGCCCCGGACTTTATTGTTCGGGGCTTATTTAATATTCGCAAAATAGTCTGGACAAATACCGTAATAGTCCGGACTATTGTCCGTTATCTTTAGATAGCGACATCTTTGCGCCCTCCTGCTTGGTTGCTGGGCCCAAATAAGTTGCCGCTTGATTTCCATCCTGGAGATCAAGATAACCAAGAAAGAAAGAGACATAATGTCTAAGAACCTAACCCGTAAGGGTCTAGCTCTTGGTGCAGTTGTTGCTCTGGGCGCGACCCTTCTTGCAGGTTCACCTGCATTCGCGGCTAACGAGATCAACGTTGCACCAGCGGCAGGTACCTCATACAACATCGCTTCGGGCTCGCAGTTCACTCTTGCGACAACCTTTGCGCCTGGTTACACCCCATCTGCTTACGCGCAGTTGAAGTACCTAGTAACCACTGACGCAAACTCAACCGCCAAGTTCTCAACCTCAAAGCACAACGACGCTGCACTTGCAACCGCAGTTTCAGGTGCAACCGCTCAGGCAGTAAGCACCACTTCTTCAGCTGTTGCTGGAAGCGTAGATGCCGCAACTGACGTTTCATACCTTGGCTTGTCAGCCGTGACCACCACCGCTACCTCAACTGTTAGCGTCACCGCATTCGTTGACGCAAACAACGACGGTGCTCTAACCGCAGGCGAGTGGAACACCGTAAAGACTGTTACCTTCAAGAAGGCTGCAGACATCACTCCTGTTGTTTCACTAACTGCTCCGGCAACTGGTGACACCTCAGTGAAGGCAACCGTTGTTTGGGGAGACCTAAACGTTGAGCAGATGGCTGCTGAAGCCGTTAAGTTCACCGTTGCTGGTGGCTCTGTAACCGCAGGTACATACTCAAGCACCACTGGAATCTGGACCCTTGGTTCACTTTCAGCAATTGCTTCAGGTGCCGCTGTTACCGCTCAGGCTTACAACGACACCGTTGCTTTGGGAACCGCTGCATCTGCAACCGCAACTGCACGCACCATCTCATCAGTAACCGCCAACCTAGTTAAGGGTGCAGACGCAATTGCTACCTCGGCAACCACCGGTGCAACCAGCACCAACGGTACCGTTCGTGCAAACGGCTCATTCGTTGCTTCGGTTAAGGCTCTAGACACCGCCACCACTCCAGTGGCTGCTCCTGCAGTTGCAGTTAAGGCAACCGTTGCGGTTACCGGTGCAACTCTTGCTGCACTGTCATCAAGCAACACCACCGAAGTAAGCGTTACCGTCAACGGAACCAAGTACACCGACGCTACTGCTCTTGCAGCTGCATCATGGGCTTTGACCACTGACGCATCAGGCTCGGCTTCAGTTGCAGTTTCAACCGCTGGTTTCACCGCCGGTTCAAGCTCAGTGACCGTAACCTTCGCTGCTCAGAACTTCAGCTCAGCTGTTGTTGCTGCAGAGACCGCTGCTGCTTACACCGTTTCTGACGATGGCGCATCAACCGTTGTTGCAACTAACAAGAACACTGCAACCGCCCTTGCTTACTCAGTAAAGGACCAGTTCGGCACCTTGTCAGCACGCACCAACGAGCGCCTAGTTATTGGTGCAACCAACGCTGCTGTTGCAACTCAGTACATCGCCGTTTCAGCTGGAAAGGCATCGTTCAACGTTGCTGCAACCACTGACTCAGCTGCTGACGTTGTTGTTACCTCACACCTTGAGATCAGCACCAACACCAACGGCAGCATCTCATGGGCTACCGATGGCACCGACTCAGTAACCAACACCTTGAAGATCCGTTCAGCTGCCTACTCGTTCACCGTTGCTCCGGCAATCGATGCAACTGCAGGCATCAACGGTGGAGCATGGACTGCAACTGGTGCACAGAAGCAGACCCTAACCAGCTATGACCAGACTGACAGCACCCTAACCACCGGTTTGGTTGCACCAGCAGCTGGCACCGTATGGGCAAAGGTTACTTTGACTGGTTCAAACGCAGGCGAGAAGCTAACCGTTTCTGGCACCGGCGTTTTCCTATCAATCGATGGCGCAGCAGCAACCAAGGACTCAGCAACTAAGGTTGCCCAGGGCACCGCAGTTGTTGTTTACGTTGCTTCAACCACCGCAGGTGCAAAGACTCTAACCATCACCAATGGTTCAGTTTCTTCAACCGTTGTAGTTACCTTCGACAAGGCAGCTGCAACCGCAGCCGCTGCAATTGCACTTGGTGACCTTGCTTCAGTTTCACAGGCTGGTCGTTCACTTGACGTTTCAGCAATCGTGACTGACAAGTTCGGCAACGCAGTTCAGGGTGCAACCGTTACCCTTTCTGCAACCGGCGTTGGCTACCTAGCAAACACCACTGCAACCACCGATGCAAACGGTAAGGTTGCCGGCAAGCTTGTTGTTGGCGCACTAGAGAATGGCGATGCAGTTGTAACCGCATCGGTGACCCTAGCTGACGCAACCGTCAAGACTGTTTCAAAGACTGCATCATTCGGTGCAACCGACGCACAGATCGACATCGTTGGAAAGCGCGTAACTGCTGTTACCTCTTTCTCAAAGGGTAAGACTGTTGCGTTCTATGTAGATGGCGTAAAGAAGTGGTCAAAGCTTTCAGCTTCAGACGCTGACGTAGTTCTTTACTACAACCTAAAGAAGGGCACTCACAACGTTGCTGTGAAGATCTCTGGTGGTTTTGTTACCACTGAGAAGTTCATCGTTCAGTAGTGAGCTCTAAGCTTTATCTCTAAACAGATTTAGCAACAAAGAACCCCAGGCCTTGTGGCCTGGGGTTCTTTGCATTGTAGGAATTGTCAGTTATGAAACGGACTGAATGTGAGAGCGACGGCCGATGATTCCCAGGGCCTTGCCTTTCTTGGCAGCCTCTGCGCGGTTTGGCACACCAAGCGCGCGATAGATTCGCACTGTCTCCTGACGAATTGTAGATTCGCTCAACATAAGCTGGCCGGCAATCTCAACATTCACCAGGCCCTCAGCCATCAGTTCAAGAATTTGGATCTGTCTCGAAGTCAGGTCGTCACCGGTTGCATTTGGGTCAAAGTTGCCCGAGCGGTTCTTTTGTGTGGCAAGTGTGGCCAAAATGAATGCGCCAAGTTTGCTCAGAATTGGAATCAGGCTTTCGGCGAAGGGCAGCGTCTTGGTTTTTGGGTCTAGCACTAGGCAAAGAACTCCCACAGGCAATTGATCGCGCAGCAGCGGCACACAAATCAGCGCCTTGCCGCCTGCCTTTGCAGTTTCGAAGATGTGTTGTTTTTCGCGAACGCACGTTGAGACCGGGTTGTTATCCCAAGCCGAAAGCTCAGACTCGCTTTGCTGAAGATCCTCTGGGCTTAGGCCATAGCCGGCAACGGGGGATAGGCGCGACTTATTATCCAGAAGGTAAAGTTGGCAACCTTGAGTCTCTGAGCCAGTGAAATCGGCATGCACCAGCGATCTGCAGAACTCAGATGCGTTCTCGCTCTTCAGCATGGCATCGAGCACCGACTCGACTGCCCCCAGCTCGGTTTTTAGATCCTGTTGCATTTCTGCTCCCCCACGGATGTTAATCAATAGTTTATTGACTAATACGAAGATAAGTTGTCCGCAGGACATTCGCCGACGTATGTCCGGACATTACTTCGACAAGTCCAGCCAGAACACGTCATCCCACCGTGATGAACCGTAATACCTCGCGTTGACTTAAGAGTGCGACATCTTTGCGCCCTCCTGCTTGGTTGCTGGGCCCAAATAAGTTGCCGCTCCATTTCCATCCTGGAAATAGAGATAACCAAGAAAAGAAAGAGACATACATGTCTAAGAACCTGACTCGTAAGGGTCTTGCGCTTGGTGCACTGGTTGCTCTTGCTTCTTCATTGTTCGCGGCTGCTCCGGCACACGCGACTGGTGAGAACGCGGGCATCCTTGTTGCTCCAAACAAGGGAACTACTTACACCTCAATCGCAGGCTCGACCTTCGATCTATCGACTGTCATCGCCGCCACCTTGTCTGGCACATCTGACAACCTAAGTTACCTTGTGACTAATTCAGCTGGTGCCCCTATCCGTTTGGCATACGCAGGTCAAGCAACTACCGTTACTGCACTTACCTCATCGAACGCGCTTCAGAACGTTCGCGTAGGAACTTCTGCAACAGCTGTTGGAACCTCATCAGACACGTCTGACGCAACTACATCTAGAACCGACAAGGCAATTGTTGTTACTGGTTCGAGCCTCGGTGGAAACAAGGGTGTGCTTGAGACTGCAGCAACGAAAAACCACCTTTTTGTTACTTCATCAACAGATGCAACTGAGAACGTTGTCGTTAATGTCCAGGCATTCCTTGACGCAAACCACGATGGCTTGATCAACAACTTGGACGCATACGCTGCCCCAGTGTCTATCACTTTCATCCCAGCTGCGAACGTGACTGCTACCACAACCATTACATCAGCGACCATTGGTTCACCGACCATCGCTGGTAAAGTTGTGCTTGGTAACGACATCAACCAGGCAAACCTTGGTACCGATGTAAAGATTGGATTCAAGCTGAATGGCGCTGTTGTTCCAGTGCTCGTAATTGCTGGAACCGGAACCTCAGCAGACTTCCAGGACGTTTCATTCGATGGAACTGACTCACTAGTCTCTGGAGCTCTACCAATCCGTAACGCTGCAAACACTGCAAACGGAGCTATCACCGCCGGTACTTACATTGCTCAGGCTTACTACCGCAATGCACTTATGGCTGCGAACAGCGTTGCTGCTGTAAAGATTGGTGCTGCAAGCGATGCTTCAGCTCCAGCAAACAGCTCAGTTAGCGCAGACAGCACTGACACCCTTGAAGTAACTCCAAGCGCAAACGTGCTAGTAGTTACTGGAACCAATGGTGCAAATGCGACTAGCCACACTGCAAACGCAACCACAGTTCGTTCAGGTTTCACCGGCAACGTTACTTTCACTTCGAACGTAGCTTGGCAGTCATCTGACTTCACTGAGCAGAAGGCTGTTGGCGCAACCGTTAAGGTAACACTTACTTCAAACGGCCTGGCAACTGGTAGCTCATTCACCGCAGGTGGAAAGACTCTTACCGCAACTTCGGGTGCAGTTTCATTCACTGTCACTTCTGATGCAGATGGCAAGATTTCATTCACTGGTGCAGGCACCGGCAAGAAAGATGACTCAGTCATCGTCAAGATTGCTGTTCTGACTCGCTCGGGCGGTTACTCATCAACTGATGCAACTACCGGAACCAACACCATCACTTACAAGGATGCAGCTGCAACCAAGTTTGTTAATGCGTCACTTTTCGGTGGAGCCAACTCGGTAGTAAAGACAACCAAGGGCGGCACCTACGCGCTAACTTACAAGCTAGTCGACCAGTTCGGCCAGCCAGTGACGTCAGCGTACCGTGCGACCATCACCTCTGGTGCAGGAACTAACGCTAACTTCACTTACCTAGTGGACTCGAGCACCGGTAGCTTCACCCAGTCGGTCGTTGACAACTCAACTACCACTGGAAACTACGCGGTTTCAGTTGCTCTTGCAAAGTACAACTCAGTTTCACTTGCTTGGGATTCAGTTACCACTGGCGTATCGCTACCAGCCGCAACCAACGTGTATGTAAACGCTGATGCAGCTACTGCGATCACTGGTGCAGCTACCTCAACCGCTGCGGTTGCAACTATCACGAAGACTCTGGTAAATGCAGACCTTCGTGTTGACAACGTATCGAACAACCAGACTCTAATTGGTTACGCTGCATCTGCAGCCCACCACACCGTTTCAGGTTACGTAACTTCAGCCACTGGAGCACGTGTTGCCGGTGCAGTTGTCACCGTGACTGGTGCCGGACTTGGTTTCGTAGTTGACAACGGTGTAAACGCTGTTTACTCAATTGGTACCGCTACCATCAACACTGACGCAACTGGTGCTTACTCAGTAGACGTTTACTCAACCACCGCTGGCAAGACTTCAGTTGTTGTTACCTCAGGTGCAGCAACTAAGACTGTCGCAATTGAGTTCTCGGGTGTAACCACCACCATCAACACCAACGTGATTTCACTTGATGTTGTTTCACTGTCACAGGTTGGCCGTGCCGTTACAGTAACCGTAAAGGTTGTTGACAAGTTCGGTAACCCTGTGAAGGGAATCGCAGCTGCTGTTTCAGTAACTGGTGTTGGATCACTTTCAGCATCTACTGCAACCACTGCTTCTGACGGTACCGCTACTGTTCAGTTCCTTGCTGGTGCAAATGACTTCGGTGACGCAGTTATTACTGCTAAGTACACCGGTGTCGATGCTACTGGTGCAGAAGCTGTTGTTTCAACCTCGAAGACTGTAACCGTTGGTGTGACCGACGCACAGATCGACATCGTTGGAAAGCGCGTAACCGCAGTTTCATCATTCACCAAGGGTCGTACCGTTGCGTTCTACGTTGACGGAGTAAAGAAGTGGTCAAAGCTTTCAGCTTCAGACGCTGACGTAGTTCTTTACTACAACCTAAAGAAGGGCACCCACACTGTAACCGTGAAGATCTCTGGTGGTTTCGTAACCACTGAGAAGTTCATCGTTCAGTAATAAGTTCCATTCTGCGGGAAACTCCTCAAGCCTTCGGGCCTGGGGAGTTTCTCCATTTAACGCCATTAGTCTTAAGCCATGGCATACCAATACAAACCACACCCACACGTTGAAGCCCGCAAAATCAAAGGCCCAGCGGTCTCAAAACGTAGTCATGTCAACAAAGCAAAACTAAGCCTCAATGACCGCATCGGTCTTGGGGTCACCAAGCGGGTGGGCACCATGTGGGCGGCCTACATTTTCTTGGCACTGACACTCGTCTCTTTGCCGGCAGCATTGCAGTCTGGAAACGTCTTGGTGATCGTTTCTTGGGTGGCACAGACCTTCTTGCAGCTGGTGCTGCTGCCCATCATCATCGTTGGGCAAAACATTCAGGCCAAGTCATCTGATGACCGTGCCATTGCAACCTATGAAGACGCCGGTGCAATTCTTGAAGAATCAAAAGAGATTCAGGCACACCTTGGTGACCAGGATGCGGCGCTGGGAATCTTGGTTGAAAAGATGCGTGCCCTTGAAGAGCAGATTGCAAAGCAGCTGAAGAAGTAAATGCGTTTGGTTATTGCGCGCTGCGCAGTTGATTATTCGGGCAGGCTTAGTGCCCACCTGCCGTTGGCCACCCGCCTGTTGATGCTCAAGAATGACGGCTCAATTTTGGTGCACTCAGACTCAGGTTCTTATAAGCCACTCAACTGGATGAACCCGCCTTGCACCATAGTGGTTGAAGAGCCCTCGGCCGAGGCCGCCGAGTTTGGTGTTATTGAGGTCTGGAAGGTTCAGCAGAAAAAGACCGAAGACGTGCTTAGGGTTTCAATTCACGAAATCATTGCCGATGTTGCCCATGAGCTGGGGGAAGACCCGGGGCTCATCAAAGACGGCGTTGAGGCGCACCTGCAGGTGTTGTTGGCCGAGCAAATCACACTGGTTCACGAGGAGGCCGTTTTGGTTCGCCGGGAATACATGACGGCAATCGGGCCGGTTGATATTTTGGCGCGGGATTCATCGGGGTCAATTGCCGTTGAGCTGAAGCGCCGCGGTGACATCGACGGCGTTGAACAGTTGACTCGTTATCTTGAGCTGATGAACCGTGACCCCCTTTTGGCGCCGGTTCGAGGGGTGTTTGCAGCACAGGAGATTAAGCCTCAGGCACGCAAGCTGGCAGAGGATCGCGGCATTGAGTGCTTAGTCTTGGACTACGACGAAATGCGGGGGATTGACAGTGCCGAACCGAGACTCTTCTAAAAGAGACACCAAGCAGCACCACCCATCACGCTTTGATATTCGTGGCCGTGGATACTTCCACCGACTAGGCCCGGGCATTGTCACCGGGGCGGCCGATGATGACCCATCGGGCATCGGCACCTATTCTCAGGCTGGCGCTGCCGCCGGCTATGGTTTTCTCTGGTCTGCGGTTTGGCTGTTGCCACTTGCCTTCGCCACCCAGGAGGCCTGTGCTCGTTTGGCGCTGGTGACCGGCAAGGGTTTGGCCGCGATTATTCGTGCCACTTTGCCGCGCTGGGTTCTGATAATTGCAGTGCTGTTGGTTTCGGTTGCTAACACCGTGAACATCGCTGCTGATCTTGGCTCGATGGCTGCCGCTTTGCGATTGCTGGTGCCGATTGACCAAGTGGTTGGTGTTGTCGGTTTCGCCGTGGTGATGTCGTTCATCGAGATTGTGGTGCCCTATCACCGCTATGCCAGGGTGCTGCGCTGGTTGTGTTTATCGCTCTTGGCCTATGTCCTTGTGCTCTTTGTTGCGCACGTCAACTGGCACGCGGTGGTTTGGTCAACCGTGGTGCCTCAGATGGATTTTAAGAAGTCTTCGCTTGAGCTTTTGATTGCCCTCGCCGGAACAACAATTTCGCCATACCTGTTCTTTTGGCAGGCGGCCGAAGAGGTTGAAGAGCGTAATGAGCCTGACGATGTGCCGGAGGCGGTTTCAAAGTATGAGGTGGCCCAAGAGCACATCGCTGCGATGCGCGGTGACGTGTTCAGCGGCATGCTCACCGGAGTGTTCATCATGTTTGCCATCATGGCAACCTCGGCGGCCACGCTGAATGCCACCGGCATTTTGAACATCAACTCGGCCGAGGATGCGGCAGCCGCCCTGCGCCCGATAGCCGGCGATTTTGCCGGGCTGCTGTTCTTGCTGGGCATTCTGGGTGTTGGCCTCTTGGCGGTGCCGGTGTTGGCTGGTTCGACCGCCTATGCGCTCTCTGAGACCTTTGGTTGGAAGGCCTCGCTTGAGCTAAAGCCTTGGAAGGCCCGCGCCTTCTATGCGGTGATTGTGGCCTCGGTTGGCGTTGCGGTGCTGTTGAACCTGATTGGCGTTGAACCGATGCGCTTCTTGGTTTTGGCAGCGGTTTTGAATGGCCTCTCGGCGCCGATTCTGATGGCGATTGTTTGGTACCTGGCCCGAGACAAGAAACTCCTTGGCCGCTGGGTTTCACCAGTGTGGTCTCAGATTTTGCTTGCGGTGGCCACCCTGGCCATGGCACTGGTGCCGGTGCTCTGGCTATTTGCTAAGTAGGCCTGCTACTGCTTATTGAGCCGTATTTGATTCTTTGAGGGCTATGAGATTGCCCGCAATCGCAACAAAGGTATCCCAGCACTTTTCAAAATTATTCTCGCCATCCACAGTTAGGTCTTCAACAAAACTCGCGTAGAGAGCGGGGTAGTGTTGTTTTTCAACCTTTAGCCGTTCGAGTAGCTCCATTAGCTGAGCCGATTCGTGGGCATAACGCGCTCCATCGAATGCGATTGCCGCTTCGAAGTGCAGATAGACATCCTGGATATCAATGTCTGTATTGGAAATAATCGCTTCGATGTCGTACAGGTGCCGAACAATTCTTGGATCAAAATTTGGTGCGTCACGCGAGAGTGACCGCCTGAGGAAAGAAAGCGTTTTCTCGGCAAGTGTCTGTTCCAATGTCAGGCAAGCAACCTCGCCTTGAGGTGCATCGATCAATTGCGCTTTCCACACAAACTCGTGGATTTCCTTTTTAATGCTCTTAGGCGGAGTTTCAACGTGAGTGAATTCCAACAAGATTGAGTCACGCAGTGCATTGTCTGGCGCGAAGGCTGCTTCAAAGCTCGCCGTGATTTGAAAATAGTTATTCGAATCTTTTGTGGAATTCAGTTCAATTTCGAAATCATACTCGGCAAGTTTCGCCAAGACTTCTGCTTTGAATTTAGAACGTTCTTTTGCCGAGGCGTTTTTGCTATTAGCGGGTGGTAGGTGAAATTTGAAGTCTGCATCTTCCGACATCCGGTCGATGATGTTGAAACATTTGGACAGGCTCGTACCTCCGCAAAAGGTCAATGCCTCCGCGTTTTCTAGGGTGGTCAGTGCGAACAGTGCTTGTGTGAGGTGGATGTCTTTTTCTAGAGCTGCTCCACTTTGTTGAGTCAATCCGGCATCGATTACATCTCGAATTGCCTCGACTTGATCGTTAGTAAGCGTTCTCATACTTCGCCACCGTACGACCTACGGTGAGTTTGCGGGACACGCGGCGCTTGCCTGTGTAAAAAGCGGTGGTCATTGGAATTTGTGTGGTCTTTTTTTCCGAGTATTCGCGCTGAGCGCGACCTGGGATAACTGGGATATCTCGTTTCAAAAGAAATTCCGCGGTAAGTTGCCCCAGTTCAACCCGCGCGCGTGGTTTTCCAGTTATTCGGTTAATCGTGGCTTTTGCATACACGCCATATCCGATTCGAACCAGGTAACCCGAAGTTTGCAATTCTTTCAATGCAGCCGATAGTTGGCTAGGCGCCGCTAGGTCTTTGAAGTCGTCACGCAAGAAAACTTCACCCTTTGAGTTGGCTACGCGGCGTTTTATTCGCTCAATTGCCGTCAACTTGGGCATCAAAGCACCACCTTCCTACAAACAATGCCGATTTACCTAATGCAAGACTACGCGAAATTCTCGTAAATTACAAGGTTTTTTATTGCAAACAATGCCGATTTACCTATGTCTTGTTCATCTGCCCATTCTTGTTCATCTGCCCTTAAATGTCGGCGTAGCCGATAAACTTGACCCCTATGAAGGTCTTTCTAACTGGCGCAGATGGTTTTATCGGTTCACACCTGGCAGAAGAGCTGGTTCGCGCCGGCCACCAGGTTAAAGCGCTCTGCATCTATAACTCGATCGGTTCGCACGGCTGGCTAGACACCATCTCACCTGAGGTTAAGTCTCAGATGGAGATCGTGATGGGTGACATCCGTGACCCATATCACATGGCCCAGTTGGTCAAGGGTCAAGACGCAATCTTGCACCTTGCCGCGCTAATCGCGATTCCGTTCTCTTATGTTGCCCCTGACATGTATGTGCAGACCAACATCCAGGGCACCTTGAATCTTTTGAACGCCGCGCGAGATGCCGGGGTTTCACGCTTCATCCACACCTCAACCTCTGAGGTTTATGGCACTGCGCAATATGTGCCGATGGATGAGGGCCACGTGCTTCAGGGCCAGAGCCCATACTCGGCCACCAAGATTGGTGCCGACATGATGGTGAAGTCTTTCTACACCTCGTTTGAGCTGCCAACCATCACCATTCGCCCGTTCAACACCTATGGCCCACGCCAGTCGGCCCGCGCGGTTATCCCAACCATCATTTCTCAGCTGGCCTCGGGCATGAAGAGCATTAACCTTGGTGCCCTGACCCCAACCCGTGACTTCACCTATGTGACAGACACCGCCAAGGGTTTTGAAAAGGCACTGCACGCAACCACCGGTTTTGGTGAGGTGACCAACCTGGGTGTTGGCTTCGAGGTTTCGATTGGCGAGACCTTCAACATCATCAACGACATCATGGGTGCGGGGGCAGTTGCCACCGAGGACCCAAACCGTATTCGCCCGGCAAACTCTGAGGTTGAGCGCTTGTTTAGCGACAACACCAAGGCCAAGACCGTGCTGGGCTGGGAGCCTGAAATTAAGGGTCTGGATGGGTTCCGCGTGGGTCTAGAGAAGACCGTCGAGTGGTTCACCAACCCGGTTAACCTAGCCAAATACCGCCCAACTGAATACACCGTTTAGACGGCGGCAAATCATGGCTGATCTGAAAAACGAACTAGTCGAGCGAATTCGCTCGGTGGTTTCGGGCTCTGCGCTCGCTAAAGAGCCTCGCCCAATCAACCTGCACGAACCTGAGATTGACGAGCTCGAGAAGAAGTACGTGCTCGAGTGTTTGGATTCCACCTTCGTTTCATCGGTGGGCGCGTTCATCCCGCAGCTGGAACAGCGCATTCAAGACATCACCGGCGCCAAGCACGCCATCGCGGTTTCAAACGGAACCGTAGGTTTGCAGGTTGCCCTGTTCTTGGCCGGTGTTGAATACGGCGACGAAGTCATCGTGCCGACGCTTTCATTTGTGGCCACCGCCAACGCCGTGACTCACGCCGGGGCAGTGCCGCACTTCATCGATTCTGAACTTGGCACCATGGGCATGAGCCCGGCCGCCTTGCGTGCCGCCCTTGAGGGTTGCGTGCGTGAGAACGGGGTTTTGATCAACCCTGAAACCGGCCGCCGCATCGCCGCAATTTCACCGATGCACACCCTTGGCCACCCGGTGAAGATCGAAGAAATCTGCGCTATCGCCGCCGAATATGACGTGCCTGTGGTTGAAGATGCCGCCGAGTCGCTCGGTTCGTTTGTGACCAATTCATCGGGTGCCCTGCAGCACACCGGCACCTTTGGTTTGACCGGCATGATCTCGTTCAACGGCAACAAGATTGTCACCACCGGCGGTGGCGGCGTGATTTTGACCAACGATGACGAGCTGGGCCGCCGTGCCAAGCACCTAACCACCACTGCCAAGCTGCCACACAAGTGGGAGTTTGAGCACGATGAGGTGGCCTGGAACTATCGCATGCCAAACCTGAACGCGGCCCTGGGCATGGCTCAGTTGGACAAGTATCCAAGGTTCCTCGAGCAAAAGCGTGAGCTGGCCGTGGCCTATGGCGACGCCTTTGCCGATGTTGACGGAATGAAGTTTGTTTTCGAGCCTGAGGGCACCATCTCAAACTATTGGTTGTGTGCGGTTCAGCTTGATGAGCCATCTTTGGCTAAGCGCGATGAGCTGCTGGCCGCCTGCCACGAGGCCGGCCTTTTGGTTCGCCCGATGTGGAACTTGCTGCACAAGCAGCGCATGTATACCCACGCCCCGGTTGGTGCCGTGCCGGTTGCCGAGGCGCTGCACGCATCGCTGATTTGTTTGCCGTCGACGCCACGGTTGGCTGTTGCTTTGGCTGAGGGGCTGCGCTAGGTCTTCGGGCTCGCGGTTGAAATCATGACAGACCTATCTCGCAAGATTGCGGTGATGACCGGCACCCGTGCCGATTATGGCCTGTTGCGCCCGCTAATTGCCGAGCTTGATGCTGCCTCGCAGGGAGACAACCCGGCCGTTGAACTTCAACTGATCGTCACCGGCACACACCTTTCAAAAGAGCACGGCCGAACCATCGAAGAGATCGTTCGCGATGGCTTTCACCCGGCCGCCGAGGTAGACATCTGGGGTGCCGAGCCAACCAAAGATTTGCTAGGTGAAGAGGGCTCTGCCTCGCTGACCGCAGCGGTTGAAACCGGTGAAGCCGTTGCCAAATTTGCCTTGATTCTTGAGCACCTGAAACCCGATGTTGTTGTGGTTTTGGGTGACCGCCTAGAGGCATTTGCGATGGCCACCGCGGCCACCATTTTGTTGATTCCGGTGGCTCACATCCACGGCGGCGAGCTAACCCTCGGTGCGATGGATGACTCGCTTCGCCACTCAATCACCAAGCTTTCATACCTGCACTTCACCACCACCGATGAACACCGCGCCCGGGTTTTGCAATTGGGTGAAGAAGAGTCACGAGTCTTCAATTTCGGCGCTCCGGTTTTGGACGCCATCGCCGGTTTGCAGTTGCTGGGCCGTGAAGAACTTGAACACAAATTTGGCATTCGCTTTGGTGCGAAGAACATCTTGATGACCTTCCACCCTGCGGCCTTTGACGTTGCCCCGGCCAAGTTCATGATTGATGAGTTGCTTGCCGCAATGGAGGCGGTGTCTGTGTCAGGCGCTGGCGCGGCCGCAGCTGGCGCTGCTGGCAACCAGGTTCAATTGATCATCACCGGCACCAATAACGACATCGGTTCTGACGATGTTCGCGCCTCGATTGCCGCGTTCGCCGAGGCCCACCCAGATCACGTTTCCTATGTCGAATCATTTGGCCAACTCGGTTATCTCTCGGTAATGCGCGAGGTTGACGTGGTCACCGGCAACTCTTCTTCCACGGTTCTGGAAGCACCAATTTTTGGTAAGCCATCGGTTTTGATTGGCAACCGCCAAGAGGGCCGCCCGATGGGTGCCGGGGTGATCAAGGTTGACGGTTCTGCGAATGGTGTCTTCAATCGCAACGAGATTTTGGCCGGGTTGCAGCGGGCTTTGACGCCTGAATTCGCAGCCCTGGCCGCCAGCGCGCCATCGCCGTTTGGCACCGCCGGTTTTGCCGCCCGCGCCGCCGAGGTGCTCACCAAGTTTGATTTGCCAAAACCGCCGAAGAAGATTTTTAGAGACTTGGCCTAGGGCTGGGGCTTGTTGTTAGAAGGAGCACTCATGAGTGAAAAAGTTTTGATCATTGCCGAGGCCGGCGTGAACCACAACGGTTCGGTTGAGCGCGCCATCGAGATGATTGACGTGGCTCTCGAAGCCGGCGCAGACATCATCAAATTTCAGACCTTCTCGGCAGACAAACTCGCCCGCAAAGATGCCCAGCTTGCCGAATACCAAAAGAAGGGTGATGGCGACACCCGCTCACAGTGGGATCTCTTGAAGGGTCTCGAGCTTTCACACGAAGAATTCGCCCGCTTGCGCGATCACGCCAAGGCCAAAAACATCGGCTTCCTGTCAACCGGTTTTGACCTCGATGAGCTTGCCTTTTTGATTGATGAACTGCACATCCCGTTGGTCAAGGTTGCCTCTGGTGACCTCACTTTTGCGCCGATGCTGGTTGAGGCCGGCCTCTCAAACCTGCCGGTAATTCTTTCGACCGGCATGGCCAACATCCCTGAAATTGAACAGTCACTGAAGTTCATTGCCTTTGGTTTTGCCAAGGCCAACGGCATCATCGATGCCAAGGCTTATCCATCGAAGGCCGAGCTTGACCTGTATTGGGATGACCCACGGGTTCAGCAAATCATGAAGCAGAAGTGCACAATCTTGCACTGCACCACCCAGTATCCAGCCGAGTTGGACATCTTGAACCTGAAGGCCATCAAGCTGATTGCCGACAAGTTTGGGCTGCCAGTGGGCTATTCAGATCACTCTGCGGGCATCCTTGCCTCAACCGTTGCGGTGGCCCTTGGCGCAACCGTGATTGAGAAGCACTTCACTTTGGACAAGACCCTTGAGGGTCCAGACCACGAGGCATCGCTTGACCCGATTGAGTTAAAGGCCATGGTTGACCAGATTCGTTTGACCACGGTTGCCCTAGGCGTTGAGGTCAAGGAATGCCAGCCGATTGAGGTTTCAAACAAGGCCGCGGTTCGCCGCTCACTGGTTGCCAAGCAGCCAATTGCCGCAGGCAGCACGATCACCGAGGGAGACCTCGAGTGCCGCCGCCCGGGTGCCGGCCGAACCAGCTTCGACTTCTATGAAGTAATCGGCCAGGTTGCAAGCCAAGACTATGCGATCGGTGAATATGTCGGACTTTCCTAAACTCGTCATGCTGGGCTCGGGCGGTCACGCCCGGGTGCTGCAGCAGACCTTGCGTGATGTTGGTTTCGAGTTGCACGGTTATGTTGCACCTCGTGACATCGACTCACGCTTGGCCCCTGACGATGAGGGCAATGAGGTTCAGTGGCTTGGCTATGACGCCAACCTGCTCGAGTTCAGCCGCGAAGAGTTTTTGCTGATCAATGGCATCGGTTCGGCCGGTTCGCTGCACGTGCGCCAATCGGTGTTTGAAAAGTTTTCTGAGGCCGGCTTCAGCTTTTTGCAGATCATCGCAGACACCGCAATTGTCAGTGACTCGGCAAACCTGCTCGAGGGCGTTCAGGTGATGCAGGGGGCAATCATCGGGGTCGATGCCTTCATCGATGACGACGTGATTGTGAACACCGGTGCAATTGTTGAACACGATGCAGTGATTGGCCGGTCGGTGCACATCTCGGTTGGTGCCAAGTTGGCGGGCGAGGTTTCGGTTGGCCAGGGCACCCACATTGGCATCGGGGCAACCATCATCCAGGGCCTGCAAATTGGTGAAAACTGTATTATTGGCGCAGGTGCCGTTGTGATTCGTGACGTGCCTGACAACCACATGGCCGTTGGCGTGCCAGCCCAAAACCGACCGATTGAGAGCTAGGAGCCAGGCATGATTCAAAACCTTGCTGACCTGAGTGTTTCGCCAAATGCGAGCCTGCTTGACACCATCGCCGCGATTTCAAAGGGCACCAAGCAAATTGCGCTAGTAATTGATGATGCCGGTGTGCTTCTAGGCACGGTCACCGATGGCGATATTCGCCGTGGCCTGCTGCGCGGCCTAGACATGAAGGCGCTTGTGACCGAGGTCATGAACCCAAACCCAACCACCGCCAACCTGGGTGATGACGCCCAGACTGTGATGGTTGAGCAGCTGTCTCGAATGATTCACTCGGTGCCGGTGATTGATGCCGCGGGCAAGGTGGTTGGCCTCTTCACCGATGCCGACCTGGTCACCCCAGATGAGATTTCGACCCCGGTGGTTTTGATGGCCGGCGGCAAGGGCGTGCGGCTTTATCCACTGACCAAAGATGTGCCAAAGCCGATGCTCAAGATTGGTGACATGCCAATCATCGAGATCATCCTGCGCAAGCTAAAGGCTCAGGGTTTCAAGAATGTTTATATCTCGGTCAACTATCTTGGCAACGTGATTGAAGATCACATCAAGGATGGCGCCTGGCTTGGTTTGAACGTGACCTATCTGCGCGAATCTCAGCCGCTCGGCACCGCGGGCGCGTTGGGGCAGCTCGATGGGGTCTTGGCCGAGCCGTTCATCGTCATGAATTCTGACCTTTTGACCAACTGTGACTTCCGTCAGGTGATTCGTTTTCACAAAAAAACCGGCGCCAAGGGAACCCTGGGCGTTCGCGAATATTCGTTCCAGATTCCTTACGGCGTGGTGAACATTTCGGGAACAGAAGTTGAGTCAATTTCAGAGAAACCGCTGCACCGCTCGATGGTTTCAGCCGGCATTTATGCTCTCGATCCTTGGGCGCTTTCTTTGATTCCGGCCGATGAATACTGCGATATGCCGACGTTGCTCGACAAAATCAAGGCCGCGGGTGAGAAGGTCTCGGCGTTCCCAATTCACGAATCTTGGCTAGATATTGGCCGTCACGACGACCTGAACGATGCCCGAAACAACGTTGAACAATGGCTTAACTAGCCCAAATGTCGGCCAGCCGCGCTAGTCTGTTGCACAAAGACTGACCCAAAGAAACGATTGACCCAATCAATCGACTGACCGAATCAATTGATTTACCGAATCAATCGACTGACCGACCAAAAAGGAGTTCGCAATGCTTGAAGACGAGATGGTATTTGCGTTTATCCCTGCACGCGGCGGCTCAAAGGGCTTGCCGGGCAAGAACCTGATGAAGCTTGCGGGCAAGACCCTGATCGAGCGCGCGGTTGAATCTGCCACCGATTGGCTTGGCGGTTCAAAGGTTGATGTCACCATCGTTTCTTCTGACGATGAAGACATCCTGGCCAACGCCAAGGCCGCGGGCGCAGTCACCTTCAAGCGTTCGCCTTTTGCCGCCACCGATGAAGCCACTGCGGCTGATGTGCTTCGCGATTATTTCGGTTCGCCAGATGTGATGATTGACCTCGACGGCCGCGACCCTTGGATTGTTTATCTGCAGCCAACCTCACCGGCTCGCACCGGTTTGCACGTTGAAGAAGCTTTCAACATGATCACCGCAGGGGTTCGCGCAGTGGTCTCGGTGACCACCCCTGAGAAGAGCCCATACTGGTCTTTGAACATCAACGCGGGTGGCCGCTTGACCCCGCTTTTCCCGCAGGCTTTTGAAACCAACCGTCAGGCTTTGCCTGAGGCGTTCATCCCAAACGGTGCAATTTACATCTTCAAACTGAGTGACTTCTTGGCCGCCGGTGCCGTGCCAGTCACCAACGCAGCGCCTTACATCATGAGCCGCGATGAGTCTGTCGACATCGACACCCAGGATGACTTTGACCGCGCAAAGGCGCTACTTGAGCACTAGTTCAGAGCTGAGCATCGAGCGCCTCTGGGATATTTTTGCCGAAGCCGAGGCTCGTGAGAAACTCACGTCTTGGCGAATCGGTTCGATTTATCTTTGGCCGCTGGTTCGCGCATCTTTGATGCACGCGATTGCCGAGCAACTTGGAATCTTTGAGCCCCGCCCGCCAAACGCACCTATTCCAGACACCGTGGTGGCGCCTGGGCTAATGCCCGGTTCGGTCGGTTTTCATCAGAGCGACTATGCGGTCGTTCCGTTCATCCGCCGAAACGCTTTCCGTGAAGATCCATTCTCAAACTTCATCGTCAAGTCACTTGAGGCACATGGCGTGCCACCGATGGTTATCGGTTTTGGCCCAGATGACATCGGTTCTGGCCGCCCGCAACTTGAGCAGCTTGATCGTGAATTCGTTGCCCGATACGGCAAGTGGGCAAAGCTCATGGTTGCGCCAACCCTCCTGCCCGGGCACATCGCCAAATACAACCGAATGATCGCCTACGTGACCGCTTCGGTTCGTGACTACGCCGTTTCGATTGGTTTGAATCCGGCCGAAATCGGCGGGGCTTATCGGGCTTTCCCACGCTGGTTGTTGGTGCAGTTTGCCGCCCAGAAAATGGGTTGGAAGCGGTTCTTCAAGGCCGCCGGCACCAAAAAAGTTTTCATGGTCAATGCGTGGAAGCGCGCTTTGATCGCCGGGGCTCAAGCCGCCGGGGCCACCGTGGTTGAGCCGATGCACGGGGCAATTTCAGACATTCACCCATACCTGTCTTGGCCTGGCCAGGCCCGCGTGGCCTATCACCCAGATGAGCTTCTTGAGTGGGGTGCCTATTGGGGTGACGTGGCAAAGTTGCCGGGCAATGTCACGCGCAAGGTCATCGGCTCACCCGTTCAAATCACCGATGCACTGGCTCGTCTAGACGATCTCGCGGCGTCCGGCGAAGCCCACAAACCCAAGACCGTTTTTATCGCCTCACAGGTGCACGCCAGCCAAACAATCATCGATTTTCTGATCGAGGCTGCCGCTGCCAACCCCGACTACACTTTCACCTTCAAGCAGCACCCTCAAGAAAACCCGATCAAGTTCGGGCCTGAGATCCCGGCAAACCTGCAATTGGCGGGTCCAAACACCAACACTTTTGACCTAATGTCTCGCTCCGAGTTTGTCCTCGGTGTTTACACCACCGCACTCTTTGAGGCCGTGGCGCTTGGCGCCAAGGTTGGTGTGCTCGCGTTTTCGGGTTGGCATCACATCCGTGGTCTGGTTGAACGCGGCGATGCCACACTTATCAACAACCAAGCTGACCTTGGCAAGTTCTTCACATCTAGCGCACCGGCCTGCTCACCTAGCTCGGTTGCCTACTACTATGCACCGCCGGTCACGGCCGAGGAACTCTGGGCTGCGATTAAGATTGACTAGTGACCAATTCGTTTGAACCTTCGGCTAATCAAGACGAAGACCTAGGTGCTTCTGACGCCAGCGTCGCTAGCACTGCGAATCAGGCGGGCATTGCGTCCATCGGTGAAGCGTTTTTTGCGGTTGAGGCGGCCGAAGACCTCTATAACTGGCGGGTCATGGGCGTTCAAGTCTGGCCGGTCATGCGCTCTCGGTTGCTCAAATATGTGATGGCCAACTCTGGCCTTTTTGCGTCAAGCATCGGCAAGCAGGTCGACTTCTATGAAGATGTTGAGCAGTATGCCGGGCGCAAGCCGGCCAAACTCCTCTGGCGTGCAACGGTTTGGGGTTGGCTGGGGCCGTTGGCATCGTGGGCTTATCGCCCGCGCCCGGTGCCTGGCACGCCCAATCT
>Ga0213920_1000231_pt1 | contig 51435 bp, 48 predicted proteins | sample McNCre1117MG_FD_161054 | JGI IMG/M metagenome (GOLD analysis project Ga0213920, IMG submission 161054) | Freshwater microbial communities from McNutts Creek, Athens, Georgia, United States - 11-17 MG | ecosystem: Environmental > Aquatic > Freshwater > Creek | place: USA: Georgia | collected...
GAATCTCGTCATCCGCTCGCAGTAGGGCGTAAGCCTCGCAAAGCATGGTGGAGTGGCTGAGCGGCCCAAAGCAACAGCCTGCAAAGCTGTAAACCCACGGGTTCAAATCCCGTCTCCACCTCCAAACTAAATGGTCGATTGGCGCAGCGGTAGCGCACTTCCTTGACATGGAAGGGGTCACTGGTTCGATCCCAGTATCGACCACTCTAAAGAGTTCTGCTTTTGCAGAACTCTTTTTCGTTTAATGGATCGAACCTAGTGACTTCAAAGCCGCTCGGTCGCGCCTTTGCTAGTTCGATCCCAGTATCGACCACCATAAAAAGAGTTCTGCAACAGCAGAACTCTTTTGCTTTAGCAAGGTCTTCAAAGTTTCCACTGCATTTACCGTAGGTTTGTGTGCCACACGGCTTGCGTTTATCCCGTGAACTTAGCGTTGCGACCATGGAAAACATTAAGCTAATCCGCAAAATCGCTGTCGCAACTGCTGCGGCAACCGCACTCTTGGCATCGGCGCTGATTGCACCTGCAAGCTTCGCCGACACCAACACATATGCCGCTCCAGATGCACCATCTTTCGTAGATGCGAGCGCATCAGCAAAGGGACTAAAGGTAACTTGGTCGCCAGTTACCGCCAACCCTGCTGTAACCAACTACGTAATTTCGGGTGGCCCAGGCACTTGCAGCGTCACTGTCCCAGCCACTGCAACCTCGGCTATCGTTCCGGTACTTGCCGGTACCACTTCAGTGACCGCGTCGGTTCAGGCAGTGAACGCCTACGGCTATTCAGCCAAGGACACCGCCCCAACTGTTTCAATCAGCGCAGGCTATGCCCCAAAGACCTACAAAGACGTTCAGATTCTTCAGCTCAGCGACTTCCACGGAGCGCTCGAAACCACCAGCACCAACATCGGTGCCCCGGTCCTGGCCACTGCATTCAAGGCCGAGCGTGCCAAGGTTCCGGCTACCGTTGCAATCTCATCTGGCGACATGTTCGGTGCGGCTCCACCAATCTCCAGCCAGTTCGAGGAACTCCCTTCCGTCCTAGCCATGAACAACATTGGTATTGACGTGGCAACCTTTGGAAACCACGAGCACGACCGCCCACTGGCACACCTAAAGACCATGATCTCCAACTCGAAGTTCAAGTGGACGGTTTCGAACTACTCGACCCTTGAGGGCGTTCAGGTTACTGCAAACCCAGTAAAGAGCTTTGAAATCATCAACCGTGCTGGCGTGAAGATTGGTGTAGTTGGCGTAAACACCACAGACACTCTCGACGAGGTATTCCCTGGAAACCTCGACTTCACCGATGACAAGGGCAAGAAGGTTTCGACGCTAATCACCGACAAGATTGAGCCCGTTCAGAAGGCGGTTGACGCAGCCAAGAAGGCTGGTGCAAACGTTGTCGTGGTTGCTCTCCACAACGGTTGGAACATGGACCTGGGTGCAAACGCCGTTGGCCCACTGATCGACTACTCGGCAAAGCTCAAGGGCGTAGCAGCGGTATTCGGTGGCCACTCGCACCAGAAGTATGCCTCGGTGATCAACAACACCGCCGTGGCAGAGGTGCGCAACGCGGGTGTTGAGTACACCCGAACCCAGATCTGTGTAGACACCAAGACCAACAAGGTTTTCGGTAGCGCCGTTGACTACATTGACAAGGCTGCAGTAACCGCAGCCGGCTATGTCGCTGACGATGCAACTGCAACCCTGGTGGCAGGCTACAAGAGCCAGCTAAACGCCAAGATGGACCAGAAAATTGGTCAGGTATTCGACCTTTCACCTCGCGGTGGATCACCAGCCGTAGAGCGTTCGGGTGAAGCTGCCATTGGCTCGTTCACCGCAGATGCACTGAAGTCGCGTTACAAGACTGACTTCGCAATCATCAACGGTGGTGGAATCCGCGACACCCTGCCAGCGCGCACCTACGTGCCTGCCGCAGGAACCACCTACAACCGTCCATCAGCAACCAACAGCACCGGACCGTTCGATGTTCTCCTCGGCGACGCGTACACCATCTTCCCGTTCGGTAACAGCGTGAGTGTTGTAAACATCACTGGTAAGAACCTCTGGGCTGCCCTGGAGAACGGTGTTTCGCAGTACCCAGCCGCAGGTCGCTGGCCACAGGTTGCAGGTATCAAGTTCACCGCCGATGTCACCAAGCCAGCTTTCTCGCGAATCACCGCAGTCACAAAGGCTGACGGCACTCCAATCGCCGCCGATGACAAGGTCTACTCGGTTGCGACCGTGGACTACATGGTTTACGGCGGAGACGGTTACACCCAGTTTGATCCTTCGAAGCAGCAGATCAAGGACCTCCTGGTCGATGTCTTCGTTGACGCTTTGAAGGCCGACGTCGCGGCCGGCAAGGTCTCTAAGCTGGTCACCGATGGACGCGAAACCGTAATCAAGTAACACTCACCGTTCAATCGCCCCGGAGCAAATCCGGGGCGATTGGCATTTAACGAAATAGTAAAGATTCTTGAGATAACTAAGTAGCCGCTTAGTTTCTGACTAGGCTAGCCCTCAAGTATCGAATGCCAAGGAAGTCATGTCCCAAGTTGCTATCGCGCGCCCAGTAGCCGCCCGAGTCTTCGTCTCGTTGTTTTTCGCTTTCAACGGGGCGACCATCACGGTCTGGGCGGTGCATATCCCTAAGTTGATGCAAACCCTGCACCTGCAAACTTCGCAGGTTGGAATCGCGTTGTTCATGTCTGGTCTTGGCGCCTTCTTGGCAATGCAGTTTGCTGGCCAGACTCTGGACCGCTGGGGCAGCCATCGTGTGCTTCCCGTATACGCCGGAGTCAGCGGTGTTGCGGTTGCGCTTATTGGTTACGTCAACTCGTTTTGGCAACTTTGCGCCAGCCTGCTATTTCTTGGGCTGATGCTTGCCAGCACCGATGTTTCAATGAACACTCAGGCGGTAGAGATCGAGGCAGCCTACAAGCGGCCAATTTTCTCCGCCTTCCATGCAATGTGGTCGCTTGGCGGTCTTGCAGGTTCGGCCATCGGCGCATTCGCCATGGGTGCGGGAGTGCCCATCTGGGTAACTCTGTCGGTCTGGGGTGCCGCCAGCATTGCCTTCTCCGCAATCGGACCTCGGTTTCTGCTGGTCAAGAAAGTGGCCGATAAGCCCAAGGAAAAGCCTTCGAAGGACGAAAAGCGGGCAGCCAACCTGGCCGCCAAGGCCGCAAACCGGCCATTCCTGGGCCTAATCCTGGCTCTCGGGGCAATGGCGGGCTCTGGCGCTTTGCTAGAGGGCGTGGGAATCGATTGGTCAAGCTTGTATCAGGTTCGAGTATTTGACGAGCCAGTGAGCCGCGCAGCTGCCTCGGTGGCTCTCTTCAGCGGTGCCATGGCGGCCTTCAGATTTGTGGCAGACCGGGTGATTTCCAAGATTGGTCGTGTGGGCCTGGTTCGCTACGGCGCGCTGGTGTCAGCAATCGGCGTGTCGCTTGCGATGCTGGCTCCCAATGCGGCCGTCGCCCTGGTTGGTTGGGCAATCGCGGGACTCGGAATCTCATCGGTCGTGCCACAGATTTTTGCTTACTCGGCGACGGTTGGCTCAGAGACGCACTCGGGAAGAAACATGGCCAAGGTGTTTGGCCTCACCTATGTTGGAATGCTGGGCGGCCCGACCGTAATCGGTGGATTAGCCAGCCTGATTGGAATTCACGCCGCACTCTGGACCGGTGCCGTGCTGGCGCTTGGAATGTTTATTGGCTCCTACGCGCTCAAGGACAAGCCAGTCAGCTAAGACTGTTTACTTGATCTTCAGGGTTTTGGCAGTTGCAGCCAGCGATGCTGCGGCGGCCGCGGGGTCATCGTTGAGCTTGGTGCCCCAACTCGGAATGAATTCTTTGATCTTGGTTTCCCAACCAGCGAACTCCTGCGGGAACGACTTCTTTAAGACCTCAAGCATGGCGTAGACCGCAGTAGACGCACCCGGTGAGGCGCCAAGCAAGCCCGAGATGCTGCCGTCGGCCGAGGTGATGATCTCAGTGCCAAACTGCAGAACCCCACCCTTGGCAGCGTCCTTCTTGATGATTTGGGCGCGCTGACCTGCATTCAGCAACTGCCAGTCCGAGGCTTTCGCGGTCGGCATGAATTCGAGCAGCGACTCAAACTTCTTGGACTTACTCTTGAGCAACTCGCCGATCAGATATCGAACCAGCGATAGGTTAGTGACGCCTACGGCTAGGTAGGGGATCAGGTTGGCTGGACGCAGCGAAAGCGGCAGGTCCCAGAGCGATCCGTTTTTCAAAAACTTTGGGTTTGCAGTGGCGTATGGGCCAAACAACAGGCTGGTCTGGCCATTTACAACGCGGGTGTCTAGGTGAGGAACCGACATCGGGGGAGCGCCGACCGAAGCCTGACTGTAAACCTTGGCTTTGTGCTGAGCCACAATCTCGGGATTATCGGTGCGCAACCACTGGCCACCAACCGGGAAGGTGCCGTAACCCTTTGCCTCGGCGATGCCGGTCTTCTGGAGCAACTTGAGCGCCCAGCCGCCTGCGCCAACGAATACAAACTTGGCGTTGACCACTTGAGCTCCGGTTGGCGACTTTACATGTACATTCCAGCTGCCATCGGTCTGCTTCTTCAGCTTTTTAACTTCACTTGAGGTTGCAACCGCTACGCCGGAGGTCTGCAGGTGCTTGAGTAACTGCGCCGTGATGGCACCGAAGTCGACGTCGGTTCCGGTTTCGATGCGGGTGGCCGCGATGGTCTCGCCCTCGGTGCGGCCATCGATAAGCAGTGGCGCCCACTGTGAGATTTGGGAAGCTTCGGTGGAGAACTCAAAACCTGCGAACAGCGGCTGATTCTTCAGAGCCTCGAAGCGACGACGAAGGTAATCGACATCTTTTTCACCCTTGACGAAGGTCATGTGTGGAGTGGAGTTAATAAAGCTTTCGGGGGCACCAAGAATTGAATTCTCAACCAGGTAGGACCAGAACTGACGACTCAACTGGAACTGCTCGTTGATGGCAATTGCCTTGGCAGGATCGGGCAGACTGCCATCCTTGCTGTCTGGCATGTAGTTGAGCTCACAGAGAGCGGCGTGTCCGGTGCCGGCGTTATTCCAAGGGTTTGAGCTTTCTTCAGCCACTACGTCTAGTCGTTCGAAAACCTGAATGGTGAGTTCTGGCTTGAGCAGTTTTAGAAAGGTGCCAAGAGTGGCGCTCATAATGCCGCCACCGATTAGTACTACGTCAAAGTTCTTGGAAGTCACCGGTCAAGTCTATCTTTGCCACGGCGGCGATTTGCCCTGTAGCTGGGGGTTAGCCCATGCTGCGGCCGACCAGCATGCCGATGCCATAGGTGATGCCCATGGTCGCAAGACTGATCAGAACATTTCGCATGATTGGACGGGTAGCCTTGGCTCCACCGATTCGGGCACCCACGTATCCGGTGATGACCAGGCTCAGGACAACTGCGGCAACAGTGGCCGGGATTCGAGCCGCAACCCAGGGTCCGGTTACCGCCACGAGCGGCAGGATTCCACCGGCCGAGAATGCGACAAAGCTGGAAATGGCTGCCGCCATCGGCGAAGCGTGGGCACCAACCTCGATACCCAGTTCGGCCTCGGCGTGAGCCCGAAGGGCATCCTTCGCAGTCAGTTCCTCGGCCACCAACTTGGCGGTCTCCAGGCTCAGCCCCTTCTGCTCATAGAACCAGGCCAGTTCGCGCAACTCGAGCTCGGGTTGTTCGGCAAGTTCCTTGCGCTCCACTTCGAGTGCAGCCAGCTCGGAGTCACGCTGTGCCGAAACCGAGGTGTACTCGCCGCCAGCCATCGAGATCGAACCGGCAACTACCGCAGCAACTCCGGTAAAGAGGATGGTGTTGAAATCGGTGGTGGCACCTGCAACACCCATGAGCACACCAGACGTTGACATGATTCCGTCGTTGGCACCCAGCACACCGGCACGAAGCCAGTTAAGTTTGCTGGCCATTGCGGTCTTCTGGAACTCCTGAGAGTTCATCAATTGCTCATCGATCGAAAGGTCACTGGATTTGCTCATGCCTCAAATTCAAGGCGAACCTGAGCCTTCTGTCTAGCAAGGCACGCCTTACCTTGGGTGTGCTGTTGGCTAAGATTTAGGTATCTCGTAACCACTCTGGAGTGCATTTTGTCCCAAGAACTACTTTCCATAACCCTCGATGGCCAGCCGCTCTCGGTAGAGCCAGGCACCGATGGCTTCAAGTTGTTCACGGAGCGGACCACGGTGGCTCAGCGGGTCAATGGTGAACTCAAGGATTTGGCTTACCAGGTAAAAGCTGGGGACGTAATCGAGGCAGTAGCCATCAGCAGCCCTGATGGACTAAACATTCTTCGCCACTCCACCGCACACGTATTGGCGCAGGCGGTGCAAAACATCAACCCTGAGGCCAAGCTGGGCATTGGTCCGCCAATCACCGATGGCTTCTACTACGACTTCGATGTTGAGACACCGTTCAACCCTGAGGACATGCGCGCGCTCGAAAAAGAGATGAACCGCATCGTGCAGGCTGGACAGCGCTTCATGCGCCGTGTCACCAACGACACCGATGCTCGCGCTGAACTGGCAAACGAGCCATACAAGCTAGAACTCATCGGCCTAAAGGGTGCCGACCTGGGAGAGGGTTCGGCCGAAGTCGGTGCCGGCGAACTGACCATCTACGACAACGTGGACCCAAAGTCGGGGGAGACCGTCTGGTTCGACCTCTGCCGCGGCCCACACCTTCCAAACACCCGAATGATCGGCAATGGCTACGCGCTAACTCGTGTTGCCAGTGCCTACTGGCGCGGCAACGAGAACAACAAGCAACTACAGCGCGTTTACGGAACTGCCTGGCCATCGAAGGATGAGCTGCGCGCCTACCAGGAGCGCATGGAGGAGGCCGCCAAGCGAGACCACCGACGCCTGGGTGCCGAACTTGACCTCTTCTCCTTCCCAGAAGAGATTGGTTCTGGCCTTGCCGTTTTCCACCCCAAGGGTGGAATCATGCGCCAGGTTATGGAGGACTACAGTCGTCAGCGTCACCTAGAGTCTGGCTACGAGACCGTCTACAGCCCACACATCACCAAGGGCAACCTCTTTATGACATCGGGTCACCTGCAGTGGTATGCGGACGGAATGTTCCCACCGATTCGCATGGACGAAGAGCTGAACGAAGACGGTTCGGTCAAGAAACAGGGCCAGGACTACTACCTGAAGCCAATGAACTGCCCTTACCACAACCTGATTTTCAAGAGCCAGGCCCGCAGTTACCGAGACCTGCCGCTGCGACTGTTTGAATTTGGAACCGTCTACAGATACGAGAAGTCCGGAGTGCTTCACGGCCTGACCCGCGCCCGCGGTTTCACCCAGGACGATGCCCACCTTTACGTAACCCAAGACCAGATGGAACAGGAGCTCACCGATGTGCTCGGCTTCATCCTTGGACTGCTGCGCGACTACGGTCTGAACGATTTCTACCTGGAACTTTCAACCAAGGAAGAGGGCAACCCAAAGTTTGTTGGCGACAACGAAATTTGGGAGGTTGCCACCAGCACACTCGAGCGCGTGGCCAAGGCCTCTGGTCTAGAACTAGTTCCGGATCCGGGTGGCGCAGCTTTCTACGGTCCAAAGATTTCGGTTCAGGCCCGCGACGCCATCGGCCGCACCTGGCAGATGAGCACCGTGCAGCTGGACTTCAACCTGCCAGAGCGCTTCGACCTGGAGTACACCGCTGCTGACGGCACCAAGCAGCGTCCGGTGATGATTCACCGTGCGCTCTTCGGTTCAATCGAACGCTTCTTCGGTGTCCTAACCGAGCACTATGCCGGACATTTCCCACCCTGGTTGGCTCCGGTTCAGGTGGTTGGAATTCCAATCGCCGATGAGTTCAGCGACTACCTGCACGGCATTGCCAAGGAGCTTCGCAAGCGTGGCGTTCGTATCCAGATCGATGACTCGGATGACCGCATGCAGAAGAAGATTCGTAACCACACGATGGCGAAGGTTCCGTTCCAGCTAATTGCCGGTGGTCAGGATCGCGACAACAACGCGGTTTCGTTCCGCTTCCGCGATGGCACGCAGGAAAATGGCATCCCGGTTCAGGACGCCATCGACCGAATTCTGAGTGCAATCGCCAACAAAGAGCAGGTTTAGCGGGCAGCAGAATGAGTGATCAGCCAGAGGTTCCTCAGAGCCCATCGTGGGAGATGCCGGGAGTGCCGGATCATTTTCAACGGCTATGGACTCCTCACCGACTGGTCTACATTCAGAATCACCTACACCCGGAGGAACACCTCTGCCCATTTTGCAGAGCCGTGGACATCAAGGATGCCGAAGGTAACCAGGACGATGCCGCCGGCCTGATTGTGCACCGCGGCAAATACGCCTATGCGCTGCTCAACCTATTTCCCTACAACACCGGCCACCTCTTGGTTTGCCCCTACCGCCACATCAGCACCTACGATCAGGCCTCGCCCGAAGAGGTTGCCGAGATTGGCGCCATTACCCAAAAGGCCATGCGGGTTCTAGAGAAGGTATCAGGCGCACACGGCTTCAACATCGGCATGAACCAGGGACAAGTTGCCGGTGCCGGAATCGAAGAGCACTTGCATCAGCACATCGTGCCGCGCTGGCGCAACGACGCAAACTTCTTCCCGATTATTGCCCAGACCAAGGCACTTCCAAGGCTCCTCGAGGACGTAAGACAGGATGTCGCTGTCACTTGGCTGGAGATGGATTAGGCGTCCTTCCTGCAACACCACAACCGTTAAGATTGAAGAATGACTGATAGCAAAGCAACCACCGGATCTTCCCTTGTCAAGCGCGGCCTAGCAGAGATGCTCAAGGGCGGCGTCATTATGGACGTGGTCACTCCTGACCAGGCCAAAATCGCCGAAGACGCGGGTGCAGTTGCAGTCATGGCGCTAGAGCGCGTGCCTGCCGACATCCGTGCCCAGGGCGGCCTTGCTCGCATGAGCGACCCAGACATGATTCAGGGAATCATCGACGCTGTTTCCATTCCAGTTATGGCCAAGGCTCGCATCGGTCATTTCGTGGAGGCTCAGGTTCTGCAGACCCTTAAGGTCGACTACATCGACGAGTCTGAGGTTCTCAGCCCAGCCGACTACGTAAACCACATCAACAAGTGGAACTTCAACGTGCCATTCGTCTGTGGCGCCACCAACCTGGGTGAGGCACTTCGCCGCATCACCGAGGGCGCAGCCATGATTCGCTCTAAGGGCGAGGCCGGTACCGGAGACGTTTCGGAGGCCACCAAGCACATCCGCACCATCTCGGGTGAGATCCGCAACCTTGCAGGCAAGACCGAGGACGAGCTGTTCGTCGCAGCCAAAGAACTTCAGGCTCCATTCGAGCTGGTCCGCGAAGTTGCCCACACCGGCAAGCTTCCAGTTGTCATGTTCGTCGCCGGTGGTGTTGCGACCCCAGCCGATGCCGCGATGATGATGCAGCTAGGCGCTGACGGTGTATTCGTTGGCTCCGGAATCTTCAAGAGCGGCAACCCTGCCGCCCGCGCTGCCGCAATCGTCAAGGCCACCACCTTCTTCGACAACCCAGAGGTAATCGCTGAGGTAAGTCGCGGTCTGGGCGAGGCCATGGTTGGCATCAACGTTTCGGACCTACCAACCCCACACCGCCTGGCCGAGCGCGGCTGGTAACCAATGAGTCTGCCCATCGGTGTCTTGGCACTGCAGGGCGACTTTAGAGAACACGGCGCCGCTCTAGATCAGATTGGCGTTCCGCATCTAAAGGTTCGCACCGTAAAAGAACTCGAGTCCGTTTCCGGCCTCATTATACCCGGTGGCGAATCTACGGTTATGCACAAACTCTCCGTCGCCTACGGCCTTTTCGAGCCGATTCGCGCCAAGATCAAAGCCGGCCTTCCGGTGTTTGGCACCTGCGCCGGTCTAATCATGCTCGCGGACCACATCGAGGACGGCATCGTCGGTCAGGAGGCCTTCGGTGGCCTCGATGTCACAGTTCAGCGCAACGCCTTCGGCCACCAGGTCGACAGCTTCGAGGTGGACCTTGACTTCGCGGGTATCAACGATGGCCCGGTGCACGCGGTTTTCATTCGTGCCCCGCTGATCACAAAGGTCTCGGGAAAAGCCAGGGTGGTGGCCCAGCTACCTGCCGGCGGCATCGTTGGCGTACAGCAAGATAACCTGCTGGGAATCTCATTTCACCCAGAGGTCACGGGGGAGTACCGCATCCACCGGCTCTTCGCCGAATTAGCCAAGTAAAATAAAGCAAACCGAATTTCACACACGGGAGAACTATGTCCGGCCACTCCAAATGGGCGACTACCAAGCACAAAAAGGCACTGATCGATGGCCGTCGCGCCAAGCTTTTTGCCAAGCTCATCAAGAACATCGAAGTGGCAGCGCGCCTTGGTGGACCAGACCTAGATGGCAACCCAACCCTCTACGACGCAGTCCAGAAGGGTCGCAAGTCCTCGCTGCCCAACGACAACATCGAACGTGCTATCAAGCGCGGTGCCGGTGTTGGCGCCGATGCAGTCGAGTACATGACCATCATGTACGAGGGTCGTGGCCCAGCCGGAACCGCACTCTTGATTGAGTGTCTGACCGACAACAAGAACCGAGCTGCAGCCGAGGTTCGCCTGGCCGTGACCAAGAACGCCGGCACTATGGCCGACCCGGGTTCGGTTTCGTACCTGTTCAGCCGCAAGGGTGTAATCGTGGTCAACAAGGTTGATGGCCTAACCGAAGACGCCATTCTCGAGGCCGTTCTGGAGCAGGATGTTGAGAATGTTGAAGACCGCGGCGAATCCTTTGTGATCACCACCGAGGCTTCGGCCATGGTTCCAACCCGTCTGGCACTCCAGGCCGCCGGCATCGACTACGAAAGCGCCGACAGCGAGTTCGTCTCATCGATGATGGTTCCGGTTGCCGACGCCGAATCGGCTCGCAAGGTGATCAAACTCATCGATGCCCTCGAAGACAGCGACGACGTTCAGAACGTCTACACCAACGTTGACTTCACCCCTGAGGTTCTGGCAGAACTAGAAAACGACTAAAAGCCATGACCCGCATCCTTGGAGTTGACCCAGGTCTAACCCGGTGCGGCGTTGGTGTGATTGACCTTGCGGCTGGCCGCAGGGTCAATCTTGTTTCTGTCGATGTCTACCGCTCGGAGCCAAGCCTGGAGTTGAGCGCCCGGATCGCCTCCATCGGCAACCGAATCGAAGAACTCATTCTGCGTGACAAGCCTGAGGTCATAGCCCTGGAGCGGGTTTACGCCGATGTGAATGTTCGTTCGGTGATGGGCACGGCCCAGATTTCGGGGGTTGTGCTGCTGTTGGCCAACCGACACGGCCTGCCAATCTCAATGCACACACCCACCGAGGTGAAGGCGGCCGTCACCGGAAGCGGTAAGGCCGACAAGGCCCAGGTGGGCACTATGGTTGCCAAGATTCTGGGTCTGGCAGAGATTCCAAAGCCCGCCGATGCTGCCGACTCGCTGGCAATTGCCATTTGTCACGCCTGGCGTGGTGCCGCGGCAAGCATGGGTAGCGGTGAGAGCCTCACTCCGGCACAGGCAGCCTGGCAGGCCGCTGAGCGAGCCGCCGCTAGGAAACGCGAAGGTTAGTTTAGTCTTTTGAGGTGATCGCCTCGCTGACCGGTACCGTGCAGAACCTCGCTGCTGCGCACGTGGTTCTCGACGTTGCCGGCGTGGGATACCTCGTCAATATCACTCCGCAGACCAGCCGCAACCTGCACATTGGTGATTCCGCACTGTTGCGGACCGCTCTGATCGTGCGCGAGGATGCCTTCACACTGTTTGGCTTTGAAACCAGCGAAGAGCTCGAAATGTTTGACCTGCTTCGCTCGGTCACCGGCGTTGGCCCCAAGTCGGCACTGGCAATTTTGGGTCAGCTCGGCTCAGACCAGGTGAGAACCGCAGTGCTGAGCGAAAACGACGCCGCATTCAAGGCAGTCTCCGGCATTGGCCCAAAGACAGCAAAGCTGATTACCGTAACTCTCGCGGGCAAACTCACCGGATTGCCTGTTGTCGCGGCCTCCGGCAAGGTATCGGCGGCGCCTGCAGCCGTTGACCTCTCAAACGTCATCGCCGCACTTCAAGGCCTTGGCTGGAGCGAGCGAGCAGCCGCAGAGGCTGTGCGGGAGGTGGCCGAAAGCGTTGGCCCGAGTGCCACCGCTGACGTTTTGCTTCGCGCTGCTCTTAGCCGCCTCGGCAGCTCCAAATCTGTTTCAGGCGGAGAACAGTGAGCGAACTGACCACACCTGATGGCAACTCACATGAGTTGGCCTTCGAATCCGCACTTCGCCCCAAGAGCCTCGATGAGTTTGTAGGCCAGGCCAAGATTCGCGAACAATTAAATCTGATGCTGAGTGCGGCTAAGCTGCAAAATCGCACTGCAGACCACATTTTGCTAGCCGGCCCACCCGGACTCGGCAAGACAACTCTGGCCATGATCGTGGCTCATGAAACCGGCCACCCGCTGCGGCTAACCAGTGGTCCAACCATTCAGCACGCGGGAGACCTCGCCGCTGTCCTGTCCTCGCTGACTCCCGGTGAGATTCTGTTCATCGATGAGATTCACCGAATGGCCAGACCAGCCGAAGAAATGCTCTACCTGGCCATGGAAGACTTCCGCGTGGACGTGATGGTTGGAAAGGGTCCGGGCGCAACCAGCATTCCGTTGGAGCTGGCACCCTTCACACTGGTGGGTGCAACCACCCGAAGCGGAATGCTGCCCAATCCACTGCGCGACCGGTTTGGCTTCACCGCACACCTCGAGTTCTACAGTGAGACCGAGCTGAGCCAGGTGCTGGCACGCGCCGCCCAAAGACTCGACATAACCATCTCGGCTGAAGCGCTGGGGGAGATCGCCAGCCGAAGCAGAGGAACCCCGCGTATTGCCAACCGCCTGCTTCGTCGCGTTCGCGACTTCGCTCTGGTGGCAGGCGTTACCGACATAGCGGTTTCCCAAACCAAGGCGGCGCTGAGTCTCTACGAAGTCGATGAACTGGGACTCGATCGACTTGACCGCCAGCTGCTAGAGCTGCTGTGTGTGCGTTTCACCGGTAAGCCGGTTGGCCTGAGCACTCTTGCCGTGGCAGTGGGTGAGGAGCAAGACACCATCGATTCGGTGGTTGAACCGTTCCTGGTTCGGCTGGGACTCATCGCTCGCACTCCTCGCGGCCGCCAGGCTACGGCGGCGGCGTTTAGACACCTGGGGCTACCAACCCCGCAAATGGCGGACTGAAAGACCTGTAACGCCTATAATTAGTCAAATGTGCGCCGTTTGGCGCGTTTGAAATTTCACTCGAAAGTCACTAATGGGCCCGAACGATCTAATCCTGTTTGCCGTTGTTATCGTCATGGTTTTGATGATGTTCCGCAGCTCGCGCAAGCGCAAGAAGCAAGCAGAAGAGATGCAGCAGCAGATGGTGGTCGGCGCCAAGGTTATGTTGCACAGTGGCATTGTTGGTCGCATCGTGGCAATCGATGACAACCTGACCATCGAGTCTGCCGGCAGCAAACTAGAGGTTGTAAAGGGTGCTATCCGCACCGTTTCGGCCTGGGATGCTCCAGCCACCGAAGAAGCTACCGCCGAGACCGAGGCACCAGTTGTGGCAGCTGCCGCAAAGGCTCCTGCCGCTAAGAAGCCTGCTGCCGCAAAGGCTCCTGCCGCCAAGCCCGCAACTGCAAGTGCGGCCAAGAAGCCTGCGGCCGCCAAGCCTGCTGCCGCCAAGACCACTACCACTCGCAAGCCTGCTGCTCCAAAGCAGAGCGCTGAATAAAGAAACGGATTCATCGTGGCCGCATCTGGCATCGTTAAAGCCGCTCGCAAGCGACTAATTTGGCTCGGCACCCTCGCCGTCCTGCTCACCACCATCATCGGTCTAGGCGTTGCATTCAAGGCCACCGGAGCATCGTTCGTGCCTCAGTTGGCACTTGACCTCCAGGGCGGAACCTCGATCATCCTCACTCCGGCACTGGAGAGCGGCAAGTCTGTTTCGGCAGACCAGCTAAATCAGGCGGTCGCGATCATTCGTCAGCGTGTAGACAGCACCGGTGTATCCGAGGCCAGCGTCACCACCTCGGGCGACAACAACATCACTGTTTCCATTCCTGGAAAGCCAGACGACAACACCCTCAAGCTCATTGAGGCCTCCGCGAAGTTGCAGTTCCGTCCGGTATTGGCAACTTCGGCCGGCGTAGCAACCACTTCGGTTGGTTCAACCGGCAACAGCACCGCAAGCCCTGCCCCTAGTGCAACGGCTGCCGCGAGTGCGCCACTTGCCACCAGCTCTGCAGCACCAACCAACGGCAGCGACCTCAACTGGGTTAGCAAGGACCTACAGGCCAAGTTTGATGCGCTCGACTGCTCGAAGCAGTTCCGCACCGCCGGTCAGGTTGACCCAGATAACAAGCCAATCGTCACCTGTGACACCGGTCTCAGCACCAAGTTCATCCTCGGTCCGGTAGAGGTTCAGGGTTCGGACATCAGCACCGCTACCGCAACCACCGTTACCACTTCGACCGGCGCATCCACCGGCGAGTGGGCAGTAAACCTAGACTTCAACGGCACTGGAACCAAGCAGTTTGCGGCCGTAACCCAGCGCCTATACCCGCTAACTTCGCCACGCAACCAGTTTGCTGTGACCATGGACGGCTACGTAATTACTGCACCGTCTACCAACGCGGTTATCACCAACGGTTCGGCACAGATCACCGGCTCGTTCGATTCGACCAGTGCAACCAACCTGGCAAACCAGCTCAAGTACGGTTCGCTTCCAATCGGATTCACAGTTCAGAGTGCCGAAAACGTTTCGGCAACCCTGGGAACCCAGCAGCTCTCCAGCGGTCTGCTAGCCGGCGCAATCGGTCTGCTTATCGTGATCATTTACTCGCTGTTCCAGTACCGCGGTCTTGCAATGATCACCATCGGATCGCTTGCCGTTGCAGCAATCTTCACTTACCTGCTGGTGGCGCTGCTTTCGTGGCGTCAGGGCTACCGCCTCTCGCTTGCGGGTGTGACCGGTCTGATTGTGTCCATCGGTATCACCGCCGACTCATTCATCATCTACTTTGAGCGTGTTCGAGACGAACTGCGCGAGGGTCGCAGTCTTTCTGCCGCTATCGATGGCGGCTGGAAGCGCGCAATCCGCACCATCCTGGTTTCCGATGGAATCTCGTTCCTGGCGGCAACTGTGCTCTACGTACTGACCGTCGGTAACGTTCGTGGCTTCGCCTACACCCTGGGCCTAACCACCATCATCGACGTCATGGTTGTGGTTCTGTTTACCCACCCAATGCTCCAGCTTCTGGGTCGTCTGCCATTCTTCAACAGCGGCCACAAGTTCAGCGGCTTCGACGTGAAGACCATGTCGGCTATCGCTTACGTTGGTCGCGGTCAGTTCCGCGTGGCCGAGCAGTCCAGCACCAAGGTGGCAAAGTCCGCCAAGGAGGCTACCAAGCGCCAGACCATTGCAGAGCGCAAGGCAGCCGAGAACAACAAGGGAGACGCTAACTAATGTCACGCTTTTCTGACTTCGGAAACGCCCTCTACTCGGGCGAGCGCTCATTCGACTTTGTTGGTCGTCGCAAGTACGGCTTCACCGCGTCTATCCTGGTCGCACTTGCAGCCGTGCTAATCACCTTCGTTGGCCACGGTGGCTTCAACTTCGGTATCGAGTTCAAGGGTGGTTCGGAATTCCGCGTCACCACAACCGCGGCTTCAGCTTCTGCTACTGCCACCACTGCGGTCGACTCGGTGCTTGGCGCTGCCGCACAGGTAAACGTCACCACCGTTGGCACCGATGGCCTGCGCATCCAGACCGAGCGTCTCGATGCCAACACCGCCGAGCAGGTTCGTCAGGCAATCGCCAAGGGCTTCAAGGTCCCGGGCAACCAGGTGGCTTCCAGCTTCGTTGGAGCGAACTGGGGTAGCGATGTGACCAGTAAGGCACTCAGCGGTCTGCTCTGGTTTATCGCGCTTGCAGCGGTTGCCATGGCGCTCTACTTCCGCACCCTGAAGATGTCGGCAGCTGCGCTAATCGCGCTTGCCCACGACCTGGTAATCACCGCTGCCATTTATGGTGCATTCGGTTTTGAGGTGACTCCTGCCGCAGTGATTGGTTTCTTGACGATTCTCGGCTACTCGCTCTACGACACCGTGGTTGTCTTCGACAAGATTCGTGAGAACACCCTCGAGGTTGAGCACAGCGAAACCGCCACGTTCAAGGAGCGCGTCAACCTAGCAATCAACCAGACTCTGGTTCGTTCGATCAACACCTCTGTTGTTGCCGTGCTGCCAGTTGCCGCCATTCTCTTCATCGGCACTCTGCTGCTTGGCGCTGGTACCCTCCGCGACATCTCGCTATCGCTATTCATCGGTATCTTGGTTGGCACCTACTCCACAATCTTTGTGGCAGCGCCAATCTATTCGATGTTCCGCGAGAAGGAGCCAAAGTACGCGGCGGCAGCAGCGAAGGTCTTGGCTAGCCGCTAAACCGGTCTAAGAGGCAAAAGTGAGCGACCCAACTCCAACCGGAAGCATAGGTTCGCTTCGCTCGCGCCTGCAGGGCATATTTGGCAGGGGAGGACCCTACGCCGAAGAACTCGGTGAGATCCTTCGCACGGCAAAGGCCAACCATCCAAAGGCAGACCTCAGCATCATCGAGCGCGCGTTCGAGGTTGCCGAGGACGCTCATCGTGGCCAATACCGCAAGAGCGGCGAGGAGTACATAACTCACCCCCTCGCAGTAACCAAGATCCTTGCCGACCTCGGCATCGGGGTAACCAGCCTGGCCGCTGCACTGCTGCACGATACGGTGGAGGACACTCCCTACACCCTTGAGCAACTGACCAAAGACTTCGGCGCCGAGGTTGCCATGCTGGTCGACGGCGTGACCAAACTCGACAAAGTTAAGTTTGGCGACAATGCCCAGGCCGAAACCGTGCGCAAGATGGTTGTCGCCATGTCGCGCGACATCCGTGTCCTGGTCATAAAGCTAGCCGACCGCCTACACAACGCCCGCACCTGGAAGTTTGTACCGGAGGAAAAGGCCCGCAAAAAGGCCCAGGAAACCCTCGAAATTTATGCGCCGCTGGCTCACCGCCTAGGAATCAGTGCCATCAAGAGCGAGCTGGAAGACATCTCTTTCGGCGTGCTCTATCCAAAGGTTTACGAAGAGATCGTCAACCTGGTTCGTCAGCGCAGCCCCAAGCGCGAGGAATTCATCGAGCACGTAATCGGTAGCATCGAAGAAGACCTGCGTGAAAATCGCATCAAGGGTCGGGTTGCCGGCCGGCCAAAGCAGTACTACAGCATCTACCAGAAGATGGTGCTGCGTGGCCGAGAGTTTGACGACATCTATGACCTGGTTGGTATCCGAGTAATCGTTCCGGAAGTTCGAGACTGCTACGCCATTCTTGGCGCCATTCACGCCCGCTGGCAGCCGGTTCCCGGTCGGTTCAAAGACTACATCGCCATGCCGAAGTTCAACCTGTATCAGTCGCTGCACACCACGGTCATTGGACCGGCTGGTCGTTCGATCGAGATTCAGATTCGCACCCAGGAGATGCACCAGCGCGCAGAATACGGTGTGGCCGCTCACTGGAAGTACAAGGAGTCAATCCGAGGTGGAGCCAACGCCGAAGAGGATCTGGCTTGGCTGAAGCACCTGTCCGACTGGCAGGCAGAGACTCAGGATCCTTCAGAATTCTTGGATGCGCTACGGTTCGAAATCGGAGCAAAGGATGTTTACGTCTTTACCCCCAAGGGCCGCGTAATCGGTCTACCAACGGGTGGAACTCCGGTTGACTTCGCCTACGCCGTGCACACCGAGGTTGGACACCGAACCATGGGTGCCAAGGTAAACGGTCGTCTGGTGCCACTCGAGACAGTTCTGCAGTCGGGCGATGTAGTAGAGATCTTCACCTCCAAGAGCCCAGATGCTGGCCCAAGCCAAGACTGGCTCAACTTTGTAAAGAGCCAGCGCGCCAAGAGCAAGATCAAGCAGTGGGTTGCTGCCGGTCGACGCGAAGATGCGGTTGAAAACGGCAAGGAGGCGCTGGCGAAGGCCATGCGCAAGGCCAACCTGCCATTGAAGAGCCTGCTGGGCGGAGACCTGCTGGTTCAGCTAGCTTCCGAACTGCACTACACCGACATCACTGCGCTCTATGCCGCCGTCGGGGAGGGGCACATTTCTGCGCAGTCTGTCGTTGAAAAGCTTCAGGCGGCACTTCACGTGGAGCAGGAGGCCGATGACTCGGTCTTCGAACTGCCCTCGCGCCCAATCTCGGCCACCGCAGCAAACCGCACCAACAACAACGGTGTCCTCGTTCGCGGCGACGCCGACGTCATGGTCAAGCTGGCGCGCTGCTGCACGCCGGTTCCAGGTGATGCCATCGTAGGCTGGATTACCCGCGGAAGCGGCGTCTCGGTTCACCGCTCAGACTGCAAAAACATTGCCGACCTGGCCAACCAGCCAGAGCGTATGATCGACGTTTCCTGGGCCACTAGCTCGCGTGGGCAGTTCCTGGTGCAGATTCAGATTGAGGCGCTGGACCGCAACGGACTTCTCTCCGATGTGACCCGAGTGCTGTCCGAGCACCACGTCAACATCCTCAGCGCAAGCGTCTCCACCAGAGCCGACCGAGTTGCCCTAAGCCGCTTCGTATTCGAAATCGGCGACCCTAGCATCCTGGATCACCTCTTGAATGCCGTGCGTCGCATCGATGCCGTGTACGACGTCTACCGCGTTCAGCAATAACTTCCGAGCAGGCACCTAACTTCATCGGCTAAGCCGAGCATAAAAAAATCCCCCTGAAGCCAGCGGCCGCAGGGGGATTTCTGCAAAAGTTACTGAGCCTTCTTGACGACCTCTAGCCAAGCCTTGCGAGCAGCAAGTGCCTCTTCGGCTGCCTTGGTAGCCTTAGCGTCCTTCTTGGCCTTTGCTGCCTTTAGGTCTTCTTCCAGCTTCACGATCGAGTCTTCAAGCTGCGAAAGCACCGAGTTGGTGCGCTCGATGGCGGCAGGGTCGGTCTTGCGCCACTCTTCCTGCTCAACCTGGCGAACCTTGTTTTCTACTGCCTTCAGGCGGTCTTCAACTTCGCGAACCTTTTCGCGAGGAACCTTGCCAGCCTTCTCCCAGCGCGACTGAATGCTTGCAAGCAACTTCTTAGCCTCGTTTAGGTCCTTTTCAGGCTTTACGGTCTTCTCGGCCTCGGCCAGAAGCTCAAGCTTCACAGCAAGATTTGCGGCGAACTCGGTGTTCTCAACCGCAACTGCCTCACCCTTTGCCGCATAAATGGTGTCTCCGGCAGCCTTGAAGCGAGCCCACAGCTCGTCGTCGGCTTTGCCCTGAGAGCGACCGGCGGCCTTCCACTCGTCCAGCAGCTTGCGGTACTCGGCAACGGCGTCTGCGCCCTTGCTTACCAGCGCCTCAGCGGCGGTAACGATGGCAACCTTCTTGCCCTTGACAGCCTTGTTGGCTGCGTCCAAACCTGCGAAGTACTGGCGCTTTGCTGCATCAAACTTGGTGCGGGCAGCCGAGAATCGCTTCCAGACTAGGTCTGCTTCCGCCTTTGGCAGCTTTGGACCGGTCTTCTGGGCGTTCTGCCACTGCTCGAAGAGCGCGGTCATCTGGGCAGCGGAGTTCTTCCACTGAGTCTTGGCGGCATCCTGGTTTGCAATTGCCTCGGCGGCCTCGGCGATTACCACACGAGCAGCCATCGCCTCGGCGACGGCCTCCTTGTTGACCTCGTGCTTGGCGGTAACCTGTTCGTCAATCTTGCTGGCAACGGCAGCTACGCGAGCACGAAGCTCTGCGATGTTGCCAACCGCGTTTGGCTCAACCAGCTCGGTCTTAAGGGTGTGCAGGTTCTTCTTTAGCGAATGAGCGTCTGCACCGGCGGCAACGCGCTGCTCGAAGATGCGAACCTGTGCCTCAAGGTCGGCGAACTTGCGAACGTAGAAAGCCAAAGCTTCATCGGCAGTTACGTTTGGGTACTGACCAACGCGGCGCTCTACACCACCCTCGATAACGAATACGTTGTTCTCGGCGTCTACGCGACCGAATTCTGGGGTGCTGGTTGCCACTTGAGTGCTCCTGTGTTTGATGGCGTTGCTAGAAACGCCCTTGAAAAGACGCTTCTAGTCTACTTTGACTACTTAAGGCTGATTGCGCCGATTTTGGTGGTAACCGCAGGCTTGCCATCGGTGCCGCCGCCAGCCACGCCGGCTGCCGCGATGCTGTCGATTACCTTCATGCCGTTAGATACGGAACCGAAAATCGTGTAGCCACCGGCATTGTCGGCTGGGATAGTGCTGTCCTTGTAGACGATGAAGAACTGCGAGCCCATCGAGCTGCCGTTGCCACCCTGGCGGGCCATCGCAAGTACACCGGCCTTGTAAACGTTGTCGGTAGGGGCGTTCTCGATTGGTCCCCAGCTGTAGCCAGGACCACCGGTGCCGTCACCCTTGGGATCGCCACACTGCAGCACAAAGATGCCAGCGGTGGTCAGTCGGTGACAGCTGACCTGACTGAAGAAGTTTTTCTTGGCCAGGGTCACGAAGTTGGCAACAGCCTGAGGAGCCTTCTTGCCATCGAGGTTTAGCCAAACCTTGTGTCCGTTGATCTGCATGTAGCCGGACCAGGTGCGGTTCTCGGCCAAAGCCGGGCTAGGAACGTTAGCTGCGTTGGTGACGGTAGGCGTTGGGGTAGCCGTGCTGCTGGCGGTACTGCTGGCAGTTGGGGTAGCGGTAGCCGAGGTGTTCAGCTGGCCGGTAACGGCTGCGTGTCCGTAAGTGGCGGCCAGGGCAATAACGATTGCCACAACCGAGACCACGATGGCAAAGCGGTTGTCATTCTTGCGCTTGCCAGCGGCCTGTTCGCGCTGCTTCAACTTGGCCTCATAGGCGCGTTTGCGTGCCTCGGCCTGTGCCTTGATTTCCTTGTTGCTAGCCACTTGGACTCCCGTCGGTAGGTCTTGGGTCCACTTGGGACGCACCTAACAGATTTTATGGCATTCTGGGTCAGTGACCGATGACTCTAACCTGTTCGCCACGGCCGTGCCGCTGGCGGCTCGAATGCGTCCGCGTGATTTGAGTGAAGTGGTCGGGCAGCAGCACCTACTCAAAGCCGGCTCACCGCTGCGCCAGCTTGCCACGCCGGTCACCGATGCCGCCCGCGCGGCGACCACATCGGTTTTGCTCTGGGGTCCACCGGGAACCGGAAAGACCACGCTCGCTCAGGCAATCGCGCGCGAATCTAGCCGCCGCTTTGTCGAACTCAGTGCTATTACTGCCGGCGTAAAAGAAGTGCGCGAGGTAATGGTTTCGGCCAGGCGCGAACGTGATGCCTATGGCACCGGCACACTGCTGTTCTTGGATGAGATTCACCGGTTTAGCAAGGCGCAGCAAGACGCGCTCCTACCCGGGGTAGAGGCGGGCTGGGTTGTGCTGATCGCAGCCACAACCGAAAACCCTTCATTCAGCGTTATCGCACCGCTACTGAGTCGTTCGCTGCTTCTTACCCTCGAACCGCTTTCCGAGCCAGACGTAGAGTCTCTTCTTCGGCGTGCAGTTACCGACCGTCGTGGCCTCGACGGACAGGCCACGCTCACCGATGCGGCACTTGCGCAGCTCGTGCTGCTGGCCGGGGGCGATGCTCGACGCGGACTCACCATTTTGGAGTCGGCCTTCGGCAACGCCCGCGAAAACTTCAGCGGCGAGCTGCCAATCGTCATCGACCTGCCAAACGTCGAAGCCTCGCTGGATCATGCCCTAACCCGCTACGACCGCGACGGTGACCAGCACTACGACATCATCAGTGCCTTCATAAAGAGTGTTCGCGGCTCCGATGCTGACGCCGCAATTCACTGGCTGGCACGAATGATCGAAGGGGGAGAGGACCCTAGGTTCATTGCCCGAAGGTTGATGATATTGGCCGCCGAGGACATTGGCTTGGCAGACCCCCAGGCATTACCCATGGCCGTAGCCGCATTTGAGACCGTGCAGCAAATCGGCATGCCCGAGGGTCGAATCCCGCTGGCCGAGGCAACCATCTATCTGTGTCTGGCACCTAAGAGCAATGCCGCCTACAACGCCATCAACGCGGCCATCGAAGATGTGCGAGCTGGACTGCAGCCAGCTGTGCCAAAACCACTGCGCTCGTCAAACTATGCCGGGGCCAAAGGCCGCGGCAACGGCGTTGGCTACCTGTACCCGCACGACGACCAGAAGGCGGTCGTTGAACAAGAGTATGTGCCCGCAAAGATTGCCAAGCGACGCTATTACCTTCCCAAGGAGGTTGGCTTCGAGCGCGAGCTTTCCGAGCGCTGGGCCAGACTCCGAGAAATCATTCGGGGCGGTAAAAAGTAGTCGGTGCTTGGCTTGAGCCCGCTCCACTGCTAAACTAGGCAGGTTGCCGACTGGAGTGTTCGTACGCGGCTGTAACGAACCTCAACGGAGCGAACCAGCGCATTAGCCAGCTGGATCGTGGCGATTAGACAAAAACCAAACCTCATCGGTTGCTGTCTTTTTTGTGAACAAACCGCTATTGACTCCCAATGGGGAGTCCGTGAAAGGAAAACGTGTCGAAGACTACACGTTCTCGTAGCACCACTCGCAAGAGTCGTGCACTGGGAATTGCACTAACCCCTAAGGCTGCCAAGTACCTAGAGAAGCGTCCGTACGCTCCAGGTCAGCACGGCCGCACCCGCAAGAAGGCCGACAGCGACTTTGCCGTTCGTCTGCGCGAGAAGCAGCGTCTTCGCGCCCAGTACGGCATTCGTGAGGCACAGCTTCGCAAGACCTTCCAGGAAGCCAAGCGCACCGAAGGCCTAACCGGTGAGAACCTCGTAGAGCTTCTCGAGATGCGCCTCGACGCACTGGTACTGCGTGCCGGCTTTGCCCGCACCATTGCACAGGCTCGTCAGATGGTTGTGCACCGTCACATCCTCGTCAATGGTGAGCGCGTAGACCGCCCATCGTTCCGCGTAAAGCCAGGTCAGCAGATCCACGTCCACGAGAAGTCGGAAGGCACCGAGCCATTCCAGGTTGCCGCAGCCGGTGGCCACGTAGACGTACTGCCTCCAGTTCCTGGTTACCTAGACGTAAAGCTAGACAAGCTAACCGCTGTTCTAGTTCGTCGTCCAAAGCGTGCCGAAGTTCCAGTCACTTGTGAAGTTCAGCTTGTGGTTGAGTACTACGCAGCTCGCTAGTAGTTTCTAACTAACGAATAGTTAGGAGTTCGGATGAGCGGCGGAGAAATCGCAGGTATCATCGCGGCAAGCGGCTTTGTGCTGCTGGTGCTGTTTGTGGGTGTTCCACTCATAAAACTGGGCCGTGTTCTTGATGAGACCCGCATTTCGCTGCGCAATATCAGCGAAGAGGTTACTCCGCTGCTCTCCGAACTTACTGAAACAGTCGAATCCACCAACAAGCAGTTGGTAAAGGTAGACGCAATTACTCAAAACGTTTCTGAGGTCACCGGCAACGTCAGTGCCCTGGTTGCACTCTTTACCTCCACCCTGGGTTCGCCACTGGTTAAAATTGCTGGTGTAGCGTCGGGGCTACGCTCATTTCTCAAGAGCAAGAATTAGGTGACCCATGAAGAAGCTTCTCTGGTTTATTGCAGGCATTAGCCTCGGTCTGGCCGCTGCCAAGCAGCTGTCAGAAAACCCAAAGGCACAGGTTTTGGCAAATGACGTTGCGCGTCGTGCCAAGGAGTTCGGTGCAGCGGTGAGCGAAGGCTACCGCGAGCGTGAGGCCGAACTGGCCAGCGCCAAGGCAACCGAGACCAAGTAACTTTTCCGCCAAACAATCCCAAATAGGATCCCGCTAAGTGCAAACCGCCGAAATTCGCCGGCGCTGGCTCGACTTTTTCGAGCGCAACGGCCACACTGTTGTACCGTCCGCCTCGCTAATTAGCGAAGATCCTTCGCTGCTGTTCACAGTGGCCGGAATGGTGCCATTCATTCCATACATGACCGGTTTGGTGCCAGCGCCCTACAACCGTGCCACCAGCGTGCAGAAGTGTATCCGCACCCTTGACATCGAAGAGGTTGGCAAGACCACCCGTCACGGCACCTTCTTCCAGATGAATGGCAACTTCTCATTTGGCGACTACTTCAAGCGTGACGCCATCAAGTTTGCCTGGGAGTTCCTCACCGGCAGCCGCGAGTCGGGCTCGCTCGGCATTGACCCACAACTGCTGTGGGTAACCGTTTTCGAGAACGATGACGAGGCCATCGAGATCTGGCGCGAAGAGGCCAACATCCCGATGGAACGCATTCAGCGCCGCGGAATGAAGGACAACTACTGGTCCACCGGGCAACCCGGCCCAGCTGGTCCATGTTCGGAGATCTACTATGACCGCGGTCCAGCATACGGCCGCGAGGGCGGTCCAGAGGCCGACGAAGACCGCTACATCGAAATCTGGAACCTTGTGTTCATGCAGTTTGAGCGTGGCCAGGGAACAGGTAAAGACAACTTCGAGATCCTTGGCGAACTGCCGAAGAAGAACATCGACACCGGAATGGGTCTTGAGCGCGTTGCGTTCTTGCTTCAGGGTGTTGAAAACCTCTACGAGATCGACCAGGTTCGTCCGGTCCTTGATGCCGCGGCTGAGCTGGCAAAGAAGACCTACGGTGCGCACGTCGAGGACGATGTTCGCCTGCGAGTAGTGGCCGACCACGTTCGTTCCGCGCTGATGCTCATCGGAGATGGCGTGACCCCTGGCAATGACGGCCGCGGCTATGTGCTGCGTCGTCTGCTGCGTCGCGTAGTTCGTTCGATGCGCCTGATGGGTGTTGAGCAGCCAACCTTCACCAAGCTGTTCACGGTTTCCAAAGACGCCATGATGGCCGCCTACCCAGAACTAGACACCGATTTCACTCGCATTCTCAAGACTGCAATCGCCGAGGAAGAGACCTTCCTGCGCACCCTTACCGCGGGAACCGTGTTCCTCGAAGAGGCCATCGAATCGGTGAAGACCGCCGGCGAAAAGCAGCTCAAGGGCGACGCAGCATTCCTGCTGCACGACACCTACGGTTTCCCAATCGACCTAACCCTAGAAATGGCCGAGGAGCATGGCCTGACCGTCGACCGCGATGGCTTCAAGGCCCTCATGGCCGAGCAGCGCGACCGCGCCAAGGCCGATGCCCGCGCCAAAAAGGGCGGCGCCGACCTATCGGTCTACTCTGAGTTCCGCGCCAAGGGTGTCACCAAGTTCACCGGTTACGAAGAACTCGTCACCGATGCCAAGGTGCTCGGCGTAATTGCCGAGGGCGCCAGCACCAACCGCGTTGGTGAAGGCGAAATCGCCGAGATTCTGCTGGACGCCACGTCGTTCTACGCCGAGTCCGGCGGTCAGGACTCCGACGCCGGCCTCATCACCGGTGATGGCTTTGAGCTAGAGGTTCTAGACGTTCAGAAGCCCGTCAAGGGCCTGGTCTCGCACAAGGTTTTGGTTCGCAAGGGCGAGGTCGCCGTTGGCGCTAAGGCCGTAACTTCGGTAGACGCCGACTGGCGTCTGGGAGCCTGTCAGGCCCACTCGGGTACTCACGTGGTTCACGCTGCGCTTCGCCAGGTTCTTGGCCCAAGTGCCCTGCAGAGCGGTTCCTACAACAAGCCCGGCTACCTTCGCCTCGACTTCGCGTGGGGCCAGACGCTCTCCGCCGAGTCGAAGAGCGAGATCGAAGAAGTCACCAACCTAGCCATTCGCCAAGACCTCGCGGTTCGAGCCCAGCACATGAGCCTGCCGGAGGCAAAAGAGTGGGGTGCGGTAGCACTATTCGGTGAGACCTACGACGAGAGCGTGCGAGTCATTGAGGTCGGTGGCCCCTGGTCACGCGAGCTCTGTGGTGGAACCCACGTCTCGCGTTCTTCGCAGATTGGCCTGATTTCACTGGTCAACGAATCTTCGGTTGGTAGCGGTTCGCGCCGCCTCGAGGCTCTGGTTGGCATCGAAGCTTTCCGTGCCCTGGCAACCGAGCGCGCCTTGGTTTCCCGCCTTTACGACCTGGTAAAGGCACCAAAGGATGGTCTGGAAGATCGCATCCTTCAGACCCTTGAAGACCTCAAGACTGCACAGCGCAAGTTGGCGCAGTACCAGCAGGCCGAGCTGGCCGCCAAGGTGCCAGCGATGGTGGCTAACGCCACTTCGGTGGGCGCCCACAAGTTGGTCGCCGAGAACCTAGGCGCAGTGGAGAGCGTTGATGACCTGCGCTCACTTGCCACCCAGGTTCGCGACCGGTTCGCGGCCGATTCGGGTGTAGCGGCCATCTTCGGTCTCATTTCCGAAAAGCCAATGCTCGTGATCGCAACCAGCAAGGCTGCTCAGACCGCCGGCGTCAAGGCCGGAGCCCTGGTAAAGGTTGCTTCGACCGTTCTCGGTGGTGGCGGTGGCGGCAAGGACGACATCGCCCAGGGTGGTGGCCAAGACGCCAGCAAGGTGGCCGAGGCTATCGCCGCTGTGAAGGCCGCCCTCTAGGCAACAAATGCGTACTGGTCGTCGGCTTGCGGTTGACGTGGGCAAAGCCCGCGTTGGCCTTGCCATCAGCGATCAGGATGGCATTCTGGCCAGCCCCTTCGAGACGGTGGCGCGACGTGCCACCCTGGAAGAAACCGCGCAGGCGGTGGCTAAGGCGGTTGACGACTATTTCTTTATCGAGACCTATGTTGGCCTGCCGCTGTCGCTCAGCGGCAACGAAACCGCCTCGACCCAAGATGCCCTGGCGCTTGCCTTTGCCATCGGTGCGGTTATCGATTGCGAAGTGCGGCTGATTGACGAGCGACTGACCACGGTGAGTGCCACTGCCAACCTGCGACTTGCTGGGAAAACGGCAAAGAACTCGCGCTCAATCATCGACCAAGAGGCCGCGGCGATAATCTTGGAGCAAGCCCTGGCAGGCGAAAAGGCAACGGGCAACCAGCCCGGCCGACCGCTCACCGACTTCACCAAACCAGAATCGAATCCTGATGTCTAACCAGCTTCCAGCACGCAACTACCGTCGCCGTCGCACGCTGGTAGTAGTTGCCATTTTGCTGATCCTGGGCCTTGTCCTGGGCTACAGCAACCGCGGCCAGCTTCGAGCAATCTACGACGGGATTTTGGCTCGCGACTACACCGGAGACGGAACTGGTTCGGTCACTCTGGTGATCAATCAGGGGGAGAGCGGACTTGGAGTTGCCGCTGACCTGCAAAAACTCGGTGTGGTCAAGAACTCCGATGTGGTCTACCGGCTGATAGTTGCTCGCGGAACCGTTTTCTATCCGGGCACCTATAAGCTGCACCAGCAAATGAGCTCCGGTGCGGCACTCGACCTCATTGCCAATCCAAGTGCGCTTGTGGTTTCTAAGGTGACGATCAAAGAGGGTCTGCGCCTGGATGTTGTCTTGCAGCAGTTGGCTGCGGCCACAGGAAAACCCTTGGCCGACTTCACTGCCGCCGCAAAAAACCTCGCTGCTCTTGGCATTCCCACCAGCGAACCTAGCGCCGAGGGTTATCTCTTTCCGGCCACCTACAGCTTTGACCCAGGAATGAGCGCAAGCCAGATTCTGGGGCAGATGGTGGCCCGCATGCACGACGAACTGACCCGGTATGGCGTGTCCGCGGCCGAGACCCATCGAGTGCTGACCCTGGCTTCCATCATCCAAAAAGAGGCCCGCCAAACCGGTGACTTCTACAAGGTTTCCCGCGTCTTCACTAACCGCCTGGCCATCAACATGCCGCTGCAGTCCGATGCCACCGTCTCTTACGGCTCTGGTGGCCACACCGTTACCACCACCGACGCCGAGCGGGCCGCCCAGAACGGTTACAACACTTACGCCAGAACTGGCTTGCCAATCGGTCCAATTAGCGGACCGGGCTCGCTGGCCATCGATGCGGCGTTGCACCCGGCAGCCGGACCGTGGCTTTACTTTTGCGCTATCAATCTAAAAACCGGTGAAACCGTATTCAGCACCACGGCCGCAGAACATGCCGCCGCCGTTCTGAAGTTTCAGGCTTGGATTCGGGCCAATCCGGGTTGGAACGGAAACTAATCTTGCACAAGAAACTAGCCGTCCTCGGCTCACCAATTTCGCACTCAAAATCGCCACTGATTCACGCCGCGGCCTACCGCGTTCTGGGCCTGAACTGGGATTACGACAAGATCGAGGTTCGCAAGGGCGGCGTGCGACCTTTCATCGAAGGCTTGGATGCCGATTGGTTGGGCCTGAGCCTTACGATGCCGCTCAAGGAGGAGGCAGCCAAGTTTGCCGAATCGCTTGATAGGGCGGCCGAGGTTACCAGGGCGGTTAACACCCTGGTGCGCACCGAGACCGGTTGGGCTGGCTTCAACACCGATGTGTTCGGAATTGTGCAGGCTATCCATCAGGCCAATCTTGGACCTTTGAAGACTGTGCTGGTCATTGGTTCCGGGGCTACCGCAACCAGTGCCGTAGCGGCAATCAAGCAACTTTCGCCCGAGGCCAAGGTGCTGGTGCACGCCCGCAACAAGGTAACTCGCGCCGAACTGGTCGATTTTGCCAAGGGTCTAGGCCTCAAGGCCAAGGCCACCGGGAGCCTAAAACGCGCCGCCAACAAGGCCGACCTCACAATCGCAACCCTTCCGGGTGGCGCCCTGAACGATGCCGCCGCCGAGTTGGCCAAATCCGGCGGTTTCCGTCCTCGCGGCGCAATCTTCGATGTTGCCTACCAGCCTTGGCCGAGCAGCATCGCCGGGGTCTGGCAGGGCAAGCAGCTGCCCATCATCAGTGGGCTAGAAATGTTGCTTTGGCAGGCCGTCGCCCAAATTCGTATCTTCACCAGTGCCGATCCGGCGCTGCCACTGCCAAATGAAGCGGCCGTAGTCGAAGCTATGCGCCACTCTCTTGACTAGAATTAGCGCATGCTACGTTGGATCACTGCCGGAGAATCGCACGGCCCAGAACTTGTTGCCGTACTAGAGGGACTACCCGCCGGCGTTCCACTCACCACCAAGGATGTCGAAGACTCCCTGGCCCGCCGCCGCCTGGGCTATGGCCGCGGCGCGCGCATGAAGTTTGAGAAAGACGAGGTCAGCCTTTCGGGTGGTGTTCGTCACGGACTAACTCAGGGCGGTCCGGTTGCAATCTGTGTTGCCAACACCGAGTGGCCAAAGTGGCAAGACGTGATGAGCGCCGACCCGGTTGACCCGAGTGCGCTGGAGGGTGCTCGCGCAGCGGCCCTGACTCGGCCACGCCCAGGCCACGCCGACTTCACCGGTATGCAGAAGTACGGCTTCCTAGACTCGCGCCCGGTTCTGGAGCGCGCCAGCGCCCGTGAGACCGCTGCCCGCGTTGCACTTGGCCGAGTGGCTTCAAACTTCCTCAACGAGTTGGGAATCCAGCTGGTTACTCACACCGTTGGCATCGGCCCAATCGAGTCGCCTCGCGATGGCGCTCTGCCACTGCCAAGCGATGTAGCCAAGCTGGATGAAGACCCTATGCGTTGCTTCGATGCCGAAACTTCCAAGGCAATGGTTGCCGAGGTCGACGCCTGTCACGCCGATGGCGACACCCTCGGTGGCGTTGTCGAAACCCTGGTTTACAACCTGCCTCCCGGCCTGGGCACCTACGTGCACTGGGACCGTCGTCTCGACGCTCAGCTTGCTGCAGCTCTGATGGGCATCCAAGCCATTAAGGGTGTTGAGGTCGGCGATGGCTTCGAGACCGCGCGTCGTCGCGGCTCGGTTGCCCACGACGAGATTGAGCGCGATGCCGGCGGTGTCGTTCGTCGACTCACCGATCGTGCCGGTGGCATCGAGGGTGGAATGTCCAATGGCGAGGTGCTGCGAGTTCGTGCAGCCATGAAGCCAATTTCAACCATTCCGCGTGCTCTTTCCACCATCGATGTGGCTACCGGCGAGGCCGCCAAGGCCCACCACCAGCGCAGCGACGTTTGTGCAGTTCCGGCTGCTGGCGTTGTTGCCGAGGCGATGGTTGCCTTGGTAATCGCTAACTCGGTGCTGGAGAAGTTCGGTGGCGATTCGCTCGCCGAAACCAAGCGCAACCTGCAGTCCTACCTAGCCAGCATCCCAGCGGTACTAACCTCCTTCGACGCGTAAACCATGCATCAGGTCACTGATACCTCAGTTGTCGTGCTCATCGGCCCAATGGGCGTGGGCAAGACCACCGTGGGTAAAAAGTTGGCAAAGTCGCTGAAGCGCACTTTCATCGACACCGATGCCGAAGTGGTCGCAAAACACGGCGAAATTACCGACATTGTTACCAAGCAGGGCATGCCAGCCTTCCGAAGCTACGAGGAAGAGGCCATGGCCGAGGCAATCTCGAAGCCGGCTGTAGTGGCCGCAGGTGGGGGAGCGGTGCTATCCGAACTGACCCGCGAACGCCTCAAAGACGCCATTGTTATCTACCTCAGCACCGATGGCCGTCACATCAAGAGCCGGATCGTTGGCACCAAGCGCCCGCTGTTGCAAAACGGCTTTGAAGACTGGCTCCGCATCTACGAAGAACGCAAGCCAATCTACGAGCAGGTAGCCGACATCACCATAAATACCTCGGGCCAGGCGCTCAGCACCACGGTCAACGAAATCAGAGAAAAGTTGGGTCTCAAATGAGCGACCACATCACCCGAATCCCGGTTGCGGGAGACTCACCTTACGAGGTACTGGTAGGCCGTGCCCTGCTGGACGAAATACCGGCCGCACTGGGCGACAAGGTTGCCAAGGTTTTGGTGGTGCACCCAGAGGCCCTCAGCGTCAGCGCCGAGGCCTTGCGTGAGTCGCTGGTGGCCAAGGGTTACGAGGTAATTCTCACCGGTGTGCCAAACGGCGAAGAGGCCAAGCGCGTTGAGGTTGCCGCATTCTGCTGGGGCATCCTGGGCAAGGCAGACTTCACCCGCAGCGATGCCGTAATCGGCTTTGGCGGCGGCTCAACCACCGATCTTGCGGGATGGGTCGCGGCCACCTGGCTTCGCGGCGTAAAGCTCATTCAGGTACCGACCACCCTGCTTGCCATGGTCGACGCCTCGGTTGGCGGCAAAACCGGCATCAACACCGCCGAGGGAAAGAACCTGGTCGGTTCGTTCTATGCACCAAGCGCCGTGATCTGCGACCTAGATACCTTGGCGACCCTGCCGCGCAACGAGATTTTGGCCGGCTTCGGTGAGGTTGCCAAGTGTGGCTTCATCCAGGACGAGCGCATCCTCGAAATCATCGAGGCAGATGTTGCAGTGGCCACCGACCCGACCTCGGCCGAATTCCGCGAACTGATCGAGCGTTCGATTGCATTGAAGGCCAGAGTGGTGGCCGAAGACTTCAAGGAATCTGGCATGCGCGAGATCCTCAACTATGGCCACACCCTTGGCCACGCAATTGAGCACGCCGAACGCTACAAGTGGCGTCACGGTGCCGCCATCTCCATCGGTATGGTCTTTGTGGCCGAACTGGCCCGCCTCAACGGCCGCCTCAGCGATGCCGACGTGGAGCGTCACCGCAAGGTTCTCACCTCGCTTGGCCTGCCAATCAGCTACAAGGCCGACAAGTGGGAGCAGCTGCTTTCCACCATGCAACGCGACAAGAAGAGCCGTGCCGGCCAGCTCCGCTTCGTGGTTCTCGATGCCATTGGCAAACCGACCATCATGACCGCGCCAACCAACGAGATGCTCTTCACCTGCTACCAAGAGATTTGCGAGTAACCTAAAGCCATGTCTCTCGTATTTGTTTTGAACGGCCCAAACCTGGGTCGACTTGGCTCGCGCGAGCCCGATATCTACGGTTCCACCGATTACGCCGGTCTGGTGGCCAAGGTGACCGAACACGCCACCGCCCTAGGTTTGACCGCCGATGTGCGCCAGACCGACAGTGAGGCCCAGCTCATCGGTTGGCTGCATGAGGCCGTAGATGCCGGCGCGGATGTGGTGCTAAACCCAGCCGCCTTCACCCACTACAGCTACGCAGTGCGCGATGCCGCCGTGATGGTTCCGAAGGCCGGAAAGAAGCTCATCGAGGTGCACCTGAGCAACCCTCACACCCGCGAGGAATTTCGCCACAAGAGCGTAATCTCGGGAATTGCGAGCGGAGTCATCGCCGGCTTCGGGGTAGACAGTTACCTACTCGCCATTTCACAGTTGGCCAAGTAAACTAGATACTAAGTTTTTCGGCGACTCACGCCGGCTTTTTTATGCCCTGTAAGCCAATGCAGCGCAATGTTCAATCAATGAAATGAGTGATTCATCATGGCAACTTCGAACGACCTAAAGAACGGCATGGTTCTAAACATCGACGGCCAGCTCTGGGCTGTAGTTGAGTTCCAGCACGTAAAGCCTGGCAAGGGCCCAGCCTTCGTTCGCACCAAGCTCAAGAACGTTCTCAGCGGCAAGGTTGTCGACAAGACCTTCAACGCTGGCGTAAAGGTTGAGGTTGCCAACGTAGACAAGCGCGAGATGCAGTTCCTCTACAACGATGGCGAAGGCTTCGTGTTCATGGACCTCGACAACTACGACCAGATCACCATCACCGCGGCAACCGTGGGCGACGCAGCAGACTTCATGCTGGAGAACCAGAACGCAGTGGTAGCCCTCAACGATGGCAACCCGCTCTACGTTGAGCTTCCAGCATCGGTTGTCCTCGAGATCACCTTCACCGAGCCGGGCCTTCAGGGCGACCGCTCTTCCGGTGGTACCAAGCCAGCAACCCTCGAGACCGGACGCAGCATCCAGGTTCCACTGTTCGTTGAGCAGGGCACCAAGGTCAAGGTAGACACCCGCACCGGTGACTACCTCGGTCGCATCTAAGCTTCCGGCTATTGAGCGCCCGCACCAAGGCTCGCAAACGAGCCGTAGACGCAATTTTCGCCTCCGACCTGCGCAAGGTTGACCCAGCCCAGCTGCTGGAGACCACCGCGGGTACGGTTGCAGATCGTCAAAACCAGGACGAGATCTTTGGCTACGCCCGTCTCATTGTTGACGGCGTTGTCGAGTACCACGAAGAGATCGACGACATGCTGGAGACCTACTCCAACGACTGGGCCATCGACCGCATGCCGGTGCTAGACCGTGCGATTCTGCGCGTGGCGCTCTGGGAGATTCTGCACAACCCCGATGTTCCGGATGGCGTTGCCATCAACGAGGCAGTCGAGCTGGCCAAAGAGTACTCCACCGATGACTCGGGAGCCTTCATCAACGGGTTGCTTAGCAAGATCGCTTCCACCCGCGAGGCCAAGTAAAAACACCTTCGAAAACCGTCGGTTCCACAGTTGGAGCCGGCGGTTTTTCGCTAGAATAGTGCAAACAAATCCTTTAACTTTCGTCCTGAGAGGCGAAGAAGGAGCGAGCGTGAGCACACGCACAGTTCTAACCAGCGGCGATATCGATCGCGCTATAACGCGCATTGCGCACGAGATCGTGGAATCTAACCACGGCACCAAAAACCTCATTCTCTTGGGTATTCCAACCCGCGGCGTTTTGCTTGCCAACCGCATCGGTCAGGTCATTCAGCGCCACTACCCGGAGTTCGATGCCGTGGCGGCAACCGGCCGCCTGGACATCACAATGTACCGCGATGACTTAGCCAAGCACCCAACCCGATCGGTGGGCGAGACCGCCATTCCGGCAGCTGGCATCGAAAATGCAGTCGTCGTGCTGATCGACGACGTTCTCTACTCGGGCCGCACCATCCGTGCCGCCCTCGATGCCCTCAACGACCTGGGCCGCCCATCGGTGGTGCGCCTTGCCGTGCTGGTAGACCGCGGTCACCGCGAGCTGCCCATCCGAGCCGACTTTGTGGGCAAGAACCTGCCCACCTCACGCGACGAGCGCATCAACGTACAGTTGACTGAGAACGATGGAGAAACCAGCGTGGTGATCGAATCATGACCCTGAAGCACCTGCTTTCGGCCGGCGACCTAGACCGCGACACCGCGATCGCAATCCTCGACATCGCCGAGGAGATGGCCGGCGTAAACAGCCGCGACATCAAGAAGCTGCCAACCCTGCGCGGCAAGACCGTAGTGAACCTGTTTTTCGAGGATTCCACCCGCACCCGCATCTCGTTTGAGCTGGCCGAAAAGCGCCTCAGCGCCGACGTAATCAATTTTGCGGCCAAGGGCTCAAGCGTTTCTAAGGGCGAGAGCCTGAAGGACACCGCCCAGACCCTGGAGGCCATGGGCACCGACGCGGTTGTCATCCGCCACTCGGCCTCCGGCGCTGCCCAGGTGCTGGCCCACAGCGGCTGGATCAATGGCGCCATCATCAATGCCGGCGACGGCACCCACGAGCACCCAACTCAGGCTCTACTGGACGCATTCACCATGCGCCGCCGCCTGCACGGTGCCGCCAGCCACGGCAAGGGCCTGGACGGTGTCAAGGTGGTAATCGTTGGCGATATCCTGCACAGTCGTGTGGCCCGCAGCAACCTGCTGCTGCTGAACACCCTGGGTGCCGAGGTCCACATGGTTGCCCCGCCAACCCTGTTCCCGGTCAACACCAGCAACTGGAACGCCAGTTTCCACTACGACTTTGACACCGCCCTCACCTCGGTGAAGCCGGATGCCGTGATGATGCTGCGCGTGCAGGGCGAGCGCATGAACGCCTCGTATTTCCCAACCGAACGCGAATACAGCCGCATGTGGGGCCTCAATGGCGACCGCCTCGGCTTGCTTGGCGAAAGCACCCTGATCATGCACCCAGGACCGATGAACCGCGGGCTCGAGATCAGCTCAGTTGCGGCGGACCACAAGAATTCCACGGTCTTGGAACAGGTCGCCAACGGCGTCAGCATCCGCATGGCCGTGCTTTACCACCTGCTTTCCGGCGAGAGGAACCACCAAGATGACTAACCTGCTGATTCAGAACGCCACTTTGCCGTCTGGTGAGGTTGCCGACATCGCCATCGTGGGCGAGAAGATTGTTGCCGTGGGCAAGGCCCTGGCTGCAGACTCCGCGGGCGCCGACGCAACGGTCATCGACGCCACTGGCCTTGTTGCCCTCCCTGGCCTGGTAGACCTGCACACCCACCTGCGCGAGCCAGGCTTTGAGCAGAGCGAGACCATTTATACCGGCAGCCAGTCGGCTGCTGCGGGTGGCTTCACCGCGGTACACGCCATGGCAAACACCAGCCCGGTGCAGGACACCGCCGGCGTTGTCGAGCAGGTTCAGCGCCTTGGCCAGGAGGCCGGCTACGTTGACGTGGTGCCGGTCGGTGCCGTGACCGTAGGCCTAGAGGGCATGCAGCTTGCCGAACTTGGCGCCATGGCAAACTCGCGCGCCCGAGTGCGCGTATTCAGCGATGACGGCAAGTGCGTGCACGACCCAGTTTTGATGCGCCGCGCGCTGGAATACGTAAAGACCTTTGGGGGAGTGATAGCCCAGCACGCCCAGGAGCCACGCCTCACCGAGGGCGCTCAGATGAACGAGGGCAAGGTCTCTGCCGATCTGGGCCTAACCGGTTGGCCGGCGGTTGCCGAGGAGTCGATCATCGCTCGCGATGTTCTGCTAGCCGAGCACGTTGGTTCGCGCGTTCACATCTGCCACCTTTCCACCGCGGGTTCGGTTGACATCATTCGCTGGGCCAAGGCCCGCGGTATCAACGTGACCGCCGAGGTCACCCCGCACCACCTGCTGCTCACCGATGAGCTGGTGCGCTCCTACGATGCCGTCTACAAGGTCAACCCACCGCTGCGCACCCAGGAAGACGTTCTGGCACTGCGCGCTGCTCTGGCGGACGGCACCATCGACATCATCGCCACCGATCACGCTCCGCACCCTGCCGAGAGCAAAGACTGCGAGTGGCAGGCTGCGGCCTTTGGCATGCTCGGACTTGAGATTGCTGCCTCAGTGGCCCAAGACGTCCTGATTGACTCGGGCGCCAGCGACTGGAATCGCGTTGCCGCGGTCCTCAGCGGCAACCCGGCCAAGATCGGTTTGCTCGAGGAGCAAGGCCAGCCACTGGTTGCCGGTTCGATCGCCAACCTAACTCTGATTGACCCGAAGGCCAAGCGCGTAATCGAGCACAGCCACAGCAAGTCGGATAACAACCCTTACCGCGGACTGACCCTTCCGGGCGCAGTTGTGCACACCATCTACCGCGGCTACCAGACCGTTACCAACGGCCAGCTTGCCGAGAAGGGCCGCCCAAATGCCTAGCAGATACCCAATCATGGCCATCCTGGTCACCGCTCTCATTGCGTTTCTGGTGGTGCTTGCGTTCCGCGCCTGGCGTTCGCGCGCGGCCGCCGATGAGGCCAAGTTCTCGGCACCGGCCGAATGGCTGGAACACCCATCGGGTGGTCGTCAGTGGACCAACGTGCAGTACGTTGCATCAACCGTCTTTGGCGAGCCACTCAACCGCGTCACCGCCTACGGCCTGGGCCCGCGCGGTTTTGGCAAGCTGACCATCAGCGCGGATGGCGTACTAATCGAACGCAACGGCGAGCGCCCACTGGGTATCCCAGCCGCTCAGTTGACTGGGGTAGCCCACGCCACCGTTGCCATCGACCGGGCCGTAGAGACCGATGGACTGATTCAACTGGATTGGCAGCAGGATGGCTTTGCCCTGAGCACCTACCTGCGTGCCACCAAGAACGATGACCGCAGTCAGATTTTTGAAAACTTGAACCAACTCGTAAACAAGGAGACCAGCAATGGCTAATACCGCAGTCCTAGTTTTGGAAGACGGCAAAGTCTTCACCGGTAAGGCCTATGGCAAGACCGGCAGCACCCTGGGCGAACTCGTCTTCGCCACCGGAATGACCGGCTACCAGGAGACCCTCACCGACCCTTCCTACGCCGGCCAGATTGTGGTGCAGACCGCGCCGCACATTGGCAACACCGGTGTGAACGCCCGCGACGAAGAGTCCAGCAAGATCTGGGTCGCCGGCTATGTGGTTCGCGACCCGTCCCGCATGGTCTCCAACTTCCGCAGCGAGAAGTCGCTCCCAGAAGAACTTGAGAAGTATGACGTCGTTGGCATCAGCGGCATCGATACCCGCGCCCTAACCCGCCACCTGCGCACCGCTGGTTCGATGCGAGCCGGCATCTTCTCTGGTGCAGACGCACAGGCAAGCACCGATGAACTGCTCGCTCGTGTCACCGGCGCCGTCAAGATGAAGGGCCTGTCGCTAAGCGATGTGGTGACCACTGCCGAACCGTACACCGTGCCTCACGAGGGCGAGTTTGTTGGTCGAGTCGCAATCATCGACCTGGGCATTAAGCGCTCCACAATCGAGCACATGGCCTCCCGTGGCCTCGAGGTAAAGGTTTTCCCTGCCAAGAGCGATGCCAAGACCCTGCTTGAGCACCACCCTGACGCCGTGTTCTTCTCCAACGGCCCTGGCGACCCGGAGGCCTCCGATGGCCAGGTTGCCGTGCTGCGCGAGATCCTCGGCCACAAGATTCCGTTCTTCGGTATCTGCTTCGGCAACCAGCTGCTTGGTCGCGCCCTCGGCTTCGAGACCTACAAGCTAACCTTCGGTCACCGCGGTATCAACCAGCCGGTGCTGGATCGCTCCACCGGCAAGGTTGAAGTAACCGCCCACAATCACGGATTCGCGGTTCGCGTTCCCGGTGGCGAAAACGGCGAGACCGTCGAGAGCCCAGCCGGTTTCGGCAAGGTGCGCGTGAGCCACGTCAGCCTCAACGACAACTGCGTAGAGGGTCTCGAGTGCTTCGACATCCCTGCCTTCAGTGTTCAGTACCACCCAGAGGCCGCAGCCGGCCCACACGACTCCAACTACCTATTCGACCGATTGGTTGACACCATCAAGGCCAACCAGGCCGCTAAGGAGAGCAACTAATGCCAAAGCGCCAAGACATCAACTCAGTTCTAGTAATCGGTTCGGGACCAATCGTCATTGGTCAGGCCTGTGAGTTCGACTACTCGGGCACCCAGGCCTGTCGTGTGCTGCGCGAAGAGGGGATCCGCGTGATCCTGGTCAACAGCAACCCGGCCACCATCATGACCGACCCAGACTTTGCCGACGCCACCTACGTGGAACCGATCACCCCAGAGGTAATCGAATCGATCATCGCCAAGGAAAAGCCAGACGCCATTTTGCCTACCCTCGGTGGCCAGACTGCACTGAACGCCGCCATGGCTCTGCACGAACGCGGCATCCTCGAGAAGTATGACGTCGAGCTAATCGGCGCCAAGGTGGACGCCATCAAGAAGGGCGAGGACCGCCAGATCTTCAAGCAGCTGGTGCTGGACGCCGGCGCGGACGTGGCCAAGTCGGTCATCTGTGGCACCCTGGACGAAGCCCTAGCCGCCGTGGAAGACCTCAAGTACCCGGTCATGGTTCAGCCTTCGTTCACCATGGGTGGACTGGGTTCGGGCTTTGCCTACAACGAGGAGGAACTCCGCCGCATCGTAGGTTCGGGGCTTCAGGCCAGCCCAGTTACTCAGGTGCTGCTCTCGGAGTCCATCCTCGGTTGGAAGGAATACGAGCTTGAGCTGATGCGCGACAAGAACGACAACTGTGTCGTGGTCTGTTCCATCGAGAACGTGGACCCGGTAGGCGTTCACACCGGAGACTCCATCACAGTGGCTCCGGCGCTGACCCTGACCGACCGCGAATACCAGAACCTGCGCGACATCTCGATCGACATCATCCGTGCCGTTGGCGTGGACACCGGCGGTTGCAACATTCAGTTTGCAGTTAACCCGGAAAACGGTCGCGTCGTGGTCATCGAAATGAACCCACGCGTTAGCCGCTCTTCGGCACTGGCATCTAAGGCCACCGGATTCCCGATCGCCAAGATTGCCGCCAAGCTGGCAGTTGGCTACACCCTGGACGAGATCCCTAACGACATCACCCGCGTTACCCCGGCATCGTTTGAGCCAACCCTCGACTACGTCGTGGTCAAGGTTCCACGCTTTGCCTTCGAGAAGTTCCCAGCAGCCGACCCAACCCTGACCACCACCATGAAGTCGGTGGGCGAGGCCATGGCCATCGGTCGCAACTACACCCAGGCGCTGCAGAAGGCCCTGCGTTCGCTGGAGAAGAAGGGTTCGTCGTTCCACTGGGGCGAGAACAGCAAGACCAAAGCAGAGCTGCTGGCAAGCATCAAGACCCCAACCGATGGCCGCATCGTTGATGTTCAGCAGGCTCTGCGCCTCGGCGCAACCGCTCAGGAGGTCTTCGACGCCACCAAGATCGACCCATGGTTCATTGACCAGATGGTTCTCATCAACGAGGTTGCGGAAGCCACCGCGAGCGCCCCGACCCTGACCGCCGAGGTCATCAAAGACGCCAAGGAACAGGGTTTCTCGGATGCCCAAATCGCGCAGTTGCGTGGAATCGGTGAGGCCGAGGTGCGAGTGATTCGCCACGGCTTTGGTCTACGCCCGGTATTCAAGACCGTCGACACCTGTGCCGGTGAGTTCCCGGCCGAGACCCCGTACCACTACAGCACCTACGAGCAGGAGACCGAGGTCACTCCATCGGACCGCAAGAAGGTTGTCATCCTTGGTTCGGGTCCCAACCGCATCGGTCAGGGTGTGGAGTTCGACTACAGCTGTGTCCACGCCTCGTTCGCTCTGTCGGACGCCGGTTATGAGACCATCATGATCAACTGCAACCCAGAGACCGTATCCACCGACTACGACACCAGCGACCGCCTCTACTTCGAGCCGCTGACTCTGGAAGACGTACTCGAAGTCATCCATGCCGAACAGGCCAGCGGCGAGTTGGTTGGCGTTGTGGTCCAGCTGGGTGGTCAGACCGCCCTCGGACTTGCCAACGGTTTGAAGGCCGCCGGTGTGCCTATCCTGGGCACCACCCCTGAGGCCATCGACCTAGCCGAGGACCGCAAGCTCTTCAGCAAGATCCTGGACGATGCCAAGCTTTTGGCACCGGCAAACGGCACCGCCGTGAACCTGCCGGAGGCCGAGGAAATCGCGGCTCGCATCGGCTATCCGGTGCTGGTTCGCCCATCGTTCGTTCTGGGTGGTCGTGGCATGGAGATCGTTTACGACCAGCCATCGATGGTCGACTACTTTGCCCGCGTGGAGGAATACGGCCTGATTGGCCCAAGCCACCCGCTGCTGGTGGATCGATTCCTGGACGACGCAATCGAAATCGACATCGATGCCCTGTATGACGGCGAGACCATCTACGTCGGTGGAGTGATGGAGCACATCGAGGCTGCGGGTATCCACTCCGGAGACTCATCCTGCACCCTTCCACCGGTGACCATGAGCCAGTCTCAGATCGACCGCGTCAAGGAAGCAACCCTGGCCATCGCCAAGGGCGTGGGAGTTCGCGGCCTGCTAAACGTTCAGTATGCGCTGGCAAACGACGTGCTCTATGTGCTCGAGGCAAACCCTCGCGCCAGCCGTACCGTGCCATTCGTATCCAAGGCTCTGGGCATCACCCTGGCCAAGGCGGCATCGCTGGTAATGGTTGGTCGATCGATCAAGGATCTAATCGCCGATGGCCACCTGCCGGAGAAGGACGGCACCTACGTGCCAGCCGACTCGCCAATCGCCGTCAAGGAAGCCGTGCTTCCGTTCAAGCGTTTTGCCACCAAGAATGGTCGCTTCGTCGACAGCCTGCTGAGTCCGGAAATGCGTTCAACCGGTGAGGTCATGGGCATCGATGTGGACTTCCCAAGCGCGTTTGCGAAGAGCCAGTCGGCGGCCGGTTCTGCGCTTCCAACCTCGGGCAGCATCTTCATCTCGGTGGCAGACCGCGACAAGCCACACGTGGTGCTTCCGGTTCGTCGCCTGCAGCAGCTTGGCTACAAGATTCTTGCCACCAGCGGTACCGCGGCAATGCTTAAGCGACACGGCATCGATGTGCAGGTGGTTCGCAAGTACTCCGACGAGAACGTCGATGGCCCAAACATCGTCGACCTGATCACCGCAGGTGAGGTTGAGGTTGTCGTCAACACCCCATCGGGGTCCTCCGCGGTCAAGGATGGCTACGAGATTCGTGCCGCAACCACCGCAGCCGACAAGGCGATCTTCACCACCATCGCTCAGCTCTCGGCAGCAATCGGTTCGTTCGAGGCAGTGCTTGCCGGTCCTTTCCGGGTAAAGAGCCTTCAGGAGCACGCCATCGACCGAAAGGCCGCCCTTGCCAGCTAGTTTCGGAAGTCGCCTGGCCTCGGCATTCGCCCAGCACGGTCAGCTCTGCGTGGGTGTGGATCCACACTCCGCTCTGCTGACCGACTGGGGTCTGACCGATGATGTAGCGGGTCTGGAGACCTTCGCCCGCAGTGTGGTGGCAGCGGCTGCCGGTCAGGTTGGCATCATCAAGCCCCAGGTTTCGTTCTTTGAGCGCTTTGGTTCGCGCGGCTTTGCCGTGCTCGAGAAGCTTGGCGAGGAGGCCCGCGAGGCCGGACTACTGGTGATCATGGATGCCAAGCGCGGCGACATTGGCAGCACCATGGACGCATATTTCGATGCCTGGCTGGGCAAGTCGGCTCCGTTTTATTCGGACGCACTCACCGTCTCGCCGTATCTGGGCTTCGACTCGCTCAAGCCATTTATGGCCGGTGCGGTCGAACGCGGTAAGGGGCTCTTTGTGCTCTCAGCCACCAGCAACCCCGAGGGTGCGGCCCTTCAGACTGCGCTGACCGATGAAAAGACCATTGCCGCCAGCATTTTTGACGGCCTCACCAACGTGAACGCAATCACCTCCGGACCGGGGGAGTTGATGGGCTCGTTTGGCGCGGTTTTGGGTGCAACCCTCAATCTCAGCCGATTTGGCCTAGGCGAGCTGCTAACCATCCCGCAGCCGATTACCACACCGATTTTGGCTCCGGGATTTGGCGCTCAGGGCGCAACCCTTGGTCAGATTCGAGGCCTATTCGGTGTGGCCGCAGACCAGGTTATTGCCTCGGTTTCACGCAGCGTCCTCGGTGCCGGCCCAGGCGGTATTTCGGCGGCCATCGAGTCGGCAAAGGCCGAGCTGGCTCAGGGACTAGCCTAAATTCATGGCAAATCGACTAATGGTCATTTCCGGCCCAACCGCAGTTGGCAAGGGTACGGTGATTCGCTACATTTTGGAACACCACCCAGAGATCAAGCTTTCTGTCTCGGCGACCACTCGCGCCCCTCGCCCCGGTGAGATCGATGGCGTGGCATATCACTTCCTGAGTCTCGAGGAATTCGACGCCAAAATTGCCGCCGGTCAGATGCTGGAATACGCGGTGGTGCATGGCACCAACAAGTACGGAACCCTGCGCGAACCGGTTGAGGCAGCACTGGCAGCCGGCCAACTGATGATTCTCGAAATAGACATTCAGGGGGCACGCCAGGTCAAGCAGGCCATGCCCGAGGCCAATTTGGTTTTTATCGCCCCACCCAGCTGGGAAGAGTTGGTTTCCCGACTCACTGGTCGCGGCACCGAAACCGCCGAGGAACAGGCCCGCAGGCTCGAAACCGCGCGCGAAGAGCTGGCCGCCCAGTCGGAGTTCGATCACGTTGTTATCAACGATGAGGTAGCCGATTGTGCCCTCCGCATCGTAGACTTAATGCAGAAGTAGCGGCCGCATTCGTCGGCGCTCACATTTCATCAACTTTTTCTAGAAAGTAGCCTCATGTCAGAGAAGCTTCAGGGCATCGTTAGCCCATCGATCGACCACCTGCTGGGCAAGAAGTTCGACAACCAGAACGTCAGCAAGTACGAGCTGGTTATTTTCGCATCGAAGCGCGCCCGTCAGATCAACGACTACTACTCGGCACTGCACGAGGGTAGCCTCTTCAACAACGTTGGCCCACTGGTTGAGACCACCATCGAAGAGAAGCCACTTACCATCGCAATGCACGAAATCGACGAGGACAAGCTAACCCTTACCCGTCCTGCCTCAGCAGAATAATCGCGCACCGCTAAAAGCCTCAGAGGAATACCACCGTGCTGAATGTCATTGTTGGCATCACCGGTGGTATTGCTGCATATAAGGCAACCGCAATCATTCGCGGTTTAACCGAAGCCGGTCACTCGGTGAAGGTCATTCCAACCCAAAACGCGCTTCGGTTCATCGGCGCCACCACGCTGGAGGCGCTCTCACACCACACGGTTGATCCAGACCTCTACACCGATGTCGACTCGGTCAAGCACGTGGCACTGGGCCAGGAGGCAGACCTCATTGTGGTCGCGCCTGCCTCCGCAGCCTTCCTGGGCAGATTCGCCGCCGGAATCGCCGATGACCTGCTGCTAAACACACTCCTGGCCTCGAAGGCTCCCGTGTTGCTGGCTCCGGCAATGCACACCGAAATGTGGCAAAACCCGGCCACCCAGGATAATGTGGCCACCCTTCGTGCCCGCGGCATCAGTGTTTTAGAGCCTGATTCCGGTCGTCTGACCGGCAGCGACAGTGGGCCAGGGCGTCTACCCGAGGCCGAGGCGATCGTCTCGACCGCGCTTTCGCTTGTTGAGTTGAGCTCGGTTCACACGCTCGCTTCCGGTTCGCTCAGCGGCAAGCATTTCCTAATTTCCGCCGGTGGCACCCGCGAGGCGATCGACCCGGTTCGCTACATCGGCAATCACTCCAGCGGAAAGCAAGGTTTGGCCATCGCGCATGCGGCTAAGGCGGCCGGTGCCCGGGTAACACTCGTGGCGGCCAATATCCAGCAGCCCGTCAGCGGAGTCGACACGGTCATCAATGTGTCCACGGCAAAGGAACTTGCCGCCGTGATCGACGAGCAGCTTGGCCAAGCCGATGTGTTGGTCATGACAGCCGCGGTTGCCGACTTCCGAGTGGAGTTCCCACAGACGCAAAAGATTAAGCGCAGCGATATCGGCAACTCGCTCGAACTGAAACTCATTGCCAACCCCGATATTTTGGCCGAAGCCGTCGAGTTCATCGAGGCCCAAAAACTGGACTGCCTGACGGTTGGTTTTGCCGCGGAAACTGCCGGAAGCTTAGAGCGGCTGGCTTCGCTTGCCACCATGAAACTGGCCAGCAAGGGCTGCGACCTGATAGTTGCCAACGACGTTACCGAGGGTGCCGTCTTCGGCGCCGACCACAACACCGTCTACCTGCTGGATCAGTCGGGGGAGTCGGCTCATGCCACCGGCACCAAGCAGCACGTTGCGGCAGCCATCGTTGGCTTTATTGCGCAGCATTTAGCCGCCACTAAATAATGTCGGTGCCCAAGGATATACTTGTGGGCAATGAATAATCTACGTTTCTTCACCTCAGAATCCGTCACCGAAGGTCACCCAGACAAAATCTGCGACCAAATCTCGGACACCATCCTGGACGCCATGCTGGCCCAGGACCCAACTTCGCGCGTTGCCGTAGAGACCATGGTCACCACCGGCTTGGTTCACATTGCCGGCGAGGTAACCACCGAGGGCTACGTCGAGATTCCTCAAATCGTGCGTCAGAAGATTCGCGAAATTGGCTACACCTCAAGCCAAATTGGCTTCGATGGCTCGTCCTGTGGTGTTTCCGTCAGCATCGGCCAGCAATCACCCGACATCGCTGCCGGTGTAGACGCGGGCTTCGAGCACCGCGAGGGCGGCTCGGCCGACCTTTACGATTCCCAGGGTGCCGGCGACCAGGGTCTCATGTTTGGCTACGCCACCAACGAGACCCCAACGCTCATGCCGGTGGCAATCCACACCGCGCACCGCTTGGCAGAGCGCCTCTCCGAGGTGCGCAAGAGTGGGCTGGTAGATTACCTTCGCCCAGACGGCAAGACTCAGGTGACCATCGGATACGACGGCACCCAGGCCAAGTCGGTCTCGGCCGTAGTGCTTTCTACTCAGCACAATCCGGGCATTGCCCTCGAAGACCTGCGCGATGAAATGAAGCGCGTGGTTATCGAGCCGATTCTGCAGCAGACCGGTCTAGACCTGTCGGCCACCAAGTTCTTCATCAACCCAACCGGCATCTTCGAGATCGGTGGCCCAATGGGCGACGCCGGCCTCACCGGACGAAAGATCATCGTAGACACCTATGGTGGTGCTAGTCGCCATGGCGGTGGCGCCTTCAGCGGCAAAGATCCTTCCAAGGTAGACCGCTCGGCGGCCTACGCCACCCGCTGGGTTGCCAAAAACGTTGTCGCCGCCGGCCTTGCCGACCGCGCCGAGGTCCAGGTTGCCTACGCCATCGGTGTAGCCAAGCCCGTGGCTGTCTACGTGGAAACCTTCGGAACCGCAAAGGTGCCGCAGGAGGCCATCGAGAAGGCAATCTCCAAGGTTTTCGACCTGCGCCCACGCGCAATCATCGAAGAGCTAGATTTGCTGCGCCCAATCTACGCTCAGACTGCGGCTTACGGCCACTTTGGTCGAGAGCTACCAGACTTCACCTGGGAGCAGACCAACCGCGTATCCCAACTGCAGGCTGCGCTCTAGTTGCCGGCCCGCGCCTGGTGCGGGAACACACCAACTTTCGCATTCAATAGCAATCACTCGGAGGCACCGTGGCATTCGCAAAGGTGGCAATCGAGTCTCCGCTGCCTCAGCTAGATCGGCTCTTCGACTACTCAATTCCCGAAAACCTGGTTGACGCCTGCAAACCAGGAGTCAGGGTCTTGGTTCCGTTCGGCAAGGGCGGCAATAGCCAGGACGGCTTTGTGGTCTCGGTCAGCCAAACCACCGAGGTCGAGGGTCAGCTGGCTCAAATCGAACAGGTCATTTCGACGGTCTCGGTTTTGCCGCCAAGCCAATATCAACTGCTGCGAGCAATTGCAGACCGGCAGGCTGGAACCCTCTCCGAACTAACCAAGTTGGCAGTGCCAAAGCGTTCGGTCCGGGTCGAGAAGGCATGGTTGGCAGCCCAGGCTTCAGACCAAGCCCAGGCTCGGCCAGAGCCAAATGAGCAAGTCCTGTCTTTTCGAGGCAGGCCCGATAGCTACCTCGGCCGAAGTACGCTTTTGGCCGAACCCCGGCACATTGACACCCGTTTTGCGGGCAAATCGGTGGCTGAGGACAAGACCCTTTCACTGCAGGGCTGGATTGCACACTTCGTTGCCTTTTCACTCGAGCAACTGGCCAGCGGCAAGTCTGCCGTTCTGGTTGTGCCAGATTTCCGCGATCAGAATCGTCTGATCGCAGCGCTTGCAGCCCTCGGGCTGCAGCACTCTGTTGCATCTTTCAACACCGAGCAAACACCGTCGGCACGTTACTCGGCGTACCTGAGCTGCCTTGGAAACCAACCGGTCATCGTCATTGGTTCACGCGCCGCAATCTACGCACCGGTGGCAAACCTAGGCGGCATTGCCCTCTGGGACGACAGCGATGCCAGCCTCCAGGAGCCAACCGCCCCTTACCTGCACACCCGAGAAATAGCACTGCTGCGCCAGCAGCAAACCTCTTGCAATCTGCTGTTTGCTGGGCACAGTCGCACCGCCGAGGTGCAGCGACTGGTTGAACTCGGATATCTCACAGACCTGACCCAGCCATTCGCTGCTCCAAAAATTGCGGTCAGCGACCCCGGTTTGCGGGTGGACTCAATGTCTTATCAGGCTGCCAGAGCAGCCTTTGCAGCCGGGGGAGCCGTGCTGGTTCAGGTTGCCAACACGGGTCACTCCAGCGGCACCTACTGCGCCGATTGCGGCACTCGAAGTCAGTGCAATAGCTGCAACGGTCCGCTTTTCATAGACGACAAGAGTCAACCCCGGTGCCGGTGGTGCTCGGCGCTGAATCTGGCCATCAGCTGCCACAACTGCGGCAGCCCAAAACTCCGTCAGGGCACTGCTGGTTCCACCCGCACCGCAGCCGAATTGGGCAAGTCATTTCCGGGGGTTACAGTTACCGAAGCAACCTGGAGTCACCGGGTTGAACAACTCAAGGCAGGCAAACGCTTGGTCGTGGCCACACCGGGAGCAGAACCGGTTATTGACGGTGGCTATGCCGCCGTTATCCTGCTCGATGGGCAGCGGCTGCTGTCTAAAGACACAATCAGGGCCACCGAACAGGCAGTTGCCGCCTGGAGCAATGCCATCAGCTTGCTAGCGCCTGGTGGCACGGCAGTTGGCGTTGGGCTGGCATCTCCACTCGGCCAAAAGTTGGCCCTCTGGGATCAGCTGGCCATTGCCGCGCAAGAACTTGCTGGCAGACGCGAACTCAACTTCCCACCTATCTTCCGCCTAGGCACAGTCACCGGTCCTCGCCAACTGGTCGATCAAGTTGTCGCCCAGCTAGACCAAATTGCGACCAAAACAGGTGCCATCGAGGTTCTGGGACCACTCAAGCTAGACCAACAGCCGGGCAAAACCACTTCGCCTGGCTTAGCCGGTTTGGCAGAACCCAGCTGGCGCTACCTAGTTAGGTTTGAATATGGTGTTGGAGACAAACTGGCACAGGAACTCAAAGCCCGAGTTCTCTTAGTCAACGCCGGCAACAAGGCAATCAACGCCAAGTCTGGGCGTGCCAGCCGTGCGGTTCGCCTCAAGCTAGACGATTCAGAAGTAATCTAGAGCGTTGGAGAGGCAACCACTTTGAAGTTGATTTTTGCAGGCACACCCGCAAACGCTGCCCGCACCCTTCAGGCACTAATCAACTCCAACCACGAGGTTTTGGCCGTTCTGACTCGGCCAGATGCCCCGGTCGGCCGAAAACGCATCCTCACCCCATCTGCGGTGGCGGTGGTGGCCCAAGAAAACGGCATACCAACCTTCAAGGCAAACCGAGTTGACCCTCAGCTTGCACAACAGCTGGGTTCGCTCGGAGCCCAACTGGGCGTGATTGTTGCCTACGGGGCCCTGCTAAAAGACTTTGCCCTCAAGGCCCTTCCGCTGGGCTGGGTCAATCTGCACTACAGCCTGCTGCCAGACTGGCGCGGAGCCGCACCGGTGCAGAACAGCATATTGGCTGGAGACACCCAGACCGGCGTCACTCTCTTCCAGCTAGACGAAGGCATGGACACCGGCCCAATCTTCGATGTGGTTCGCACCACCATTCAGCCTGGCGAGACCAGTGGCAGACTCCTGGAAAGGCTCACCGAACTAGGTATCACGCTGCTTAACCAAGTACTGCCGGCGCTCGATGCCGGTATCGCTCGAGCCCAGGAACAGCCCAAGTCCGAGCCGGCTCGACCCGCCAACAAACTAGATCGTGCTCAGGCCAAGCTCAACTGGTTTGAGACCGCAATCCAAATTGAGCGCAAAATCCTGGGCATGAACCCCGAGCCGATGGCGTTTGCAACCATCGCTCAGGAGCCTTTCCGCATCCTGGACGCTACGAGCCTGGGCAAGACCGATTGGTCTGCCCTCGATTCGGAGAGCGCAGATACCCACCAGCCGGGGCGCATCCGCTTCGAGGCGAAGCGAGTTCTGGTGGAATGTGGCGGCGGAACCCTGCTCCAAATTAAGACAGTTCAACCCGCCGGAAAAAAACCCATGCCGGCAACAGACTGGGCCCGTGGCGCCGCCGACAAGGTCTACAGCTTCGATCTAGACGACACCGAGAGCGAGGAAGCGTAAATGGTTGCGCATCGCGGATTCCAAGAAAAAAATGCCGGCCGGGCCCGCGCTAAGAGTTCAGCAAACTCGGCTCGAGGCATCGCCTACCAGCTGTTGCTTGCGGTCGAGCAGGACGACGCCTACGCCAACCTGCTGATGCCAAAGTTGCTAAACGCTTCGGGCCTAGACTCCCGTGACTCTGGTTTTGCCCAGGAAATGGCGTTCGGCACCATTCGAAACGCGCTGTTCTACCGCGCCATCATCGAGGAAGCTTCCGGACGCCCAGCCACCGAAATTGACGCTGATGTTCGCGTTCTGCTCGAGCTGGGCGCGCATCAGCTGCTAGGTATGCGGGTTCCGTCGCATGCGGCCCTGAGCGAGACCGTGGAGCTGGCCAAGTCTGTGCTGCGACCAAATCTGGCCGGATTCGTAAACGGCGTGCTGCGCCGAGTTAGCGAACGCACTCACGATGAGTGGCTGTCACGTCTGACTGCAAAGGCGCCAAGCCGAATCGCCCAGCTTTCCATCGAATATTCACACCCTGAATGGGTGATTCGCGCCATCGAAGACTCACTGCGAGTTGATGGCCGAGCCAACGAACTCGAGGCGCTGCTGGCAATCAATAACCAGCCACCGCTCGTAAATCTCGTCGCCTTACCCGGAATCTCAACCCCCGACGACCTGCTCGACGCGGGCGGAGTACTCGGTGGCGTCAGCCCACTCGGTGCCGAACTACCCGATGGCGACCCAGCAGACATTCCAGAGGTTCGCTCCGGCGAAATCAGGGTTCAGGATCAGGGCTCTCAACTGGCGGCGCTTGCCCTTATCGCCGCCGAATCCAAGACCGGCTCTGCGTCCGAAGATTGGCTAGACCTCTGTGCCGGCCCCGGCGGAAAGGCAGCGCTGCTGGCAGCAGCGGCAGCCCAGCAGGGTGCCGAATTGGTTTGCAACGAACTGCAGCCCCACCGAGCCAAGCTGGTGGAACAGGCGCTGCAACGGGTTAATCCAGAGGTTTACGTGCGCGTGGGAGACGGGCGCGACCTTGGCGACGATGCACCCGAATCCTTCGATCGTATTTTGCTCGACGCACCATGCACCGGCCTGGGTGCGCTTCGTCGCCGCCCTGAGAGCCGCTACCGCAAGGCTCAGTCCGATGTGGCTCAGCTTGCCAAACTGCAGCGTGAACTCTTTGCCAGCGCTTGGAAAGGCCTAAAGACCGGGGGAGTGCTGGCCTACGTCACCTGTTCACCCCACCCCAACGAGACCACGGCCATTATCGACTGGGCCCAGAAGGCTTACACCAGTCACCTCGAGCTGATCGATACCATCGCAGTGCTGCAAGAACTGAATCCGCAGCTGAAGACCGACCCAAACCTGGCGCTCACCGAGGGTAGAAAGACCGTGCAACTTTGGCCGCAACGCCAGGTAACCGACGCCATGTTCATCGCCCTGTTGCGTAAGGTGTAATACTTTGACTGTGCGAATCAACCCCAGCATCCTGTCGGCCGATTTCGTCAATTTCCAGGCCGAATTCGACACCATCTCCAACGCCGACCTCATTCACGTCGATGTGATGGACAACCACTTTGTACCCAACCTGACCTTTGGTCAGCCAATGGTGGCCCGCATGCAGCAGATCAGTCCGCTTCCGCTCGATGTCCACCTAATGATTGAGAACCCCGAGCGTTGGGCGCCGGGCTTCGCCGAGACCGGAGCGTACTCGGTGACCTTCCACGCCGAGGCAAGTCAAGACCCGGTGGCGCTGGCTCGCACCCTGCGCAGCCTTGGCGCCCGCGCCGGTGTCGCCCTAAAACCCGGCACCGATGTCGAGCCCTTCCTCGAAATCCTGGACGAGTTCGACATGCTTTTGGTCATGACGGTTGAGCCAGGTTTTGGAGGCCAGGGTCTCATCGAGGACACGCTGCAGAAGGTTGCCAAGGCCCGCCGCAAAATCGATGCCGAAAAGATCGACATTTGGCTGCAGGTTGATGGCGGAATCGATGAAAACAACATCGAACGAGTCGCCAAGTTGGGGGCCGACACCTTTGTGGCCGGCAACGCCGTCTTCAAGAATGTCGATCGCAAGGCGCAGATTGAACTTCTGCGGAACAGGGCTATTTCGGGCTGTAACCACCGCCAGTGAGCCACCGGCTGGGCTAACCTAGTAGGTATGAAGTCCTTTGAACAGCTCTTTGCCGAAATTGGCCAGAAGGCCGCCGAGCGCCCTGCCGATTCACATACCGTGAAGTGGCTGGATGCTGGAGTGCACACAATCGGCAAGAAGATTGTCGAAGAGGCAGCCGAGGTTTGGATGGCGGCCGAGTACGAGGGCAATGAGCGATGCGCCGAAGAGATCAGCCAGCTGATTTACCACCTTCAGGTGATGATGACCGCTAAGGGCATCACCCTGGCAGACCTAGAGAAAAACTTCTAAGAATTCACAGGGGGAGTGGAGCCATTGTGCCCACCAACCCCGAGACGGGAACATTCATGTCTAACGCACCAATGCTTCGAGTAGCAGTTCCTAACAAGGGCATCCTCAGCGAAGCCGCCATTGCGATGCTCAAGGAGGCCGGTTACACCACCCGCCGCGACCCAAAGGACCTTCACGTTGTTGACACCGTCAACAACATCGAGTTCTTCTACCTGCGCCCACGCGACATCGCGACCTATGTGGGTTCGGGTTCGCTAGACGCTGGCTTCACGGGTCTGGACCTCATGCTGGACAGCCGCAGCAATGCCCTGACCGTGGCCGATTTGGCGTTCGGTGGTAGCACCTTCCGTTTTGCCGGTCCGGTCGGCAAGTTCAAGAACGTCAGCGAACTCGCCGGCAAGCGCGTGGCCACCGCCTATCCGGGTCTGCTCGAAGACTACTTCGCCCGCGAGGGCGTCTCTGATGTTGAGCTGGTTGCGCTCGACGGTGCCGTGGAGGTTGCAGTTCGTCTGGGTGTTGCCGATGCGGTAGCCGATGTGGTTTCTACCGGTAACACACTTCGTCAGGCCGGCCTCGAAATCTTTGGTCCAGTCATTCTCGAATCCAGCGCTCACCTGATCGCCGCACCGGGATCGGCCGATAAGGCCACCAGCC
>Ga0213920_1000232_pt1 | contig 51332 bp, 50 predicted proteins | sample McNCre1117MG_FD_161054 | JGI IMG/M metagenome (GOLD analysis project Ga0213920, IMG submission 161054) | Freshwater microbial communities from McNutts Creek, Athens, Georgia, United States - 11-17 MG | ecosystem: Environmental > Aquatic > Freshwater > Creek | place: USA: Georgia | collected...
CTCGGATGACAGGTTCAAGATCGATTTGCTCGTCAGTAACCGTGAAGTCATCTTCTCCACTACCAGAATAGGCGAAAAGTTCCTGAAAATCTACTTCCACCGCAGTTTTCAGCGGGTCGAGGCATCGACTGCACTCGCCAACGGCTTCAGTGAATACTTCGCCAGTGGCCAAAATACCCTCGTGAACGCTCTCTAAACGCACATCCAGCTCGACATTTGCTCCCTTAGGCACCACCATTGCGGCATCGCCCAGCGGTTCGGCGAGCACCTCATCAATTTCGAGCTCGCGCATGTTGCCTGGTCGGTGCATAAGATCGTGCACGTTGAGTGAAAACTGGGGCTGACTAGCCATTTGTGACTCCTACTTGGAAACTTATTATTCGGCTGTGGCGGCGAGCGCCTTGGCTACCGGCTCTGGAACGTATTTGTTGACCTGACCACCCAGATCTGCAACCTGTTTGACAAGGCTGCTTGAAATGTGGCCGAAAGATGGATCGGCGGGTATGAAAACGGTTTCGACACCGGCAAGGTCTCGGTTGACCCTGGCCATGGGCAGTTCGTAGTCGAGGTCCACGTTGGTGCGCACGCCCTTCACGAGAGCGTTGGCGCTCACTCTGCGGCAGTAGTCAACCAAAAGGCCACTTGGCAAAGTTGCCACCACAATCTTGCTGCCGACCGGAAGCTTGATCAGTTTTAGGCTGGCTTCGATAAGGGCTACCCGCTGTTCGAGCGTAAAGCGTGGTGACTTTGCCTGGTTGTGCACCACCAGGATGTGCAGTTCTTCAAACATTGCGGCCGAGCGTGCGGCTATGTCCAGATGCCCGAAAGTGATTGGATCGAACGAGCCAGGATAGACGGCAATGGAAGACATGCCTACAAGGGTAACTCAAACGGGTTACGACTTGGCCAAGTTTTCCTGCAGAGCGGCATCGATGCGGTTAAGGGTTTCTGCGAGTGCCTCGTGTTTTTCCAGCGTGGGATCGGTAGCAAAGATGCTGGTCACAGCGGTCCGCATCCGTTGTATCAGGTCTACATCCTGGACCACCCGCAGTAACCGCAGACTGGACCTACCTCCAGACTGTCTGTCTCCGAGCACGTCACCTTCTCGCCGCAGCTCCAGGTCGATCTGACTGAGTTCAAAACCGTCGTTGGTGGCGGCGACGGCCTTCACGCGCTCGAGGGCCGGCGTATGGTCTTCGGCGGTGGTGAGAAGCAGACACAGGCCGGGGTGTGAACCACGTCCGACACGTCCGCGCAACTGATGCAGCTGAGCCACGCCAAATCGATCGGCATCCAGCACAACCATGACGGTGGCATTGGGCACATTCACTCCAACTTCGATGACCGTGGTGCTCACCAGAACGTCGATCTGGCCGGCGCTGAACCTGGCCATGACCTCGTTCTTCTCATCGCCAGGCATGCGGCCATGCAGCACATCGATGCGCAACCCAGCGAGCGCCGGATTGCGACGCAGCGCCTCGGTCATACCCAACGCACTGGCTATCGGAGTCCGAACCTTGGGTTCGAGAATATCCTCGAGGTTTACCTCATCCAGTTCTAAACTGCCACCCGCCTCGACTAGTTCGTCCGCTGGGTCGTCCTCATCGATACGCGGGCACACCACAAAGGCCTGTCTGCCGGCTGCACACTCCTCGGCGATGCGCTGCCAGGTTCGAGCGACAAGAGCGGGATTAGCAAATTGCACAACGTGGGAAGTGATGCCCTGGCGTCCGCCGGGAAGTTCGGTGAGGGTACTGACGTCCAGGTCTCCAAATACGGTGACGGCTAGCGTTCTGGGAATGGGGGTTGCGGTCATGGTCAATACGTGTGGAGCCGTTCTGCCCTTCAGTCGCAACGCTTCGCGCTGTTCCACACCGAATCGGTGCTGTTCATCGATGATTGTCAGCGCCAGGTCAAAGAATTCCACTTTGTTGGCGATTAAGGCATGGGTACCGACCACCAGCTTGGCCTTACCGCTGACGATTGCCAGCATTGCTCGTTTGCGGTCTGCAGTGGACTGCTGACCGGTGAGCAACGTCAGGCCAAGCTCCGCGCTCAATTCGGGCCCAAGCGACTGGCTCATGGACGCATAGTGTTGAGAGGCGAGCACCTCGGTTGGCGCCAACACCGCAGACTGCCCTTCGCTGTCTGCTACCGCCAACATGGCACGCAAAGCCACCAAGGTTTTGCCCGAACCTACCTCTCCCTGCAGAAGTCGATTCATGGGATGGGTCTTGGCCAAGTCTGTTGCAATCTCCTGCCCAACCTCCACTTGGCCCCTCGTCAGTGTGAACGGGAGACTGGCGTCAAAGCGCTGCAGGTAACCAACCCGCGCCGCCGTTCGAGGCGCGGCTACCAGATGGGCGTTTTCTGCCCTTCGCTTCAGCAAGGAGGCCTGCAGCACAAAAGCCTCGTGAGCCCTAAGCGTGTCTCGGGCAGCCTGCCAGTGCCCATTGGTCTCAGGTTGATGAATCTGGCGCAACGCCTCTTCAAGTGGCAATAGGCCTTCCGAAGCAACAAGTTCGGAGGGCAGCTCGTCGGCCACGGGTTCGAGGACATCGAGCACAACACTCATGGCGCGTCCGATCGCCCAGGTGGTCACGCTGGAGGCAGCTGGGTAGATGGGAATGGGCTGCTCGGCCCAGGCTTTAGCCTTGGAGTCGTCCAGTTCGTCCTCGAAGAGCTCGTATTCGGGGTGCGAGAGCTGCAGTTTGCCCTGATAGGCCGTTATCTTGCCGGCAAACAGCCCGCGAACGCCGGGACGCAGGTCTTTCAGCCGCCAGGACTGGTTGAAGAAGGTGAGAGTGATTTCGCCCTCCCCATCGGTGATGCGAATTTCCAGGATGCTGCCGGTGCGACCCTTCATGCGGCGCTCCCGGGCATCAACGATGGCGGCAACAACGGTTACCGACTCCCCCAGCGGAATCTTGGAGATGGGGGTAAGTTCGCCGCGGGTGTAGTACCGCCGCGGATAGTGTTGCAGCAGGTCCGCCACCGTCTTCAAGCCCAGATGACGCCCGAAAGCCTTGGCGGTGCGGTCGCCCAGCACACGGTCCAATGGGGTCAACGGCAAAAGCATGCCTCTAGTCTGCCTCAAGGCACCGTCAACAAAGCGCAGGCGGCCAATGCCGCGCAGCCGTAGCGTATCCTTGAGCGGTGACCAGAATCATCTCCGGCATCGCGGGTTCACTGCGATTGGCCTCCCCAGCAAAGTCCACCAGACCAACCTCTGACCGCGTTCGCGAGAGCATTTTCGGGCGTTTGGAGTCGCAGGATGTGCTTGCTAACGCGGCCGTACTCGACCTCTATGCGGGCACCGGAGCGCTGGCCCTCGAGTCGCTCAGCCGCGGCAGCACCATCGCCGTGATGGTGGAGCAGAACAAGCAGGCGGCAGCCATCTGCGAGAACAACTCGTGGGCCGTTGCCAGGGCAATCGACAAGGCCGGCGGCGAGGGCGAATGGCACGTGATCAAGGACTCGGTCAAGGGGTTCCTCGCGGGCAAGGGCAAGGTTCAGGCCGAAGAGCAGGGCCGAAACTTCAATCTGGTCTTCATCGACCCTCCATATGAGGTTTCCAACGACGAGCTAACCGAGAACCTGACCGGGCTTCTGGAGATCATCACCGAAGACGCAACCGTCATCGTGGAACGCTCATCCCGCACTCCGGAGCCAACCTGGCCGGATGGCTATGCCATGGATGACCGTAAGGACTATGGCGACACCAGCGTTTTCTGGCTTAGTCGCAGCTAATACAAGCAGAAAACCTCCAGAGATTGAAAAACCCCGCACTCGATTGTGCGGGGTTTTTGCCTTGGCAATGTCTAGAGGTTGCGCAACTCGTTGCCGATGTAGACCTGTTGTGGACGACCGATCTTGGTAACCGGGTCGGTAATCATCTCGCGCCAGTGGGCGATCCAGCCTGGCAAACGGCCCATCGCAAACAGTGCGGTGTACATGTGCGGTGGGAAGCCCATCGCCTTGTAGATAACACCGGTGTAGAAGTCTACGTTTGGGTACAGCTTGCGCGATACAAAGTACTCGTCGGCCAGCGCTGCAGCCTCAAGTTCCTTGGCGATGCCCAAAAGTGGATCGTTCACGCCAAGCTCGGCCAGTACTTCGTCGGCGATCTTCTTTACGATGCGGGCACGTGGATCGAACGACTTGTAAACGCGGTGTCCGAAGCCCATTAGACGGATGCCGTCTTCCTTGTTCTTCACGCGCTCAACGTAGCGCTGAACGCTCTCGCCAGACTCGTGAATGTAGTTGAGCATGTCCAAAACGGCCTCGTTGGCGCCACCGTGAAGTGGACCGCTGAGGGCGTTGATGCCGGCCGAAACCGAGGCAAACAGGTTGGCGTTTGACGAACCCACCAAGCGCACGGTCGAGGTCGAGCAGTTCTGCTCGTGATCGGCATGCAGCACCAAGAGGGTGTCAAGGGCGCGAGTGATGATTGGGTTCTGGATGTATGGCTCAGCCATGTTTCCAAAGGTGAGGCGCAGGAAGTTTTCGACCAGGCTGAGGCTGTTGTCTGGATACATCAGCGCCTGACCAACAGAGTTCTTGTAGGTGTAGGCGGTTAGTACCGGAAGCTTGGCCAGCAGGCGAATGGTGCTGAGTTCAACCTGAGCTGGGTCGTGTGGGTTCAGGGAATCCTGGTAGAAGGTGCTCATCAGCGAGACACCGGCGGTGAGAACCGACATCGGGTGCGCCGACTGCGGGAAGGAGTGATAGAACTGCTTCAGGTCCTCGTGCAGCATGGTGTGGCGACGAATGCGATTGTCAAAGACTGCCAGTTCGGCCTCGGTTGGCAGGTTGCCGTAAATGAGTAGGTACGAAACCTCAAGGAAGCTCTTCTGGCCGGCCAGCTGCTCGATCGGGTAGCCGCGGTAGCGCAATACTCCGTTGTCACCATCGATGTAGGTGATTGCACTCTTGGTGCTGGCAGTGTTTACAAAGCCCTGGTCATAGGCAGTGAGGCCGGTGTTTGCCATCAGCTTGGAAATGTCGATGGCGTCGGGACCTACTGCGCTGTGCAGAACGGGAAGTTCTACGGTTTTGTCACCGTAGCTGAGTGCAACTTTATCGTTGGCAGTCAAGGGTGCTCCTTGTGGGAAATCGTTGGCTTATCTAAGACTAACGGCATCGCGAAGACGCTTTGCAGCCTCGGCAATATTGGCATCGGTTGCGGTCAGGCTAAAACGCACGTGATTAGGGCTTGACTCGCCATAGAAGGTACCGGGAACGACCACAATGCCCAGCTCGGCCATGCGCTTAACGGTGGTCCAGCAGTCCTCGCCCATCGTGGCCCAAAGGTATAGCCCAGCCTCGCTGGCGGACACCTCGAAGCCGTATTCGCGGATTGCCTCCAGCAGCAGCTGACGGCGCCGACCATAAACCTGACGCTCTTCGGCTACGTGAGCCTCATCCTTGAGAGCGGCTACCATGGCCTTCTGGATGGGCATAGGGGTGATCATGCCCGAGTGCATGCGCAGATTCACGATTGCCTTGATCAGGCCAGCCTCACCAACGGCGAAGGCAGCGCGATATCCGGCCAGGTTGCTCTGCTTGCTCAGTGAATACAGGGCAATAACGCCATCGAGGTTTCCCTCAGTGACGCGAGGATCAATCAGACTTGGAATCAGCTCGGTGGCCCATTGGCCATCCCAACCAAGTTCGGCGTAGCACTCATCGCTAGCCAACACCGCACCGATGGAACGAGCCTTGGCAAGCGCCTGGCGAAGGAAATGCACATCGTGCACCTTGCCGTTGGGGTTACCCGGAGAGTTGATCCAGATCAGCTTGGCGTTGGCCGGCCACTTCTCGGGGTCGTCCTCGGAAATGATCTGGGCACCCGCAAAGGCGGCACCAACCGCATAGGCGGTATAAGCAGCCTCTGGTTGCACAACCACATCGTCTGGGCCCAGGCCCAGGTAGAGCGGTAGGTATGAGATTAGCTCTTTAGAGCCGATGCTGGCCATAACCTGATCGGCTGCCAGCCCGGGAACACCGCGACGACGCGCAAACCACTCGGCAACCGCTTCGCGAAGTTCAAGTGAGCCCGCTGTAGTCGGATAGGCCGGCGAGTTGGCGGCTGCAATCAGGGCATCCTGGATGACCTGGGGTGTGGCATCTACCGGGGAACCAACCGAAAGGTCAACTGCTCCGCCCGGGTGCTGGGCCGCCATTGCCGAGTATGGCTTTAGTTGCTGCCAGGGGTATTCGGGAAGGCGGTTGAACACAGGTCTATTCGCCCTGTGGAGGCAGTGCGGTAATGACCGCGTGGTCGAGGTCTAGCTTGCCAACCTTGGCTGCACCACCAGGCGAACCCACGGTCTCGAAGAACTCAACATTGGCCTTGTAGTAGTCGCTCCACTGCGATGGCAGGTCGTCCTCGTAGTAGATTGCCTCTACAGGACAAACTGGCTCGCAGGCTCCACAGTCCACACACTCGTCCGGGTGGATGTAAAGCATGCGGTCACCCTCGTAGATGCAATCTACTGGGCACTCTTCGATACATGCCTTGTCCTTGACGTCAACACAAGGAAGTGCGATTACGTAGGTCACTGGTTTATCCCTTCAAAAACTGTGTCTAATTTTAGCGGTGTCCAGAGGCGCTGCGGTTCCAAGCCGCCTTGCGCAACCGCGGAAACATAATGATTACGGCTAGAAGTCCGATTGATCCGTAAACCCAGTAGGTGCTCAGGTCTGAGTTGGTCACCAGTTCGCTGCCATCCTGCTGTGGAGTGGCCAGATTGAGAACGGTAACGATGAATGCCAGTGACATCAGGTACAGGGCTCCGCGACTGCGGCGTAACAGGCGAAGCGAAAGCGCCAGCGCCCCAGTCATAACGAGTGCAACAAGGAGACCTATTGGGAAGCCGCTCTCTAGAGTGCGGGAAAGGTGAAGCAAAGTGCCTGCCAACGCGGCTAGCCAGCCGAGCGGTAGCGCCCAGAGTGAGCGCAGCCAAGGCTTCACAGAGTTCCAATAGGTCACAGTTGCCTTCCGCAGTTTTTCGGGGGCGTCATAGCGCAGTTCCTTGCCGGCAACCAGTGCGTAGGTCTCATCCATGACCAAAACCTGGGACCCGTGAGCCGAGAGCGCCGCTTTTTTGATTGCGGCCGTTTCTTTGCCACCGACGCTCACGTCGAAGTGCTCCCCCGGTTCGGCAATAATCCAGAACTGAGGGGCCCGGTGATTCTTGCCATATTTTCTGATCGCCATTGTGGTGGCATCGTAGGCCTTGCGGTGATCTGGATGCCCGTAGCCGCCCTTGCGGTTGTAGGTGATTACGGCGTCAGGGCGGAAAGACTTCATGACTGCAACGATGTCATCCGCGATAACTGGGGTGGCGACTGCCACGAGCGAACGCTCGTCCAAAATCCGCTTGCGAGTTGGTCGACCAAAGCTATTGATTCTGAGACCGCTGTCGAAATAGGCGCGAGTGCCGGCAAAGGCGTGCTGAACCTTAGCGGTTTCGGTGCTGTACTCGGCAAGCGCCGCCATCAATTCGGCGGTACGGAAGGCTCCCATTTCAGCCGACTGCCCCTCAAGCTGTTTGAGGTCTACCAGCTTTACTTTTCCGCGCTCTCCTCGAGTGAGGGTAAGCACAAAAACCTCGGCACCGGCAGCCAGCCGGTCTGCGATTACGTGCCCGGTGAACAGACTCTCATCGTCTGGATGAGCGTGCACCAGTAGCACACGCTTCGGGTTGAAAGTCTGTTTTGCCATGGTTCAACTTTACCCAGCCGAGCAAGGAAGGACCCAAAGGCACAGTCGGATTTTCACCTGAAAACTGCAGATAAGACACTTGTTAGGTAAGCCTTACCTCACTAAACTACTTAGGTAAACCTAACTAGCCGTAAACAGCGGTGTGAAAGGAAATCCAAGTTGTTGGCCACCTATCTAATCGGCGTCCGCGAGGGCATCGAAGCGGCAATCATCATCAGCATCCTGGTTGGCTACGTAGTCAAACTGGGCGAAAAGCAGCTGGTCTCTCGTATTCTCCTTGGCGCGGGCCTTGCGGTTTTGATTGCCGTTGGCATCGGATTCGGACTAAGCGGCATTGAGGCAGATGCCTCTGCCACCACCGAGATCACAATCACCGGCACCACTTCGCTATTGGCCGTGGTCTTTGTTACCTGGATGATCTTCTGGATGGCCAAGCAGGCCCGTGCAATGTCGAGCCACCTGCGTGAGCAAGTAGACGCCGCGCTAATTAAAAACAGTTGGTCGCTGGCCCTGGTTGCTTTCCTGGCCGTGATTCGCGAGGGCGTTGAATCGAGCATTCTAATCTGGAGCACTGCCAAAACCACCAATGGCGGTTTCAGTGCCTTCGGTGGCGCATTCTTGGGTCTGGGCACAGCGGCGGTGCTGGGCTATCTGATGTACCGCGGCTCGCTCAAGTTCAACATCGGCAAGTTCTTCCGCTACACCGGTTCTTACCTGGTGGTTTTGGCGGCAGGAATCTTTGCCTATGGCATTGGCGAGTTTCAGGAGTTGGGCGTCTTCCCATTCCTGACAAATCACACCTACGACCTGAGCTCGGTATTGCCTGAAAACAGCATCCCCGAGCTGATCCTGGTTGGCACCACAGGTTTCAACAGTTCGCCAACCGTATTGCAGACCATCGCTTGGTTCGCCTACCTGATTCCGGTTGGTTTCCTTTACCTGCGCCCCAGGGCCGCAAAGGCAGCCAGCAAGTAACTTAGCCTTAAAGAAAACCGGCCACCCAGATTGGGTGGCCGGTTTTTTAACTGTTTCCTACAGGACTAGTTGGCCTTCTTGCGAGCGCTGGCCTGGCGAGCACGGATGTTTGGATCCAACTCAACCTTGCGGATGCGCACTGCTTCAGGAGTAACCTCTACGCACTCGTCTTCGCGAGCGAACTCGAGACACTCTTCGAGCGAGAGCTTGCGTGGCGGGGTTAGAGCCTGGAATTCATCGGAAGAGGAAGCACGCATGTTGGTGAGCTTCTTTTCCTTGGTGATGTTAACTTCCATGTCATCGGCGCGAGAGTTCTCGCCAACGACCATACCCGCATACACCTCTTCGGTTGGCTGAACGAAGAACGAACCGCGCTCCTGCAGGGCAATCATGGCAAATGGGGTTGCAACACCAGCGCGGTCGGCAACCATCGAACCCGATGAACGGGTAACGATTTCGCCAGCCCAAGCCTCGTAGCCTGCCGAGATTGCGTTGGCAATACCGGTGCCCTTGGTGATGGTGAGGAACTCGGTGCGGAAACCAATCAAGCCACGCGATGGCACGCGGAACTCCATGCGAACCCAACCGGTGCCGTGGTTCGACATGTTGTTCATGCGGCCCTTACGAGCGGCCATCAACTGGGTAACAGCGCCCAGGAACTCTTCTGGGACATCGATGGTGAGGTCCTCTACCGGCTCCTGAAGCTTGCCGTCGACACGCTTGGTTACTACCTGTGGCTTACCAACGGTTAGCTCGTAGCCTTCGCGACGCATCTGCTCTACCAGGATGGCCAGTGCGAGCTCGCCACGACCCTGGACTTCCCAGGCGTCTGGACGCTCGGTAGGAAGCACCTTGATGGATACGTTACCGATGAGCTCGCGGTCTAGGCGGTCCTTGACCAAACGTGCGGTGACCTTTGCGCCCTTGACGCGGCCAGCCATCGGCGAGGTGTTGATACCGATGGTCATCGAAATGGCAGGGTCGTCAACGGTGATCATAGGAAGCGGACGAACGTCTTCTGGATCCGCGAGGGTTTCACCGATGGTGATCTCTTCGATACCGGCAACTGCCACGATGTCGCCAGGAAGTGCCTGCTCGGTTGGGTAGCGGTCCAAAGCCTTGGTGGCAAGAAGTTCGGTGATCTTTACGTTCTTGGTGGTGCCGTCGTGGCGAACCCAAGCAACCTGCTGGCCCTTCTTTAGGGTGCCGTTGAAGATACGAAGTAGTGCAAGACGACCCAAGAATGGCGATGCATCCAGGTTGGTGACGTGTGCCTGAAGTGGGTGCTCGTCATCGTAGGTTGGGGCCGGGATGTACTTGAGGATTGCGCCGAACAGTGGCTCTAGGTCCTCGTGGTCAGGCAGGGTGCCGTCGGCAGGCTTGTTCAGGCTAGCGCGACCGGCACGGCCCGAAGCGTAGATAACTGGAAGCTCTAGAATGCCGTCGATGTCGAGATCTGGCACGTCGTCGGCTAGGTCAGAGGCCAAACCCAAGAGAAGGTCGTGAGTCTCTTCAACGACCTCGTCGATACGTGCGTCCGGGCGGTCGGTCTTGTTAACCAGAAGGATTACTGGAAGCTTTGCCTCAAGCGCCTTACGGAGCACGAAACGGGTCTGTGGAAGTGGACCCTCAGAGGCGTCAACTAGAAGCACAACGCCGTCAACCATAGAAAGACCGCGCTCGACCTCGCCACCGAAGTCGGCGTGGCCCGGGGTGTCAATTACGTTGATGGTGATGGTCTTGCCATCGGCTGCAGGGCCAGAGTAGGACACCGCAGTGTTCTTGGCGAGGATGGTAATACCCTTCTCGCGCTCTAGGTCACCCGAGTCCATGACGCGCTCGCCAACGGCGGCGTGCGAGTCGAACGAGTTGGTTTGACGAAGCATGGCGTCGACCAGGGTGGTCTTACCGTGGTCTACGTGGGCGACGATTGCTACGTTACGAAGTTCATCTCTGGTTGCCAGAGCCATAAAAACATCCTTAGTTGGGCGCAAGACATAGTGCGCTAAATGGGATTAGTGGGCGTTGTTGGCCGCATCAGCGACAGCCCTACCTATAAGTCTACTTGGCGGACGCCGAAACTACCCAGTTTGAATAGCCCCAAACCACAGATGAGGCAGATGAACTTGCGGTGAACGAGCCAAGCCGCTTGCTTCGAACCACGGTCTTGGAAACCTCAAAGAGTGGCAGTCCGTAATAGTTGGAAAATAGCAGTTGATCCAGTTTTGCCAAAGCTGCAGACTGCCCATCCAGGGTGGCCTTAACAGCTAACTTGGCGATGACTGCGTTGATAGCCGGCACCGAAAGCGAAGTGAGTGCGCCCGAGGCGGTGCTGAGACTTGCCAGACTGGTATCGATTCGCGGCAGATCCAGAATATATGCGTCCCAGGCGCCAGAACGTACCACCGCAGCGGGATTGTCTGATGAGACATTCTGAATTGTGAAACCGGACACCTTGCCCCACTGCGACAACTGGCTGTACTCCAACTGTGCCCGTGGGTTGTTGCTGTCAAACAGCACGCGCACTGGGATGGTCCGCAGGTAACCAGCCGCGGCCCATTCTTCCGCTGCAGCCTCGCCGTTTTGGTATTGGTATGAACCACTGCCGTTGCCGGATGTGGAAGCTGAGTAGTCTTTGCTGCTGCTGGAAAATACCAGCGAATCGGTTTTGTTAAGGCTGTTGTCTATTAGCAGCTCGTTCCAAATGCCAGCCCGTGGCACGAATTTGAAGAAAGCATCCTGAGCAGCCGCAGATTTTTTGGGGCCACCAGCCCCAGAAACACTAAAGCTGCTCTGATTGGCATGGTTCAGGACAATGACTTCATTCTCGCCAGAATCACCAGTAACCACTTCGAATCCCGCGTGCTTTGCGGTAGCCGCCATCTGAGTGATGGTCTGTGCTGGTGTGGCCAGAGGCGCGGCAAGATCAATTTTTTTGGCGCTGATGGCTGACATCAACTCATCCGTGCTGCCAAAGCAGTCAATTGTGACGGTTTCGATTGTGGCCTTTGGCCCCAGATAGCCCCGATTGGCGGCCAAGACCACCTGATTGCCGTTGAAGGACTTGATGGCGTATGCGCCGCCGGTGACGAAACTGGCCGGATTTGTGCCATTTGCAACGGCACCCACAGAGTTATAGGCCGCAGCAATAGCCGAGAGGTCGGTTGCCGAAGTGCCCAGCAAAGCCTGCTGCACGGCATTTGCAGCATCGGCACTGCCGTAGCCCTTGCTGCTAAATGCCTGCTTGCCAACCTGGTGGGCAGCGATTGTGATTGGCAGCATTGTCTGCCAATCTGCGATCGGCGCAGTGTGGGCGAGCGTGAGGGTGTTACCCGCAATGACAGGGGTGCTGGTTAGCGCGAGTGAGGTCGAGGTCAGGTTGCTATTGAAACCCACGGCGTCAGGAGCGGTGGCGGCCTTGTAGGAAAGCAGCAGGTCAGCCGGTGTGACTGGAATGCCATCGCTCCACTTTGCCTTACCGGTGAGGGTGAACTTGATCGAGCCCGAGTTGTATTGGATGGAACCAAATGCGGTGTTAGCCGAGAGTCGTCCGGTGAAATCAGGAGTATAGAAAGCCGGCATTGTGAGCTGAGCTATGTCAGCCGCCGCAATACCGCTGGCGGTGACACTGGCCAGTCCACTGTTCAGCGAGACCAGCGGGCCGGACTCCCCAACTGTCAACTTTGAGCCAGGAAAAAAACTTGCCGTATTGGACGCAACGGAGCATCCCGAAAGAAGGCTGAGCGACAGGCCCGCCAGTGCGATCGAGGCAAGAAATTTCTTCACGCGGCTCCTAGACAAAAACTTTCCTCAAGGTTACCAACTGCGCCTTAGGATGGCCGTGCCGGAGTACATTTACCCTGTGACCACCCAACTAATTTTCGATGGCGACTGCGCCTTCTGCACCCGCTGCGTCGTTTGGGGTCAAAAACACCTGGCTAAATTCCCTGAAACCTTGGCCTATCAGGCAATCAAACCCGAGGATTACGGACTTACAGCCTCGCAGGTGGCAAACAGCATTTGGCTGATCTCCGCCAAGCTCAAGCCACTTCCGGCAAACGAGGCCATTGCTGCGATTTTGCGGGCGGAAACCGCAATTGGCTGGCGACTGCTTGGCTGGGCCATATCACTCCCCCTGATTCGAGGAGGCGTGAAGCGGGGCTATTACTGGGTTGCTCGCAACCGAGCAAAAATGCCGGGAGCTACCGCTGCGTGCGAATTGCCTGATACTCTGAAATAGCACCGCGAGGTGCCCTTTGTTTGAATAGGGAAAACTGGTGAAAATCCAGTGCTGACCCGCAACCGTAAATTGTTTGACCCCGGTCAAACGAAAGTCGGAATGCCTATCTAAACGATTGACTCCAAATAACTACCGTCGAGGTCTACGGGTGGAGTCGGATAGTCACTATCTGATCCCAGTCGGCACTTGCCAACTGGGATTTTTTATTGAATACCGCCTTCGCGCTCAGATCGCCTGATAAGCGAAAGGTTTGGCATGTTCCAAACAAAATCTGGGTTGCGCCTAATCGCAACAGTGGCAGCCGCCACACTCACCATCATCGGTGCCGCATTGCCGGCTCAGGCAGCAAATAAATTTGCAGCCACCGACGCCTTCCTGAAGGCAAAATTCACAAACGGCCAGTTCATTGCCGGATTCACTCCCGGAAAGGCCGACTACGGCTTTACCCTAGAGGGAATTCTGCAGCGCGAGGCACTTGGAGAATCCAAGACCAGCCTGGCTCCAGCGGTCTCCTACGTTCTGGAGAACCCGGCTCTCAGCGGCACACCAGCTAATCCAAGTGGCTTTTTGTTTGATGCCAAAGGAAACCTGAAGTTCGGCATCGCAGGCAAGTGGGCCTTTACCTCTGCGGCAGTTTCTGCCAACAACGCGTCGCTGCGCAAGCAGGTGCTCGCCGCGCTTATGGGCAAGATTGACGTCACCGGCGACCTAGCCGTTGGCACCAACGCAAACACCTATGACCGTGCCTGGTCGGTTCTGGCTCTCAGCGCCAACCACCAGAAGGACCTTGCGCTGGCACTTGCCCTCAAGCTGACCAGCCACCAGCTTGCTGACGGCGGTTTCAACGATGGCTGGACTCTTGGTTCTGGATCACCCGACGGAACTGGTATCACGTTGCAGGCTTTGCAGTCGGTGAAGCAGTTCGCCTCTAAGTCTCAGCTGGCAAAGATCAACGGCAGCATAGCCAAGGCCGTAGCGTTCCTCAACAGCACTCTTGTCGGTCAAAACCACTACGAGAGCTATGGTGACTACAACATAAACGGCACCGAATACGCAGCCATGGGACTAACCGCAGTGGGCAAGGCAAATAGCGCCGTCAAAACCTGGATTCTCGGCAAGCTGGCCGCCGATGGCGGTTTGACCACCCCATGGTCGGACAACGCTGGAGATACCTACGCAACCGCACAGGGAGCAGTCGCCATGTTGGGCGAGAGCTACCTGGACTTGGTCAAGTAGCAAAATAATGAATCGAAAACTGCTCCGGATAACGCTGATTGGGCTGGTGGCGCTAGTCGCTTTTGCCGCTGCCTGGCCGGCTTTATCTGGGGCAGTTGGGTTCAAGGTTCAATCCGTAAGGACCACTCCTCTTGCCGCCGGTTTAGGCCATAGCAACTATCGCGGAGAATGCTTAGGCACCAAACCGGGAATCACGCTGGTAGTTGATTACGGTGCTCTGAGGTCGGGGCAGCCGGAGGTCCGCTGCGCCATAAACCGCGGCTCAGCTGAACTAACTGGTTGGAGCCTGTTTCTCAGCGCTGGCCTAAAGGTAACGGGAACATCCGACTACCCAACCGGCTTTGTGTGCCGGATAAACGGACTCCCGTCTGCAGCACAACAGGATTGCCTGCACACCCCCACAACCGCAGAGGGAACCTGGCAGTATTTCACGGCCAGCAGAACTGGCGGTTGGCACTTCAGCATGGTCGGTTCTGCCATGTCTCATCCGAAATGCGGTGACTATCAGGGATGGAGATTTGTAAAAAATTCCGATGGCAATGGGCCACACCTGCCCCGCGTAACCCCAAAACCCTTTTCGTGTGACTGATGGCTGATCTAGCGGGAACACTGACAACGGCCACCTGGTGGTGGCTTGGCTTGGTTTTAGCCCTGGTGGCAAGCCTGAACAATTCCGCCCCACTCCAAATCGCAATCTGCTCAATCTGTATTGTCTTGATTGCCGTGTTTGCAACTTCAGCGAAGCGAAAGGCAGCACTTCGCAACTATGGTTTGCTGGCAGGTTCGATCGTGGTTATCCGAGTCCTGTTCCGCATCGTATTCAACAGTTACATCTCCGGGCAGAATACACTCATCAACCTGCCTGAGATTTCCATCCACCTGGCTGGAATTCGCTTCGCCTTTCTCGGCCCAGTCGCCGACACAGTAATCCTGGCCGCGTTAAATGACGGCCTGAGACTGAGCGCCATCATCTTCGGTGTTGCCATGGCCAACACCATCGCCAATCCGCGTAAGCTCCTGCGCTCGACGCCTTCAGCGCTCTATGAGGTCGCGACCGCCGCCGCGGTTGCCGTAAATTTGGCGCCGCAGATGCTGGTCAGCATCAACCGCGTCAGAAAGGCACGGCAACTTCGAGGGCGCGGAACCAAGCTCAGGCACCTCAGTGCCCTAGTGATTCCGGTACTTGAAGAAACTATCGCGCGGTCACTTGATCTTGCCGCCAGCATGGACTCGAGGGGTTTCGGTAGACGCGGTTCAATAGGCAAAGCCATGGTCTTGGCGGCTCGGTTTGCCACACTCCTGGGAATAGTTTTGCTTGGGCTTTCCAGCTATCTACTACTGGCAACCAACTCGAACCCATTTATTTCTTTCGGTTTAGTCGCTATTGCCCTGCTGTTATTCGCAAGCTCACTACGCATTTGGGGCCTGCACTCAGTTCGCACCAAGTTGGTGTTAGAGTCCAGGGGCATGGCCGACTACGCAGTGCTGATAATTGCCTTTGGCTTGCTAGCCGTCGTGGCAAGCGAAAGCATCCCGGCCCTTGGGTTATTCAGTTGGTTGCGATGATAAAGATATCCGACTTGAGCTTCCGCTTTGCGAATGCCACTTCATCGCTTTTCAGTGACCTGAACCTCAGTTATGAAGCCGGAGAGTTCGCGCTACTGTGTGGCCCAACCGGAGGCGGCAAATCGACCCTTATCAAAGCGATCAACGGGCTGGTCCCCTTTCACTCCGGCGGTTGCCTTTCCGGCCTGATATCCATCGATGGCACTCAGGCCAGCGGTCTGTTGCCTCATGACCTTTCCCATCTGGTTGGCTATGTTAACCAACAGCCAGAGGGGGCTTTTGTCAGTGACCTGGTGATTGAGGAGCTTGCCTTCGGAATGGAGCAGCAGGGCTTCGCGCCAGCAGAGATGCAGGCTCGAATCGGACAAATAGCCAGTCGATTACAGATCGACCATCTTTTGAAAAGACAACTGGACACTCTGAGCGGTGGCCAGCAGCAAAGAGTTGCGATTGCCTCTGCCTTGGTAGCCGGCCAGCGAGTACTTCTGCTGGACGAACCCACAAGTGCACTAGACGTAGACGCAGCGGCAAGGCTGCTTCACCAATTGCGCGAGCTGGCAACCCTAGACGGCGTAACAATAATCATGATTGAACACCGAATAGAACGAGTTCTTGACTTAGTCGATTCGATTACTTACCTAGACAGTTCGGGTTCGGCCACAAAGGCTACTCGTACCGAGGGTTTCGATGAACTGCTTAACAAAATGGCGCTTGTTCCCCCGATCATCGAACTCGGCAAGAAACTCGGTTGGAATCCACTGCCCCTCAGTATTCCGCAGGCGCAAAATCTCTGGAACACCAGTGGCAAGCGCCAGGCCCTGGCAGTAACCGCGCTAGGAGTTGAAGGACAGACGGCGCTTGAAATTGACGATCTTTGCGTCTGGTACGACTCCGTCCCGGCGGTTTCAAACCTCAACCTATCCCTAAAAGTTGGAACCATCAGTGCAATCTATGGTGCCAACGGCTCGGGAAAATCCAGCACGCTCTGGGGCATCCTCGGTGAGATCCCGCGCACTGGAGCGGTGGCCCTGAGTTCTGGCCAGGACCCAGCCAACCTGAAACCCGACGCAAAACTGCAACACTTAGCGATGGTTCCGCAAGCGGCGAGCGACCTGCTGCTGCTGAGTTCGATCGCAGACGAGTTTCAAGATTCCGATGACTTTGCGAATGTCCCTAAAGGCACAACCGAACGCATCTTTAGCGATTTAGTCGGGGAAGTCGACCGGCTTCGCCACCCGCGAGATCTGTCGGCGGGGCAGCAACTGGCCCTTGCGCTTGCAATTCAGCTAGCCAAGGGCGCTCAGATCCTATTGCTGGATGAACCAACCCGCGGACTCGACTACCAAGCCAAGCACTCCCTAGCTCAGCAGCTGGAGTTACTTCGGGACCGCGGATTCACTATTTTGTTAGCCAGTCACGATGTTGAGTTCGTTGCTGGAATAGCCGACCGAGTAATCACCCTGGAGCACGGACGAGCGACTGCCAACGGATCGACCGCCGAAATCCTTCCAAGCCTGGGCGAACACGCTCCTCAGGTATGGCAAATCACCCACGCCGCCTTTACCGTCGCGGAGGTCGCAAATGCGCATTAGTGCCAGACTCCTGGTTTACTCAGTGGCCGCCTTATCGCTGACCATCTTCTGCTGGCCGTTGCTGATCAACCACGATGGTTCCGCTCAAAGCGGACTTGCACAAACCACATTCATGGTCCTCATGCCGGTGCTGGTTTTGCTTATTCTCACCGAGTTCTCCTCGGGAGGAATCGACTCGAGACAGATTGCGATTCTCGGGGTGCTGGTCGCACTCAATTCGGTGGTGCGAATGCTGGGTGCCGGAGCGGGCGGCATCGAAACCGCTTTTTTCCTGATACTGATTGCCGGCTTTGTGTTTGGCCCGAGTTTTGGCTACCTGATGGGTGCGGGTTCGCTTCTGGTGAGCGCACTGCTTACTGGTGGAGTGGGACCCTGGCTTCCATTTCAGATGATGGCTGCTGGACTGCTTGGCTTTGCCGCTGGGCATCTGCCCCACCCACGGCTACTCGGTTTCAAACTATTCTGGCTGTCTGCCCTGGCGGTCGTCGGTTCATACGCCTATGGGGCATTGATGACCATGTGGAACTGGCCATTCTTGGCCGGTAATGGTTCCAGCATTTCCTATCAGGCAGGCGCCTCACTTGTGAGCAATCTGGGTCGCTTCTTCAGTTTCGAATTGGTCACGGGCGGTTTAGCTTGGGATACCGGCCGAGCAATTACGACCCTCGTTTTGGTGCTGTTAACGGCGCCGGCCCTGCTTGCAACTCTGGAGAGAGTCGCCCGCAGGGCCGGTTACCAGCCGATTTCTTAGGCGAATACTGAAGAACTGTAAAGAGCCAGCAAAACAGTCAAGATTAGACCGGCAGCGATGACCTGAAGGTTGATCTTGTAGGTGTACTTGAATTCACCGCGCACGATGTGCATGACGGCTGCAACGACCATGGTGAGTGTCAGACCAGCAGCTGCGGCCACACCCCATGGTTGCGCCCAACCGAACCCCAAGAACTCTGCGGCAATCGGAGCCAGAACAATGCCAACCACGCCGAGGATCTCGAGCAGGGCAATGGTGCGTACCAAAACCGATGGGATCTGCTTGGTCCAGGCCATACCCGCGGCGGCTAGTGTCTCGATTGGAGCGGTGAGCTTAAAGCTTCCTGCCTTAAAGAAAACTACGCTGAGGAAGATTGTTAGTGCCCAGGCGGCAACGATTGCGATGATGTTCATTTTGGTCCTTTCAAAACCGCAGAAGCTATTGTTTATTTCTGATTTTCTGCTTACACTGAATAGTAAAGCACCCCTTGACTAAATAAGTCAAGTGGGGCTTGATGGATTTTTACATTTGTTACGATGGAACTGAGGTGAGCGCGTTGGAGATAAAGGCACAGGCCGAACGTCAAAATGACGAGTGGGTAGTCAACTGCCCCGAACTCGACAACTTCAAGGCCACCACTAAGCGCCTAGACAAAGCCGAAGAGCTAATCAAGCAGCTGGCCAATAAGCAACTGGGCGAGCCAATTTGCGACATAGTCGTAAACATCGAGGCCGTAATGCCGGGCATCGTCTGCGACATTCAATCAGCGCAGGAAAAAATGCTGCAGGCTGCAAAGCTTCAGGAACAGGCCTCCCACGAAATTCGTGATGTCGTTCGACGTGCCCGCGAACAGGGTTTGACCATGCGAGACATCGCTGTGCTGCTGAATGTAACGCCGCAGCGCGTAGCTCAGCTCTGCGACTAAAAGCCCCACCGGGGTCGGCTAAACCTTCCAGACCGGAAGTCGCCAACCAAACACAATCGCACCAACCCTGAGTGCAATGATAAACAGCGCGCTCAGGCCTAGGGAAACAAAATCTGGCCAGTGCAGGCCGTCGCCAATCACCACAATCCAGCTGCCGATAAAGGCGAGAACCGCATAGGGCTGGTGGTCGATAAACAACTTTGGAATCTCGTTCACAACGATATCGCGCGCTACCCCACCAAACACCGCAGCAATGACGCCCATCACTACGGCAACAATTGCCGGCAGGTGTGACTGCAACGCAATCTGAGTGCCACCCGCGCTAAAAATACCCAAGCCGATGGCATCGGGCCACTGCATCGCGCGCTCAGTTAGGTCTAGGTGGCGCGAACGCAAAAACAACATGGCAGCCACGCAGAGACCCAGAATTACATAGATCCAGGTCAGGTTCTCCACCCAAAAGAACGGCCGACGATCTAGCAGGATGTCGCGGAGTGTGCCGCCACCGAAAGCGGTAAGGGCGGCGACCATGGCCATGCCCACGAGGTCGAGTTTCTTGCGTGCGGCTTCGATCAAACCAGACAACGCATAAGAGAGGATGCCCACCGATTCAAAAATGATGCTGCCATTGGCAACCAGCCATTGGAGAGGAGAAGAAGCGGACATAAGTCCATATTGCCCTAGTTGTCCAGCTAAAAAGACCAGCGGCTCGCAGCAGGAACGGCTCGGGTTTACCGGGATTAGCTGGCTGGTGCGGTAGCGTATCCAAGGAACTAGAGAGGCACCGATGGCAGAGCAGAGCGCAACACCCGAAGGGGCCAAGCACTCCCTCATCAACGATGTGACCTCAATCCTCACCGGTACTTTCGTCGCTGCATTCGGAATGTTTCTGCTGGACAGTGCTCACCTGGTAACTGGCGGCACCACCGGCCTTTCACTTCTCATCAACTACCTGATCCCCGTGCCATTCAGCTACATATATCTGGCTCTCGCGGTTCCGTTTCTCACTATTGGCCTGATTTCAAAGGGCCTGAACTTCACACTGAGAAGTGCGATTAGCGTCCTTTTGGTAGCGGGGTTTGAACCCTACATTTCAGCCGAATTCGGCAACCTTGCCGTGGATCAGGTCTTTGCCACCATAGCCGGCAACTTGCTTTTAGCCCTGGGGCTTCTCGTGATATTCAGACACCGCTCAAGCCTCGGTGGCATTACGGTTTTGGCCGTGATTGCTCAGGAGCGTTGGGGTTGGCGCGCTGGCTACGTGCAAATGGCCTTCGACAGCGTGATCATCTTGGCTTCGCTGGCAGTCACCAGCCCGCTGGTAGTGCTCTACTCTGCACTCGGGGCGGTAATCCTGAACTTCAGTCTGGCAATGAATCACCGACCAGGACGTTACCAGGGTTACTAACCACTCCCCTGCGCCTCCGCGGTATTTGTTGCCGAATCCGGGACCATGAGCTTAAACAAAAATAGGCCCATCGGAAGGCCTATTTTCTTGCCGGGCAAAACCCGACCATGGTGGAGATGGGGGGAATTGAACCCCCGTCCAAAACTTAGATACGTGTACTTCTACGTGCGTAGTTTTACTTTGGTTCTACTTGGCTCCGGTCACAGCATAAAACGACCAAACCGACAAGCCCAGCCTGAGTTCAAGTCCCGAACAGCCCTAAGGCATAACTGCTCAGCAAGATTTCTAAATGACGCCTGGTTCCACAACGAAATCAAATGTGGTCAGACGGACTTCGGGCTCGCTAGCGCTTAGGCAGCGAGGGCAAAGTCAGCGCGATTTGCATCAGCACTTATTTTTTGCAGCGGACATTTACGAGTTGACGCTACATTCTCGGCACGCTTCTCCAGATATCAATAAATCCTGTCGAAACCGATCATCCCCATATTTAGTTACCAATCGGACCGTTGCAAACCGTTCCGAACTACCTCAAGGATAACCTGCAGCGCCCACATTTTGCTGGGAGATTGCTATGAATCCCGGAACTACCAGTCTTTGCCCTTGGTGGACATCGCCCGAGCCGCTTCGCGGGTATCCTGCTGTTCCTTTAGAGTCTGGCGCTTGTCGTACTCTCGCTTACCGCGAGCCAACGCGATCTCAACCTTGGCGCGACCATTCAAGAAGTAGATGCTAAGCGGAATGAGGGTATAGCCGCTCTCCTTGAGCTCCCGCGCCAGCTTGTTTATCTCCTGACGATTTAGCAGTAGCTTGCGCCGGCGTCGGGTGAGATGGTTGTTCCAAGTGCCCTGGGTGTACTCAGGGATGTGCACATTTTCCAGCCAGGCTTCGCCGTTTTCAACCGATGCGTAGCCATCTACCAGCGATGCCCTGCCGGCACGCAACGACTTCACTTCGGTGCCGGTAAGCACCAGCCCTGCCTCGTATCTATCCTCGATGTGGTAGTCGTGACGAGCCTTGCGGTTGGTGGCAACAACCTTCTGACCCGTTTCTCTAGGCACAACTACATCCTTGGATAAATAAAGTAAGTAAAACTCGCTGGCAGTTTTGTGGCCAGCCAATCACTCTAACAAACTTGCTAGATCTTGAGGTAGCGCCGGATTGCGGCACCAGAAGCGAGGGCAGAAAGAAGCACGCCAGCGCCGACCAGGATTGGAACAATAATCAGAGCCTGGTTTAGGCCCACAAAACTGGTAAACGGCAGAGCAGCTGCCAAGTATCCCTGGACAAAGAACTGCACGATCCCCAGCACAGCAGCACTGGCAAGAACGCTTCCGATGGTGGCAGCAACCACGCCCTCGAGGATAAACGGCAGCTGAATGTAGAAGTTACTGGCACCGACCAGACGCATAATGCTGAGTTCGCGCCGGCGCGACAGCGCACTGAGGCGGATGGTGGTAGAAATCAGCAGCGTTGCAGAGAGCAACATCAGGGCGGCTACCGAAATGGCTGCCAGTGAGGCAACGTTGAGGATGCTGAAAATCTGATCGAGGTAACTGCGCTGGTCTCGAACCTCTTCAACGCCGGCAATTCCGGAGAAGCTTTGAGTGATCACCGGGCTCTGATTCGGGTTCTTCAGCTTGATCCAGAACGTCTCATTCAACTGGGCAGGGGTGACATACTTGGCCACCGAATTGCCCTTGAACTGTTCCTCAAAGTTGGCGTAAGCCTGCTTGTGATCTTCAAAGTAGTACTTGGAAATGTAAGGCTTGAGAAGCGGCGAGTTTAGTTTCTGCTCCACCACAGTCTTGACATCGGCGCTGGCCTCACCCTGCGGACAGGCAGCACTCGGCGAGGTGTCGGTGCAAAGGTAAACCGCAACCTGGGCGCGGTCGTACCAGTAGTTCTTCATCTGAGTGATCTGGAACTGCAGCAGCAGCGCGGTTCCCACAAAGGTCAGCGAAACCAGGGTCACCAAAACGATGGAGATTACCATCGAGACATTGCGGCGAAGGCCCTGCCCAACTTCACGGAATACGAAACCGAGGTGCATTATTGGTCACCCTCAATCTCGTCGAAGTAGCTCTTGGAGCCAACCACGGTGGTTTCCGAACTGCGGTAGCCAGCACCACGCTCATCGCTGATGATTTGGCCATCAGAAAGCACAACTACACGCTTTTTGAGGCGGTCAACAATTCCTCGGTCGTGGGTTGCCATCACCACGGTCGTGCCCTGAGCATTGATGCGCTCGATGAGCTTCATGATGTCTTCCGAGGTTGCCGGGTCCAAATTACCGGTTGGTTCATCGGCAAGCAGGATCGCAGGTTTGTTCACAATCGCCCGCGCAAGCGCCACTCGCTGTTGCTCTCCACCGGATAGCTCACTGGGAAGGTTGTTTGCCTTGTGGCCTAGTCCAACCATATCTAGTACGTCGGGGACTGCCGTCTGGATGAATGCCCGCGACTTGCCGATAACCTCGAGGCTGAAGGCAACATTCTGAGCAACGGTTTTGTTTGGCAGCAGGCGGAAATCCTGGAAAACCATGCCCATCTTGCGACGGAAGTAAGGGATTCGTCGACCCGGGATTCGCTTGAGGTTTTCACCCAGAACGAAAACCACTCCGCTGGATGGCACATCCTCGCGCAAAATAAGACGCATGAGCGACGACTTACCAGACCCCGAGGCTCCAACCAGGAATACGAAGTCGCCCTTTTCAATCTCGAGGGTCACGTTATTCAAAGCCGGTCGGGCTGCGCCACGATACTGCTTAGTTACATTGTCAATGCGAATCATTGTGGCTTAACCCTAGGAGAAATCCGGCCGAAAACCCCGCAGACACGGGGCTAAAGGCCAAGATTCACAGGCTACTGCTAGTTGGCGCCGCCCTGTTTGCGCCAGCGGATTGCGGCGGTGATGAAACCATCGAGGTCGCCATCGAAAACGGCATCCGGATTATTGACCTCAAAGTTTGTGCGCAGGTCTTTGACCATTTGGTAGGGCGCAAGCACATAGGATCGCATTTGGTCGCCCCATGATGCGGTGGCATCACCGGCCAACTGCTTTTTGTGAGCTTCTTCCTCGCGACGCCTAATCTCAAGCAGACGACTCTGCAGCACGCGCAGGGCAGACGCCTTGTTTTGCGGCTGGCTCTTCTCGTTTTGGCAGGAAACCACGATCCCGGTTGGTAGGTGGGTGATTCGCACGGCGCTATCGGTGGTGTTAACCGACTGCCCACCGGGGCCCGAAGACCGGAACACATCAACGCGAATGTCTGCGTCCGGAATCTCTATCGCATCAGTTTGCTCGATCAAGGGCACCACTTCAACCGCTGCGAATGAGGTTTGACGCTTACCGGCCGAGTTGAAAGGACTCATGCGCACCAATCGATGCGTGCCGGCCTCCACCGAAAGATTTCCATAGGCAAACGGAGCATCCACCTCAAAGGTTGCGCTCTTGATGCCCGCACCCTCGGCGTAGGAGATATCCAGCACGTTGCGCTTATAGCCGTGCTTCTCGGCGTAGCGCAGGTACATGCGCATAAGCATTTCAGCGAAGTCGGTTGCGTCGTCTCCGCCCGCGCCGGCACGGATGGTGATGACCGCGGAACGCTCGTCGTATTCGTTATTGAGCAGGGTCTGGACTTCTAAATCTGCAACCACCTTTTGGATTGCGACAAGCTCCTGGCGCACCTCTTGCTGGGCAGCCGAGTCTTGCTCTGCATTGGCCATCTCGGCCAGCAGATCGAGGTCATCGATTCGGCCGATGGCATCCGACACCCGCTTCAACTGGGCCTGCTTGTGACTGAGTGCGCTGGTGACCTTCTGGGCGTCATCGGGGTTGTCCCACAGGTTAGCAACACCCGCCTGCTGCTCAAGCCGAGAGATTTCCTCACGAAGTTTTGGCAAGTCAACCACGGCGCTCACGCTATCCATGGTCTTTCTGAGATCGCGGGTTTCTGCGGAGATGTCGAGTTCAGCCATTTGAATCTAGTTTAACGGCGAGCCTAGGTGCATGCGTAAAGACCAATCAATCGACAGGTTTAGGCTAGAAGCGTGACCGATGCATCCACCGAATTCCGCAAGCGCGACCTAATCCTTCCGGTCTACCTGCCCTCATTCCTGTTTTCGGTCGGTGAAGGTGCCGTTCTACCCATTTTGCCCTCGGCAGCCGAGCACCTAGGGGCCAACCTCCCCTTGGCCGGATTTATCGCCGGAGTGTCACTCATCGGCCAGGTTCTCTGGGATGTCCCGGCGGCTCGAATGGTTGCCGTCATGGGCGAGCGTCGATCGATGATTCTCGCCGGCCTGACCACTTGCGTAGCTTATGTGGCCGCCGAACTAACCGGTTCCCTATTGCTACTGGCCCTCGCCATGGTTGTGGTCGGAGCTATGACCTCGGTATTTGGCCTGGCCCGTCACGGCTGGCTGGCGGAACACGTGCCGTTCGCTCAGCGCGCCCGGGCTCTATCTCTCATGGGAGGTATCTTCCGGGGTGGAATGTTGGTTGGCCCACTCCTAGGATCGCTAATCATCTATATTTCCGGGGTCCAGACGGTTTACTACGTTGCCGTGGCGACTACGCTACTGTCCTCAGCAGTGCTGTTCCTGAGTCCCCGCGATGCGGTCTCCGATGCAACCGAGGTGGACAAGATCTCCACCTTCAGGGTTGCCATGGAAAACAGGGACAAACTATTGACCGCAGGGCTATCTGCCGCCATCGTCTCGGTAATGCGCACAGTGCGAAGCCTAGGACTTCCGCTTTGGGGCCTCTACATCGGCATGCATCCTGGAACCACGTCGCTGATCATTGGAATCACCGGTGCCATCGACTTTGCCCTGTTCTACGTGAGCGGCCAAATCATGGACAAGTATGGTCGACGAGCCGCGTTGGTTCCAACCTTGGTTGGCTTGTCGGTGGGTATTTTTGCACTGACACTAGCCAGCAATGACTTTGGATTTATCTTGGTCGCCCTGGTGCTTTCGCTAGCGAACGCAACCGGAAGTGGCTTGGTGCTCACCATCGGTGCAGATTTGGCACCAGCCGGTGAACGCAACGAGTTCTTAGCCGCATTCCGACTGATGATCGATTCGGCCACCGCGGCCACCCCTATCCTTCTCGGCGCCATGACGGCAACAATCCTGCTACCCGGTTCTATGGTGGTATTCGGACTGATTGGCCTGGCTGGAGCCGGCCTAGGATACTGGTCGCTGCCCCGTCACGGCATCAAGTAGTCAGCGATTCTCCGCAACCGAAGTCACACAGACTTCGGAAAGTGTCTGGCCAGAAATAAAACCGGTGATTGGGCTATCGAGCAAGCGATTGTGCTGGCAAATCGACACAGAAACTCGATTCTCATCGGTCAGCACAAGCTCTCGCAGCCGCGGCGCACTTCCACCTAGCTCACTCGACAATCCGCCGAGCTCCTGATCTGCGACGCTCCATTCAATCTTGGTCTTGGGTTGCAACTTCAGATCGGCTAGGTCCAGGGCCAGTGCGTCTGACACCGCGTTAAGGTTTCGCTGCTGCTGAAACAACTGATCTGCCGACAAAACCACCAGAGCAAGAACGAGGGACACGAGAACACCCAGAATCGCAAGCGGAGCAATCGAACCTTCATCTGCAGCTATCGTAATATTCGCGACGCGCAGTCTAAGTTTTAGATTTCGAAACCTCACCTCGGAACTCGCATCACTACTGTGCTTTTCGTGGCACCGATGGCCGCGGTGGCTGCGACCAACTGGCCAGGTTTCGTTGAGGCTGGCGAAACTGAAACCCGCAGTGCCCCGTCCTGCAGACCGAATGTAGCCTCGAGGTCTCGACCAAAGTCCTCCGAGGCGAAGGCCGCTTCGGGATGTTGAGTCACTAGTCGGGCTGCCTGGCGGGCGGCCAGACTAACGGCAAACTGTTGGCGCTGACTCTGCAGAGCACCCAGACCAAAGGTCAGAATCAGAAGCTGAGCCAAAAGCGCGAGCACGATGAACTCGATGACAGCGGAACCCGCGTCATCGCTAAGCCACTTAATAGTTCTCATTTAGCGCCCTCGCAGTCTGTGTCAGATCGATGACCCCGAAGACCAGCAACGGACTGTGGCTACTTATGGAAACTGCCACCGCTGGTTGACCATCGAGTGTGTCTTCTGAAACAACCACTTGCCCAACCAAACCTGGGCTGGCAGCAGTTAGCACTCGCCTGACCCGTTCCTGGGCGGCTTGCGGAGTTCCATCGGCGGCACTAGCCACGAGGGCACCTTCCATTGCGGCATCGAGGAGCAGGTTGTTTAGGTAGCCGGCAACGAGGACCTGACACACGACGAGCGTGACGATCAGACTTGGAACGCCAAATGCCAGAAACTCAAGCGGTGCCGAACCGGAATCGCCACCTAGGAACCCGTCAGGAAGCCGCCGCCAAGGTACCGGCCGGCTAAAACGAAGCAACCTTGCTCATCGCCTGATCGAACACCTGACTCAGGGCAGGCGCCGCAATAGTCCAGATTACGACCACGAGCGCTGCGGTCATCAGTGTTATTAGTACCCAGCCAGGCACGTCACCTCGGTCTTCCTGCAGCAGCGAGCTGGCCTTTGCCCTGATATTTTTCGCGGTGGTAGTTAGGTGATTCATGATTTGCCTTTCTTTAGAAACCGACCTGCAAAAGTTGCAGGCTCGGGAAAATAGCGAACAGGATTGTGACAGGCAGGATGAGGAACACGAGTGGTACCAGCATCTTCACCTCGTTCCGACCGGCCGCCTTTAGTTGCTGAACCCGCAGCTGACTTCGGGCAGACTCGGCCAGCAGCACCAGCTGGTCTGCCAGGTGACTACCTCGGCGCAAACTCAGAACAACCTTGTTTGCAAACTCGGAGACAATCGGCGATTTACACTCCCGATCGAGAGTGGCGAGCCCGGTTTCGAGCGACTCGCCCAACTGGAGTCTTCTGGCTAGCCTTCCCAGCGCTTTGGCAAACTCGCCTTGGGCATGTGAGTGGCGGGTGAGAACGCTGTAGATGTTCTCACCATTGGATAAGCGGGCAGCAATAATTTCGAGGTGCTGGGGTACCTCAAAAAGCAGGTTGTCCGACTTGGCGGGTCTTAGCCGCAGCGAAACCAGCGAAATATCGGCCGCTCTGACTGCCTTTTCCTGGCTTAGTCGTTTCTCGAGGTAGTTGCGCTTCACTGTGCAAACACCCGCTTAGGAGTTGGCATCCGCCCCATGACTACGATCAGAAGATAGGCGAAAAGGCAAACTCCCAGCCCAACTAAAAGCAGCGTCAAACCTGCCGTCGAGTTGTAGAAGGCGGCATTTTGCCCACGAAGCCCCAGGAGGTAGACGATTGCCCAGGGAGCGGCTAGCGCAAGCTTCGCGGTGCCGGTTACCCAGCCCTGCTTCGCCTGCAATTCGCCGTGTAGAGCAACCTGCTGACGAAGGTTGGTCGACAACCTTCCCAGGTTAGCCACCAGGCCGAAACCGCCACTTCGGTGGCTAACCCTGAGCAACTCAATAAGTTGATCCGCATAAACGTTGGAAAGTTCGACCGCCAGCCAATCCAGAGTCTGCTCTAGCGCTATGCCCTTTTCGTCCATTCGCACCCACTCCTCGAATGACTTTCGCGTGTTCTTTGGTCCGTTTACCGCCAAATCCGCCATTGCACTAACCAGTTCTTGCCCGCTTGCCACGGCCGAAGCAAGCGACTCGCAAACTTCGGGGAGTGACGCGATCAGTGTGTTGTAGCGAGCGGAGGCAACTGATTTGACCAGTTCGATCGCAAGAGCAGCACCCAGGAAGAAAGCCGCAACCCCGACGCCAATCAAGCCAGATAGCTTTGTTATTGCCAACGCGACCAGCGTGAGAACCGCCGTTGAGACCAGCACCAATCGAATTGCAGAGAAGTGTCCTAGCCCGGCCTCCGCGAGCATTCCGGTGAGCAACTTCATAGCTGCACCTCGACTGCTTGTGGATTGCCCGATTGGTCTAGTTCCACGGTGCAGATTTGAGAGACGCGCCTGCCCTCAGTTGCGAAGTTGGAGCACTGTACTACCAGGTTTATTGCCTGTGCTGCGGTTTGGCGAACAAACTCCCCTGAGATATTTGGGCCCGCCAGAAGCGGAAGAGTGCAAAGTTTGACCAGTGCCGCCTGAGCCGAATTGGCGTGGATGGTGCAGGCGCCGGGAATACCGCTGTTCATGCCAATCAGCAGGTCGAGCGCCTCAGCTTCGCGAACCTCGCCGATGACCAGATATCCTGGGCGCATTCTCAGTGCTTCTTTGACCAAACGTCGCAGTGGAATCTCTCCGCGACCCTCAAGGTTGGGTTGGCGGGTTTGCATCGGCACCCAGTCTGCAAGTCGAGTTCGGATCTCAAAGGTTTCTTCGCAGGTAATCAGCCGAGTTTGCTGGTTCAACTCATTCAAAAGTGCACAGAGCAGGGTGGTTTTGCCAGCCTGGGTTGCGCCCGATATCAGAATGTTGCTGCCGGCCAAAACCTGCTGGCTCAAGAAACTGGCCTGTGCCTGGGTGAGCGAACCAAAGGAAACCAAATCGGCAAGCGAAATGATTCGAGCGGGAAATTTGCGGATGTTTACGGACCAGTGCTTGGAGGTCACATCTGGAATAACCACGTGAAGTCGAGAGCCGTCAGTCAGCGCCGCGTCTACAAATGGCATCGATGTGTCCACCCTGCGGCCACTATTGCGCAACATTCGCAGCACGATGGTTCGGAGGGACTCCTCACTAAGGTCAACCTCGAGAACAGCTACATCTGAGCCCCTGGCAACAAACACTTGATTGGGTCGATTTACCCAGATTTCTTCGATTGTGGGATCGTCGAGGAACGGTTGAAGGACCCCGAAGCCGTTCAGCTGACCTAGCGCTGCACTTCTGACAACGGTTTCGTCGCCAACTGGATTTCCACCAAGCGCCATTTCATCCAGTAGTTGATCGATAGCCGATTGGGGTGAACGCTCTCGATCTACGACGAGCATTTCCCGAGCTCCCCGGGTAAGGTCCTGCAAAATAGACATTTCCCCTCCATTCGAAACCTACGATTTCAGTTTTTGGATGGAAGGTTAAAAAGTTATCCACAAATTCGGGTATGCTTTATGGGTTGCGGGAGTGGCGAAATGGCAGACGCGCTGGATTTAGGTTCCTGTGTCGAGAGACGTGTGGGTTCAAGTCCCACCTTCCGCACCAAGTAGAAATAGCCCTGATTTATCAGGGCTATTTCGCATTTAAGCTCGGTTAGTTCATCTTGAGAACGGCGTCCACTGCCAGACCCGCGTTGATGATTCCAATGCCACAGCCGGTACGGGTATTTGGCACTGCCGTTGAGCAATCTACCGAAAGATTCCCGTTATTCAGCACCGACTTCACCGATGGAAAGGGTGTGAAGTTTCCCGGATCGCTAATCGCCTTCCAGACCTGATCGAAGGTGATGGTCGGCTTGATTGAGTACAGGAGCGCTACCACACCCGAAACCATCGGTGCAGCCATGCTCGTGCCCATCTGATCCTTATAGGTGGGCGTTGCAGCCGCAACCGGGGGTGCATTGGAAGCCAGGTTCTCTCCGCCGGTGTTCCAGGTGCTTAGGATCCCGCTGGTATCTCCCACTGGGAGGTCTGCCGGAACGGTCTGATCGCCACCTGGCGCTGCAATGTCAACTCCAACTCCAAAGTTGCTGTAGCTGGCAATCTTGCCCTCGTAGGTTGATGCCGCAACGTTGATGGTTGGGAAACAGTTTCCCGGATAAGAAATTGCAGCCTCGTACGAATCGTTGCCTGCCGCTGTGATCACGGTGATTCCAAGGTCTTTTATCGCGCCCAAGACCGAGGTGGTCCCGGTGTCGCACGAGCCATTAGCGTTTCCGAGTGAAAGGTTGATTACCTGAGCTGGGTGCAGGTTCTTTGCCACGACACCGCAGGCGTTGGAATTTGGGATGTCTCTGCCAGAGGCCCAGTTTAAGCCGGCGATCAGGTCGGCGCTGGAACCGCCATTGCTTCCCATTACCTTCACTTCAAGAAGTTTGACCCCAGGGGCTACACCGACAATTCCCTGATCGTTTGCGGCAGCCGCGATGATGCCGGAAACGTGGGTACCGTGCCATTCGTTGGCACTATTTGGATCAGTCGGGTTGCTGCTGCAGCCGGTCCCGGTTGGGTCCGAGGCCTTGGTCACAAAGTTGTAGCCGTAAACCGTGCCATCGGTGTTTCGCCAAACTTGAGAGTCCAGGTCTGGGTGAGCCGAGATTCCGCTGTCTAGGACTGCAACAGTCACGTTTGAGGTGCCATGGGTGTGCTGCCAGGCCGACTCCACGTTGATTCCGTACTTGCTATTGAGCGCCCACTGCTGCTTGTATAACGGGTCACTGACCTGGAATGCGCCTACCGCCTTACTGGATCCCCTTGAATTGGTGGCGAAGACTTTCACGGTATACGTGATGCCCGGAGTCAAGCCGCTGAAGTTACAGGTGGTGGTAGTGCTCTTACAAACCACATCGGCCTGCCCTGCGGCAGACGCGGTGGCGGTGAACGTCACCGGAAGACCGCCGGAATCCGCCAGTGAATATGCCTGCCAAGTAGGTTTTTGATTGGTAGATGCTAAGGCTAGAGAGCTAAAAGTTGGAGCTACCGGGATTGTGGTTGGCACCGCGCTCTTCCAGGCACTGTAACCGCCGGTTTTGGTAACTCCTCGGTACTTAGTGATAGCGGCCACACGAACACTTACGTTTGCTCCCGGAGTCAATCCGTTTGAGACTGAACTGCTGGTTTGACTTGCGGGCAGTGGCGTTGCCAAAAGGCTAAAAGTTTTTCCACCGTCAAGACTGGTCTGCAACTGGTAACCGGTCAATGTTCCACCGTTTAGCAAAGCTGGTTTCTTCCACTTGGCCAAAATCTTTGCGGTAGTTGGATCGGCGCTTGAAAAGCCATCGGTCACCGACACCGAAGTTGGTGCCGAGGCCGGCTTTAGGGTTGCAGTTGCGGCGCCCTGAACAAAACGGGTTCCAATCGCTGGCGCAGTGGAGGCAACCGCAGGAGCGGCCAACGGAGCCTGGGTTGTACCCGAAGCCGCGGCGCTTCGGGTGAAGCGGTCGATTCCGCCAGAAATAACCGCAGGGTTGGAGGTTGCAAGTTTGAGTGCCTGTAGCGCCTGTTGGGTGTTTGTAGGGGCTGTGAAAACGAGGGCATGCCAGCCTGCCCCAAGTGGTCGGTCTGTAGAGACGTGAATGCCTAGATTGGCCAACTGCGCAGCAATGTTGAATTTATTTTTCGAGGCTACAGAACCGGCTCGATAGTGAAGGTCAAGACCAACAGCTGCGCCGTCTAGAGGGACAGAACCCGCAACCGTGGAGGCCTGCGCCGAAATCGGTGCAACAATGCCCACGGTGACCGCGGCTATTGTTAGGGACGCAAAAATTCCTCGTTGAAAATACTTCACAATTCCAACGATATCTTGTGAGTGCGAAATGCAGGCTCAAGAAGTGGTCTTGTCCGCATTTTCACAAGAGACGCACAGGTTTACAGAGTCTTTTGGAGGAGCACTGTGCCAAGCCAACGGCCAAACTTGAAGCCGACTTTGCCCAGATGTCCCTGATGGGTAAATCCAAAGCGCTCGTGCAGTTGAATCGAAGATTCAGCACCCTTGTCTGAAATCACTGCGACAACTTCTTTTACCCCGGCCTTTTTGGCCGCCTCCAGCAACTCTTCCATGAGCTTCGTGCCCAACCGTTTTCCCATAGCTGCGGGGCGAAGATAGATGCTGTCCTCGACGGTTCGTTTGAACGCCGCCTTTTGCCTCCATGGAGCCACGTAGGCAAACCCTAAGATCTGCCCCGATGGGCTGACACACACCAGAAATGGCAGCGCTAGGCCCTGAATCCAGCGAAACTTTTCTAACCAGTCGCCGAGACGCATAACGTCGATGTCAAATGTCACAACGCTGTTCTTGATGTAGTAGTTGTAGATTTCTAAAACCTGAGGCATGTCGGCCTCGTTTGCCTGGCGAATGATGGGATCGCCCTCGGGTTCGATTGGGGCGGCCTTCGCTTTGCGGGCTAGCCGCCAACGAGTCTCAGAATCCAGTGCCATCGCAGCCCTCCTACTGGTTCCAATCTATCGGCTGTAAACCCCGAAGTTGCAGTTGCCGATTAACCGCAGAGAAAGGTTTGCTGCCAAAAAAGCCACGGTAAGCCGACAATGGGCTGGGATGTGGGCTTTCGATAATTTCCAAGTTTGCATTTGGCTTTGCAAGATACTCAGCCAAGGACTTCTTAACTCCCGCCGCCTGTGCACCCCAGAGCACAAGAATCAGCGGCGTTTGTCTGGACATCAGGTGCTCGATAGCGGCATCGGTAAATCGCTGCCAACCAAGGTCAAAGTGGCCGCCTGGTGTTCCAGCAACCGTGGTCAGGTGTCGATTGAGAAGAAAGACGCCCTGTCGCTGCCAGCCCGACAAATCGGTTGAAGGCTGCGATCCGCCCAGGTCATCGTGCAACTCCACGAAAATGTTTCGCAAGCTGGCCGGGATAGGTAGGGTGTCTGGCGCAACCGCGAACGCACGTCCGACTGCAACACCCGGTGTTGGATAGGGATCCTGACCCAAGATTAGAACTCTCACCTGGGCAGGATCCAGTTCAAAGGCTGCCATGACAAGCTGCGAATTAGGCGCTAACTCGTTCTCAGTGGCTAGGCGTAACTCGGTGTCATTCAGCCAATCCCTCTGCCCCGACAGGGCAGTCTGCCAACCGGAATGCATTTGCTCGAACCACATAACTCAAGCCTAGGTGGTGGCCTACCGCGCCCAATTGCTAACATCGAACCAGTGCATCCGCTGTTTTGGCGTAGTGCTTTTCAATCTCCCACCAGGTAAGGCATCGAACTCGCATGGAGTTTCAGACCCCAGAAGACACTGTCCCATCGGCGTTTATCACCGATGAGATGAGCCGTCAGCTGATCGGGCGCCCGCCTGCCTCTGGCGCCTGGCGCGATGGCGACCCACTGGGCGATCGCGAGTTGATGCCGATTGCCAAGCTGCATTTGGAAAGCGGACGCGAACTCAATGGAGCGCGAATAGCCTACGAGACCTGGGGTCAACGCAACGAGGATGGCAGCAATGCCGTTTTGGTTTTGCACGCACTCACCGGAGATTCGCACGCGATTGGTGGTTCCTCCAAGGCCCACCCCACCGAAGGCTGGTGGAATGGCATCATCGGTCCGGGCCTGGCTGTAGACACCGATAAGTGGTTTGTGGTTGCACCCAACATGCTCGGTGGCTGTCAGGGCTCAACCGGCCCTTCCTCGCTCGACTCACACGGACACGAGTATGGTGCCCGCTTCCCGTTCCTGAGCATTCGTGACCAAGTCAACGCGCAAAAACTGTTTTCTGACGCCCTGGGAATTAGTCAATGGCACGCCGTCATCGGCGGTTCCATGGGCGGAATGCAGGCTCTCGAATGGGCCGTTATGTTTCCTGACCTGCTTCGAAACCTAGCGGTCATAGCTGCACCTCCGGTTTCGACCGCAGATCAGATTGCCTTGAACTGTGTGCAGATTGAAGCCATCAAGACTGACCCTGCTTTTAAAGAGGGCGCCTACTATGAAGCACGCGCTGGCCAGGGTCCTCACCGAGGCCTAGCGCTGGCTCGCCGCATGGCCCTTCTCAACTACCGCTCCCCCAACGAGCTAAATGAACGCTTCGAACGCACCTGGCAGTCTTCAGTGAACCCACTTGGTGGTGGCGGTCGATTTGCCGTTGAGTCGTACCTTGATTTCCACGGCAACAAGTTCACTCGTCGATTCGACGCGAACTCCTACATCACGCTCGTAAATGCCATGAACTCCCATGACATTTCGCGCGGTCGGGGCACCTTGGCTGAGGCACTGGGACAGATCAAGGTTCGCACTCTAATCGCCGGGATCGACTCCGATCGGCTCTTCCCGCTTACCGGACAGGCCCAGATTGCGGAGCACCTTCAGTGTGAGCTGGTAGGCGGAGGGCTTCAGGTAATCGAGTCTGCTTACGGCCACGACGGATTCCTAATTGAGCGCGAGATTGTGGGACCGCTGCTGACAGCCCTGTTGGAAGACTAAGCCCTAGCGCTTTTTCCCCTGAGGTGGAATGAAGCCAACTCGACCAAGCGGACATTGCTGAATATCAACAGCAGCACTACCAAGGCGTCTCGAATGGTAAGCACACCAGTTGCCCACGGCTGAGACGACAGAATGTGGTTGTAGATAATCGGGTAAATCAAGCCCGTCATTCCGAAGATCAGACCCAACCAAACGGTGACTATCTTCCAGTTGGGTACTCGTTCGATGTTGCCGAGAATCACAGGGATTATCAACCAGCAGTAGTATTGCGGCGATCCGACCTTGTTGAATACGATCATGTCCAAAATTGCGGTCAGAACAGTCCAGGCAAACACTTCATTGCGCCGATAAGTATCTTCCACATCGCCGCGCCTAATGACTAACCAACCGAGTGTGATGGTTATAGCGAGCGCCAGATACATCAGTGGTCCCAGAAGTTGGGCAACCTGCATTACTCCCACACCGCGGACCTGGAAGGTCTGCAACGCACTGGAGTAGTAGGGGCCAGTGTCTGGAAACTTAAGGATTCGACCCCAGAGCCAGGGAACAGCCCACGGAGACTCGATCTGAATTCCTCGTCCGGTTTGCTCCAGAACGAAGGATAGCGAATTGTGAACTCCGCCTACGATGAGTCCCGCGATAAGTACGAGCAGTCCAGTTGCCAGTCCGGCAATCGCGGCCGGTCTCCACTTTCTTGCCTCGGCCACCGTGGCCAGCAGAATGGTGATTGGCCAGACCTTGATCCAGGTAGCAATGGCAAACCAAATGGCTGCTACCTCCGGCTTGGCTCGCAGCCAAGCAACGAGACCGACAACGGCAACTGCCACCGAAATGGTGTCAAGACGACTGATCGACACTGGACCAAGCAGCAGCTGTGCGATGATCCAAGCCCAGCCTGCGACCACTCGCGCCTTGTCGTATTTTCGAGGCCAAAACAGCAAAACAAACAGTGCTGCCAGCTCTAAGGTTCCGGTCATGAACAACCAGTTGTGCTGGTAGTTGGGACCGAAGTAGCTGGGTAATAGAACAAACAACAGGTTGGGATACGGGTAAACCCAGGGAACGGTAAGGCCCATAAAGGTATGAGTCTTGAACATCTCGATGGCCCACGGATGGTACGCAAAAATAATGTCGCCCATTGGCCAGCCCAGACCCTTCAGGCCAGTCCAGATCAGGTATAGGTGAGCCAAGATAAAGGCGACTACGACCGTTGGGCGTGCCAAAGCCAGCCGCTTGAGCAGTGGGATCATGACCTTAACAATTCATTGATTGCCTGATAAAGCGCTGAAGCCACCGAACTTGCCGTTGGGGTTGAAGCGGCGGAGGCGATCTCCGCAGCCCGTGAATGAAGAGCGATGCCCAAGTGGGCGATTTGTATCCATGAGGCCTTAGCAAGCTCTGAATTCTGAGCGGCAATGCCACCTAATAGCCCGGCCAGAACATCGCCGGTTCCAGCTGTGGCAAGGTACGGCGAGTTTGGCCCCACTTCCAGCAAATGCCCACCCGAGTCGGCGACGAGCGTGATGCTGCCCTTTAGGAGAACCGTCTGGCCTGTCAGTGTGGCAAGAGTAAGAGCAGCTTCTTTTCGATAGTCCGGATCATCGAAGCGTTCGGGCAGCCAGGTGACACGTCCAGCGTAGCGATTAAGCAACCCCATGGCCTCGCCATGATGGGGCGTAAGCAGCAGACTCGACTCGTGCAGCTCGTCGAAGTCCAGCACTGCAAGCGCACCGGCATCGACGACGGCAATGAGTGCTTCTCGAAAAATCGCTCGCAGATCGGCTGCACGCCGCTGATCCCTGGAGTCGATGCCTGAGCCAAGAACCCAGGCCTGTGCACGCACGGTTTGGGCGGGGTTATGGCTAACCACCACCTCGGGATGGTTTACCAATACGAGATTGGAGACACTTTCGGGACCCTGGTACCTGACCATACCGACGCCGGTCTGCTGCGCCGAGTGGATTCCAAGAATTGCCGCCCCAGGGTACTGGTCGGATCCCGTAACAAAGCCAACCGTGCCCCTGCTGTACTTATTGTCGCTGGCCGTGGGTAGCGGTAGCAGCAGGCGCAAAACGGCTGGTATCTCCATGACTCCACGCTAGCCCAGAAATCTCTCAACTAGCGCTGCGGCGGCTTTCGCGAGGTTAGTTTGCTGGAGGGAATAGTTGTCACTCGGATTAGGCTGTGATTATTACACCAAGGTATTCAGGAGCAGTTTTGTCGAAGCTATTCACACCCATCAAGATTCGCTCTGTCGAGTTTCGCAACCGCATTTGGATTGCTCCAATGTGCATGTATGCGTGCGAAAACCGCGACGGAATAGTTGGTGACTTCCACTACCTGCACCACAACACTTTCGCTAATGGTGGCGCAGGGTTGATTATCGCCGAGGCCACGGGTGTTACCGCAGATGGCCGCATCAGCCCATGGTGTCCAGGTATTTACAATGACGAACAGGTTGCCGCCTGGAAGCGCGTCACCGATGGCGTTCACTCCCGTGGCGCCAAGATCGCGCTGCAGCTTGCCCACGCGGGTCGTAAGGCCAGCACAAATCGTGGCTGGCCCGGATACGAATCCGGCTCGGTCGCAATCGCGGATGGCGGCTGGCAAACCGTAAGCGCCACGAGCGAGGCTTTTCCTGGCTACGCAGCACCACGCGAACTGGAAACCGAAGAGATCCCTGGACTGGTTGCCGCCTTCGCCGCCGGCGCCCGTCGCGCGGTTTCTGCCGGATTCGATGCCGTGCAGATTCATGCTGCTCACGGCTACCTGGTGCACCAATTCTTGTCTCCCATAACCAACAAGCGCACCGATCGATTCGGTGGGTCGCTAGAGAACCGCGCCCGCCTGCTAGTTGAAATCGTTGCCGCCATCCGAGCCGAGGTGGGTTCGCACTACCCGGTAATGGTTCGATTCAGCGCCACCGACTATCGCGAAGATGGCCTCACCGTAGACCAAACCGCGCAGATCGCAAAATGGTGCGATGAGGCCGGTGCAGACTTCTTCGATATTTCTTCGGGTGGCCTAATCCCGGGCGTTCACATTCCGGTAGGCCCCGGATATCAGGTGCCACTGGCCGAATACGTGGCCGAGCACAGCGGCAGCCCGGTTGGCGCAGTGGGGCAAATCACCGATGCTAAGCAGGCCGAGGCGACCCTTGAGAATGGGCAAATCTCCGTGGTCTCGATTGCAAGGGCGGCTTTGGCAAACCCCTTCTGGCCGGCACAAGCCGCTCATCAGCTGGGTGAAAAACTTGAGTACTGGCCCAAGCCCTACGCGCGAGCCAACTTCGACAACTAGCTCTAGATTCTTCTGGTGGCGTCGGAAACTTCGCCAACCAACTCTTCCAAAATGTCTTCCAAGAAGATGATTCCGGCTACTAGCCCGTCGGAATCTACTGCCTTGGCAAGGTGTTGACCACCCCGACGCATGCCTGCAAGCGCATCTTCAAGTTCGGTTGCTGTCGAGAGACTGATGAGCGAGCGCACGCGTTTGGCGGGAAATGGCTCCTGATATTCGTCGTCATCGAGCTCCAGCACATCCTTGATGTGCAGATAACCGGTTAGCTCTCCCTCGGCTGAAACCAGCGGATACCGGCTAAAACCGTGATCCTTGACGGCCTCTTCAACCCTCTCGGGTGTCACATCGTTGGGCAAGAAGACCACCTTGGTCAGTGGCACCACGATATCTTTGACCTGCTTTTCGGTGAACTCGAAGGTGTTTGAAATTGCCCCGCTGTAATCGGAGAGCACTCCCTCGCGGGTCGAGTGTTCGACGATATCTTCAACCTGGTCAAGCGTGTATGCGGTGTTGGCCGAGTCTCTTGGGATTACACCAAATGCGCGAAGAATCAGGTTGGCCACTGCATTGAGGGTCCAAACAATTGGTCGCAGGGCCATGGCTAGACCGTAGAGCAGCGGCACCAGAATCAGAGCCATGCGCTCTGGAATGGCGAAGGTGATCTGCTTCGGAATCAGCTCGCCCAGGATTACGTGGAAGGACGCGACCAAAACCAATGCCACCACGATTGTCACCACATCGGCGGTTGCCGGACCGAGGCCAAGCGCCAAAAGCGGTTGGTGCAGCAGAGTGTGAATGGATGGCTCGGCAATAAGCAGAATTCCAAGCGAGAAGACGGTGACGCCAATCTGGCTGGTGGCGAGCATGATGGGCACGCGTTCCATGGCCCGAAGCGTTATCTTGGCGGGAGAGCTGCCAGACTCTGCCAGCGGTTCAATTTGGGCGCGCTTGGCAGAAATTAGCGAGAATTCGGCGGCCACGAAAAAGGCGTTGCCCACCAGCATTAGGGCAAACCAGAGCAGCCCTAACCATGCACTAGCCATTTGACACCTCCGGAAGCCCCGGGATGGCGTCAGGAACGAAGCGAACCCGATCCACTCGGCGGCCGTCCATTCGCTCCACCTTGAGCACCCCGCCCTCAATCTCGGCGGTGTCACCGACCTGAGGAATCTTGCCGAGAATGCTCATCAGATAGCCACCCACAGTCTCGTAGGCACCGCTCTCCGGAATCTTCACGGCGAATTCTTTGAGTTCGTCAGGGCGCATCAGCCCTGGGAAAAGTATGGTTCCGGCACCGCCGCGGCGAACCCCAACCTTGGTGCGGTCGTGTTCATCGGCCAATTCACCGACTAGCTCTTCGATCAGGTCCTCGAGGGTAGCGAGGCCCGCGGTGCCGCCGTACTCATCAACGACGATGGCCAACTGCAGGCTCTTAGACCGCAGCAGGCCCATGAGGTTTTCGAGTGACATGGTCTCCGGGACGCGCTCGGCATCCACCGTGATGGCGCTGACCGGGACCTCATGGCGCTTGGCTCTGGGAACCGAAGCGGCCTGCTTGACGTGCACTAGGCCGATGATTTCGTCTGATGAGCCATCGGTGACCGGAAACCGGCTGTGGCCGGTTTTGTTGCAGAGCTCTATTACGCTTGCGACCGAGGCATCGCGATCGATTACGTGCATTCGCGGGCGCGGCGTCATGATGTCGGCCGCCTCAAGTTGGTTTAGGTTTAGCGTCTTGGTAATCAGCGTTGCCGTTTGGTGATCCAGCGCACCCAAACTGGCCGCACGGCGAACCAAGCTCGCAAGTTCCTCGGCGGTGCGACTACTGGAAAGCTCTTCGCGAGGCTCGATGCCAAGGGCTCTAACCGCAGCATTACCAATGGCCATCAGACCTTTGATCATGACGGTAAAAACCCAGCTAAACACCAACTGGAACGGGATTACCGCCTTGTTAACCTCGAGCGGATGAGTCAGCGCCAACTTTTTGGGGATCAGCTCTCCGATGAGCGACGAGAAAAGCGTTGCAATCACCATGGTCAGGACTGCGGCTGTGGTCTTTGCGGCAGTGTCGCTGAGGCCAAGAGCGCTTAGACCGGGATGGAGCAGTTTCTCGAGTGCTGGTTCCGCGATAAATCCGGTGAGCATCGTGGTCAACGTGATGCCAAGTTGGGCGCCGGAGAGGTGGGTGCGAGTCTGTTTCAGTGCCCGAATCGAGTTTGAAAGGCCTTTCTCGCCGCGCTGACTGCGAGACTCGAGATCGTTTCGTTCGAGGTTTACCAAGCTGAACTCGCTGGCGACGAAAAGCGCCGAGCCCAGGGTCAGAACAACGCCGATTGCGACAAAAAGCCACTCATTCATCGGTGCCATCCACCTTTGAAGTGCTGCGAAAAACTATGGTCATCCATGGGTAAGACCAAGCATAGCCAAGCAAGGTAAATGGCTGCCATCCCCAAATGGGAAAGAGCCCCCTGTGAAGTTGCTGCGAGCTGGTCGGTAAGTTACTGAAACCGCGGGTTGCCCTCGCATTAGAAGGTAGGCTTTAAAGGCTGTTGAATGGGCAACACATGATTTATGAGGTGAAGTCTTGTCGATCGAAACCGGTCACGGGGAAAACGAATTCGGTGCCAATGAGTGGCTCGTTGAAGAAATGTACTCGCAGTACAAGCAAAATCCAGGTTCGGTAGACCAGTCTTGGCTGCCAACCCTGCAGCGTTACGAACAGCACATTGCGTCGCGCGCTAGCCACACTTCTGGGGCTCCAACTGCCACCGAAACTACCGCTGCACCTGCCGCCTATTCGGCAGCTGCTGCTGCACCGGCTACCGGCGGCATTCCAACCGCACCGATGGTGGCCCGCACCACACGAGTTGAGGCTCGACCAGCCCCAATCCCAGCTCAGGCTCCGGCCACCAGCTCCATCAACATCGTTGCCGAAGAGGCAGAACCACAAGACGAGATCACCATCCTGAAGGGCATGCCGAAGGCACTGGCGGCCAACATGGATGCCTCCATCTCGGTGCCAACCGCAACCAGCGTTCGCACTGTTCCAGCCAAGCTAATGATCGACAACCGAATCGTCATCAATAGCCACCTGGGTCGCACTCGCGGTGGCAAGGTCTCGTTCACCCACATCCTTGGCTTCGCACTCATTCGCGCACTCAAAGAATTCCCCAGCCAGAACGTCTACTACACCGAGGTAGAAGGCAAACCTGCTGTCGTAAATCCGGCCAACATCAACCTCGGCCTAGCAATCGACATCCCAAAGCCGGACGGCACCCGCGCACTTCTGGTTCCTAACATCAAGCGCGCCCAGCGCCTCAACTTTGCAGAGTACTTGGCTGCCTACGAGGACATGGTCAAGCGTGCCCGCAACAACCAGCTGACTGCCGGCGACTTCGCCGGAACCACCATCAGCCTCACCAACCCTGGCGGCATCGGCACTGTCCACTCGGTGCCACGACTGATGGCTGGCGCCGGTTCGATCATCGGTGCTGGTGCACTTGAGTACCCAGCCGAGTTTGCTGGTATGAGCGAGCAGCACATCGCCAAGCTTGGCGTCAGCAAGACCATGACCCTCACCAGCACCTACGACCACCGAGTCATTCAGGGTGCGGGCAGCGGCGAGTTCCTAAAGAAGGTTCACGAGCTACTGCTTGGCGAGCGCGGCTTCTACGACGAGATTTTCAATGACCTGCGCATCCCTTACGAGCCAGTTCGCTGGGTTGCCGACTTCGACGTTGACGAAAGCGACGAGCGCAGCAAGGCCGCACGTGTTCAGGAAATGATCAACGCCTACCGAGTTCGTGGCCACCTGATGGCCGACATCGACCCGCTCGAATACGTTATGCGTTCACACCCAGACCTGGACATCCGCAAGCACGGACTGAGCCTCTGGGACCTAGACCGCCAGCTCAAGACCGGTGGTTTTGGTGGCAAGTCCAAGATGCTGTTCCGCGACATCTACAAGATCCTGCGCGACTCATACTGCCGCACCATCGGTGTCGAGTACATGCACATCCAAGAGCCAGAGCAGCGCGAGTGGTTCCAGAACAAACTGGAGCGTCCGTACGCCAAGCCAACTCGCGAAGAGCAGCTGCGCATTCTTGCCAAGCTAAACGAGGCAGAGGCTTTCGAGACCTTCCTGCAGACCAAGTTTGTTGGCCAGAAGCGTTTCTCGCTTGAGGGTGGCGAATCGGCCATTGCTTCGCTAGACGAGATTCTGCAGCTAGCTGCTGACAGCGGCCTGAGCGAAGTTGCCATCGGCATGGCCCACCGCGGCCGCCTCAACGTGCTAACCAACATTGCCGGCAAGACCTATGGTCAGGTATTCCGCGAGTTTGAAGGCAACTTCGACACCAAGACCGTTCAGGGTTCGGGAGACGTCAAGTATCACCTTGGCACCGAGAACGAGGTAACCTCACTGGCCGGCAACAAGGTCAAGGTTTCGCTTGCCGCCAACCCAAGCCACCTCGAGGCCGTAAACCCGGTTCTGGAGGGTATCGTCCGCGCCAAGCTAGACCGCATGGGCAAGAACGCCTACCACGGCGATTTCCCTGTGGTTCCGGTTTTGGTCCATGGTGATGCCGCGTTTGCCGGTCAGGGTGTGGTTCCAGAAACCTTGAACATGTGGAACCTGCGCGGCTACCGCACTGGTGGAACCATCCACATCGTCATCAACAACCAGGTTGGCTTCACCACTCCGCCATCGGAGAGCCGCTCGACCGTTTACAGCACCGATATTGCCAAGGGCATCCAGGCGCCAATCTTCCACGTAAACGGCGACGACCCAGAGGCCGTGGTTCGCGTAACTCAGCTTGCCTTCGAATTCCGCCAGGAGTTCAAGAAGGATGTTGTCATCGACATCATTTGCTACCGCCGACGCGGCCACAACGAGGGCGACGACCCATCGATGACCAACCCACTGATGTACAACCTGATCGAGCACAAGCGCTCGGTTCGCACCCTCTACATGGAGGGGCTAGTAGGCCGTGGCGACATCAGTCAGGAAGACTACGAGGCCGTAAACCAGGCATTCCAGGCCAAGCTGGAGCAGGCCTTCACCGACGTTCACGAGGCCATGAGCAAGCCGGCAGAACTGCAGCCACGCCCAATCGGCATCGGTACCACCGCCAGCGACCACCCGGTTGTAACCCGACCAACCGCCATCTCGCGCGAGCTGGTCGAGTTCATCGGCGACGCCCACAACAATGTTCCACCCGGCTTCACCGTTCACCCTAAGCTCCAACAGCTACTCGAAAAGCGTGTCGAGATGTCGCGCAAGGGCGGAATCGACTGGGGCTTTGGCGAGCTTTTGGCTCTTGGAACCCTGCTGCTGGATGGCGTACCGGTTCGTATGGCAGGCCAGGACAGCCGCCGCGGCACCTTCGTTCAGCGTCACGCCGTTTTCCACGATCGCGTCAACGGCCAGGAGTGGATGCCGCTGCGCAACCTCTCCGAAAACCAGGCCAAGTTCTGGATCTACGACTCGCTGCTGAGCGAGTACGCTGCGATGGGCTTTGAATATGGCTACTCGGTTGAGAACAAGGACGCCCTTGTGCTCTGGGAGGCTCAGTTCGGAGACTTCGCTAACGGTGCCCAAACCATCGTTGACGAATTCATTTCGAGCGCCGAGCAGAAGTGGGGTCAGACCAGCGGTCTGGTGCTGCTGCTCCCCCACGGTTACGAGGGTCAGGGCCCTGACCACTCGAGCGCCCGAATTGAGCGTTACCTGCAGCTCTGTGCCCAGAACAACATGACCGTGGCCCAGCCGTCTACCCCGGCGTCGCACTTCCACCTGCTTCGCCAGCAGGCTTACAGCGAGCACAAGCGACCACTGATCATCTTTGCTCCAAAGTCGATGCTTCGTCTGAAGGCTGCTTCCAGCCCGGTTGAGGACTTCACCTCGGGTTCGTTCCGTCCGGTAATCACCGATGAGCAGGGCCTCAACCCTGCCAATGTGACCCGCGTGCTGTTCTGCTCGGGCAAGATCTACTGGGATCTGCTGGCCGAAGCGCAGAAGCGCAACGACGGCAAGACTGCCATTGTGCGAGTCGAGCAGCTCTACCCAACTCCGGTGGACGAGATTAAGGCTGCCTATGAGCAGTATCCAAACGCCGAATTGGTATGGGTTCAGGACGAGCCTGCAAACCAGGGCCCCTGGACCTACATCGGCCTATTCTTGCCCAAGTACATGGGTGGCCAGGTTGCTCAGCTAGTCTCTCGTCCGGCTTCTGCCTCACCTGCAGCCGGAAGCGCCAAGACTCACGCAGCCGAGCAGGCAGACCTGATCGCACGCGCGTTCGCCTAGAATCAGCGCTAGGGGGTTGGGATTTCATCCCAGCCCCCTTTACGCTTAAACGATATTCACCGTCACCAGAAAGGTCGTAATGCCAGATCGCGATATTCGCATCGTCATCCTTGGCGACTCGACCATCAGTGCAGCAGGAGACCCTCGCGGAATGGGCTGGGTCGGTCGAGTGACCGCAAAAACGCAGTCCACGGATAAGAGCATCGAGATTTTTTCGCTGCCAGTGCCGGCCGAAACCTCCGGGCAGCTAGCCGAGCGTTGGAAGGCCGAAGCTGGCAGAAGGTTTTCTCCGGATACCGATAACCGCCTGGTTATATCCCTGAACAACTTAGACCCAGCCAGCGGAACCTCAATCAGTCGAAGTCGCCTCAACATCGCAACCATTCTGGATGAGTGCAAGCGTGCCGGTATCGGGGTGTTCCTAGTTGGGCCACTTCCCAGTCACAACCCCGAATTGAACCGCGATATCGAACATCTGGCCAGTGGCTACGAAGACGTGGCGAGCCGCCGCGGTGTGACGTTTGTCGATTGCTTCCGACCACTGGTTGGTCATGAGGGCTGGAACCGCGAGATAGCGGCATCCGACCACAACCTGCCAGGGCAGGTTGGCTACGGACTAATTGCCTGGCTGATTCTCAATCGCGGTTGGTATGAGTGGTTGGGTCTGGAAACCCCCGAATAGTCGAGGCAAAATAAAACGCACCCCCAAAGTTGAGGGTGCGTTTTGAAGTTTAAAAGTTACTTGCCGGCATTCGCATTGATCTCACGGATTTTGGCCATGATTCGACCCGCCAGTTCGGCCGGTGGCGCCTCGGTGCAACTGCGCTGAATCACATTGTTGAACAGGTGCTCAAAACCGTAGTCGCCCTCGCAGGACTCACACTGGGCCAGGTGCGTGGTAACCTCGTTCATCTCCTGGTCCGACAGCTCCTGCTGCAAGAACTCGTGAACGTGTTTTTTAGTCTCTTGGCAATCGAACTCGGCCATTTCTATTCCTTGTCCCCGTTTTCAATATTGTCTACCGCATAGCCCTCTTCGCGGCCATAACCCGCCAACTCGGCGCGTAAAAGTTTTTTGCCGCGGTGCAGGCGGCTCATTACGGTTCCAACCGGAGTGCCCATGTTTTGGGCAATCTCGGCGTATGGAAGACCGAGGACTATTGCCTGAAGCACAACCTCCTTGAACTCAGCAGGAAGGCGGTCCAGGGCGTCGGTGACCGATTTGGCCGGCATGTTGTCAATTGCCTCGGCCTCGGCTGAACGGCTTGCCATGGCGGTGAGTGAAGTTGCGGCGCCGACCTGCCAATCCTCGAGGGCATCAATAGAAGAACCTTGGGATTTATCGCGCTTGGACTTCTCAATGTTGTTGAGATTGGTGTTGCGCATAATCTTGGCGAGCCAAGCCTTGAGATTTGAACCCTTTTCAAACTGCGACCAGCTGCGGAAAGCCTTGATATAGGTCTCGGCCACCAAGTCTTCGGCGTCCTGCTCGGTGTTGGTTTGGCGTCGAGCCAGTGCCAACAGCAGCGGCATAAGGGGCATAGTTTCCGCTTCGAAATCGCGCAATTCGGACTTGGAGGCAGGTGAGTTTTTCTCTGACATCGAGTGCGAGTTTACTCGCCGAAGGCTGAATTGGGTCAGCGGTGGATTGAGACTGGCCAAACTACCCTCCTTTACGCCGATTTCTAGTGGTAATTTTGTAACCAATGTCGCAAGCGAATCATTCCCCAGAGCTATGGGCTGCCCCGGTAGCCAACTCCCCCATTCACGCAACCGTGCCGCTGCCCGGTAGCAAGTCACTGACCAATCGCGAACTGGTGCTATCTGCGCTTGCAGCCGAACCCACGCTGCTTACCGCTCCCCTGCACTCGCGCGATTCTGCGCTGATGATTGCAGCCCTGCGTTCGCTCGGAACCGTGGTGGACGAAAACGCCACCGGCGACCTGCTTATTAATCCCAAGCCGCTAACCGGTGGGGTCACCATCGACTGCGGACTGGCCGGCACAGTCATGCGCTTTGTTCCGCCGCTGGCAACTCTCGCCGCGGGCGATGTGGTGTTTGACGGCGATGCCGCAGCCCGCCGACGCCCGATGCACACCACGATCGATTCTCTCCGTGGCCTTGGTGTCGAAGTTGACGATGCCAGAACTGGTTCACTGCCGTTCACCGTCAAGGCAACCGGATCGGTTCGAGGCGGCCACCTGACCATCGATGCCAGTGCCAGCAGCCAATTTGTGAGTGGTCTGCTGCTCTCGGCCGCCCGATTCGAGGATGGCCTGACCCTGCAGCACGAGGGTGAGCATCTGCCCAGCCTGCCTCACATTGAGATGACCCTTGACACCCTCGCCAAGCGCGGGGTTCGAGTAAGCAACCCTGAACCGACAATTTGGCGCGTTGAGCCAGGACCCATTTCGGGTGGCATCGTGGCAATTGAGCCAGACCTCTCCAACGCCGGTCCGTTCTTAGCCGCTGCGATGGTTGCAGGCGGTTCGGTCACCATTCCGGGTTGGCCAGAAACCACCACTCAGGTCGGCGACGAATTCGATGGCATCCTGCAGCAGATGGGTGCCACCATCGTGCGTGACGAACGCGGCCTCACCATCACCGGAACCGGCGAGATCCACGGAATCAACATCGACCTTTCCATCGGAGGCGAGTTGGCCCCGGTGATTGCGGCCCTGGCCGCCCTAGCCGACAGCCCATCGGTGATCAGCGGAATTGCTCACCTGCGCGGACACGAGACCGACCGCTTGGCCGCCTTGGCCACCGAGATCAATCGAATCGGTGGAATCTGCCGTGAGACCCCCGATGGACTAGAGATAGACCCTAGCAACAACCTGCACGGCGCCCAGTGGCAGAGCTACGAGGACCACCGCATGGCAACCGCTGGCGCAATTGTTGGTCTGCGCGTGCCTGGCATCGAGGTAGAAAACATCGCTACGACGGCAAAGACCATGCCCGACTTTGCCGCAATGTGGACCCAGATGCTTGGAGCCAAATAGTTGAGTTGGCTCTACGAATCTGATGACGGTACTCACGATCTCGATGAGTCTGATGTTCGGATTCGCCCCAATCCCAAGGGCAACAAGCCACGCACCAAGATTCGCCCAGAGCACAAGCATGCCCTGATTGGCATGGTTTTGGGTGTCGACCGCGGCCGCTATCGCGTTCTGCTGAAGGACGAGCAGCGCATGATCGATGCCACCTTGGCCAAAGAACTGCGTAAACAGGGTCCGGTGGTTGGAGACAACGTTGCCCTTGCTGGCGACACCAGCACCACCATGGGCGCCCTTGCCAGAATCGTGCGCATCGAACCACGCACCAGCCTTCTCCGACGCAGCGCCGATGACACCGATCAGGTGGAACGCGTCATTGTGGCCAATGCCACCCAGATGATGATTGTGGTTGCCATTGCCAACCCCGAACCCCGCACTCGACTAATCGATCGGTATTTGGCGGCGGCCTTTGACGCCGGACTGCGCCCCATTCTCTGCATCACCAAGGTTGATCTCGAAAACCCGGACGCCTTTATCTCGCACTTTGCCGGCCTAGACATTCCGGTCATTCTCAATCGCTCGGACGCACCAAGTTTGCCAGCCCTGCATTCCGTTTTGGATGGCGAAACCACGGTTGTGGTTGGGCATTCGGGAGTTGGCAAGTCAACCATGGTGAACGCACTTGTTCCAGGAGCCATGCGCGCCACCGGAGTGGTCAACGATGTCACTGGTCGTGGTCGGCACACAAGCACATCGGTACGAGCAATCGCACTCCCCGAGAATGCCGGACACCGCGGTGGCTGGATTATCGACACCCCCGGAGTGCGTTCCTTCGGGCTGGGCCACGTGAGCTTCGACAATGTCCTCAAGAGCTTTGAGGACCTCTTTCGAGTTATTCAGGAATGTCCACGAGACTGCAGCCACCTGAGTTCAGCTCCAGACTGCGCACTCGATGAGGCTGTAGCAGCCGGCACGCTTGGCCAGCACGGTGCCGCCCGGGTAGATTCGCTTCGCCGACTCATGGCTTCGCTGGACAGCAAGCCGGAATACTAGGCCTACTTAGCGGTGGCGCCCTCGGCCAACCGCTAAATTTGAAACATGAGCCAAAGCCCCGACTACAGCAGCGACCTTGCCCTGGCACAGAAGCTGGCAGATGCAGCCGACGTTATTTCCCTTGCACGCTTTCGAGCCTTGGATCTTGCCGTCGAAACCAAACCTGATCGCTCTCCAGTAACCGACGCCGACCGCGCGGTAGAGCAGGCGCTAAAGGCGATTCTGGCCAGCGAGCGCCCCGAAGATGGCATCATCGGCGAGGAATTTGGCTCAAGCGGACAGCAGGCTCGTAAGTGGATCATCGACCCGATTGATGGCACTGCCAACTACCTGCGAGGCGTGCCGGTTTGGGCCACGCTGATTGCCCTTTCGGTGGATCAAAAGCCGGTTCTCTCGGTCATTTCGGCACCTGCCCTGGGCAGGCGCTGGTGGGCTGCACCGGGAGTCGGCGCGTTCACCCGTGACATCGATGGTTCGGTGCGCCAGATTCAGGTGAGCGGCATTTCTGAGTTGGAGAACGCTTCGCTCAGCTACAACAACCTGCAGCTTTGGGATTCATTTGGCTACCTGGACGAGTTGCTGGCTCTAAGCCGACAGGTTTGGCGTACCCGCGCCTATGGAGACTTCCTAAGCTACATGTACCTGGCGGAGGGTTCGGTAGACATCGTTGCCGAGCACGACCTCAAGATTTACGACATCGCAGCGCTGGTGCCAATTGTGGAGCAGGCTGGTGGGTCATTCAGTGCACTGGGTGGACCGCTCACCGAGGACAGTTCATCGGTGCTGGCCACCAATGGCAAGCTGCACGACGTGGCTCAGCGGGTTGCGGGCCGCTAGGCCTTCAAGCCAAGATGCCGAACTATTGCTTTAGTTAGTGCTATTGTCATAACAAGATATCAAAGACCAGTTCATGGCAAATAAGAGGTAACTAGTGTCTCAACAAGAACAGATACTCCCACTTTCGATGTTTGTAGACCTCGAACGCAGTGGCCCTATCCCCCTCTACTTTCAAATCGCGACGCGACTCGAGAAAGCAATACTCGATGGAACGCTCCCTGCCGGCGCACGTCTAGAGAATGAGATTTCTTTTGGTGAAAGGCTTGGCCTGAGTCGCCCCACTGTTCGCCGAGCAATCCAAGACCTCGTGGACAAAGGTTTGCTGGTTCGACGCCGCGGGATTGGAACCCAGGTTGTGCATGGTCAAGTAACACGCGGCGTGGAACTTACATCACTTCATGAGGACCTCCTGCGAGCAGGAAAGAAGGCTTCAACCCAGCTACTTAGTCTGAAGGTTTTAAAAGCAGACAAGCGCGATTCAGAGAATCTGGGTGTTGCAGTGGGAGAAGAAGTACTTTGGATCAGGCGGGTTCGCTATGCGGACGGTGTGCCTGTAGCTGTAATGGAGAATTGGCTTCCAGCAGACTTCATTGACATAACCACTGAGGAACTTGGTGAGCTCGGCCTGTATCAGATAATGCGAACTCGTGGAATCAATCCGAGAGTAGCAAAACAAAAAATTGGAGCCCGCAAGGCCACTGCTGAAGAAGCAGATCTACTTGCAATAGAAAAAGGCTCGGCACTCCTAACAATGGACCGCACTGCTTACGACAGCAGCGGTCGCGCTATCGAATATGGTCACCACTGCTATCGGCCGGACCTTTACAGTTTTGAAGTCACGCTCGTAGAAAAATAACCTGCAATTTCAGTTTCGGGCAATTGGCACATCCTTGTAAATAATGCTCCGAAAGGCCTCTAAGGCTTCATGTGAACTTGAGGATGCCCAGCCCTCGAGACCGACTATCCCTTCGTAGCCAAGCTCGAATAGTTCACGACCAATTCGAGAGTAGTTGACCTCACCGGTACCTGGCTCACAGCGCCCAGGTACATCCGCAAGTTGGATTTCACCTATGTATGGCAACGCGTCGCGAACCAGCTGCACCAAGTTCCCCTCTCCAATCTGAGCGTGATAAAGGTCCAGATTTAGTCTGAGAAAAGGACTGTCGACGGCTGCAACAAGCCGAATGGTGTCAGAGGCCTTTGCAAAAGGCGTGCCAGGGTGGTCGACCAGAGTATTTAGGTTTTCTAACACGAAAACCCTTCCGGCCCTTTCTCCAAGCTCCGCCAGACGCTTAAGAGTGTCTACTGCCAAAATCCATTCCCCGGGTGTGACTTCTGAACGTTGAGATATCGCTTGACCAGTGCTGTCCAAGCCCGTGCCATGGATATTCAATCGTGCTACGTCTATTGTCTCTGCCGCAACAAGAGACTCCTTCGCGGTGCACAACAGGTCGTCAATGCCTGTAGGTGTTATTAGGTCGCCACGGATGTATCCGGACATCGAAGAAAACTTTGCGCCTGTAGCGGCCAATCCTGCAAGATTCTTTTTTGTCCAATCCCAAATTTCTACCTGAAATCCCAGTCGATGAATTTCAGAAACTCGATCAATGTATGCAAGATCGGTAAAAAGCATTTCAGCCGAAGCAGCTAACTCAAAAACCATTTCTAAACCTCGTCTTCTTGGTAGGAGGGCCGCTTCTATCCCCAATTGATAGTATGTTCTAACATATTAAAACTTATTTTGTGGAGAATTGCTATGACCGCACAGCGCCTTAGGATTGGCCTGATAGGAACCGGCCGCATTGGACAAGTGCACGCGGCAAGCATCGCGAGCTCCAGCCAATTCGAACTAACCTATACTGCAGATGTATTTCTAGCAGGTGCGGAGAAGATCGCTCTACAATACGGCGGAAAAGCGACTGATGATCCGATCGAACTGCTTGCCAGCGGAGAAGTCGACGCAGTGCTAATCGCCTCTCCAACACCAACCCACATCGACCTGATTCGCAAGGCGATACAGTTTGGCCTGCACGTATTTTGTGAAAAACCAATCGATTTAGATATCGCACTTGTCGATGAGCTTCGCTCGCAGGCTGCAGACGCGAACACTGTAGTAGCACTTGGCTTCAATCGACGCTTTGACCCAAACTTCAGCGCGCTGCGAACTCGTATTGAGAAGGGTGAAATCGGCAAAATAGAACAGCTAGTTATCATAAGCCGAGACCCGCAACCTGCACCTCAGGATTACATCGCAGTATCCGGAGGCATATTCCGGGACATGACTATTCACGATTTTGATATGGCCCGTTTTTTCATCCCCGAAATCATCGAGGTATCAGCAATGGG
>Ga0213920_1000234_pt1 | contig 50931 bp, 45 predicted proteins | sample McNCre1117MG_FD_161054 | JGI IMG/M metagenome (GOLD analysis project Ga0213920, IMG submission 161054) | Freshwater microbial communities from McNutts Creek, Athens, Georgia, United States - 11-17 MG | ecosystem: Environmental > Aquatic > Freshwater > Creek | place: USA: Georgia | collected...
TTTGGCAAAGACCAAGTGACCATGTTTGAACTGGCAGGCATTGCTGGCAAACACCTGCGACCCATCGGCGAGTAATTACGCATGACCGTTCACGCCAAACCCATGATTGCCACGCCGCAGGCGATGCACTTTGCCGAAGCTTTGCCACTGCAAAGCGGCGCAAGTGTGCGCGACTACACGCTGGCCTACGAGACCTACGGCACGCTCAACGCCGACCGCTCCAACGCGGTGCTGGTGTGCCATGCGCTCAACGCATCACACCACGTCGCAGGCGTGTACGAAGGCCAAGACAAAAGCGAAGGCTGGTGGGACAACATGATTGGCCCAGGCAAGCCCGTGGACACCAACCACTTCTTTGTGATTGGCGTCAACAACCTCGGCTCTTGCTTTGGCTCCACCGGCCCCATGCACACCCACCCCGACACGAGCAAGGTGTACGGCGCGGACTTCCCCGTGGTGACGGTGGAAGACTGGGTGAACGCGCAAGCCTTGTTGCTCGACCGTTTGGGCATCACCCAACTCGCCGCTGTTTTGGGCGGCAGCTTGGGCGGCATGCAAGCCCTGAGCTGGACGCTGCAATACCCAGACCGCGTGCGTCATGCCGTGGTGGTGGCGAGTGCGCCCAACCTGACGGCTGAGAACATTGCCTTCAACGAAGTGGCACGTCGCGCCATCGTGACCGACCCCGACTTTCATGGCGGCCACTTTTACGAGCACGGCGTTGTGCCGCAACGCGGTTTGCGCATCGCCCGTATGGTGGGCCACATCACGTATCTGAGCGACGATGTGATGAACGAGAAATTCGGTAGAGAGTTACGCGATGCAGTTGTGGGCAGCGCCACGGGCTACAAGTATTCCACGCAAGACGTAGAGTTTCAAATCGAAAGCTATCTGCGCTACCAAGGCGACAAGTTCAGCGAGTACTTTGACGCCAACACCTATTTGCTCATCACCCGCGCACTCGACTACTTCGACCCTGCGCGTACTTATGGTGGTGATTTATCGGCAGCGTTTGCACGCACAGCCGCCAAGTTTCTGTTGGTGAGCTTCACCACCGATTGGCGCTTCTCACCAGCACGCAGCCGCGAGATGGTGCAAGCCTTGCTCAACAACCAACGCGATGTGAGCTACGCCGAAATCGACGCGCCACACGGTCACGATGCGTTCTTGCTGGACGATGCCCGCTACATGAATGTGGTGCGCTCTTACTTTGCGCGCATCAACGATGAACTGAGTGCAGGAGTTGCCGCATGACCCACGACAACTTGAAAGCCATTGCGGCCCTCGTGCCCCAAGGCAGCCGCGTACTGGACCTCGGCTGTGGCGACGGCGCTTTGCTGGCCCACTTGCAACAACACAAAGGCTGCACCGGTTACGGCGTAGAGCTAGACGACACCAATGTGCACGCCTGCGTGCAACGCGGCGTGAACGTGTTGCAACTCAACCTCGATTTGGGCTTGAGCGTGTTTGCCGACCAATCATTTGATGTGGTGCTGCAAATCGACACCTTGCAACACTTGCGCAACGCCGAAACCATGCTGCGCGAAACCGCACGCGTGGGCAAAACGGGCATCGTCGCCTTCCCCAACTTTGGACACTGGCCTAACCGCCTGAGCGTTCTGCAAGGTCGCATGCCCGTGACCAAACGCCTGCCCTACCAGTGGTACGACACGCCCAACATCCGCGTGGGCACGTTCAAAGACTTTGAAGTGCTGGCCGAGAAAAATGGTTTGCAAGTGACACGCGCCTTTGGCTTGCAAGATGGGCAACGCGTGGATGTGTGGCCGAACCTCATGGCGGGCACGGCGGTGTTTAAGTTCGAGCGGAATTAAACAAACACGAAGCGGCTCACGCCAAAGTGAGTAATGCCAATGCGCCGAGCGCCGCAGTCTCGGCGCGCAACACGCGATCGCCCAAACTCAGTGCCACAAAGCCTTTGTCACGAGCCGCTGCGTCTTCTGCATCGGTCAATCCACCCTCAGGGCCATTGAGCAAGACCCACGACTTAACGTTCGCTGCAACGCCATCACGCAAAGCGCTCAAAGGCTGCGTGCTCGCGTGCAACGACAGCACACCCTGCACCACACCGGCCTGCGCAGTTTGACGCGCCAGCCACGCGTCTAATCGCTCGGGTGCGTCAATCAGCGGCACGCGGTTACGACCGCATTGTTCGCTCGCACTGGCTGCCACAGCTTGCCAATGGGCTTGTTTCTTCTCTGCGCGCTCACCCGTGAGGCGAATCACGCTGCGTTCGGTCATCAAGGGGGTGATGCGATGCACGCCCAGCTCGGTGGCTTTTTCCACCAACCAGTCCATGCGCTCGTTGGCGGGCATGCCAACGGCCAAGTGCACTTGAACGGCCGCTTCGCATTCCACGTCGCGGTGCTGGCCCACGACCACGCGCACATCGCTGCGTCCCATGTGTTGCACTTCGGCGCTGAACTCGCCGCCTTCGCCGTTGAACAAGGTCAAGCTGTGACCGGGCTGCATGCGCAGCACTTGCACATGGCGAGCGGCAGTGGGTGGCAAGTCCACCACTTGACCCGAGATCAAGGGCAGAGGGCAGTAAAAGCGGGCCACCTTAGCCGCGCCCGTTCAAACGTGGAAATGCCAAGCTGATGGCGGGCTCTGTGCCTTCAATCTTGTCGATCAAGCGCAGCAAGGGCGTGAGGTCGCTGTAACGGCTAGCGGTGGAGCGGATGTAGTTGATGAAGCGCGGGGCGTCGGCCAAGTATTTGGGCTTGCCGTCGCGCAAGGTCAAACGCGCAAAGATGCCAGCCACTTTAAGGTGGCGTTGCAAGCCCATCCACTCCACGGCGCGATAAAACGCGCCAAAGTCGTTGTGCCAGTCTTCAAAGTCCATCAGGCCGAGTTTGCGGGCACGTTCCCAATAGCGAATGGTGACGTCGAGCACCACGTCTTCTTCCCAGGTCAAAAACGCGTCGCGCATGAGGCTGGCGATGTCGTAGGTGATGGGGCCATAGACGGCGTCTTGAAAGTCCAACACGCCCAAACGTTGTTCAGCGGGGTCATGCGGCATCATCAAATTGCGCGGCATGAAGTCGCGGTGCACGTACACGCTGGGCGCGGCCAAGTTGCGCTGCACGATGGTTTGGAAGGTTTTGTCCAGCATGTCGCGCTGGGTGCTGTCAATTTGCAGCTGGCGGTGCTGGGTCAGGTACCAATCTGGAAACAAAGACAGTTCGCGCTGCAGCAAAGCCTCGTCATACGCAGGCAGCACGCCGGGGCGGCTGCTTTGTTGCAGCGTTAACAAAGCGTCGACGGCACGCATGTAAAGGCTGTGGTTGGCTTGCGGGTCATCGCGGTTAATCACGTCCATCATGGTTTGCGAGCCAATGTCGTCCAGCAACATGAAGCCCTGCGGCTCATCCCACGCCAAGATGCGTGGGGCATACAAACCCGCATCCAGCATCAGACGGGCAATGCGCACAAAGGGTTCGCAGTTTTCTTTGTCTGGTGGCGCGTCCATGACGATGTAAGAGCCTTGGGCTGTGTCGACACGGAAATAGCGCCGAAAGCTGGCATCGGCCGAGGCTGCGCGCACGGAGGCAGGCAGCACGCCGTGCGCACTGGCTTGGGCGTCTAGCCACTGGTGGAAGGCTGCTTGGCGCTCGGGCTGAGCCCATTCGATCAAAGCAGAGGTATTTGCGCCCGAAGGCTGGGAGTTAGGCTGTGTGCTCATGGATAATCCAAATTCTACAAACCAAGCTTAGGTTGACCCGCGTTCATGTTGTTGCCTTTTATTCACCGCCAAATACGCACACTGTCGTGGCTCACATTTGGCCTGTTAGGCAACACCCTGGCGAGCCACGCGCAAACCGTGAGTTCGCCCCCCTTGGCGCTCAAGCCCAGCAGCTTGCTGCAAGAGTCCATCTTGGACGACACGCGCAAACAGCTGCCCACCTATTTGCAAAGTGACACGCTCAACGGCCGCCCAGACTTAGAAACACGCTTAGATGGCCAAGTGGTCATTCGCCGCGGCGACATCCTACTCAAAGCCGATAAAGTAGATTACGACCAAGTTGAAGATTTCGCCAAAGCCCGCGGCAATGTGTACATCAACCGCTCTGGCAATGTGTACGAAGGCCCCGCTCTGGACATTCAAATAGATGCTTTCGAAGGTTTCTTCACGCAACCCAACTACCAGTTGCTGAAAAACAAAGCCTACGGCAAAGCCGAGCGCATCGATTTCATCGATCCCGCCAACTCGGTGATGCACAAAGCAGACTTCACCACTTGCCAGCGCAAGCCAGGCCCGAACTGGACGCCAGACTGGTTTTTCAAAGGCGACAAGATCACCCTCGACACCGAACGCAATGTAGGCCTTGCCGAAGGTGCCTCACTGCGCTTCAAAGATGTGCCCATCTTGCCCGTGCCATCGATCGACTTTCCTTTGAGCGATGAACGCAAATCTGGTCTGCTACCACCGACCATCGGTGTCGACAACATTGGCGGCCTGGAATACACCCAGCCCTACTATTGGAACTTGGCCCCAAACCGAGACATCACGTTCTTCCCCACCTATTGGAGCAACCGTGGCTTGCGCTTGGGCACCGAGTTTCGTTACCTCGAAGGTTTGGCACCATTTCAACCGCCCTTTCAAGGTCAAATGCGCTTTGACTACATGGAAAAAGATGCTTTGCGCGAAGGCTCACGCCGTTGGAGCATGCAGTATTCTCACGTTGGCTTAGTCAATCCAGCCTTTGCAGGTGGCGCACTCGGCCTCAACGTCAATGTCAACCGCGTCAGCGATGACAACTACTGGAAAGATTTTTCCGTCATTGGCGATACGGGTGTGCAGCGTTTGTTATCAAACGATGTCGGGTTGAATTGGACGAATGGCATCTTCACCTACGGCGTGCGCACGCAAGTTTGGCAAACCCTGCAGGATTTAGACAATATTTACGGCAACCGAATCACGCCACCTTTTAACCGAGTCCCTCAATTCACGGCACGCATGCAGCGCATCAACGTAGAAGGCTTCGACTTCAGCATTGATGGCGACCTGACGCGGTTTGAGTCTGCACGTGACTACGAGTGCTTGAATGGCACGGCCTATCGATCGGGCTGTGCCCCCAACGCCGACCGCGCCGTGGCGTTGGCTCAAATCAGTCGTCCATTCACCACGCCCTATGGTTACCTGACTCCGAAAATGCAGCTGAACAGCCGTAGCTACCAATTCGCTGGCGGCTTGCCGGCAAATAATCCGTTTTATGGCGATCATGCTGGGCAAAGTGGTGCAAGCGTCAGTGTTCCCACATTTAGCATCGACACAGGCGTGGCATTTGAAAAGTCCACACGTTTATTTGATCGCGGCTGGACTCAAACGCTAGAGCCACGGATTTTTTATGTCTACACCCCCTATCGCGATCAGAACTATCTACCCAACTACGACTCGGGCGGCAATTCTTTTAACTTTGCCAGCATCTTTACAGAGAACGCTTTTGGCGGCTATGACCGAATTTCCGATAGCAAACTCCTGACATTGGGCGCAACCTCTCGCTTCATTGATCCGGAAACAGGCGCTGAAGGTGCACGATTTGGACTAGCCCAACGGCTTCGCATGAAAGAACAACGCGTGACGATGCCCGATGACCCAACAGGTAAGACGGGTATCAGCGATCTCTTAGCAGGCGCCTCTGTGGCCATGACCAAATCATGGGCCATTGACACCACTGTGCAATACAACCAAAAAACCGACAACTTCATGCGTCGCGTGATCAGTGGCCGCTACAACCCCGGCTCATACCGCGTTGTTAGCGCGGCCTATCGAACTGAAAATAGTGAGGCTGGCTTGCCCGTCTCGCGCCAAGTGGATGTGGGATGGCAATGGCCTTTGCACGATTTGTGGGGCGGCGCTGATACACAAGACGGTGAAGGACGAGGCCTCGGTGAAGGACGCTGGTACAGCGTTGCGCGTATGAACTACAACCCACTTGATAAAAAAATGGTGGAATCCGTGATCGGCTTTGAATACGATGCTGGGTGCTGGCTCAGCCGAGTCGTGGCAGAACGCTTGCAAGTGACCGACGGTATCGCACGCCAGCGTTTGCTGTTTCAACTCGAATTTGTAGGCTTCTCACGCATTGGCACCAATGCCATGGGCTCACTCAAAACCAACGTGCCGCGTTACCAGCCTTTGCGACAGCCTTCTATGACCCCAAGCCGATTCGGCAATTACGATTGATGGTGATTATGTTTTCTCTTCTGTTGCGCAATAACCGTTTGTCGTCCCTCGCTTTGTGGGCCATTGCGCTGACGTGCGCAAATGTGTCTGCACAGACTAATCGTGTTACACCCACTTCCAACCGTGACTACATTGTGGCCATTGTGGATGCGCAGCCCATCACCAATCACGACGTAAACACACGCGCCAACCTACAGGCTCAACAACTCAAACAGCAACAAAAAAACTTACCGCCACAGAGTGACTTGCTACGTACAAGCCTCGAGCGATTGATCACAGAAAAAGCACTGCTCCAACATGCGAAAGAAGTCGGCGTCACCATCGATGATGAAGCGGTCACCCAAGCAGAGCAACGACTAGCGGCACAAAGTCAAATCACGGTCGATGCGCTGCACAAAAAAACTGTGGCTGAAGGATCTACTGTGACTACGCTTCGACAGGGTCTCAGAGATCAACTCACCTTGCAACGCTTGAGTGAACGCAATGTCCCCAGCCGTATCAAAATCAGCGATGTTGAAATCGATCAAGCCATTCGCGAGCGTCAAAACGCTAGCTTGGGAACCAATCCCGACATTGAACTCGGCCATGTTTTGATCGCGGTTTCAGAAAAAGCCACGGACGTTGAAATCTCTGCACTGCAAGCCAAAGCACAAGCCGTGCTGGCACAACTCCAACGCGGTGATGACCTCGCCCGTGTTGCAAAAGAGGTATCTGACGGCTCCGAGCGCGACAAAGGAGGCTTGATGGGTTTGCGCCCTGCCAATCGCTACCCCACTCTGTTTGTCGAAGCGACACAAAACCTTCGTGTGGGTGACGCCACACTGGTTCGCTCTGGGGCCGGCTTTCATGTCCTGAAGTTGGTCACTAAAAAAGCCAGCAGCGTCTTGACGATCACACAAACCCATCCGCGTCACATCTTGTTGCGTCCAAGTGGTCAACTCAGCCAAACTACGGCGCGCGCGCAACTCGCCGACTACAAACGCCAAATTGAAGCCGGAAAAGCTGACTTTGCCAAGCTCGCACGCGAGCACTCTCAAGACGGCAGTGCGCAAGAAGGCGGTGATTTAGGTTGGGTCTCACCCGGCATGTTTGTGCCTGAATTTGAAGAGGTGATGAACAAGCTTCAACTTGGTCAGATTGCAGACCCCATGGTGTCGCGCTTTGGTGTGCATCTGATTCAAGTACTAGAACGCCGCGAAGCGCCCGTCAGTGAACGTGAGCTACGCGATATTGCGCGTAATGGTTTGCGTGAGAAAAAATTTGAAGAGACTTACCAGCTCTGGGCGCAAGAAGTGCGTGGCCGCGCTTATGTCGAATACCGCGATGCACCGCAATAAGTTGAGCCCGCTTTGAAACACATCGCACGCAAGCGCTTCGGCCAACATTTTTTAACCGACGGCGCCATCATTGAAGGCATCGTGGATGCCATCCACCCACAAGCCGGTGACCCAATGGTCGAAATTGGCCCAGGCTTGGCCGCGCTGACACAGCCCTTGGTGGAGCGCCTAGGCAAACTCAATGTCATTGAGTTAGATCGCGACTTGGCTGTGCGCCTACGCGAGCACCCACAGCTGAATGTGATTGAGTCCGATGTGCTGCGCGTCGATTTCACACAATTGGCGGCGACGCTCAATGCGCCCAAATTGCGCGTGGTGGGTAATCTGCCATACAACATCTCATCGCCGATCCTGTTTCACCTGCTAGAGCACGTGGCCGTCGTCCAAGACCAGCACTTCATGCTGCAAAAGGAGGTCATTGACCGCATGGTGGCCAAGCCCAGTACCGGTGACTACAGCCGTTTGAGTGTGATGTTGCAATGGCGCTACGACATGGAAGACGTGTTGTTTGTGCCACCTGAATCATTCGATCCGCCGCCCCGCGTGGACAGCGCCGTGGTGCGCATGGTGCCGCTAGCTGAGCCGCCCAAGATTGACGTCAAACTGATGGAAGACATGGTGAAGGTCGCTTTCAGCCAACGCCGCAAATTGCTACGCCACACCCTAGGTCGTTGGCTAGAAGCTCGCAACTTTGCAGGTACCTTCGACGTGCAGCGCCGCGCAGAAGAAGTACCTGTCGCTGAATACGTGGCTTTGGTTCAAAGTCTCTGATGCGTTGGACAACAAAAAACCCGTCAGCAGTTGCCTGCGACGGGTTTTGCTTTTGCGCTGCGTTGAAGCAGCGAACCAATTAAGCCGCTGTTTGCCAGTAGCCTGCGTTGAATGGGCTGCTCATGCGCAAGGCCATGGGCGACACGTCCACCAACTTGTCGGTTGGCATTTTCTCGCCTTCTTCCAACAACTCGATGCCTTCCGCAGCCACACCTGGCTTTTCTGCCGATGGGGCACGGGCCACTGAGAAAGAGTAGAAGCAGCGGAAGGCCACTTTGCGGTCAGACCAGTAATCGGCGGCTTCGCGGAAAATGTCCAACAGTTGTTCGCGCGCTTCCTTGTCGAACTTGGCGTGCGCAGGGATGTGCTCCAACACCAAGATGAAGCCAGGCTGTGGGCCAGACTTGTGCAAGGGATCGGTCATGCCGTCATACAAAGAGTCGAAGTTTTTGCTGGATGAGGCGGACAGATTGAACTCTTTGCAGATGATGTCCAAGATGTCTTGTTTGCTTTGAGCTTGAGCCAAATTGACATACAAAAAATGGTGGCCAAGGCCTTGGGCGGCTTCTTGCAAATCTGGCACGCGAAAGGCGCGGATAGATTGAACGATATTGGTTTTGACGGTACGCAATGGCATGGAGATTAGCCGTTCTTAAAGCTTCTAAAAATTCAATGAACCTTCGGGTAAACCCGAAAATTTGGAAGCGCTAGTGTCTTCGAAACGCTACAAAAAAGCAAGGGCCCACCCATTTCTGGGGGGCCCACCAAGGGTTATTTAACTAAAATTAACTAACTTTCGTGGCAAAACCCTGGTTTATCGTGCAGCACTGGCGTCTGCCACCGTCAGGGCTGTCATATTGACGATACGGCGCACGGTAGTGCTCGCGGTCAAGATATGAACCGGCTTGGCCGCACCCAACAACACTGGACCAATGGCAATGTTGCCGCCAGCCGCTGTTTTGAGCAGGTTGTAAGCAATATTGGCGGCGTCCAAATTAGGCAGAACCAACAAATTGGCATCACCAATCAGCGTGGTGTCGGCCATTTGGGCAACTCGGACATCACCATCCAAGGCCACGTCGCCATGCATTTCGCCGTCGATTTCCAGCCAAGGTGCTTTTTTCTTCACCAAAGCCAAGGTCTCACGCATTTTGAGCGCCGAAGGCTGATTGCTGCTGCCAAAGTTGGAATGCGAGAGCAATGCAGCTTTGGGCTGGATACCAAAACGACGCATTTCTTCTGCCGCCATGACCGTGATTTCGGCCAGTTGCTCAGCCGTCGGGTCATAGTTGATGTGGGTATCCACCAAGAACACTTGACGATCAGGCAACAACAAACCGTTCATGGCAGCGTAGGTGCTGACGCCCTTGCGATTGCCAATGACTTGGTCCACATAGTTCAGATGGGTGAGCGGTGTGCTCCATGTGCCGCAAATCAGACCGTCCACTTCGCCTTTGTGCAACATCATGGTGCCAATCAGTGACAAACGGCGACGCATATCGATCTTGGCCAATTGTTCAGTCACGCCTTTGCGTGCCGTCATCTTGTAATAGGTTTGCCAAAAGTCGCGGTAACGGTGGTCGTGCTCGACGTTGACCACCTCGTAGTCCACGCCCTCTTTCAAGCGCAAACCAAACTTCTCGATGCGCTGAGCAATCACAGCGGGGCGACCAATCAAGGTGGGTTTGGCCAAACGCTCGTCCACCACGATTTGCACCGCGCGCAATACGCGTTCTTCTTCGCCCTCGGCGTAGCACACGCGCTTCTTGCTGGCACGCTTGGCAGCCGCATAAATGGGCTTCATGATGGAGCCCGACGCATACACAAAGCCTTGCAGCTTCTCAATGTAGGCTTCCATGTCTTGAATGGGGCGCGTGGCCACACCGCTGTCTGCGGCAGCTTTGGCGACGGCGGGTGCAATCTTCATCATCAAGCGTGGGTCGAACGGCTTAGGGATGAGGTACTCAGGGCCAAAGGCCAAGGTCTCACCTGCGTAAGCTGCAGCCACCACTTCGCTTTGCTCCGCTTGGGCCAATTCGGCAATGGCGTACACCGCGGCGATTTCCATCTCATCAGTGATGGTGGACGCGCCCGCATCCAACGCGCCACGGAAGATGTAGGGGAAGCAGAGAACGTTGTTCACTTGGTTGTGATAGTCGCTGCGACCGGTGGCGATGATGGCGTCGTCGCGCACCGCTTTCACATCTTCGGGGGTGATTTCTGGGTTGGGGTTGGCCAACGCCATGATGATGGGCTTGGCTGCCATCTTCTTGACCATGTCTTGCTTTAACACGCCGCCAGCAGAAAGACCCAAGAACACATCAGCGCCTTCGATGATGTCGTTCAAGGTACGCGCATCGGTTTTTTGCGCGAACTGGATCTTGTCTTCATCCATCAACTCGGTGCGGCCTTCATAGACCACGCCCGCCAAGTCGGTGACGTAAATGTTCTTGCGTGGCATGCCCATCTTGAGCAACAAGCCCAAGCAAGCCAACGCTGCCGCACCCGCGCCCGATGTGACGAGCTTGACGGTTTTGATGTCTTTGCCAGCTACCTTGAGGCCGTTCAAAATTGCAGCGCCCACGGTGATGGCTGTGCCATGTTGGTCGTCGTGGAAGACTGGAATCTTCATGCGTTCGCGCAACTTGCGCTCCACGTAGAAGCAGTCTGGTGCCTTGATGTCTTCAAGGTTGATGCCACCAAACGTGGGCTCCAACGCGGCAATGATGTCCACCAACTTATCGAGGTTCTTCTCTTCGATTTCCAAGTCAAAGACATCGATGCCCGCAAACTTCTTAAACAGAACGCCCTTGCCTTCCATCACAGGCTTGGAGGCCAAAGGGCCAATGTCGCCCAAGCCCAACACGGCTGTGCCGTTTGAAATCACGGCGACCAAGTTGCCCTTGCTGGTGTATTTAAAAGCAGCGTTTGGATCTTTGACGATTTCTTCGCACGGAGCAGCCACACCAGGCGAATAGGCCAACGCCAAATCGTGTTGGTTGACCAATTGCTTGGTGGCCTGAATCGCCACTTTGCCTGGGGTAGGGAACTCGTGATACTCGAGTGCCGCGCGACGTAATTCGGCACGCGCTTCAGCACTGTTGTGTGATGGGTTGGAACTCATTGAAATCTCCTTGTGATGCAAAAGGCGGTGTGCTTTGCAAAAGCAGCACCGCCTTGGCTTATGAATTCATTTTAGGCCTGTGTCTAGGGCACTTTATGCGTGGATGTGCTTATGCAGGTGGCAATGGTTTTTACTTATTCGCAAAAGCCAGTTTGATTGGCGTTGGCGGTCGCTTGGTTGTGGTGCGGCATGCACTAGGGCTCACTGTCGCTGCGCGCCAGAATATCGCCTACGCGCACACCACCCCGCAGCCAAGCTAGAAATTGGCGCCGAAGGTGTTTCTGCCGAACAAGAGGTGTGGGTGGGGTGAGCCCGCCCGACGCAATCGAGGCGTAAGACTCTGAGGAGGGCGGGCTCACCTCACCCGCACCTCGCCACCACGTCAAAGAAATTAACCGCGCATCAACGATTCAATTTCAGAAGCAATCACAGGCACACCACGAGAAATCAACTCGCAGCCATCCGAGGTGACGATGGCATCGTCTTCAATGCGAATACCGATGTTCCAAAACGCTTCTGGCACATCGTCCGCAGGGCGCACATACAAGCCCGGCTCAATGGTGAGCACCATACCCTCGCGCAAGATTCGACTGGGTCGATTGACAATGATTTCGCCTGACAACGGGTCTTTGCGTTCACTGGTTTGCCCCAACTCCGACGGCTCCACATAGCTGCCGCAGTCGTGCACATCCATGCCGAGCCAATGGCTGGTGCGGTGCATGTAAAACGGAAAGTAGGCGCGCTTTTCAATCACGTCTTGCGCGTTGCCATGTTTGGCTTTGTTCAACAAGCCGAGGTCTAACAAGCCTTGCGCCAGCACGTTCACTGTTGCTTCGTGCGGGTCTGTAAAACGAGCACCGGCTTTGGTGGCGGCTACGGCTGCGTCTTGGCTGGCCAGCACCAAGTTGTAAAGGTCGCGCTGCGGGCCGCTGAACTTGCCGTTGGCAGGAAAAGTACGGGTGATGTCTGAGGCATAGCCGTCTAACTCACAACCCGCATCAATCAAGACCAACTCGCCAGCGCGCACGGGCGCCGCATCTGCGCGGTAATGCAACACGCAGGCGTTTGCACCTGCCGCCACGATGGAGGTGTAGGCCGGAAACTGCGAGCCGTGCATGCGGAACTCGTGCAACAGCTCTGCATCCAAGTGGTACTCGCGCACGTCATGACCAGCACGCAACATGTGCGCGCTGGTCTGCATGGCGCGGATATGGGCACGTGCGCTGATGGCGCTGGCACGTCGCATCACGTCTTGTTCGTACACGTCTTTGATGAGGCGCATTTCGTCGAGCGGACCGCAAGCGTCTCGTTGCTGCGCCGGACACTGCGCACCAAAACGCACGCGAGCGCGCACCGCATTGAGCCAACCGTCCACACGAGTTTCCAACCCTTTGTGCGTGGCAAATGGGTACCAAACCGTGTGTTGGTTCTCCAGCAATTTAGGCAGTTGCTTGTCTAGCTCTGCCACCGACACTGCGGCGGTCATGCCCAATGCAGACACGGCGGCATCAGGCCCTAAACGGTAGCCATCCCAAATTTCACGTTCCAAATCTTTGGGTTGGCAAAACATGGTGCTGCGGCCTGACGCATCCAACACCAACCACGCATTAGGTTCGGTGAACCCCGTGAGGTAATAAAAGTAACTGTCGTGACGGTACGGAAAATCGCTGTCGCGGTTACGCGCATGTTCGGGCGCGGTGGGGATGATGGCCACGCCACCTTCGCCCAATTGGGCCGACAAACGAGCACGGCGAGCGGCATAGATTTGGGCGTGTGCAATCGGGTGTGTCATGTCTTACCTTGTGTGTTCAGGCTGCGTTGAGTTGCGCCAAACGTTCGGGCGTGCCCACATCAGTCCACGCGCCTGTATAGAGCGACGCACTCACCATGCCATTGTCCATGGCGGCTCGCAACATGGCGGCGAGTGGGGCTTTCACGCCATCAGGGTTGCCAGCAGGAATGTCACACCAAGCTGCTTCAAAGAAGGCGCGTTTGTACAAAGCGATGGTGCTGAAGGTGTAGCGCGGTTGTTGACTGGTGGGTCCTGTGGCTGCAACTTGTGCAAGCACCTCACTATGCCCTGTCGTGGTTGCCAGCTTGGGTAGGTTGAGCGCAAGTCCATCCGCAGACAAACCAAAGTCGCCACCCAAATTGTGTTCGGGATTAGGCACCAACCAAATGTGGGCCAACTGAGGGCTCATCTCAAAGTGTTCATAGGCCTCGGGCGCGAACACAAAATCTGGCGCAAACACATCGCCCGCCGCGACCCAAAACACATCGGCCAACTGGGGCAGGACGCGCACGATGCCGCCTGCCGTTTCGAGCGCACCACCAAAGTCCACGCCTTCTTGCGAATAGTGCAGATGCATGGGTGCTTGGCCTGTATCGTCAAACACATCACCAAAGTGCTGGGGAATTTGCTCACCCAACCACGCGGTGTTGATCACCAAATGAGAAACCCCTCCACGCTGTAGCCCCTGCATGGCCCATTGCATTAAGGGCTTACCACGCACGGTTAGCAACGGCTTTGGCGTGGCATCGGTCAACGGACGCATGCGCTCGCCACGACCAGCGGCCAAAAGCAAGGCGGTTGACAGGGGGCGAGTGGCGGTGGAAACAGCGTGTTTTGTCATCGACAGGCAGTGTAGCCAGCCCGCAAGGCTGCAATTTGTCAAACATCTCCTGTGCACGGTCGACCAAAGGGGGCCTGGCTCGCTAAAATCGTGGTTTTCCCTCACACACCCATCGGAGCCGCCTGACATGGCAAACACCCAACAAATGGCCAGCGCAATTCGCGCTTTGGCAATGGACGCTGTACAACAAGCCAACTCAGGACACCCCGGCGCGCCGATGGGCATGGCCGACATGGCTGTGGCTTTGTGGGGTGAGCATCTGCACCACAACCCCACCAATCCTCATTGGATGAACCGCGACCGTTTTGTGCTGTCCAACGGCCACGGCTCAATGTTGATTTACGCGCTGCTGCACCTCACTGGCTACGACTTGCCCATGAGCGAGTTGAAAAACTTCCGCATGCTGCACAGCAAAACCGCCGGCCACCCCGAAGTGGGCGTGACCCCTGGCGTCGAGACAACGACCGGCCCCTTGGGCCAAGGCATCACCAACGCGGTGGGCATGGCATTGGCTGAAAAGCTGTTGGCTTCTGAGTTCAACCGTGAAGGCCATGCTGTGGTCGATCACCACACCTTCGTCTTCATGGGCGATGGTTGCTTGATGGAAGGCATCAGCCACGAGGCCTGCTCGCTCGCCGGCGCATGGAAGCTGAATAAACTCATCGCTCTGTATGACGACAACGGCATCTCCATCGACGGCCAAGTGGCCCCATGGTTTGCCGACAACACACCCGAGCGCTTCAAAGCCTACGGCTGGAACGTGATTGGCCCCATCAACGGCCACGACGCTGCTGTGGTCAGCCAAGCCATTGCCAGCGCCAAGCTCAGCACAGACAAGCCCACGCTCATCGTGTGTAAAACCAGCATTGGCAAAGGCAGCCCCAACCGCGCTGACACGGCCAAAGCCCACGGCGAACCCTTGGGTGCTGAAGAAATTGGACTGACCCGCGCGGCAATCCACTGGAACCACGCCCCCTTTGAAGTGCCTGCCGAGGTGTATGCCGATTGGGACGCCAAAGCCAAGGGCAAGGCCCAAGAAGCTGAATGGAACCAAGCCTTCGCCGCTTACAAAGCTGCCCACCCCGAGTTGGCCAAAGAACTGCAACGCCGCATGACCGGCGAGTTGCCCAAGAACTTTGCACAAACTGTGGTCGACACCGTCATCGACGCGCACACCAAAGCTGAAACCGTGGCCAGCCGCAAAGCCAGCCAATTGGCGCTCGAGCACTTCACCGCTGCCTTGCCCGAACTCTTGGGTGGCAGTGCCGACTTGACCGGCTCGAACCTGACCAACACCAAATCCACGCCTAACCTGCGCTTTGACGCAGCAGGCCATGTGGTGAAAAACGAAGCCGGCCAAGGTGGTCGCCACATCAACTACGGCGTGCGCGAATTTGGCATGGCAGCCATCATGAACGGCGTGGCCTTGCACGGTGGTTTCATCCCCTACGGCGGCACGTTCCTGACCTTCAGCGACTACTCACGCAACGCCATTCGCATGGCCGCGTTGATGAAGCAACGCGTGGTGCATGTGTTCACCCACGACTCCATTGGCTTAGGCGAAGACGGCCCCACCCACCAATCCATCGAGCACGCTGCCTCGTTGCGCTTGATCCCGAACCTCGACGTGTGGCGCCCCGCCGACACAGCTGAAACCGCTGTGGCTTGGGCTGTGGCTTTGCAAAACACCAGCCGCCCAACCGCGCTGTTGTTGAGCCGCCAAAACTTGCCCTACCTGCCCAAGGGTGATGCAGCGCCTCACAAAACGGCAGGCGACATCTCTGGCCTTGATGCCATCAACAAAGGCGCTTACGTGTTGGCCGAGCCAAGCGAAGTGGGTATCAAGAAAAAAGCACAAGCTGTCATCATGGCCACAGGCTCTGAAGTGCAATTGGCGATGAAAGCACAAGCCTTGTTGGCCGAGCGCAAGATTGCTGTGCGCGTGGTGTCTGTGCCCAGCACGACCACCTTTGACCGCCAAAGCGTGGCCTACAAAGCAGCCGTGTTGCCCGCAGACGTGCCCCGCATTGCGGTGGAAATGGGCTCAACCGATGGCTGGTGGAAATACGGCGTGTCTGCCGTGGTCGGCATCGACAGCTATGGCGAATCTGCCCCCGCACCTGTTTTGTTCAAACACTTCGGTTTCACGCCAGAAAACGTGGCCGATACGGTTCAAGCTGCGCTGCAAAAGCACGCTTAAGCCGTCAACCCGTGGGGCCGCCTTTCGTGTGAGAGGCACCCCGGATCAGCCTCGTGAAAGGCGGGTGATCTACAAACTGGGTAATCAAAGGTTTTTAACTTCCTCCTGAAGGCTTCACATGACCATCAAAATTGGCATCAACGGCTTTGGCCGTATTGGCCGCTTAGCTTTACGCGCTGCGTTCAAGCACGGCTACAGCGACATTCAAGTCGTTGGCATCAACGACCCCAAGTCCGCTGACTACTTGGCTTACATGCTCAAGTACGACAGCGTGCATGGCCGCTTTGATGGCACTGTGGAGCACACCGAAGACGCCTTGATCGTCAACGGCAAAAAAATCCAACTCACGCACGAGCGTGATGCGCACAACCTCAAATGGGGCGCCATGGGCGTGGATATCGTGCTCGAGTGCACCGGCCACTACCTGACCGAACCCACTTGCCAACTGCACATCGATGCAGGCGCCAAAAAAGTGGTCATCTCTGCGCCCTCCAAAGACAGCGTGCCGATGTTTGTGTACGGTGTGAACCACCAAAAATATGCCGGCGAAACCATCGTCTCTAACGCGTCTTGCACCACCAACTGCTTGGCCCCCGTGGTCAAAGTGTTGAACGACAAATGGGGCATCAAGCGCGGTTTGATGACTACCGTGCACGCGGCCACAGCAAGCCAAGCCACCGTTGACAGCTCGTCTCGCAAGGACTGGCGCGGCGGTCGCGGCATTTTGGAAAACATCATCCCTTCTAGCACTGGCGCAGCCAAGGCCGTGGGCAAAGTGATTCCAGAAGTGAACCAAAAGATCACGGGCATGGCTTTCCGCGTGCCTACGTCTGACGTGTCCGTAGTGGACCTGACCATCGAGTTGGAAAAAGAAGCCAGCTACGACGAAGTGTGCGCCGAAATGAAAGCCCAGAGCCTTGGCGCCTTGAAAGGCGTGTTGGGTTACACCGACGAAAAAGTGGTGTCCACCGACTTCCGCGGCGAGCCTTGTGCCTCCGTGTTTGACGCCACAGCGGGTATTGCACTGGATAAAAGCTTCATGAAGGTTGTGGCTTGGTACGACAACGAATGGGGTTATGCCAAGCAATGCTTGGAAATGATCCGCGTTGTGGCCAAGAAGTAATTCTTTCCAACCCCATTTAAAGCGCCCTCGGGCGCTTTTTTTATGTCGGTCTATCTATGTCTGTAAAAAAAATACGTGAATTTACTTGAAATGATGTAACAAAGTTTCATAGAATTGCGTCATCTTAGGAGACAAGACATGACCATCAAAATCGGCATCAACGGCTTTGGCCGCATCGGACGCATGGTGTTTCGCGCCGCCATTCAAAACTTTCACGACGTCGAAGTCGTGGGGATCAACGACTTGCTAGAGCCAGATTACCTGGCCTACATGCTCAAATTCGACAGCGTGCATGGCCGCTTCCAGGGTGAAGTGTCTGTGGATGGAAATCACCTGGTCGTCAACGGCAAAAAAATCCGCCTCACGCAAGAGCGCGATCCCTCGGCTTTAAAGTGGAACGAGATTGGCGCGGATGTGGTGGTGGAGTCAACAGGCCTGTTCCTCGACAAAGCCTCGGCAGAAAAACATTTGGCTGCAGGTGCAAAGAAAGTGCTCATGTCTGCGCCGTCCAAAGATGACACACCCATGTTTGTATACGGCGTGAACCACAGCACTTACGCGGGTCAGGCCATCGTCTCAAACGCGTCATGCACCACCAACTGCCTAGCTCCCATTGCCAAAGTGTTGAACGACAAATGGGGCATCAAACGTGGGCTGATGACCACAGTCCACGCCACCACCGCGACTCAAAAAACGGTCGACGGCCCCAGCAACAAAGACTGGCGCGGTGGCCGAGGTATTTTGGAAAACATCATCCCTTCCAGCACTGGCGCAGCCAAAGCTGTCGGTGTTGTCATTCCATCCGTCAAGGGCAAGCTCACTGGCATGGCGTTCCGCGTGCCCACATCTGACGTGTCGGTGGTCGATCTGACTGTGGAACTCAGCAAAGAAGCCACGTACGCAGAAATTTGCGAAGAAATGAAAGCGCAAAGCGTTGGCGCGCTCAAAGGCGTACTGGGTTACACCGATGAAAAAGTGGTATCCACAGACTTCCGTGGTGAGCCTTGCACCTCTGTGTTTGATGCCGAGGCTGGTTTGGCTTTGGATAGCACGTTCATCAAAGTCGTCAGCTGGTATGACAACGAATGGGGTTATTCCAACAAATGCCTGGAGATGGTTCGCGTCATCGCCAAATAACTCACACAGATGTTCTGTGTTTGAAACAACGCCAGCGCTTCACACGCGCTGGCTTTTTTATTGCGCATTAGAGGCTGCAGGGGCGACTGCTGCCGAAGCGGCAGAGATTGGCTCGCTTGGCATGACTGTTTGTGGGCCAACCTTGAGTTGTTTTCCGTACTCATCAGACGCCTCACCACCAAGCAACACCAAAAGCCCCAACACCACAAACACCACCGCGCTGATGCGATGCACCCACGTCAACGGGACGAGTCGCGTGATGCGTTCACCAAACCACACCACTGGCGCATTGGCCAACATCATGCCCAAAGTTGTTCCCGCCACCACCCAAAGCCATGACTGGTATTCCGCCGCCAACATCACGGTCGCAATTTGTGTTTTGTCACCCATCTCGGCCAAAAAGAACGCGACAACGGTGGTGCCGAACACACCAAACTTCGGCTTCACGTCAGCGTCATCATCATCTAACTTGTCTGGCACTAACATCCAAACGGCCATGGCCAAGAAGGACACACCCAGCACCCAGCGCATCAACGTTGGCCCCATGAAGTGAGTCACCCATGCGCCTAGGCCACCAGCCATAGCATGGTTGGCCAAGGTGGCGACCAAAATGCCCCACACAATGGGCCAGGGCTTGCGAAATCGCGCAGCCAAGACGAGAGACAAAAGTTGTGTTTTGTCGCCCATTTCGGCGAGTGCGACGATGCCGGTTGAAATCAAAAAAGCGTCCATTGTGTGATCCTACCGTGTTGCACAAACGAGCCAGCGTTGACAGTTGTAGTTCTAAAGAACACAAGATAATCGTCATCGTTTTAAGTTGTCATTGAATTTGGTGCATTTTTTGCTTACATCTGGTGCGACTCAAAAAAACAGGTGCAAAACGCACCAAAAAAGTTCAATTTTCCAAGGATTAAATTTATGGATGCACACAAACAGGGCGCAGATGCTTTGTTCATTCTGCTCGGCGCCATCATGGTGCTCGCCATGCATGCAGGCTTCGCCTTTTTAGAGCTGGGCACAGTTCGCCGCAAAAACCAAGTGAATGCACTGGTGAAGATTTTGGTGGACTTCTGCGTATCCACCATTGCCTACTTTGTGGTGGGTTACGGCGTGGCGTATGGCGCGAGCTTCATGATGGGCGCCGAGACATTGGCCGACAAAAACGGCTATGAATTGGTGAAATTCTTTTTCTTGCTGACCTTTGCCGCAGCCATTCCCGCCATCATTTCTGGCGGCATTGCTGAACGCGCCAAATTTTGGCCACAGCTGATTGCGACAGCCGTGATCGTTGGGTTTGTGTACCCTTTCTTTGAAGGCATTGCTTGGAACCAACATTTTGGTTTTCAAGCTTGGCTAAAAGAATTGACCGGTGACGAGTTCCACGACTTCGCTGGCTCTGTGGTGGTTCACGCCGTAGGCGGCTGGATTGCTTTGCCCGCTGTGCTGTTGCTCGGCGCACGTAGCAACCGTTACCGCAAAGACGGTGCGATTTCTGCACACCCCCCTTCAAGCATTCCTTTCCTCGCTTTGGGCGCATGGATTTTGATCGTGGGCTGGTTTGGCTTTAACGTGATGAGTGCACAAACCCTCGACAAAATTTCTGGTCTCGTGGCTGTCAACTCCTTGATGGCGATGGTGGGCGGCACTTTGGTGGCACTGATTGCCGGCAAAAACGACCCTGGCTTTGTGCACAACGGTCCTTTGGCTGGTTTGGTGGCTGTATGTGCAGGCTCAGACTTGATGCACCCCATGGGCGCATTGGTCGTAGGTGCTGTGGCCGGTGGCATCTTTGTGGTGATGTTCACACTCACCCAAAACAAATGGCGCATTGACGACGTGTTGGGCGTGTGGCCTTTGCACGGCTTGTGCGGTACATGGGGCGGCATTGCAGCTGGCATTTTTGGTACGCAAGCCCTGGGCGGTTTGGGCGGCATCAACTTCACAGCGCAATTGGCAGGCACCGCGCTGGGCGTTGTGTGGGCCTTGATCGGTGGCTTTGTGGTTTACGGCATCCTGAAAATGACCGTCGGTTTACGCATGAGCCAAGAAGAAGAGTTCGAGGGCGCAGACTTGACCATTCATAAAATCACGGCATCCCCTGATCGTGAAGTGAGCTGGTAAATCACGCTAACTGTGGTTTTTCAGGCGCGAGTTGCGCTAAATACAGGTAAACGCTTGGTAATTTAGTCAACTTGTGCTCCATAATGGCCGCAACCTTGCGCGTGCAAGCACGGGCAAGGTGTATTTGGTGATCGGTCAGTTTCGGTTCGGGACTCCATCGCTTTGTTTTTGTGTTTTAAGGAGTCCCTTTCATGGGCAACAAACTGTACGTCGGCAACTTGCCGTATTCCGTGCGCGACGGTGATCTTGAACAGTCTTTCGGACAGTTCGGTTCTGTGACCAGCGCCAAAGTCATGATGGAGCGCGACACTGGCCGCTCAAAAGGTTTTGGTTTCGTCGAAATGGGCAGCGATGCAGAAGCGCAAGCTGCTATCGAAGGCATGAACGGTGCGCCTTTGGGTGGTCGTAGCCTCGTTGTGAACGAAGCTCGTCCCATGGAGCCACGTCCTCCCCGCTCTGGCGGTTTTGGCGGTGGCCGTGAAGGCGGTGGCGGCTATGGTGGTGGCGGTCGTGAAGGCGGCGGCGGTTTCCGTAGCCCCTACGGTGGTGGCGGCAACGGCGGTGGTCGTCGTGAAGGCGGCTACGGTGGTGGCGGTCGCGAAGGCGGCGGCGGTCGCGGTGGCTTCGGCGGTGGCAACGGCTACTGATCGATCTGCACCACTGCAAATCAAAAGGCTCCCAAGGGAGCCTTTTTTCATGCCTGCGTCACGAATTGATTATTGGTTTTGCTTGTCTTTTCGTGGCAGCAATGTCCCACGCACACGACCATTGAGCTGCATGACGCGGTCCAGGTTGTCGTAATCCATGCCATCGCCTGAAAAACGATCCCCTGCGCCTCGCACCAACACCACCGGTAAATGTGAGCGTACCTCTTCTGTGTTAGCGAACAAATGCAAAAAGTCACTTTGCAACTCCGTACGTGGCACGGCAACACCTTGCGCATTCGTCGTTGCCTCTCGGACAACCACCGCTTTGTCAAACAACTGAGCTTCTGAACCATCCGCATTGATCAATCCGCGTTTGGCTACCGCTGTTGTAAGTCGCCCCTCTGGATTGATGATTCGAATGTGGGGTTGGTCTATCTCTAGTGTGTCTGTGTCGGGGTAGTGTCGGCCCTCGATTCCGACCATTTCGCTTTTAAGCTTGCCATCTGCCCCAAAAACTTTGACTGAGAACTCTCGCATGAAGTAATCCGGCACATGACGCGGATCTGCCTCCAACTCAGCATCTCCTGCCACTGGCGTATTGCGTACCAGCCAATAGGTTGTCATGGCCATGAAGGCCATCAAAACGATCGGCAGATAAACAGCAAGACGATCCCACATCCGACGCAAACGAATGCTGAGTGGCACACGAATCATTTGACTCATGCCAAATAGCCTCGCAACAGCTCCGCATAACGACTACTGGCTACCAGCAACAAATCACAAAACTCGCGTGCCGCGCCACTACCACCTTCACGTTCTGTCACGTAGTGCGAAATCGCTTTCACTTCCATGTGCGCGTTGCTAGGCGCGCATGCAAATGCTGCTCGCCTCATCACTGCCATATCCGGCCAATCATCACCCATGTGTGCAGCCTGTGACCAATCTAAGCCCAGCTCATTCAATATCTCTTGTGCGGCCGGTGCCTTGTCTTCTGTACCGTAACGCACATGGACAATGCCCAGTGCTTTGAGTCGGGCACGTAAAGGTGCGCTATCGCGACCCGTGATGACTGCGGGGGTGATGCCAGCCTTTTGTAACATCTTCAAGCCGTGGCCATCGAGTGTGCAAAAACGTTTGATGCTTTCTCCGCTTTCGGTGAACAGCAAGCCGCCGTCGGTGAGCACGCCATCCACATCAAAGAAGGCGACGCGCACGTTTTGCGCACGCATCAATAAAGCCGGATCGAAATTCAAAGCTGGTGTGTGTGTACGCATCAAATCACTTTCGCGCGCATGAGGTCGTTGGTGTTGATCGCGCCACAAAGAGCACCCTGTTCATCCACCACCAAGACACTGGTGATGCGATACAACTCCATCAGCTCTGCGGCCTCTGCCGCTAAAGCAGAAGAACGAACGGTTCGTGGATTGGCATGCATGACCTCTTTCGCCGTGAGTTGACGCATATCTGTTCCTGATTCAATCAGGCGGCGCAAGTCACCATCCGTAAAGATGCCCAGTACTTTTTGATTGGCATCGACGATTGCTGAAGCACCCAATCCTTTGGCACTCATCTCTCGCATCAAGTCACTGAAATTAACGGTTGGCAAAACACTCGGCACAGCGTCACCACTGCGCATCACATCACTCACATGTGTGAGCAAGCGACGGCCTAACGCACCGCCTGGGTGTGAACGGGCAAAGTCTTCTGCTTTGAAACCGCGTGCATCTAGCAACGCTACGGCTAAAGCATCTCCCATTGCCATCTGTGCTGTTGTGCTAGCTGTTGGTGCTAAATTAAGTGGGCAAGCTTCTTTGAGCACACCCGTATTAAGAACAATGTCGGCATGATTCGCTAGCGTCGACTGTGCACCGCCCGTCAACGCCACCAAGGGCACGCCTTGACGCTTAAGGACCGGCAAGATTGCTGCAAGCTCATCACTCTCGCCGCTGTTAGAAATCGCAATCACTAAATCTGTGTCCTTGACCATGCCAAGGTCGCCATGGCTGGCTTCCGCGGGATGCACAAACATGGCGGGTGTGCCTGTCGATGCGAGTGTTGCGGTGATCTTACGACCCACATGACCACTTTTGCCCATGCCCATGACGACCACACGGCCAGTGACTTTCAAAATCGCATGGACGGCTTGTACAAAGCTGGGCGACAGTCCGTTGCGCAAATGGCGCACCGCGTCAGCCTCGATATCTAAGGTGTCGTGAGCCAACTGCAAAATGCGCTGGTCATCCACCTGCAACACGTTGCCTGCGGTGTGTGATGATTTTTGGGTCATGGCCTGATTTTATCGGTGAGGTTACTTATTTGCCGATGCAAAAGCTAGAGAAGATCACGCCCAATAAATCGTCGGGCGTGAACTCGCCGGTGATGGTGTTAAGCGCGTTTTGACTCAATCGCAACTCTTCTGCCAGTAAATCAAGTGCTGGCACTTGCGCCTGAAGGCTCGCATTCGCGAGCCTGAGGTGCTCATTGACTTCATGCAACGCCTGCACATGGCGCTCACGCGCCATGAACATACCTTCAGCGCCTCCCCCTTGCCAGCCAACCATCTGAAGCAGTTGTTGACGTAAGGCGGGCAAACCTTCGCCCGTTTTGGCAGACAGCATGAAGTGGGGTGTTTCAACGTCCTCTTTTTGCGTCATCAGTAAGGCTTTGGTCATTGCAGTCACGCCGAATGCGTCCGCTTTATTCCATAAGTGCAACACGGGAACATTTGTAGCCAGTTTGGCTTGCAAGGTTTGCTGAATTTGTGCATCTGCAGCGGTATAAGCTGCATCGTCTCTGCGGGTCAAATCATGCAAAAACAACACAGCGTCAGCTTGGCTGATTTGATCCCATGCGCGAGCAATGCCAATACGCTCAACCTCATCCACTTCCGGATGCTCACGTAAACCGGCCGTATCCACGACATGCAATGGCACGCCTTCAATTTGAATGGTTTGCTGCACCACATCACGTGTGGTGCCTGCTATGGGGGTCACGATCGCCAGTTCTGCACCTGCCAAGGCGTTGAGCAACGAGCTTTTACCGGCATTGGGTTGCCCAGCAATCACCACACGTATGCCCTCACGCAAGAGCGCCCCCTGTTTGGTTTGAGCCATGACACGAGCGAGGTTTTGTTCCAGGCGATCGAGCTGTCCTTGCGCGTCGGCTTGTTTCAAAAAATCGATGTCTTCTTCTGGGAAGTCCAATGTGGCTTCAACCAGCATCCGCAAATGAATCAGTGCGTCACGCAGCTGATGTATTTCATGTGAGAACGCCCCCGCCAATGAACGACTCGCACCTCGTGCGGCTGCTTCCGTGCTGGCATCAATCAAATCAGCCACCGCCTCGGCCTGCGCCAAATCTAGCTTGTGGTTTAAAAACGCACGCTGCGTGAATTCACCTGGCTGCGCTAAACGTAACCCACCTAACAAAGGTTTTTGATGTTCATTCAAACTAGCTGCAACGTTCAAGCAACGCGCAACGATGAGTTGCAACACCACAGGTCCACCATGAGCCTGTAGCTCCAACACATCTTCGCCTGTATAGCTATTAGGTCCTGGAAAATGCAACGCCAATACGTGGTCAATCGGCGTATCGTTTTCATCTAGCAAAGGTAGATAAGTGGCTTCACGCGGTTTCAATGCGCGACCACATAGCACCTTGACCAAATTACCAAGGCTTTTACCACTCACACGCACAATGCCCACCGCGCCTCGTCCTGGGGCTGTTGCAATGGCAATGATCGGGGCGTCGTGTTGAGCAAGCATACTTAGATTGTGCAGAAAAAAACCCGCCAACCATCGAAGGAGGCGGGCTTTGTCTAGACCTTGTTCTTATCAGAACTTGGGCAAGTTGAATTGTGGTGGCACGCCCATGCGAACGTTGATCAACCATTGCTGTGCAATTGAAAGCACGTTATTGGTAATCCAGTACAACACCAATCCGGCGGGAAAGAAGAAGAACATCACACTGAAAGCCAGCGGCATGATCCACATCATCTTGGCTTGCATGGGGTCTGGTGGCGCAGGGTTCAACGCCGTTTGGAGCAACGTCGTGAGTGTCATGACCAAAGGCAAGATAAAGAATGGATCAGGTGCTGACAAGTCATGGATCCAGCCCAACCAGGGTGCATTGCGAATTTCAACGGTCGACAACAACACCCAATACAACGCAATGAAGACCGGAATTTGCAAGGCAATCGGTAAGCACCCGCCCATGGGATTCACTTTTTCTTCACGATAAATCTTCATCATCTCCATTTGCATTTGCTGTGGATTGTCTTTAAGACGTTCACGCATTTCCATGATTTTTGGATTGATGGCTTTCATCTTGGCCATGCTTTGATAAGCATGGGCATTGAGCCAATAGAAGGCCGCTTTGAGCAAAACCACCAAGCTGACGATGGACCAACCCCAGTTGCCTAAGATATTGTTAAGTTGATGCAACAACCAGAACAAGGGCTTGGCCAAAATGGTTAACCAACCATAATCTTTGACCAGCTCCAAGCCTGGATAAAGAGCTTCAAGTTTTTTCTCTTCTTGTGGGCCAGCATAGAAAGTAGCAGAAACGCTCTTGGTCTGGCCTGGCTTGATCACTTCCAAAGGAGAAATGGCCGTCACGCGATAGCAACAATCAGGCATCACTGAACCAATGTCTACAGCGTCGATTGAAATATCGCGGTTCATGCCCTCCGGCAAAATCCAAGCACTCGCAAAGTAATGCTGAACCATAGCGATGTAGCCAGTGTTGGATTGTTTCTCAACATCAACTTTTTTCTTTTTGATGTCTGCAAACTCTACCTTCTGATACTTCTTAGCATCTGTGTAAATTGCAGGACCTGTGAAAGTTGAATAGAAAGAGGATTCGCCTACAGGCTTATTGCCATCGCGAACCAATTGGAAATACAGCTGCGGCGCCACATCTTGTGATCCACTGTTGACGATGTCGTGCTTCACGACCATATCATACGCGCCGCGTTTGACGGTATAGGTTTTCACCAACTTCACACCATTTTGGGCAGCTGACTCAAACGCAATGGACAACTCGTTGTCGCCATCTTTAAGTTTGCGGACCCCTGGGCGAACCGTCATCACTGTTTTGTGTGTCGGCAATGTCACACCAGGAATGCTAGAAATCAAACCTGTTTGCGCTGTGTAGATGCGGTCTTTGCTGTCATCCAACAATACGATCTTGTGACCCGGCTTTTGTTCATCGTCATGTTTTAACAGTTCAACACGAACCAATGTGCCACCTTCGGTATCAAAGCTGAGTTTGAACAAGTCCGTTTCGACTTGTACTAACTCTTTGGCCGTCGCACGTGTTTCCACAACTGGCACAGTCTGTGTGCCTTGCGGCGCAACAGGCGATGGCACACCTGCGACTTGTGGCACAGCAGATGCGGCATCAGCTGTTACTTTCGCTTGCTGTGCTGGTGTTGGAAAAAATGTGGCTTTGTTTCCGTTATGCACTTGCCACTGGTCCCACAACAGGACCATGGAGAAACCAAAGATCACCCACAAAATGGTGCGGCGAATATCGTTCATGAAGTTTTCTTTCCGGCGTTGGAAGAGGTCAAATTAGTAAATAAAGCAGGGGGAACAGGATCATGTCCACCAATGCACCATGGATGACAACACGTTAACCGTCGCAGAGTCAAATAACTGCCATGCGCAGCACCATGCAACTCCAAGGCTTTCAGGGCATATACCGAACACGTTGGTTCAAATCGGCAAGATGACCCAAGCCACGGACTCAAGAACAAACGATACCCACGCACGACCATCATTAAAAATGATTGCATCATGCTGCGCTCACATATCCAAACAATTGTTTGAGTTCTTCACGCACAGTTTGTTTCAACACATCTGACGACGCGCTCACAAATTTTTGAGGGTTAAACGTTGCTCTCAAGCGCACAACATAGGCAGTTGGCTTCAACTTTTTTTCAAATTCACACGAAACCGCATGAATTTGACGTCGAACTAGATTTCGCGTAACTGCGCGCTTCGCCCATCGTTTTGGAGTCAACGCGCCCATCATCAAAACACCATCGACAAACAGGGTCGGGGTTTCTTCAAACCCAGACCCTGTTGAAGCTTTGACAGGCTGTTGCCACTGGTGCAACACAAAATGCGGCGTACGCGCCACAGAACCTGCCGACATGACTGCCTGAAATTCTGACCACTGTTTCAGACGTTCCACGGCGCTTGGGTCGCGGGTCTGGCTAGCGGTCAAAAATTAGACGGCCAGACGCTTGCGACCTTTGGCGCGACGTGCGTTGATCACAGCGCGGCCGCCACGTGTTTTCATACGAACCAAAAAGCCATGGGTACGGGCGCGGCGAGTTTTAGAAGGCTGGTAAGTGCGTTTCATGATTTTTCCAAAAAGCTAAGCCCTGAGAGATCAGGGAAACCGATGATTATCTCAAACTTTTCGGTGGTTTGCAGACTTTTATCCACGCTCTTTTAGCGCCATCCTCTAAAAAAGACTTTCTGATTTGTACGTCCTGTGGATAATTTTTTGATAAAGTGCTCTATTGCCTGTCTTTTAAAGGCAGCTATCCACAGAAAAATATCACATGAATCAGGGTCTACCTTCCTCTGCCGCTGACGGCCTTTCACCTATTTCTGGTGATGGTTTGTGGCAAGCTTGCGTCGATCAATTGGCGCAAGAGCTTCCTGAGCAACAGTTCAACACATGGATCAAACCACTGATAGCCAATGTCGCTGACGACTTCAGTAAAGTCGTCATTTTGGTGGGAAATCGTTTCAAACTGGACTGGATTCGCGCCCAATATGCCAATCGGATTGCGGGTTTGTTGCAGCAGCTTCACGGACAGTCTATCCAAGTTGAGTTAGCGATCACTCCCAAAGAGACGCCGGTCAGGATTAAGCCTATTTCGTTTTCACAAGAACTTGAATCCTTGCCCGAAAGCTTTGTTGGCCTTGAAGAGGGCATACCAAGCGGTCCTCGCACGCGGCTGAATACAGCCTTGACTTTTGACACCTTGGTTGAAGGAACTGCCAACCGTATGGCACGCGCTGCAGCCATGCATGTCGCCACAATGCCAGGCCAGTTGTACAACCCACTTTTCATCTATGGTGGTGTTGGTTTAGGTAAGACTCATTTGATGCATGCCGTCGGCAACAAGCTGTTGGCTGAGCGTCCAGATGCCAAAGTTCTCTACATCCATGCAGAACAATTTGTTTCAGATGTGGTTAAAGCGTACCAACGCAAAACTTTTGACGAATTCAAAGAGCGTTATCACTCATTAGATTTACTTTTAATCGACGATGTTCAGTTTTTTGCCAACAAAGAACGAACACAAGAAGAGTTTTTCAATGCTTTTGAAGCCCTGTTGGCTAAAAAATCTCACATTGTGATGACGAGTGACACATATCCTAAAGGTTTGACGGATATTCATGAGCGCTTAGTCTCTCGCTTTGACGCAGGTCTGACGGTTGCCATTGAACCGCCAGAACTCGAAATGCGTGTTGCGATTCTGATCAGTAAATCGCGCTCTGAAGGCTCTGAAATGCCTGAAGAAGTTGCTTTTTTTGTAGCAAAAAATGTACGTTCTAACGTACGTGAGCTTGAAGGTGCACTGCGCAAAATTTTGGCTTACTCACGTTTTAACCAGAAAGAAATTTCGATACAACTGGCTCGTGATGCTTTGCGTGATTTGCTTTCTATCCAAAACAGGCAAATTTCCGTAGAGAACATCCAAAAAACAGTCGCTGACTATTACAAGATCAAAGTGGCTGACATGTACTCTAAGAAGCGTCCTGCATCGATTGCAAGGCCACGTCAAATTGCGATGTATCTCGCCAAAGAACTCACCCAAAAAAGCTTGCCTGAAATTGGCGAACTATTTGGTGGGCGGGACCACACAACGGTGCTTCATGCAGTTCGAAAAATCACAGCTGAACGTCAACAAATGGCCGATTTAAACCAACAACTGCACGTTTTAGAACAAACACTCAAAGGTTAATCAACAAAAAGAACAAGCTTGTGGATAGATTCTGAGTAACACAAGAGTTATCCACAGAAAAGTAGAAATTCATAAGTTATCCCATTTTGAACGACAGCAAAAAAGCGAGCTTACCAACACCTTCACAGTGAGCTCAAGTCCTTGAAAAAAAAGAGGAAAATGCTGTTGTCCACAGAAAGATGCTTTGCTTATCTACTACTACTAACTTAAATAAAGAAAACAAGAGGAAGAGATGATCGTACTGAAAGCAACTCAAGACAAAGTTTTGTCAGTTCTGCAATCTGTTGCAGGTATTGTTGAACGTCGCCACACATTGCCTATCTTGGCAAATGTGCTAATTCGCAAAACAGGTAGTGCATTGCAACTGACTACCAGCGATCTAGAAATTCAAATTCGCACAACTGCAGAACTCGATGGCGATGCAGGTAACTTCACCACCACAGTCGGTGCACGCAAGTTGATTGATATCTTGCGCACCATGCCTTCAGACCAAACAGTGAGTTTGGAATCCAATCAAAATAAATTAATCTTAAAAGGCGGAAAAAGCCGTTTTACGCTGCAAAGCTTGCCTGCTGAAGACTTCCCATTGGTACAAGAAGCAGCCAACTTTGGTCCCTCTTTCAGCGTGCCGCAAAAGACTTTGAAAGAGTTGTTGCATCAAGTGTCATTTGCAATGGCTGTGCACGACATCCGTTACTACTTGAATGGCATCTTGTTTGTTGCAGAAGGTAAGCAACTTAGCTTGGTCGCTACAGATGGTCATCGCTTGGCTTTTGCATCTGCGATGTTGGATGTAGAAGTACCGCGTCAAGAAGTCATCTTGCCTCGTAAGACAGTACTTGAAATGCAACGTCTGCTGAGCGATAAAGAAGGTGCGATTGAAATGCAGTTTGCGGGCAATCAAGCCAAATTTACATTTGACGGTATGGAGTTTGTTACTAAGCTGGTTGAAGGCAAGTTCCCAGATTACAACCGCGTGATCCCAAAGAATCACAAAAATACCATCACGATGGGTCGTACTGCCTTGTTGGCTACTTTGCAGCGCACAGCAATTTTGACGAGTGAGAAGTTCAAAGGTGTACGTTTGAACCTCGAGCCAGGTGTCTTGCGCGTAGCATCAAGTAACGCTGAGCAAGAAGAAGCTGTTGATGAACTTGAAATCGATTACAACGGTGATGCGATTGAAATTGGCTTCAATGTGACGTATTTGATCGACGCTTTGACCAATATGGATCAAGATATGGTGCAGGTGGATTTGGCAGATTCCAATAGTTCCGCACTCATCACGATTCCTGAAAACACCACATTCAAATATGTGGTGATGCCAATGCGTATTTGACGCATTGCTCTTTCTTATTTTTTACGATTGAAACCGTGAGTTTTTACTCACGCATGAAGACTTGTTATGACCGAACCCAATCAAATTCCTGAAACTCCAGTGACACCTCCAGCCGGCGAAGGCTATGGTGAAGGCTCTATCCAAATTTTGGAAGGCCTTGAGGCGGTTCGTAAGCGTCCAGGTATGTATATTGGTGACACATCTGATGGCACAGGTTTACATCACTTGGTGTTTGAAGTAGTTGATAACTCTATTGACGAAGCTTTAGCTGGTCATTGCGATGACATCGTAGTCACCATTCACAGCGATAACTCCATCAGCGTGACTGATAACGGTCGTGGTATCCCAACGGGTGTGAAGATGGATGATAAGCATGAGCCTAAGCGCTCTGCTGCTGAAATTGCTTTGACAGAGCTACATGCGGGTGGCAAGTTCAACCAAAACAGTTACAAGGTGTCTGGTGGTTTGCACGGTGTGGGTGTTTCGTGTGTGAATGCCCTTTCGAAATCATTGCGTTTGGTTGTTCGTCGTGAAGGCAAAGTGCACACGTTGGAGTTTTCTAAAGGCTTTGTGCAAAACCGATTGATTGAAGTAGTCAATGGTGTGGAAGTTTCACCGATGCGCATCACGGGCGAAACTGAGAAACGCGGTACAGAAGTTCATTTCTTACCTGATACAGAAATCTTCCAGCAAAACAATGACTTTCATTATGAAATTCTGAGTAAACGGTTGCGTGAACTCAGTTTCTTGAATAACGGAGTTCGTATTCGTTTGAAAGATGAGCGTACTGGTAAAGAAGATGACTTCTCTGGTGCAGGTGGTGTGAAGGGCTTTGTGGACTTCATCAACTCAGGCAAAAAAGTGTTGCACCCCAACGCGTTTTATGCAGAAGGTGAACGACCAGCTGATACGTATGGCGGCATTCCTGGCACCAGCATTGGTGTGGAAGTGTCTATGCAATGGAATGATGGCTATAACGAGAGCGTGCTTTGTTTTACCAATAACATTCCACAGCGTGACGGAGGCACTCACTTGACGGGTCTACGTGCTGCGATGACGCGCGTCATCAATAAGTACATTGAAGAAAATGAATTTGCGAAGAAAGCCAAGGTTGAAGTCTCGGGCGATGACATGCGCGAAGGTTTGTGCTGTGTGTTGTCTGTCAAAGTACCTGAACCAAAATTTAGTAGCCAGACCAAAGATAAGTTAGTGTCTAGCGAGGTGCGTGCACCGGTTGAAGACATTGTTGCCAAAACATTGACCGATTATTTGCAAGAACGCCCCAATGACGCCAAGATCATTTGCGGCAAGATTGTTGAAGCTGCCCGTGCACGTGAAGCTGCCCGCAAAGCACGTGAAATGACCCGTCGCAAAGGTGTGTTGGATGGCATGGGCTTGCCCGGCAAGCTCGCTGATTGCCAAGAAAAAGACCCATCGCTGTGCGAAATCTACATCGTGGAGGGTGACTCTGCGGGTGGTTCAGCCAAGCAGGGTCGCGACCGTAAATTTCAAGCCATCTTGCCTCTGCGTGGCAAGATTTTGAACGTTGAAAAAGCTCGCTATGAAAAACTGCTGACGAGCAATGAAATTTTGACGCTCATCACCGCGTTAGGTACTGGTATTGGTAAAGCGAGCGCTGAATCTGGCAAATCAGCCACTGATGACTTTAATGTGGATAAGTTGCGCTATCACCGCATCATCATCATGACCGATGCTGACGTGGACGGCGCGCACATCCGTACACTGTTACTCACGTTCTTCTATCGCCAAATGCCAGAGTTGGTCGAGCGTGGCCACATCTATATTGCTCAGCCACCTTTGTACAAAGTCAAAGCAGGCAAAGAAGAGTTGTATCTCAAAGATGCATCGGCCTTGGATGGTTTCTTGCTGCGCATTGCTTTGAAAGACGCCAGCATCACGACAGGTGATGCCAATTCTCAAGTATTGAGTGGCGACACCTTAGGCGAACTGGCTCGCAAGCACCAAGTGGCCGAATCAGTCATTGCCCGTTTGAGTGGTTTCATGGATGCTGAAGCTTTGCGTGCCATGGCTGATGGCGTGTCAGTCAATCTGGACACCGTCGCAGACGCCGAAAAATCAGCAGCTGCCATGCAAGAAAAATTGCGTGAACTTGGCAGTGGTTCTGAAGCGTCGGGTGAGTTTGATGTGCGTACAGATAAGCCAATTTTGCGCATCAGTCGTCGTCACCATGGCAACGTCAAGAGCAGTGTCATTACCCAAGACTTCGTACACGGTGCAGACTACGCAGCTTTGGCTGAAGCTGCTCAAACTTTCCGTGGTCTATTGGGCGAAGGCTCGAAAGTTCACCGAGGTGAGGGCGAGAAAGCCAAAGAAGAAAAAGTATCTGACTTCCGCCAAGCCATGAAATGGCTCATTGGACAAGCAGAAAACGCCACGGCACGTCAGCGTTACAAAGGTTTGGGCGAGATGAACCCAGAGCAACTTTGGGAAACCACAATGGACCCGAATGTGCGCCGTTTGTTGCGTGTGCAAATTGACGATGCGATTGAGGCAGATCGTGTGTTCACCATGTTGATGGGTGATGAGGTTGAGCCTCGTCGCAACTTCATTGAAAGCAACGCTTTGCGCGCTGCCAACATTGACGTTTAATTCCGCTTACCCTTCCAGTGTGACTGTTCTGGAAGGGTTTCAGCGTCGAACACTTTTTGTTGTTCAACACTGAGCTGGTTGTAAAACGTGCGGGTTGCGTCACTTCGCTGTTTCATGTGACTTTGCATCGCGGCCAAGTTGGTCTCATGTGCTGCGGCTAATTTGTCCATGCGTTCAGGCGTGCTCAACTTCGCTAAATCTTCGCGGTCTAAGGGTTGAGCCAATGCTTTGGCAGGCATTTTTGTGTTTTGCACAAAGACATCCCAAGCAGATTCTTGTGCAGCCGTTAAGTGCAGCTTTGTTTTCAGTTCTACTTGACGCTGTTCCCAATGCTTGGCCATGCGCTCATGCATTTGAGGCCCATCATGATGCATACCCATTTCACCCATCATGGGCTGTGCTTGTGTTGGTACAACAAAGGCAAAAGTTGAACTGATGAATAAAGCAGAGATTGCGATACGGGTGGTTTTTAAACGGTTCATAGATATTCCTTGAAGTCAGTGGTGAATTACCACTGTCAAGTTCTTACTGTGAACCGGTTGTGTAACGCGTCTGTGCGCGGCAGCACAAGTTTCGTAAAGTTTTGTAGCCTAGGCTTATTAGCCCATCAAACCCGCACGAAAGTCGTCAACAGCTTGCACGAGTTCTTCACGTGTGTTCATCACGAAAGGTCCGTATTGCGCGATGGGTTCATTCAACGGATGACCTGCAATCACAATGGCGCGCGTATTGGATTTCCCACGCAATACCAAGCCATCACCTTCGTTAGAGAGGATGGCCATGCGTTTGACAGGCACAGTGTGAGCCGTGTTGTTCTGTACCACGTCTAAGCTACCCCGATACACATACACAAATGCATTGTGGGTAGCAGGCAGTGGCTGTTCAAATGCGGCACCGTCTGTTGATGGAAAGTGCAGATCCAAGTACAAAGGTTCGGTGTGTTCGCGCTTCATTGCACCGTTTGTCCCATGTGACTGACCTGCAATGACGCGAACCAGTATGTTCTCAGATGTCGTTACTTCGGGGATGTCTTCGCTTTGAATGTCTTTGTACCAAGGCTCACACAATTTGTTTTTAGCTGGTAGATTGAGCCAGAGTTGAAAGCCTTCCATCACGCCTTCTTCTTGCTCAGGCATTTCGCTGTGTGTGAGTCCACGTCCTGCGGTCATCCATTGCACACCACCGTTTTCCAAGAGCCCTTCGTGACCACCACTGTCTTTGTGCCGCATGCGTCCTGCAATCATGTAGGTCACGGTTTCAAAGCCACGATGGGGGTGGTTGGGAAAGCCTGCAATGTAGTCGCCGGGGTTGTCGCTTCCAAATGCATCTAGCATCAAGAAAGGGTCGAGACGTTCTTGCAAATCATGACTGAGCACGCGTGTGAGCCTTACGCCTGCACCGTCCTTCGTATCTTGGCCTTGTATCAAGCGCTCGACGCCTCGAGCTTTGTGAATCGTGTTCATGCGACTTGGTAACCTTCGTCGGCAATGGCATGTGCAATGTCTTCGCGTGGTTTGGTGCTGTGCACGTCTACTTTGTTTGCATTGCGGTCAATTTCGATTTTGGCTTCGGGGTCTAAACGCGTGATGGCTTTCTTGACTGCCATTTCACAATGACCGCAGGTCATGCCCTGCACTTGAAACGAATGATCCATTCCTGACTCCTGATAAAGATGTAACCTTAACCTATGTCTGAATTGTCCTGCGATATTGGTATTGGTGGAATGACCTGCGCATCGTGCGTTGCTCGTGTAGAGCGCGCCATTGCCAAACTACCGGGTGTCGAATCGGTCAGCGTGAATTTGGCCACTGAATCGGCACGCGTGACTTGGTCTACTTCTCAAATCAATGAAGAAAGCCAAACACAGCAAGCACGCTTGCGCCGAGCTGTGCGCGATGCAGGTTACGAACCACGCGCTCCTGAGCATTTAGAAACAGCACCTGATGGTGCATGGTCAGGTTTCATGCCCGTTGCCACGGGGCTTTTGCTCAGCGTACCTCTGGTGTTACCGATGCTGGGTGACGCACTTGGCCAGCATTGGATGTTGCCCGCGCTGTGGCAGTTTGTGCTGGCTACGCCCGTGCAATTTATTTTGGGTGCGCGCTTTTACAAGGCGGGCTGGCACGCGTTGCTCGCAGGTAGTGGAAATATGGATCTGCTCGTGGCCTTGGGTACCAGCGCAGGGTGGGCCTTGTCAGTGTGGTTGTGGCTTACCGCACCGGTAGGTGTCATGGCGCATTTGTATTTTGAAGGTTCAGTTGTGGTGATCACCTTGGTGTTGCTGGGAAAGTGGTTAGAGGCTCGCGCCAAGCGGCAGACGACAGATGCCATTCGTGCTTTGCACGCTTTGCGTCCAGCGCGCGCGCGCGTCATGACTTTGGATGGTGAGGTAGACATACCAATCGAAGAGCTGTTGCTCGATGACCGTTTAGTCGTTTTACCCGGCGAACGCTTTGCCGCAGACGGCATGGTGCTTGAGGGTGAAACCCAAGTGGATGAAGCGATGCTCACAGGGGAACCTTTGCCGGTTCACAAGTTGGTTGATTCACGCGTCACGGGCGGAAGCATCAATGGTGATGGCCGTGTCGTTGTGCGTGTCATAGCCACAGGCACAGCGACAGTGTTGGCCAACATCATCCGTTTGGTCGAAGACGCGCAAGCGGCTAAGGCGCCGATTCAACGCTTGGTTGACCAAGTGTCTGCCGTGTTCGTTCCGGTGGTGTTGGTATTGGCTTTGGCAACGCTTTTGACTTGGTGGTTGACGGGTCATAGCCTCGAGGTCTCGCTCATTCATTGTGTGGCCGTATTGGTCATTGCTTGCCCGTGCGCTTTGGGCCTGGCGACGCCGGCGGCCATCATGGCGGGTACAGGTGTGGCGGCCAAGTTTGGCATTCTCATTAAAGATGCACAGGCTTTAGAAGTGGCGCACCGAGTTGACACGGTGGCGTTTGACAAGACCGGCACGCTCACAGTGGGGCAGCCCACTTTGTTGTCTTTCTCCTCGTTGCACGAGCTGAGCGAGGGGTTTGAGCATGAGGTCTCTACAACTTTGAGCGCTGACGCACACAGTCTGCTTTTGCTGGCGGCGAGTTTGCAAAGTGGCAGTGAACACCCGTTGGCACATGCCGTGGTGCAAGCAGCGAAGGCGCGAGGCCTCGTTTATTCAGCCCCCGATGAGGCAAAAGCGGTGCTTGGTTTTGGCAGTGAGGGGGTGGTGCAGGGCCGTCATTTGCTGTTGGGCAGTTTGCGTTGGATGGAAACGCTTGCAGTTCCTTCAGGTGCTTGGCAGGCGCATGCGGCGGCTTTGCAAGCTCAAGGAGCGACGGTTTCTGTGTTGGCAGAACGCACGCAGCAAGGCATTGTGGCGTTGGCTGTATTGGCTTTTGGCGATGAACCCAAGCCTGGCGTGCGCGAGGCTTTGGCAAAACTTCGTATGCGTGGTTTGCGACTGGTGATGATTTCTGGTGATAACGCAGGTGCTGCACTGGCCATGGCACAGCGCTTGGGCTTGCGTGCGGATGAAGTGCATGCAGACGTTATGCCGGGTGATAAGGCGGCGCTGATTAAGGCGCTTCAGCACACCAGCGATGGTGAGCGACACGTGGTGGCTTTTGTCGGCGACGGTATCAACGATGCCCCTGCATTGGCTGCTGCGGATGTGGGGCTCGCTATGGCGAATTTAAATGCGGACGGGCAGGGTGGTGGAACGGACGTTGCCATGCAAGCGGCGGGTATCACGCTCATGCGCGGCGATGTTGCATTGGTGGCCGGCGCGTTGGATATTTCCGCACGAACAGTGGCCAAGATTCGACAAAATTTGTTTTGGGCATTTGCTTACAACGCCGCCGGCATTCCGCTGGCCGCGATGGGCTATCTCAGCCCTGTGGTTGCCGGCGCGGCGATGGCATTGAGCTCTGTCAGTGTGATGACCAATGCTTTGTTGCTCAAGCGCTGGAAACCTTGAGTCTTACAGTCAATGATCGTGCCTAGTAAAATCGCGCGCTGCTAAGCAGGGCGGCGTACAGCCTCTGCACACCCAAAGGTTGGTTTTTATGTTGTATCCCCAAGAGTTTGATGTCATCGTTGTTGGCGGTGGTCATGCAGGCACAGAAGCTGCATTGGCCTCTGCGCGCATGGGTGCTAAAACTTTACTCTTAAGCCACAACATTGAAACCTTGGGTCAGATGAGTTGTAACCCATCTATCGGTGGCATCGGCAAGGGGCATTTGGTCAAAGAAGTAGACGCCTTGGGAGGCGCTATGGCTTTAGCGACGGACGAATCTGGCATTCAGTTTCGCATTCTCAATAGTTCCAAAGGTCCTGCGGTTCGTGCCACGCGTGCACAAGCGGACCGCATTTTGTACAAAGCGGCCATTCGCCGCATGCTAGAAAACCAGCCTAACCTGTGGCTGTTCCAACAAGCCGTGGATGATTTAATGGTGGAGGGTGATCGCGTGGCGGGGGCCTGTACCCAGGCGGGCATTCGATTCCGCAGTCGCACCGTGGTGTTGACCGCAGGCACGTTCTTGGACGGCAAGATCCATGTGGGCTTGAATAACTATGCGGGCGGTCGTGCGGGTGATCCACCCGCGGTCAGCCTGTCTGCCCGACTCAAAGAACTCAAGCTGCCTCAAGGCCGACTCAAAACGGGGACGCCTCCGCGCATCGATGGACGCACGATCGACTTCAGCCAATGCATTGAACAACCGGGTGACGGCGTTGCGAACCAAACCGAAACAGGCGCGCGCTCTGCGGGGGTGTTGGGTGAGGTGCCAGTGTTCAGTTACATGGGGCGCGCATCTATGCATCCGCAACACATGCCTTGTTGGATAACCCACACCAACCAGCGCACCCATGACATCATTCGCTCTGGCTTTGACCGCAGCCCTATGTTCACCGGCAAAATCGAGGGCGTTGGCCCACGCTACTGTCCGAGCGTGGAAGACAAGATCAACCGCTTTGCTGACAAAGACAGCCATCAAATTTTCTTAGAGCCCGAAGGCCTGACCACCCACGAGTACTACCCCAACGGCATCAGCACCAGTTTGCCGTTTGACATTCAATACGACTTGGTGCGGTCGATGAAGGGTTTGGAAAACGCCCACATCATTCGACCCGGCTATGCCATCGAGTATGACTACTTTGACCCGCGCGAGCTGAAGCGTAGTTTTGAAACACGCGCCATTGGCGGTTTGTTCTTTGCTGGCCAAATCAACGGGACTACAGGTTATGAAGAGGCAGCAGCTCAAGGCTTGTTTGCTGGCATCAATGCCGCGTTGCAATGCCGTAGCTTGGCCGGCATGGCCAATGATTTTGGAGGCGCTTGGACGCCAGGCCGTGATCAAGCCTACTTGGGTGTGCTGGTTGACGACCTCACCACCAAGGGCGTCACTGAGCCTTATCGCATGTTCACGAGTCGAGCTGAGTTCCGTTTGCAGCTGCGAGAAGACAACGCGGATATGCGTTTGACCGAGTTGGGCCGACAGATAGGGCTGGTTGATGATGCTCGGTGGGATGCGTTCAACCGCAAACGCGATGCTGTTTCACGTGAAACAGACCGTCTCAAATCTATTTGGGTCAGCCCGCGCAACTTGCCTGCTGCCGAAGCCGAGCGTGTGTTGGGTAAGGGCATCGATCGCGAATACAACTTGGCCGACTTGCTTCGTCGCCCCGATGTGAGTTATCAAGGGCTCATGTCTTTGGATGGGTCCAAGCATCAAAACGAAGAGTTGTTGGCGGGTTTGAGTGGTGACGATGTTTCACGTGAAACCACTCGCGCCATCATCGAGCAGATTGAAATTGCTGCCAAATACTCTGGCTACATCGATCGCCAACGAGACGAGGTTGAGCGGGCGGCTCATTACGAGAATCTCAAACTACCCGACGATCTCGATTACAACCTGGTCACCGCTTTGTCGTTCGAGGTGCGTCAGCGGCTCAGTCGCCAGCGGCCAGAAACTTTGGGGCAGGCGTCTCGCTTGTCGGGCATCACGCCCGCTGCCATCTCGTTGTTGCTGATTCACCTTAAGCGCTCGCGCGTCAAAGGTTTTACTCAAGAGTCCGCGGCTAGTAGTTCTGCCGAGGCTGTTTGATGCATCCGCTGTTGCCTGCCTTGCAAAAAGGGCTTCATGACTTGGGTTTGGTGCTGACGTCCGAGCAAGAGGAGCGGCTCTTGGCCTATATGGACTTGATTGCAAAGTGGACCAAGGTTTACAACCTGACGGCTGTGCGCGATGCGGACGAAATGCTCACGCACCACTTGCTTGATAGCCTTGCTGTGGTTTTGCCTTTGCGCCGCGAAGCCGCCAAGCTTGTATTGCCAGATGGACAAACCCAGCTCAACTTGCTTGATGTTGGAGCGGGCGCTGGCTTGCCCGGCGTGGTGATTGCCATCACATGTCCCAACATCTCTGTGACTTGTGTGGACACGGTGGCCAAGAAGGCGGCATTCATCCAGCAAGTAGCTGCCACTTTGAAGTTGCCCAACCTCAAAGGTTTACACGCCCGCGTTGAGGGCTTGACTCAGCCCTTTGATGTGGTTTGCTCGCGAGCCTTTGCTTCTTTGCGGGACTTCACCACTTGGTCCCAAAGTGCCTTGGCCGGCCATGGCGTTTGGATGGCAATGAAAGGCAAACACCCGAACCAAGAGTTGTCGGAGTTGCCCGAGGGTGTTCAAGTGTTTCACGTGGAACAGCTGCAAGTTCCGGGTTTGGATGCCGAGCGTTGCATCATCTGGATGCGCGGTTAAACTTCCCTCAGTTATAAATCTGAGTTTTCTATGTTTGGTATCGCGGACTACGGCGCTTTTGTCGTGGCCATCATCATTTTTTTGGCCATTCCTGGCCCTGGCAACTTGGCCTTGCTCACCGCGACAGGTAAGGGCGGCGTGCGTTCGGGTTTGGCTGCTACGCTGGGTGTGATTGCAGGCGATCAGGTGTTGTTGTGGCTGGCGGTCGCGGGCTTGTCTGCGTTGCTTATCAATTATCCGAGTCTGTACAGTTCGATTCAATGGGCCGGCGCTGCGTATTTGATAGGTTTGGGTTATTCGTTGTTCAATGCCAAACCTGGTGATGCACCGGTTTTGAACATGAAGCCCGATCATTACTTTCGCCAAGCGTTGTTCATCACAGTGTTGAATCCCAAGGCAATTGTGTTTTACATGGCGTTTTTCCCATTGTTCGTGGATCCCGCCATTCACTTGGGTGTACTCACATTTGCTGTGATGGCTGCCACCATTGCTGCCCTCACATTTGTCTATGGTTTGGTGGTCGTGTTGTTGGCGCATCACTTGGCAGAGCGTGTGCGTGCGAATCCGCTGGCGAGTGTGATGCTTAACAAAATTGCGGGTGCATTGCTCATTGGTTTTGGGCTCAAGTTAGCCCTGTTCAAATAATTTTTTCCGTTTTCTCTCGAAAGTTTTTATGGCCCAAATCTTCTGCGTAGCCAACCAAAAAGGTGGCGTTGGCAAAACCACCACCACTGTTAATTTGGCGGCGGGCCTGGCATTTGTGGGTCAACGGGTCTTGATGATCGACCTAGATCCGCAAGGCAACGCTACCATGAGCTCGGGCGTAGATAAGCGCGAGATGGCGTTGTCGGTGTACGACGTATTGCTCGAAGAGGCCTCCATTGCAGAAGCTCGTATTCGTAGCAATTGGGGCACTGACGGCGTGCGTTCAAAAATCCCAACGTATGACGTGTTGGGCGCCAATCGTGATTTGGCCGGTGCCGAGGTCGAGCTTGTTTCTTTAGAACGCCGCGAAAACCGTCTCAAGCAAGCCTTGGCCGTGGTGGATGCGGAATACGACTTTGTGCTTATTGATTGCCCGCCATCTTTGTCGATGTTGACACTCAATGGTTTGTGTGCCGCTCATGGCGTAATCGTCCCCATGCAGTGTGAGTACTTTGCTTTGGAGGGGTTGACTGACTTGGTCAACACCATCAAGCAAGTGCATGCCAACCTCAACCGCGACTTAAAAATCATTGGTCTTTTGCGCGTCATGTTTGATCCGCGCATCACCTTGCAACAGCAGGTGAGCGAGCAACTCAAAGACCACTTTGGCGATAAAGTGTTTGCAGCCGTCATCCCTCGCAATGTTCGCTTGGCCGAAGCGCCTAGCTATGGTTTGCCTGGTGTGGTGTTTGATCCCTCTGCCAAAGGCAGCCACGCTTTTGTGGACTTTGCGCAAGAAATGGTTGAGCGTGTGAAGACCCTGTAACTCGCACGCCGTGACAACGTCCGTTCTCATTCTTCCTGGCTGGCACAACAGCGGCCCCGACCATTGGCAAAGCCTTTGGCAGGTGAAGCACGGATACGCGCGTGTGGAACAGCACAACTGGGATTTCCCATTGCGTGGTGACTGGATGATCCAACTCGAAGAGGCGGTCTTGGCCAACCCTCACACCGTATTGGTTGCCCACAGTTTGGGTTGTGTGTTGGTGGCTGCATGGGCCGCACATTCGTTGAATGCGGACAAAGTAAAGGGTGCATTGCTGGTGGCTCCTGCGGACGTCGAGCGTCCAGAAATGCAGCACATGCTGCATAGCTGGAGTCCTATCTCGCGTGAGCGTTTACCTTTTCCAAGCATCGTCGCGGCGAGTCGTAACGACGCCTATTGCAGTTTGTTACGTGCAAGTGGTTTGGCGCACGCATGGGGCTCACGTCTGGTCGATTGCGGCATGAGTGGTCACATCAACACCGATTCACGTTTAGGCGATTGGCCTGAAGGCTTTGCCTTGTTACAAGATTTATTGAAAGAAGAAGTACCCCATGGTCACTAAAAAAACAAAGGGCTTAGGCCGCGGTCTCGAGGCATTGTTGGGCCCCAAAGTTGATGACAGCGTGGCAGCACAAGCCGCAGCCGCAGAAGGTTTGCCCAGCACCTTGCCGCTCAGCCAAATGGTGGCTGGCATGTACCAGCCGCGTACTCGTATGGACGAGGGTGCTTTGTATGAATTAGCCGAGAGCATCAAAGCCCAAGGCATCATGCAGCCCATTCTTGTGCGTCAATTGCACGATGGTCCCAACGCCGGCAAATACGAAATCATTGCGGGTGAGCGACGTAGCCGCGCTGCCAAATTAGCAGGCCTCGACACGGTACCTGTGTTGGTGCGCAACGTGCCCAACGAAGCCGCCGCTGCCATGGCCTTGATTGAAAACATTCAACGCGAGGACCTGAATCCGCTGGAAGAAGCCCAAGGCTTGCAACGACTCATCAAAGAGTTTGGTCTTACGCACGAGCTCGCAGCGCAAGCTGTGGGCCGTTCACGCAGTGCAGCCAGCAACTTGCTGCGCTTGCTCAATTTGGCGGAGCCCGTGCAGTCCATGCTCATGGCGGGTGACATCGATATGGGGCACGCACGTGCCCTGTTGGCATTGGACCGCGCAACGCAAATCACAGCAGCCAATCAAATCAGTGCGAAAAAAATGTCGGTGCGCGAAGCGGAAAGCTTGGTGAAAAAGCTTGGCGCTGAGTTCAACCTCGTACCACAAAAACCCAAGAGCGAAAAGTCACGCGACATCAAACGCATCGAAGAAGAACTCTCTGACTTGCTCACCGCACAAGTGGAAGTGCGCGTTAAAAAACGCGTCAAGCGTCATGGCAGAGTCGAAGAAATGGGGGAGCTTTCAATTCAATTTGGCTCGCTCGATGAACTCAATGGCCTGATCGACAAACTCCGCAAGTCTTAAAAACCAAGCAATGTTGCAAACACTGCAAAACGTTTTCTTGCCCAAGAGCTTTTTCATCGGCTCTCAGCTAGAACGTCGCCGCAGTTTGTTGACCTACATGCTCCTGTTGGTGGGGGCTTGTTCATTGCCGTTTTATTTCATACACCAGCCCGACTACAACCATGTGGCCAACCTGATTGGCACGGCGGGCTACTGGGCTTTGTTTGCACTGCTTTTGTTAGGTGCGCCGTATTTGCTCGTTGCACATGCGACCTTGTCTTGGTCTATTGGCTACGTGGCTTATCTTGCAGCCATGACGGGGGGCATCAATTCGCCCGTCATGGTGTGGATGACCGCAGTGGTGTTACCCGCCATTTTGTTGCTAGACCGCATGGCTGCAGTTTTTTGGGTGGTGGTGGTGTTTGTGGCCAACCTGATGTTGTTACTCATCAGCCAGCACGGCGTGGTCAACAGTGATATCAACATGGCCAACGACGTGATGGCTTGGACCGTGGCCAACAAATTACTCGTCATCAGTTTGGCCATGTATGTGGTGTTTGTGACGGAACGCATGCATCGCAGTCAAGTTGCAGCGATGGACCAGAGCAACGCGGAGCTAGAGCGAACGCACCAAGCGCTGTTGCGCGCACAAGCACACAAAGATGAATTCATCGCATCGGTGGGACACGAGCTACGCACACCCATGAATGCCATCTTGGGCCTCAACGGTATTTTGCGTAATGAGCTGTCTGCTCAGCCTGAAGATGTGATCGTGGTAGACCATATCCGTCGCTCCACAGAACAACTCTTGCAAGTGGTGAATGACATCTTGGATTTTTCTCAGCTGCAAGCAGGTAAGTTGGTTTTGCATGAAGATGAGTTTGCACTCAAAGAAACCATTGCACATGTGCTTGCTAACTTTCAACACAAGGCACACACCAAAAACATCACGCTTCACTTAGATGCCAGCTCCGTTCACAACATGTGGGTCAAAGGCGACCGCCCGCGTTTGATACAAGTTCTCAGCAACTTGCTGGATAACGCGCTTAAATTTACGGCTGAAGGACGCATTGATGTGCGCGCGCAAAGCGTGGGCGGTGGTGTTTTGTTTGAGGTGCAAGACACGGGCATTGGCATTGCACCAGATCGGCAAAAACAAATCTTTCAAGGCTTTGAACATGCCGACATACAAACCAACCGCCAGTATGGTGGTACGGGCTTGGGCCTCTCAATTTGTGAAAGGCTTGTTTCATTACAAGGCGGCACCATTGGTGTTAGCAGCGTACAAGGGCAGGGCGCGCGATTTTGGTTTCAAATCCCTTTGCGTAGCATTGCGACACAAGATGCCAAAGCTGCAGCTGAGATGGCGCGTATGTTGGTCGATCAGCCTTTGCAAATTCTCTTGGTCGATGACAACGCGGTGAACCTTTTGGTGGCGCGCATGATGCTTAAAAAATGCTTCCCCAAAGCCGATGTCGTTGAAGCAATTAGCGGCGCGATTGCCTTGGATAAATTACGCACGCAGCACTTTGACCTCACCCTCATGGACATGGTCATGCCTGAGATGGATGGCATGCAAGTCACGCAGACATTGCGTCAAACTTTTCCGTCACCTGTTTCTGACATGCCAGTGCTGGCATTGACGGCCAGCGCCAATCCCGTAGACAAAGATCGCTGTCTCGCTTCGGGCATGAACGACGTGCTTCACAAACCGCTGGATGAACAGCAGCTCATCAGCAAAATCTCCAATGCCTTGGCGCTACAAGCAGCAAAGGGCCAAGTATGAAGCGCGAAGTATTTGATACTTTCACGCAGTGGGCCATTCCTCGCTTGCCTGAGCGTTTCAGAGAAGGCCGTCTGCCGTATTTGTTTTTTGTGGTGTGGTTGTTGATTGGCGTCATGGTGGTGCTGGCCATCATCACGCCGTATCCCAATAACGTACCTGTTCCTCTAGTCTTTGCCTTCTTTTTATTTGTGTTGCAGGCTCTCTACAGCTGGGGTTTGCCATTTCATGTGTCTGTTTATGTGGGCCTTGCGGGTGGTGTGTTGCAGCTTTGTTATGCCGCATGGATGTCGGGTGGTATTTTTTCTCCGCGCATGGCGTGGCTTGCCACCGTTCCCTTGATTCCGTTTTATGCGGTCAGTCGATTGGCAGGTTTGGTTTGGTTTGGTTTTGTGCTCTTGATCGAAATTGTGATGGCTTACATCACATGGCAGGCTTGGTTGCCTGCCAACCCGACGCTTGGTGCCGCGCAGGTCATGTCGTCGTTTGCCACTTACTCAGTTGTCACACTCATCGTCATCACCGTTCCCTTCTTGTATGACAACCTCTTTCGACAAGCCTACAACGCCAGCTTGCAGCGCAACCAAGAACTAGAAGAAAAACGTCAAGAGCTGTTGCGCACGGCAGCGATGCGCGAACAATTCATTGCGACTGTCAGCCATGAATTGCGCACCCCTATGAATGCCATTCTGGGCTTCAATAACGTGTTGCTCAAACGCGTGGCCAACAATCCGCAAGCACTCAAAATTCTCAACCACACGCGTCAGTCCGCCGACCACTTGCTCACCGTCATCAACGATGTGTTGGACTACTCGCAGCTGCAAGCGGGCAATATCAGCGTCTACCATGAAACGTTTGCGCTGCGTGACACAGTCAATTCAGCTTTCGACTTGTTTGCACAACGCGTCGAGAGCATGCACTTGCAATACACCTGCGTGATTGATGACAACGTGCCTCAGTGGGTCAGCACAGACCGCCATCGCTTGATGCAAATCTTGGTTAACTTGTTGGGCAATGCCATCAAATTCACACACCAAGGACATGTCACTTTGCGTGTGCGCCGCGAACCCTTATGCGTGCACTTTTCAGTGGCCGACAGCGGCATTGGCATTCCAGATACGCAACAGCCCAAAATCTTCCAACGTTTTGTGCAAGCCGAAGACGATATTCAATCGCGCTACGGTGGCAACGGTTTGGGGCTTTCCATCACACAGCGGTTGGTTGAGTTGATGGGAGGTCACATCGGCTTTCAAAGCAAAGCAGGACAGGGCTCTACGTTTTGGTTCACCCTTCCCTTGGTCGACGTTGCCCCACCTAAAGATGAGCCTACGCAAACGCAAGTGCCAGCTTTGCCGCAGGAGGCCGCAGAGCGCTTCTTAGTCGTTGATGACCATCCCATCAACCGCATGCTTGTGCGTCAGATACTCAAGAACCACTGGAAGAGTTGCGAAATTGTGGAAGCAGACAACGGCGTCAAGGCGCTGGCTGCTTTGCGTCAACAAGAGTTTGACGTCATCTTGATGGACATGGTCATGCCAGAAATGGATGGCATTGAAGCCACTCGGGCATTGCGCCTCACGTTTGACGAACCCACTCGCAACACCCCCGTGCTTGGACTCACAGCCAACGTCAATGCATTAGATCTTGAACGTTTTGAAGACGCCGGTGTCAGCGCCGTTGTCCTCAAACCCTTTGACGCTGCAAAGGTCTGCGCACTCGTTCAGGAAATGTTTATAGAGAAAAGATCTTCCCTGGATTCATGATGTTGTGTGGGTCGAGTGCCTGCTTGATTGTGCGCATCATGTCCACTGCACCTTCGCCTGTTTCGGCGAGCAAAAAATCCATCTTGTGCAAACCAATGCCGTGCTCGCCTGTGCAAGTGCCGCCCAAACTTAAAGCGCGTGTCACCAGTTTGTGATTCAGGTCTTCGGCAATCGCACACTCTTGCGCGTTGTTGGGGTCAATCAAATAGCCGAAGTGGAAATTACCGTCACCCACATGGCCCACCAAGAAGTATGGAATGCCTGTGGCATCCGCTTCCACGATGGAGTCGAGCAAACAATCGGCTAACTTGCTGATCGGCACACACGTGTCGGTGCTGATGGCGCGGCAGCCAGGTTTGCTTTGAATGGCCGCAAAGTAAGCATTGTGTCGCGCGGTCCACAGGCGTGTGCGCTCTTCGGGCGTGGTGGCCCATTCAAACGATTGGCCACCATGTTCAGCCGCAATCTCTTGCACCGTTTCGGCTTGTTCTTTTACACCTGCGGGAGAGCCGTGAAACTCCATCAACAGCATCGGCGTTTCAGTAAGTCCGAGCTTGGCGTAGTTGTTCACCATGTGAATCGTGTTGCCATCGAGCAGTTCGACGCGCGCAATCGGTACGCCCATTTGAATGATGGCAATGGTGGTGTGCACCGCTGCCTCAATGCTGGGGAAAGAGCAAATGGCTGCTGACACCGCTTCGGGCAAGGGGTAGATGCGTAGCGAAATTTCAGTCATCACACCCAGCGTGCCTTCACTGCCCACCAACAAACGTGTGAGGTCATAACCCGCAGCAGATTTTTTGGCGCGTGTCCCTGTGCGAATCACTTCACCACTGGCCGTCACCACTTCGAGTGCCAGCACGTTCTCGCGCATCGTCCCGTAGCGCACGGCATTGGTGCCGCTGGCACGTGTGGCGCTCATGCCACCAATCGAGGCATCGGCACCGGGGTCAATCGGAAAAAACAAACCCGTGCTTTTGATTTCTTCGTTCAGTTGCTTGCGTGTCACGCCTGGCTGCACCGTGACGGTCAAGTCTTCGGCGTTGATGCTCAGCACCTTGTTCATGCGGCTCACATCCACACTGATGCCGCCTTGTACTGCCAGCAAATGCCCCTCCAAAGACGAGCCCACACCGAACGGTATGACCGGCACTTTGTACTGCGCAGCCAACTTGATGGCATCCGACACATCTTGTGTGCTCTCTGCAAATACCACGGCAGCAGGTGGCGGTACGTGGGTGAATGCTGACTCGTCGCGCCCGTGTTGCTCGCGGATGACTTGTGCTGTCGAGCAGTTCGCCCCAAAACGCGCCTGCAGCGCGGCGATCAACTCAGCGGGCACCTCGCGTTGCGCGACGGTGGGGGCCAAGTGTTGGTGTGAGGTGGGTGCATTCATGCGGTGTCTCCTAAGCGATCAGCCATTCTAAGAACAAGCCCCTGTCAGGCAAAAGCCCCTGCGCGACAGGCAAAATAAGCACATCACAATGACGAGGCAACGCACATGGGTAATCGACTCACACAAATCGCCACACGCACGGGCGACGCAGGCACCACCGGTTTGGGCAACAACCAACGCGTGTCTAAAAACAGCTTGCGTGTGCACGCCATGGGCGAGGTTGATGAACTGAACTCCAACATTGGCGTCCTCTTGTGTGAAGACATGCCGCAAGACGTGCGCGATGTGCTGGTCGAAATTCAACATCAACTCTTTAACCTTGGTGGCGAGTTGTCGATCCCTGGCTTTGAGCTCCTCAAAGAAGAAGCGGTGCAAGCCCTTGATGCCGCGCTTGAAACCTACAACGCCAAGCTGCCCAAGCTAGAAGAATTTATCTTGCCCGCGGGCACGCGTGGTGCTGCACTCTCTCACGTGTGCCGCACCGTGGCACGACGTGCTGAACGCGCTGTCGTGGCCCTAGGCAATGAAGAAGCCATTGGCGACGCACCACGTCAATACCTCAACCGCTTGAGCGATCTCATGTTTGTGTTGGCCCGTGTGCTTAACCGCATGAATGGCGGTGACGATGTGTACTGGAAAAGCGAGCGCATGAAGCGCAGCTGAACCAAAATCAACCTGAAACTCACACGCATTAAAAGTACCACTCAAAAAGTGAGACTAAAAACGTTCTGTACGCCACCTAGCGTATAGGCAATCAAGGGTATCCCCTTGAAAATATTGCCACCTTTGGCGATTTGTTCGCCTTTTTGGCAATATGAACAAATTCACTATTTATTTGTGGCTAACGATCTGTCTCTGCGCCCAAGCGCAAACGGTCAGCAAACATGGCGTTAAAACCCCGCAAGGCGGTGGTTACGCAGACATTGTCTCTGTTACGCAAGACCAACAGCGCTTGGTCTTGTATCGCTCACCCACGGCGCGACAAGCGGGCGTGGTGGCCTTATATGTAAACGACCAATACCACACAGCATTGCAGCACAACACTTTCAGTGTCGTGTGTCTTGATAGCCGTGAGCTTAATCTGCGAGCCAAGTTACGCCTCGACATCGGGCAAAAACTCGTCAGTCTAGAAGCAGAGCTACAACTTCCCGTCAAACCTAGCCGGAGTCATTACGTCCGTGTCTCAGAGCATGCTGACGGTCGACCCCGCCTAGACTCGGTTTCATCCAAAGTTGCATTGGTTGAGTTGCAAACCACGCGACAACAAATGCACGTCCATTCACGCCTTGCAAGCCTGCGTGAATGCCAAGACAGTGTCAAACCACTCCACTCCGACACATCGGAACTCACACTTACTCTTGGCACAGACATTTGGTTTTCAGCGCGACGTACAGAGCTCAAAGCCATGACGCAGCAAAGCCGCCAAGAATTAGATGCCCTCATCCAAAAGCTTGACGTTCAATACAAAAAAGCAAGCGAAATTCGAGTGCAAATCACAGGTCGTGCAGACGACACGGACGACCCCTATCAAAATGAAGAATTGGCAAAAGCGCGAGCGCAAACTGTCAGTTTGTATTTGCTCAGTAACGGCTTACCCCCGAAATCGGTTCATGCAGACTGGAGTGCTGCTCACAGCCAAAACCATCCTCAAGACGGTTATCACAATCGCCGCGCAGAGTTAGCTGTGTTTATTAATCCCAATTAACAAAGATTAATACTTAAAGGTTTTGTTTGTTGCAAAAATACACAATCCAGCCTCAATGCTGGTGTTCATGTCAATTTTGTTAATTCCAAAGAATTACAATTTGATGATTGCAATCTAAAAAGAACGAAACATGGAATTCATTAAGCGCATTCTTTTGGTATCAGTTTTAGCACTGTTTGGGGTTCTGTGTAACCCTTTAGCAGCGCAGCAACTGAACAACGATTTCCAAACGAGCCATGTCGCTGAGCCCATTGGTGAAACCTATAAGACGCCTGCTCTTGTGCAGGCTCCATTGTCACGCTTGACCTTCTTTCGCGCAGCACAAGGGCAGGGTGCAGGTGCAATAGGGGTGGAAATTAACGGCCACTTTCATACGGCTTTACAACTTGGCAGCTTCAGCGAATTATGCATAGCAGGTCCAGTCAAGGCATCAATAAGCCCACGCCTGGTGCGCACGGGTGAACTCGTTAAAAACTACCGCGATAACGTCATCCAAATCGACCTTCAGCCTGCACAAGAAGCCTATGTGCGCGTTGCCGACATAGGCAACGGTCGTGCCGCTTTCAACGTGGTGGATGCCAGCAACGCAAAAATAGAACTGCGCCAAACTCGTCGTCAAGTTCACGCAGTCAGTCGTGTGCCTAATGCGCTCTCTTGTACCCCGCAAGATGTGGCTCAAGCTACACCTGTAGCAAATGCAACGCAAATCGAAGCCATCACACTTGGCTCTGATGCATTGTTTGACTTTGGAAAGTCTGATACAGCGAGTATTAGCTACAACGGTCAAGGCGAATTAGACAAACTCATCTCTCGCTTGCATACGCGCTACGGCTCGTTTGATAAAAAGCAAATCCACATTGTTGGCTACGCAGATCCATTGGGCACAGATGCAGTCAACAAACGTTTGTCCGTGGCACGTGCAAACACCATCAAAAACTACATGATTGCAGGCGGCATTCCTGCATCCAAGATCACCAGCGAAGGACGCGGCTCATCAAGTCCCATCGTCGCCAATTGCCCGCGCGTTGCAACCCCTGAAAGCATTGCTTGTAACAAGCCTAACCGCCGTGTGGTGGTGGGCGTTTCTGTCCTCACGCGCTAATCATTCGCGCGTTGCAAGCACATCTAAATCAAATTTAAGAGATTCATCATCATGGCTAAAACTATCCAAGTATTCGTTAACACTGGCAACGAAGACACCAATCAAGCGTACGCATTCGTGCAAGGCAGTGGCGACAAAGGCAAACCCACGCGCATCAAAGCCGTCAAGGGTGCGCGCTATCAGCTCAAAGACCCTGCGCTTAAAGATGTCGGACCCGAATACATCCGCAGCAAACGTGTTGGCAAAAACCTCCA